>Ga0197142_1000032_pt1 | contig 117337 bp, 89 predicted proteins | sample GBS60_MetaG_FD_148614 | JGI IMG/M metagenome (GOLD analysis project Ga0197142, IMG submission 148614) | Sediment microbial communities from Great Boiling Springs, Gerlach, Nevada, United States - GBS 60_MetaG | ecosystem: Environmental > Aquatic > Thermal springs > Hot (42-90C) > Sediment... | reverse complement strand
TCCAACAGCAGCTCCGCCGCCGCGCCGAGCAGTATCTCAACGAGTTTTGGGGGCTCGACCCCGACCACGACGAACTGCGCCGGGCCAACCGCTTCGTGCGCTTTGGTAGCTCGAGCCGTCAGGTGGAAGGATTCGGTCTCGGCGAACGCAGCCTCATCGGCCGCTTTCTGCGCACCTGCCTCGAGCTGAACAGCGAGGAGTACTGGCGCGTCCTGGATGGCCTGCTCGATCTCTTGGTGCAGCACGGCCTGCTCACCCGACTCGAGCCGGTCGGCGACCACCAGCTTTACCAGCTCGACGCTGCCTGTCTGCACTGGTGCCTGGGCGACGGGACCCCACCCCCGCCTGATCCTCTCTATTCGCGGCGGGCAGAAAGCCCGGGTTATGCTGCGCCGCCCCGCCCGGTCAACGCGTTCTTTCAGCGCTTCTACCAAATCGATCCTGCGAGCCTGGCGGCGCTCGAAGCCCGGGAACACACCGCTCAGGTGGTCAAGCCTGGTGAGCGCGAACGCCGCGAGCGGCGCTTCCGGTGGGAAGCACAGGACTCTACCAAGGAAGTTGAGCTTGGCCGACGGCTCCCATACCTCATCTGTTCACCGACCATGGAACTCGGCGTGGACATCGCAGATCTCGAGCTTGTCCATCTGCGGAATGTGCCGCCTACACCGGCGAACTATGCACAACGGAGCGGGCGTGCTGGCCGTCAGGGCCAACCCGGACTAGTCATCACTTACTGCGGTGCGCTCAACAACCACGATCAGTATTTCTTCCACCGCCGTGCTGAGATGGTAGCAGGGCGAGTACGAGCGCCACGCCTCGATTTGGCCAACGAGGCACTGTTGCGTGCTCACATCCACGCTGTCTGGCTCGCTCACGTCCGACTGCCCTTGGGCCGCTCGATCGAGCAGGTGATCGACACCGACCGTGAGGACTTACCGCTTCGTGAACATGCCGCCGAACAAATTCAGCTCGAGGAGCCAGTTCTACGTGAAATCCAGCATCGCGTGCGCACGCTTCTATCTGCCGACCACGGTGTGCTTGCCACGAGTGGCTGGTTTAGCGATGAGTGGATCTGGCAGGTGATCAAATCTGCCCCGCGGGAATTCGACCGCGCATTCGAACGTTGGCGTGAGCTCTATCGCGCTGCCAAGCAGCAACGAGATGCCGCCAGAGCCGAGGAGGACCGGGCGCGCACGAAAGACGAGCAAAACCGCGCTCGCGCTAAGCAGGACGAAGCACGCCGTCAGCTCAACCTCTTGCTCCAAGTGGATGTGGCCCGGGAAGAGGGCGACTTCTATCCCTACCGATACCTGGCGAGCGAGGGGTTCCTACCGGGCTACAACTTCCCGGCGTTGCCGGTGCGCGCCTGGGTTCCACGGGGCGAGGAGGGAGAGTTTATCGCCCGGCCTCGCTTCCTTGCGATCCGTGAGTTCGCGCCCCAGAACTTCCTCTACCACGAGGGCCGTCAGTGGGAGTCGGTGGCGTTCCAAGCGCCACCGGGCGGTCTCGACGAGCGAAGGATGCAGAAACGTCTTTGCCTTACATGCGGCGCGTTCGCCGATCCGGACCTGGATCTTTGCCCCGTCTGCCAGAGCCGGTTCGACGGCGAAAACAGCCTCGTGGCGACGCTGCTCGAGATGCCGAACGTCCGAACGCGACGGCGCGGCCGCATCACAGCTGACGAAGAGGAACGGCGTCGGCGAGGCTACGAGCTCGAGACGTTCTTCCAATTTGCCCCGGAGTCATCCGGCTATCGCGTCCAAGAAGCAGATGTGGTGACAACCGGCGGCGCGGTTCTGCATCTCACCTACGCACCTGCCGCCACGCTCTTGCTGGTCAATCACGGATGGAAAAGCACAAAAGTACCAGGGTTCCTTGTGGACTTCGAAAGCGGTGAGGTGGTTGCCTCCGTGCCCGAACAGAAGCACCAGACGGCTCGGATGCAACGACTCGAGCGCGTGCGACTTGCTGTCCGCGCTACGCAGAATGTGCTTCTGATGCGGTTCGTGCAGTCAGAGATAAGAAATGATGATACTGTGGAAGTGTCACTCCGCTACGCCCTGAAACGCGGGTTCGAGGAATTTTTCCAGCTCGAAGAGTCAGAACTTGTAGCGGAGCCAATCGGCAGTGGCGAGCGACGATCCATCTTACTTTACGAAGCAGCCGAAGGCGGAGCAGGCGTGCTGCGGCGGCTTGTGGAAGAGAGCAATGCGCTGGCTCAAGTGGCGCGCACGGCCCTTGAGATCTGCCACTTCGATCTCGTCGGCGGCGAGCTACGCGATACAAAACCCGATTGCCGCGCAGCCTGCTATGAGTGTCTGTTGTCCTTCACAAATCAGCGCGAGGCGTTGCGCCTCAACCGGCACCGGATCCGACAAATACTCTTAGACTTGGCTACAAGCCGCACAGAACTCCGCATAAGAGGTCGGTCCCGCAAGGAGCACCTCGCATGGTTACTCTCACTGATCGATGAACGCTCCGAACTCGAGCGGCGGTTCCTCATGACCCTTGCTGAAGGTGGTTATCGATTACCCGATGAAGCACAAAAATCAATTGCCGAACCAAAGTGCATTCTGGACTTTTTCTATGAGCCTAATGTCTGTGTGTTCTGTGATGGCTCTGTGCATGACGAGGCGACAAAAGCGGCTCGAGATCGTCAAGTGCGTGAAGAACTTATCCGGCGTGGATATCGTGTGATCGTGGTGCGCTATGATCAAGACATCCAAACCGAACTATCTCGTTATTCAGACGTGTTTGGTCAGCACACATAAGTCCTTAAGCCTTGAAAACTACTTTTTGTTGTTGGTGCGAGTTGGCCTTGCAACATCCCAATACAGCTAGAGCAACCGCAGGTAGAACTCAACATTTTTCCTGTGAAACAGGAGCGACGCTTAACGGGCAAAGACAGACTCTGCGAAATTTTTGCCGATATACCGATGCTCATTTTGGTGAATAAGGTTGCGAAGAATGCCATGAAAGGAAGAATGCCATGAAAGCTTTAGAGAAGTGGGGGAGTGCGAGGGGCATCAGTCTCTCAATTTATTGAGGAGATACACGGACCTCTCGCCCTCTGGTTGACAACCGTTTACGGTATGTTACCGTAATGGTATGACGTCTATGAAAGGGCGTATCAAGTATCTCCCGTCAAGGGGAGTAGTGGCCGTGTGGCGTGGCCTGCGGTCGTGTCATACCGTCTTGGATGGCACGGCATCGCTGAACCGAAGCGCAAAGGTAACACTTTGCGTGTATCCGTTTAAAGGATGCCTCTCAATTTATTGAGAGGAGGACGTCACTAATTATCTGCAGGTTAGAAATCCAAGAGTAAGGGTGACGCAAGGAACATAAAATGAGCAATAAGCGATGAAAGTATGTCGCCATGCAAAGCTAGATTGCCGAATACACTAATTTTAGACAAAGAGTCCTTGACTCAAACGTTTGAGATTAGAAACACCTCATTGCTAAACGGACTGTAAGCGTGCTACAAGCATGCTTGTAGCACAATGGGCAGCATTAGCGAAAGCTAACCGTCATTTCCGGACAATCAACGCGGTAATGCCGCGACCAAACTACCCAAACATCATTTGAAAGAGCCAGAGCTTCGGGGATTGTAATTCCGAGAGTTTTAGCCGAAGAAGAAAGCCCGCTAGCATTGAATCAGTGAATGTGTTGATTGCCGGTTGCGAGAAAGGCTTTATAATGCTTCTTATGAACGAGAAAAGTTTTCGTTGTGGTTATGTTGCCCTTATAGGACGACCTAATGCGGGTAAATCAACGCTTCTGAATTACTTGGTTGGTGAAAAAATTGCCGCAGTTTCCGATAAGCCACAAACTACAAGGCACAAAATAAAAGGCATTGTTACGATTCCAGATGAAGGGCAAATAATTTTTGTTGATACACCTGGAATTCACAAACCCGGTTATTTGCTTAATCGGCGCATGATGACGGCAGTAATGGATGCGATTTTATCTGTTGATCTGCTGGTTTTAATTCGTGATGCTTCTGTTTCGACGGGTAATGGCGATAAATTTGTTTTGAATCTTGTAAAGGATTCGGGCAAGAAGACAATTTTAGCTCTTAACAAGATAGATAAGCTCAAAAACAAAGCCACGTTGCTGCCGTTGATCGAGTTTTACTCCAAAGAATATAGCTTCGAGGAAATCATCCCGATTTCTGCTCGTAAAGGATTTCAAGTTGATGTTCTTCTTAAAGAGATAATAAAACGCTTGCCCGAAGGTGAGCCGATTTTTGCAGAAGATGAACTGACCGATCAGCCACTTCGTGTATTGGTCGCAGAAATCGTTAGAGAAAAAATTCTTGAATCAACCAAAGACGAGATTCCTTATGTTACAGCTGTCGTTACAGAAAGGTTTGATGAATCAGACGAGAAAATAACGAGAATTTATTGCACGATTCTTGTCGAAAAAGATTCACAAAAGCGAATAATCATTGGTGAAAATGGCAGAAAAATAAAAGAAATCGGCACTAGGGCGAGGCTTGAGATCGAAAAGTTACTCGGCAAACATGTCTATCTAGAACTTTTTGTGAAAGTACATGAAAACTGGCGAAATCTTGAATATAAGCTCAAAGAAATAGGAATCGGTAGTTGAACGCCTTAGCATAGAAGAAACCGAAATCCCGGAAAATCTTTAAGAAAGCTCGAGAACAGTTTTGAGAAAAGAAAGCTCTCGATGAGGGAGAAGTTCGTTAAAGAAGTTTTTTGAAGAAGCTTTCTGACGAAGAAATAAAAATTTTCGAACTTGCTTTGTGTGATGAAATCCAAAAAACTTTGGCGTGTTATTCAAGTAAGAGTTTTCAAAGAGGCCATTGAGGCAATTGAATTCGGCCTAAACCAAGCAGGAGCTGTTGGAACGGAAATAACTTGGCAGGCTCCTTTAGCTTCTGAGAATCTAGAAATTGCCGAGATTTTTAAGGCCGATGAAAACCCAGGAGGTGAAATCGTTTCGGTTCGAGCATATTTTCAGACTTTGAATGTCAGAAAGGCAGATGTTTTGCCATATCTTCAAAAAGCAATGGAAATCTACGGTTTTGCCGATACCGCAATAAAAGGCATTAGGTGCTTTTCAATAGCTGATAAAGATTGGCTTAGGATTTGGAAAAAGCATTGGAGATCTGTTGAAACGGAAAAATTTATTATCTTGCCGAGCTGGAAAAAGCCAAAGTCAGTCGAAAATCTCAAATCAATCAGAAACTCAAAGACCTCAGATCTGAAGAAAGCGATTTTCATCGAACCGGGCATGGCTTTTGGCACAGGCACTCACGAGACAACTCAGCTTTGTTTGAGAGCGATTGAACAATCTTTTAAGCCCGGGATGAGTTTTTTTGACGTTGGAACGGGAACGGGAATTTTGGCAATTGCGGCGTCGAAAATCTCCACAAACTCAAGAATTGTAGCTTGTGATATTGACGAAGAGGCGATCAAACAAGCAAAAAGAAATGCGGAGATGAATAAGACAAATCAGATCGAGTTCTACGTTGGTTCGATCACTGAAGAAACGCCTCCCTTCGATTTCGTATGTGCAAATCTAACAATAGATACTATTTTGCCGATTTTGCCTTTACTGATTCAAAAATCCCGGAAGTTTTTAGTTCTTTCCGGTATCTTAAAAGAGCAAAGAAAGAGAATTGAAGAAAAGCTTGAAGAATACGGCATTCAGAAGAAAACAGGAAAACACAAACACTTTAAGACTGAAACAGGTTTTGGTGCCAGAAAAAATCTAACATTCGAAGAGAGTCTGAAAACTGCCAGAATGAAGGTAGAAGTTCTAGGTGAGTGGATTTCGGTCATAGTCGAATTTGCATGAGATAGCAGAGCTCGTAAAGAGCTGGTAGCTTAAGGTTTTTGTTCGTGTTTAACGCAAAATGTCTTTGTTTTAGCTTATTTCAACAACTCTTCGTGAAAATTGGCTGTTATACATAGGCAAAAGAAAGGCATTCATGGCAAAGGAGAAAACGAAAAATTTACGCATTTTCTAGGAGAGGTTCTTCTGACATCGAAACTCGGTTTGCTTGTTCGATTCCTTTTGAGACATCGGTAAAAATCAAAATGATTCCGCCAACGACAAAGAAAAATATCAAGGCCAGAATCGCTTGCCTGTAAGAGCCGGTTGAAGCTACGACGATGCCGAAGATAAGCTGTCCTAGCCAGGATGTGCCTTTTTCGGAAATCTCATAAAGTCCGAAGAATGATGATTCTTTACCATACGGTATCATCTTTGAATAAACGGAACGAGAAAGCGCTTGGGTGCTTCCCAGAACTAAGCCTATCGCTACACTCATTATCCATGCTTGAAAAGTATTGGTTAGAAATCCGTATGCGAAAATTACCACTCCACACCAAATCGTTAGGCAAAGTAAAATCGTTCTTTTTGCTCCTAGTTTTCTTGAGACTCTCTCGAAAAAGATTGAACCTATGAGTGCTGCGACTTGCGCAACGAAGAAGATACCGAGTAGAAAAGACTGATTTGTCTTTCTCCCTTCTTCGTCAAAAAGTTCCTGTGAAAGGAAAACCGAAGAATTCAGAATAACAGCCTGAACACCATCGTTGTAAAAAAGGTAAGCTATCAGAAATAAAGTTGTCCACTTCAGATTCTTTAACTCTCTGCAGGTTTTCCATAGTTCGCTAAGGCCTATAATCAAAAGTGGTTTGTTTTTTGGAGGGGTTTTTGCAGGTTTCCGTGGTTTTATCAGGTAAAATGTTATCAAGGCGAAGAGTCCCCACCATATTGAAGCTGTAAGCATTGAAATCCTAACAGCTGTTCCTTTGGTCATTCCTAGGTTTTCGGCGTAGTGTATGATCACTAAATTCACTATGAGCATGATTATTCCGCTGGTGTAACCGGAGGCGAATCCGTAGCTGGAGATTTTATCTCTGTTGTCTTCAGTAGTGATGTCAACGAGAAAAGCATTGTAGAAGACGTTTGCTGCGGCGAAGCTTATGTTGGCAATCATCATCAACAAACATCCCCAAAGATAATCGTGTCCTTTGGAGACAAAAAACAAAAGACTACTTGCTGTGACGCCTAGGTAACAAAAGAAAACCATCATGGGCTTTTTCAAATGCGTATAATCGGCGATCGAACCGAGAACTGGAAGCAGGAAAACCTGTATACCGACGGATACAGCCAAAGCTGTCGGAACAAGAGATTCTGCCGTTACGCTACCTAAAAAACCTAGATCAAAAACCACTCCTCTTTCACCGACATCAGCTTGAGCAAGTGTTGTCAGATAGGGACCAAGCAAGACGCCTATAACGGTTGTGTAAAAAGCAGAGTTAGCCCAATCATACATCAGCCAGCCGAAGATTTCTTTGCGATTATTCTTGGGCAAAGCCTCTGCGATTTGTTGATTGTCTTTTTGCTGTAATTCTTCATTTCTTTTATTCATCAGTCAACAACTCCAGAATTGTCGGTGTGATATCGGTTAAATCTTTGATCTTGCTGGCAACTTCGTTTTTCTTTCTACCCCAAACTACAGTTGGAACATCGTTGAGTGTGTGGTTGCGGATAGACAAATCTTCTATGTTTCCGTGATCACTTGTCAAGATAACGGTTGTTCTTTCCAGATTAACTTTCTGTAAAAGTTCTCTAATCAGTTCTGCAAGTTTCGGTAAGTGTTCCTTGGCTTTCTGAAAATCCTGTGCATGACCGATTTTGTCGGTAATAAAATGTTCGTAAAGCACAAATTGATTCGATTCAAGCAAGGTAGTCAGAATCTGTGCAGCTTCTTTTACGGAAAAAATGGGCACTTGAAAGCCTTTGTCTTGCAAGACTTGGTTGGTAAAGTCATGAAACAAAGCCTGACCATTGATAAGATCTGAAAGTTTTCTAAAAGGTAATTTTGCCGCTTCGACGGCAAGTGTAGTAGCCGATTTCCATCTCGGTGTTGTTTGGAAAAACTGTGGTGTGTAGGCATTTGCAAACACAATTCTTTCGATTCCATTGAACAGAAGTTTCAAAAAGATAGAGTCGCTTTGTAAAATTTGTCTTAGAGCTTCATTTGGAAATCCTTGTTTGTGATGGCCGATTTTTGCAGGGGCATTGACGCCAGTTAAAATTGTGGTCTGCCCAGATGCGCTTTGCGGTCTGCCTTCAACGCCTAACCGGGCATCTGTCGGGATCATCACGCCGTCGGCAAAAATTTTTACGTGATTTTCATGCTTAAAATATGCAAGCGGTTCGACCGAATCAACCATTGCAAGCGGATTATGCTCGCTCCGCTCACCGATTCCAAGCCCGTCTATGAAAAAAAGCAGAACAGAGTGCTTCATAATTAACCAAAATACTGGTATTTCACGGTATAACCCTTTATGGTAAATTAAACGCCCGTCTTTGATCGAACGAGCATAAACAAGAATTAAGAGTTCATGGGTAATAAAATTCACATCCAATGATTCATAATCAACAACTTACAACCAATTGAAATATATCGGATGAAATCCTTCTTCTTCGAGACTGCGAAAGGTGATTTCGTCTGCTGCAAAAATTCTAGTTTCTGCAAGGGCCTGATTCAGATCATTCGGAAAAAGCCATTTCAAAGTAACGATTTCGTGTGGTGAAGTTAAAATCAACTTGTCAATTGCACCACCTTTTATGAGTGTTTTTAGCATTGTCAAATTCTTGCTTTCATGGAGCTTAAGTTCATAGATTTGAATTTCTGTAACATCTGCATCTTTCTGGCACAAAATGTTTTTTAATTGGGAACCGTTGGGGTTGCGGGTGATTATCAAAAAACGCAAATTTTGAAAATTGCACTTTTGAATGTAATTTGCAATCGTGTCGACAACCTTATTTAACGGGGCGATTATGTCGCAGTGGATTTCATGAAGTCTCAATCTTTCGGCGACTGCTTCGCCAATGGCACAAATTTGCAGATAGTCCAAATCGTAAAAATCGAAACCTTCTAAGTTGAGCTTTTCCAAAAAGATTTCAGTTGCGATTACGTCTGTTAAAACGAGCCAATCAAACGATGTGATATTAATTTTTTCCGCAAAGGCGTTTGTTTTACAAGGTGTAGGTTTCGGCAAAAAAATTATTTTGCCAGCTTTGGAAAGTTTTTCAACCAAATTTTTTTTCGACTCATCTTGAAAAATTGCAAAAGTTTCGGACATAAAAGCAAATTTTAACCGAAAAAGATGCTTAAATCCGAAAATGCGTTGGGTTTTTAAGAAAAACCATTATTTTCAAAGGTAATTTGGAAAGTTCTCAAGATAAAGAAAACGGAGTTTTTGCTTAGGTTTCGGATTTGCTTTTATATGATGAAACTTGTAATTTTGATGATTGCATGTATTTGGAAAGCTTATGAAGGTAATGATTTTAGCCGCAGGCTTTGGAACAAGACTTTTTCCATTGACAATTGATCGCACAAAACCTGCTATTCCTTTTTTAGGAAAACCTCTGATCAGGCATGTTGTGGAGTATGTTGCTAGTTTTGGTTTCAAGGAGATAATCATAAACCTTCATCATCAGCCCGAATCAATCACGAGCGCACTGGGTGACGGTAGCGATTTAGGTGTGCGGATTCATTATACTTTGGAGGCACCACATATTTTAGGAACTGCCGGGGCTTTGGACAATGCCAGGCATTTGCTTGGAGATGAAACTTTCGTCGTCGTGAACGGCAAAATCATTACAAAGATAGACATAAACAAGGCAATACAAACACATCGGCAATCCGGAGCAATTGCAACCATGGTGTTAAAGCATAACATCAAGCGCGAAAGATTCACCGAAGTTTATGTTGAAAATGGCTTTTTGAAGGGCTTCGGCGATTTTGCACGTCCGTTGACGGTGGAAGAAATAAAGGATACGACAAGAGACCTTTCTGCTCCGCTGATGTTTACGGGAATTCAAATACTTGAACCAAAAGTTTTCGATTACATTCCGCGCGGGAAGTACTCTGACATTGTTCCGACGTTTTACAATCCTGCGCTTAGGAACGGTGAGAAAATAGCAGTTCACATTACCGATGAGCTTTGGTATGAGCTTTCTACGATTCAGCGATATTTGGATGTTTCATTGGAATTGATGAACGGAGCAAATATTCAAGCCGGTAAAAACTGCACTATTTCGGGCATGGCATTTGTGAAAGACACGATAATGTGGGACAACGTGAAGGTTGGCGATGGCGCGCATCTTTATAGGACGGTCATAGCCGATGATGTCGTAATTCCACCAGGCGAGCATTTCGAGAATGCGGCTGTTGTAAGAGCTGATATGGTTAGAAGGTGTGAACGAATCCCGGAAAAAGCTCCCGCAGGCTACATTCAGGGCGAAAATTACGTTGTTCCCTTGATTGATTATGTTTGAGTTTTTATGTTTACTAAATCAAAGAATGCTTTTCGGTTTCTTGCAGAAAATAATCGCTTTTCAAGTTGTCTATTCCCTGTAGTTTCTACCCTCAACAATTTTATCGTAAAGCCATGCAGGCATTATTTTTCCGAGTCTTACTAGTGTCGCTAGTTGCCATGGAAAAGCGTAAAATTTCTTTCGTTTTTCTATTGCTTTGATGATTTTTGACGTTGCAACATCGAGTTCTATCAAAAATGGCATGTTTCCTTTTCTACCGGCGGTGAGCGGCGTTTTGATAAATCCAGGTTGAATTATAGTAACGTGAATTCCCGATTTCAGAAGATCAATTCGTAAACTTTCAAAAAAGGTTGTCATTGCAGATTTGCTTGCGCAGTAAGCGGCAGATTTTGGAAGTCCACGAAATCCGGCAAGACTTGAAATTGCAACTAAATGCCCGTTTTGTCTTTCATACATACTAGGCAAAACAGCTGCTACCGAATTTACTGCACCGAGTAAATTGATTTTTATTACTTCGCTAAAGTCGTCAGGGTTAATCTTCCAAGCACTGACAGTTTTTCCCGCAATACCGGCATTTGCAATTAGCATGTCTATTTTGCCAAATTCCCGGATTAAATTTTCAGTTGCTGACTTTACAGCTTTGAAGTCGGTTACATCAACAGGAAAAATACGCACTATTGCTCCATTGGTTTCTGTTTGATTTTTAACTTCCTCAAGCTTTTCGAGTCTGCGGGCAATCAAACCCAAAATTGCACCTTTTGTGGAGATTTGTCTTGCCAGTTCAGCACCAATGCCACTTGAAGCACCTGTTATCAGGATAACTTTATCCTTCCAGAACATAACACTAGCAAATGATAAATGTTTTGGGAAAACAAATTCAAAAATAAATGCCATCAGCTCTTACAGACTACTAACTTAATACACAAATTTGATAAAGGTTTTTAACAAAAATTCTGCAGAATCCATACTGACCTCTTTGTCCACTATGATTTCAAAATTCTTTGCATCTGGTAACACTCGGGTGCGGTATCAAACTATAAAGTGGAACTTAGTTTGCGTATGATAGCCGTGTTTTAGCTTCTTTTTTGTGTCTGATAACACATTACCGTTTGGTTTTTTATCTTTTAGCTTTTTCGGTTCGTCAATTTCTTTCGGCTCGTTAATTTTTTCTGTATTTTTGTTTTTTTAGCTAATTTTAGGCAAAAAAGTTCTCTGTGGCATTGAGACTGTGAATACTGCATCATCGGTGCGGACGTTGAGTTTATTTGCAACGTGTCTTGCGACTGCAAAATTCAAACCCTGGGGATGTTCTATCACCTTTCTGCCATCTAGCCAAAACTTTTTCCCGTCAATCAGGATGTATTCCTCTGGTGCTTGGTTATCTTTAGAAGTTCTTGCCCAAATGAATCTGAAATCTGAAACGAAAGGCTCGACGAACAAAGGAATTTCGCCGTCGGTGTAAATCAAAAAGTCGTCATAGTCACGAAATCTTATCCAAAAAACTCTTGCACCTGTTATTTCAAGTTCGGTAACCTGCGGTTTTTCGTCATTGCTAATGAAATCGGGCAAAATAAAGGTAAAGAATTCTTGTGAACCTATGCCACCAGAAATAAACTGAAAAACCGGAGCTTTCCTTTTGCGACCGTAGCCATCAGCAAGCCATCCCTGACTAAAATGCCAATCACCGTTGTCGCCAAAGCAAAAGATACGAAGAATTGTTGAATCTCGTTTTTCTTCGATGAAAGATCCTTTCTCGGCTTTTCCTTTGTAGGAAAGAAGTTCAGTGTCAGAATGGAATCGAAAGTTCAGTTGATAGTCATGCTCGCCAGAAGTTTCTACAAAGTCTCGGATTATCCAATAGTCGTTTTTGACAAAAAGAATACTTCTTTTGTGCAGTGCTGGTGAGCTCAATCTCAGATAACCACCGTGAGATGCTTCAAGGAAATCGAAACGGTTTTCGGTAACGCAGAGATGAATTTTTGAAGTAGCTTTGGTTTTCTGGTCTTCGCTACCAAATTCCGATGAAGGTTTTGCATCAATCGAGAGTGTATTGTGCGCCGAAGTTGAGCGGAAGTAGTTGCGGATTGAGTCACATTCAAAATGGCTAGGGCTGCCAGGGTCAACCAATGTAGTTTTTCCTAAAGGTGCAACTTCTATAGAAAGATTATCAGCGTGAGAATGCCTATTACTTGTTACTTCCGTTGGACCTGTGTGAATCAGCATGTAATTATCGGTCAAATCCCAACCATCGCGCATTATGAAGTATCCACCGTCACTAAAAAATTTAGAAACATGCTTTGGTTCGTGAGCTTGTAAAGACCGAAAAATCTTTATTCCTTCAATGCCTGTCAGCCAAACGGTTGACTCGCTTAGTTCTTTTGCAACAAACTTGTAGTCGCTTCTTCGGAAGAGAACAGACGCTGTTGAGAGAGTTTCGCGAAAATCGTCAGGTCTTTCTTGGGACAAGGGTTTTGAAACTAATGGCAACATTTTACCACCTTTCAGATCGCCGATCAACGGTATTGTTCCATCGGGACGGACCAGATACATTAGGAAGTCTAGAAGATGTTGTAATTTTGTTTTTGTCTTCTCTATTTCGTTTTTATCCTGCTCTGGCTCGCTTAGTTCATGCAGGATTAGAAAATGAATGTAGAGATCAGCCGTGTATCGAGCATACCAAGACGAATGCTCAAAATAAGTTCCGTCCTTTAGAACCTGAGTTTCTATTTCTTCGAACAAAATTCTTTTAGCTGTTTGACGCCATTTCTCGGATTCTTTGAAAAACGGAATCTGCGTGCTGAGATAATAGAGACTTAAAGCCTCAGTTGTTGGGTTTTGAGCAGAATTGAGATGATCTTCAAGGCTACTGGCGTGCAAATAGAGGAATTTCAAGGCTTTCAAGAAAGTTGAGTCGGGAAAATTTACTGAATTCTCAAAAAACCTGAATGCCCAAAGCCAAGAGATTACGCGTAATGAAAGCTCGAAACTATTTATCCAATTTATTCCAAATCCGGGAGGATTTTGCGACATCCAGCTTTCAAGATGATTGTTGAAAGTTTCTGCGAAAATTTCATCTTCCGTTATCCAATAAGCCATGCCCAAAGTAAAAAAATGTTGATGACGATTAAGCTCCCATATAATTTGAACATTTCCTATTTCCTTCATATCGGTTTCGCTAAACTCATACGACGCCTTTGGCTTTGCGGTCTTAGATGAAAGTGGTTCGTAGTGCCAATTTACGGGTGAGCCGAAGTCTAAGTTTTTGTAACCAAGCAAGCTTATTTTTCCTGCTAAAATTCTTTCTGCTTTTTCCACAATTGACTGGCCGATTTCCGAACCGAGAAATTCATTATATGCCCGCAAAATTTTTTCTTTGTCCGCATAGGAAAAGAAAAAGTTTGAGTTGTTGTAAAAGACTTTCTTAATTTCTTCTGTGCTTTTAGCATTTTTGAGAATGTTTCCGTTTAGAAGAGAAAAGAACTCATCGTCGGAGGGTAGTTTTTTGATTATGCTGGCCTTTTTATTGTGAGTGAGGTGAGTTTGCTTGTTATGCGCATCGTTTTTATCAAATGAGCTATAGCTGGACTTTTTGATTGTTTCGGAGGTGTTTGACATAAGAGGCAGAATTATTTTACTTCAATGTCGAAGTTTTTGAAAGATTAGGTAAGTTGAGGAACCTCTTCTAACTTGATGGGAATCAGTTTGGTAACATCAAAGTTTTTCGGTTTCGGCAAAGATAACATTTCCTTTCATCGGTCATTCTTTGTTTTCTTGGGAAGTTCACTATTGGTCTTAGCGCTGAGTTTGCTAAAATAAAACTCGTTATGAAGACAATAACAGTGTATGAAAAACCGACTTGCACGACTTGTCGCAAGCTTGCCAAATGGTTTGAGGAAAACGGCATTGATTACAGAAAAGTGAATTATTACATTGAGCCTTTGACAGAAGAAAAGTTAAGGGAACTTTTGAAAAAGGCTAATCTTCGTCCGTTTGATGTTCTTCGCAAAAATGAGCAAGCTTTTAAGGATTCGGGAATTACTGAGCAAACTCCCGATGATGAGATTATCAAAGCCATTATTGCTAATCCCGATCTTTTGCAAAGGCCAATAGTCGAAGTAGAAGACAAAGCTGTTTTGGCTAGGCCGATTGAAAAGGTTCAAGAGGTTCTATGATACACAGCACGAATGGTCATCGTCCAAAGCTGAGAAATGTTCTAGGTGGAGAGTTGAAATGCTGTTGCTTAAAGCCTCTGACAGGTTTTTATCGAGATGGATATTGCCGAACTGGTCCCGATGATTTAGGAAGGCACACGGTTTGTGCCATTCTTACCGACGAGTTTTTGGAGTTTACTCTTTCGATGGGAAACGACCTAATCACTCCCAGACCAGAATTCAATTTTCCGGGATTAAAAGCTGGTGATAAGTGGTGTTTGTGTGTTTTACGCTGGCGAGAAGCGTTGGAAGCAGGCGTCGCTCCACCTGTAATTTTAGAAGCCTGCCACGAATCAGCTCTGGAATTTGTTAGCTTGGAAGATTTACAAAGACATGCTGCGAAAGTCTAATGCAAACTTGGTTTTAAGCCGTGGGTTTGGATCCCATCGTTATTAAGGTTTTCTAGGCTAAAGCAAGCAGAAAAAGCAGAGTTAAACACAGAATGTTGCAAGAAGTTCAACAGCTTAACTTTGATTTCCATGCTGAGAAGGCAGAGATCATAGCAGAACCTGAAGAAATCAAACTTAAAATAGGAGAGTTTGCTGGTCCTTTAGATCTACTGCTTTTTTTAATCAGGCAGGAAAAAGCAAATATATTCGACATTCCAATCTCAAAGATCACGGATGAGTATTTACGCTATATTCGCTTTATGAACGAACTTGACATGGAAGTAGCAAGTGATTTTCTGGTCATGGCAGCAACACTTATAGAAATCAAATCGAGAATGTTGCTTCCACAAGTAGCGTCAATTCAGGAAGATAAAGAGGCAGAAGACCCGCGTCGGCAGTTAGTTTGGCGACTTCTTGAATATGAGAAATTCAAAAATGCCGCACAGATGCTTTGGGAAAAAGCAACCGTGGAAAATTCGATTTTCAAACGAGGAAAAACCGAATTCGATGAAGACGGCTTAATAAATATCACAGTATTCGACCTTCTAAGTGCTTTCCGGAGAATTTCGCAACGATACGAGCAGAAAACTTCAATAGAGATTGAACGCGAAGAGATTTCTTTAGCCGATATGATAAAAAGACTTAAAAAAGAGCTTTCGCAGGTAGGCAAGCTAAGCCTAGAAAAAATTGCCAGTCAGTTTCAAACAAAAAAAGCACTGATAACTGCGATTCTGGCTATTTTGGAAATCGTAAGAACAGAGAAAGTTTCAATGATTCAAGAAAAACCCTTCGGTGATATTTTGTTGTTAAGCAAGAACTGCAGACGATCTTGATTTTTCCAGCCGTTTTGCTTATTTGTTTAAAAGTCCTCGAGTTGCATTTAATTTTCTAAAGCTTTTGAGGCGTTGATTCTACCGCCTGATTTTATCCTATCTTTCAACGAGTCGAGCTTATCAACAGAGTCAAGCAATTTCTTTTTTAGTTTCTCAACGGTAATTTCCGGATCAAGCGAGGCTATCAAAGCGGCAACGCCTGATACATGCGGAGTTGCCATTGAAGTTCCAGAAGCTTCTTTGAAGTCGTCGTCGAGCCAAGTTGATATTATGTCTTTACCTGGAGCCGCAATGTGAACTGTTTTGAATCCATAATTTGAAAATGAAGCAAGATTGTCGTTTCTATCTAAAGCTGCAACGCTGATGATGTTAGGTAAATTGTAGCTAGCAGGATAATGCGGGAATTTGTCGTTATCACTTGAGTTATTTCCAGCTGCTGCTACAAACAAAATTCCGGCTTCTCCTGCTGCTCTGATAGCATCTTCTAGAGCTTTCGAGTAAATATGCGATCCCCAACTTGCGTTAATGATGCGAATGTTTAATCCCTTTTGCTTTCGATCAATAACGTAGTTTATTGCCTCAATCGCATCTTTAGTCGTTCCAGAGCCGTTGCGACCTAAGAACTTCAAGGGCATTATTTCTACCTGCCAGTTTACCCCTGCGATTCCTATTTCGTTATTGCCTTCAGCACCGATAATGCCGGCACAGTGTGTTCCGTGTCCGTTTTCGTCCATCGGATCGGCAAGATTGTCAACGGCGTTGAAGCCGTAGATATCATTGATTAAACCGAGTTCTTCATCTTCGTATGGAGGAATGTCATCAGGTCTGATCCAGATATTTGAGATCAAATCGAGGTGTTTGTAGTCAACTCCACTGTCAAGAACTGCTACAACTACCTTTCTACTGCCTTTCGTTTTTTGCCATGCCTTCAAAGCTCTTATGTCGGCACCTGGAGTTCCGCCTGTCTGTCCTGTATTGTTTAATGCCCATTGTCCAACGAAAAGGGGATCATTGGGTAATAGTTCATTGGAGGGAGTTAATTGAGGTTTTTCAAAATCAATGCTAATCTCGTAGTTAGGCTCTGCGTATAGAACCAAGTCGGCCATTTTTCTGTATTCTTCGGCTACTTGCTCGGCGCTAAGTCCATCAAGGTCATCAATTGCAACCAGATTTTTTACCGACTCAATCTCGTCTTCGACTATGTCGTTTAGTTTCACTGCGATTTTCTTTATCTCCGATAGAGAAACATCTGAACGAAAGCGAACAAGAACTTCAGGCTCTCTATCTTTCTTAGTTCGATTCTGTTTTGTCGGTTTGTTTGCGGTCGTCGGTTTGAACCTTTCGATGTCAGACTGCCAGCGCCTGAGCTGACCTAAGATAGCCGCTGCTACTATCAAAATAGCCGCTAACATTAGATGAATCCAGAAATTTTGGCGATTCATAACTTTCAATCTCCAAAGATGATTTTGTTCGATCCGTTGAAGCTACGAAGCCTGATTTGATTTTCATCGGCCCTGTATTCGTAGGTTGAACCTTTGGCTTGTAGGCATATTTTCCAGCCACTGGTTATTATCTGAGCTGCCATTTCGTCTTCAATAGGTGCTCCCAAAGACGCATCGGGAAAGTCAACATCCTCTACCGATTCGACCGTAATTTCGGACTCGGGAATACCCAGACGATCGGCTAGGTCTTTTCTGGCGTGACTTAAGGCTGTTTCTTTACTGAGTCTCATCACCAGACAATATCATTTTGCTTCTGCCAAAGAAAATAGTCAAGACAAAAAACGACACGCCTCAACCAAAGATCAGAAAATACCGGTTAGGAATACCGATTTCGTTAACTGATAAACCATTTCGAGAGTTTTGTTGCGATGTGAGTTCTGCCTGGGTAGGGTTCGGGTTTTTGTGTAATTGCTTGCTAAAATCGGAGTTAACGATACTTGCTTTTTAAGTGGCACAATGATTGCTAAGAAAATAGGTTGCTTAAAAAGGCAGAGTCAAAAGAAAGGAGAGAAGCTATGAGAAGGTTTGAAAAAATTTTAGCTGTTTTGTTGTTTTTGTTGATAGTTTTAGCATTTATGCCAACATCTGGTTTTGGTCAGGGACGTGGAAAGGGCAGGGAGAAAAGACAGGAATATCCACCCATAGAGCAGAAAAAAGAGGACAGAATGGAGCAGAAAAGAGACGATAGAAGAGATGATAGAGATGAATACAAAACAGAACGCAGAAGAGATGAAGATGACAGATTTACACGCGGCGAAATACTCTCAACCATAACACGTTTGCAAAATCGAAGTAGGGAGTTTGAAAAGAGACTCAATAGAGAGTTTGAAAAAATGGACCGAAGAAGCTCTGGAGATTTCTGGAGCAAGAGAGATTACGTGCTCTCGTTGGCGAGAAACTTCAGAAGAGCAACCGATCGCCTTGAAGACAGATACCGAGCTACTAGAAGCTTGGACAGAACCTACTACGATGCACAGGAAGTATTGCGACTAGGACAAGAACTGGAAAATGCTCTTCGCACTTACGATTTGAGCGATCACCTAGAAAAAGACTGGAACAGAATCCGAGAAGACTTAAATCGACTTGCGAATATCTATGCTCAACATAATGACGATAGAACGCGTCGCAATCGTGGTAACAGAGATTACCCGAAAATACCACTTCCTTTTCCCTTCTAGTCAATTGCCGTTATCGAAAAGCCTGAGTTGCTCAGGCTTTTCGATTTTGTGGTATGCTTTTTTGAAATGAAGGGAATTCTTTATCTAGTTGCAACGCCCATCGGTAATTTGAAAGATATATCTTTTCGTGCAATTGAGGTTTTGCAAGCGGTTGATCTGATAGCTTGCGAAGATACCCGCCAAACTAGAAAATTGCTCGCACACTACGAAATTCGAGACAAAAAATTGATAAGTGTTCACGAGCATAATGAACAAGTAAGAGCAAGGCAAATAGCCGAAATACTTGCTGAAGGGAAATCCGTTGCTTTAGTTTCCGACGCCGGCACACCTGCCATCTGCGATCCCGGCTATAAGGTCATTAAAAATGCTGTTGAGCTGGGAGCAAAAGTAATACCAATTCCCGGGGCCGTCGCCTTTGTAAATGCAATCGTAGCTTCCGGATTCCCAACCGATGCTATATTTTTTGGTGGATTCCTGCCTTCGAAGAAAAATCAAAGACGCAATCGCCTGCTCATAGTCAGAGACCTACAGGCTACATTGTGTTTTTATGAGACACCACATCGGCTTTTGAAAAGCCTGCAAGACTGTTTAGAAATACTCGGAAATCGCCGTATTGCCGTTGTTAGGGAGCTAACGAAGGTTTACGAGGAAATTATCTGCGGTAGTATTCAAGAAATCATAACTTATTTTTCAAGCAAACCACCGAAAGGAGAAATCGTCCTGGTAATTGATAGAGAGAAATTCTAGTAGAACACGGTTAATGGAAAATTTTAATCTTGTGTATTTTTGTATGCATCCGATACGTTTTTGGAAACATTTGTGCCGGGCATTGTTGGCGGAATTTACACGCAAAAATCATTCGTTTTGCCAACCAATCCGAGTAGATCGTTCATAAGTAGCTCTTTGGAATACCTGTTTTGTCTGTTTATCTTGTCCGAGTGCCTTATCCTGAGCTTACGTTATTTACACTATTTTGTTTTTAAGCTCAATCAACAACCGTTTTGCTTCTGCGTCTGATAACTCTTCGGGGTTTATTTGTTTTAGTTCTTCGACGACTTGTTCGTTGACTATTGCAAACAAACTGATTTGACGTGCTATTTTGCGCTTAGCAGCTTTTTCAAATGCTTTTTCGCTACTGTTGAGAACTCTTGCACTTTCGTCAAATACTTTTTCGCTATTTTCAGATATGTTGTTGTCTTTGTCAAATGTTCTGGTTTCTCCAGAAAATTCTTCAGCTCTGTTTTCTGATGTTTTCGTTTTGGCTGATGCTTTTTCTTCTGCGAAAACAGCTAGTTCGTATTTTTCAAGTCTTTGTAGAACTTCACGTGCCCGTTCGATGACTGATTGTGGCAAACCTGCCAGCTGTGCAACGGCAATTCCGTATGACTTAGAGGCCTTTCCTCTTTCGAGTTTATGAAGAAAAATAACTTTTCCGTCCTTTTCAACTGCGGTGATTTGATAATTTTTAGCTCCCGGCAGGGTTTCGGCAAGCTCAGTCAATTCATGATAATGTGTTGCAAAGAGTGTCTTGGCGGAATGTTCAGGGGAATTGTGAAGATATTCCGCTACTGCCCAAGCTATTGATAATCCGTCGAAAGTTGAGGTCCCACGCCCTATTTCGTCTAACAAAACCAAGCTTCTCGGCGTGGCATTGTGCAGGATAGTTGCAGTTTCGGTCATTTCGACCATAAATGTCGAGCGTCCTGAAGCCAGATCGTCTGAAGCACCGACCCTTGTCCAGATTCTATCAACGATCGGAAGCTTTGCCGATGATGCTGGAACAAACGAACCCATTTGAGCTAGAATCTGTATCAACGCAACCTGCCTCAAAACGGTTGATTTACCTCCCATGTTCGGCCCCGTGATTATCAACAATCGATCGGTAGAATTGTTCAAGTAAATATCGTTCGGAACGAAAGGTTCATTTGAAAAAGCTTCTACGATTGCGTGCCGACCTTGCTTGATTTCGATCTCGTCGCCTTCATGAAGTATAGGCATCACGTAATTTCTCTTCATTGCCGTTTCTGCCAGCGATTGCAACGCATCAAGTGTAGCCAGTGCTCTTGCAGTGATCTGAAGTGCCTTTGTGTATTTTTGAACTTCTTGACGAATCTGCATGAAAATTTCCGCTTCTAATTCTTTAATTCTTTCCTCTGCACTCAAAACCTTCTGTTCCCATTCTTTCAGTTTCGGTGTGGTGAATCTCTCGGCAGTTGTCAGAGTTTGTCGTCTTTCATAATCAGCAGGAACTTTCGATACATTGCCTTTTGAGACTTCTATAAAATATCCAAAGACATTATTAAATTTCACCCTCAAATTCAAAATTCCCGTTCGTTTTCTTTCTTCTTCCTCGAAAGATGCAATTATTCTCTTGCCATCGAGCGCTATTCTTCTAAGTTCATCTAATTCGGGACTAAAGCCCGTCTTTATGACACCGCCTTCGGTAATGTTTGCAGGGGCATCTTCACTTATCGAATCAAAAATCAATTTTTGTATCTCCGGCAAATCATGAATGTTTTCAGCTAAAACAGTGAGCAGGGAAGATTTTGCATCTGATAACGCACGAGAGATTTTCGGGGTTTGTGAAAGCGACGAAGCTAGGGTTCTAAGTTCACGTGGTGTTATGGTTGCAAGATTAAGTTTACCGATCAATCTTTCCAGATCGGCAATTTCCTTGAGTGCTGAGCGGATTTTTTCTCTTAAAATCGAATCGGTCAATTCCGAGACGGCTTCAAGACGCGTTTTTATTTCTGATTCTCTGATACAAGGGCGAAGAAGCCATGATTTAAGAAGCCTTGTTCCCATGCCGGTTATCGTTTGGTCGATGACGGAAAATAGAGTTTTTTTGTTTTGTTCGCTGCGGCTTTCGATGATCTCAAGGTTTCGCAGTGTGACTGCATCCAAGACCATGTAATCTTTGTCTTCGAAGTATCTTATTTCGGAGATGTGATCCGCCATCGTGCGCTGTGTTTTATGGGCGTAATCAAGCACCGCTCCGGCTGCGCGTATTGATTGGATCTTATCTTCTATCTCAAAAGCGCTCAGTTCACGCACCTGGAATTGTCTTTTGAGCAAATTTTTACAATCTTCTACATGAAAAACCCAATCGTCCAAAGCCGTAAGAGTGATGTTATCGTTTTGCTTTGTTTCATTTTCTTTGAATCGCGATTCGACCAGTTTTCTTAAAGATTCCGGAAAGAGAAGTTCGCGCGGGGCGTAAGATTCGATCTCCTCACAAATCTTTTCCCATGCTTTATCTGATTTGACTTGCGTTGTCAGAAATTCTCCAGTCGAGACTTCGAGGAAAGCTACGCCGAAGCAATCGCCTGCTCCGCATACGGACGCAAGCCAAACATTTTCGCGTGGTTCTACCAACGCTGAATCAACGGCGGTTCCGGGTGTTATCACTCTGACAACTTCTCTGCGAACCAGCTTTTTGTTTTTTGTGGGCTGTTCAACCTGTTCGCAAATGGCAACTTTGTAGCCTTTTTTGATTAATTTAGCAATATAACTTGAAACTGCCGTATGCGGGACTCCACACATCGGGATTGGGTTAGGTGTGTCCTTTTGTCGTGCGGTCAGTGTGATTTCAAGTTCTCGTGAGCCAATTATTGCATCTTCGTTAAAAAGCTCATAAAAATCTCCTAGACGAAAGAACAAAAGCGTTCCTGGATATTTTTTCTTTATCTCCAGATATTGTTTGAGCATCGGGGTTAAATTCGCTGTCTCTTGCATAATGCTTTGAGCCGTAAACGTTTATGATATGATACATGGTCCGCTCGACAAAATGTTCTAGCATTTGAACGTCTCAGCAAAAGATAGGCTTTTCTACGCAGGTTCTGTAAGAATTTTCGATTTCGACACTTTGAGTCTGATAAAGTCCTAGATTCTGCGATAAAAATACAAATCACATTTGTGTTTGATAACACTTGATGATTGATGAAATAACGGCGATTGAATTTATTGCTCTTAAACTGCTCTTTATGTTTGATGCTAGGTTTATTTATTTTGCGACCAGTTTTTGAAATGATATTTTACATTCATTCTACAATCGAGGGCTCGTGCCCATTTTTTGCTTGAAGACAAAGTAAAAAGCCAGTCCCAAGAAGGACCGGCTTTCATTGTTTTTGATTTAGGGTTGCTTTCAGTTTATTGATTAGGTTGAACCGTTAGATATAAAGTTTGATCGCCGCGTGCAATCAGAAGCAGTAAAGGACGATTGCCCGCTTTTTCTAAAGCTGCGGTGACATCTTCAAATTTTTCCACGGGTTGACGGTTAATTGATAATATCACGTCGCCACGCTCGACGCCTGCATCAGCCGCAGGTCCTGATGGATCAACATTGGTAACCAACATTCCTTTGGTGTTTGGTGGGAGTTGCAGTTGTCTAGCCGTTTCTGGCGTTAAAGGTTGCAGGTCTAAACCGAGCCTTCCGCTTGATTGTGGCCTACCCTGATCTCTGTTTCCTCCTCTGTTGCTTGCTCGCAGGTTTTCTGTTTGTAGCTCATCTAACACGGCTTTAATTTCCATTTCCTTACCGTCTCGAATAATCGTCAATGTTACTTCAGTTCCCGGTAATGTTTCGGCAACTTTGTTTCTCAGCATGTTTGTATCTTCGATTTTTTCGCCGTTGAAAGCTATTATCACATCATCTCGCTTGATGCCTGCTTTTTCGGCGGCGCTACCGGGTCTGACCTGACTTACAAGCGCGCCAGCAGTTGATTTCAAGCCGAATTGTTCTTTGATGGTTTCATTGACGGGCTGTATTATAACTCCGAGTTGCCCACGACGAACTTTTCCGTTTTTGATAAGTTGTTCCATGACCGATCTGGCCATGTTTGATGGAATTGCAAATCCAATACCGATGTTTCCGCCTGAAGGAGAAAGTATTTGCGAATTTATGCCGATCAACTGACCGTTTAAGTTGATCAAAGCTCCGCCTGAATTGCCGCGATTTATCGGAGCATCTGTTTGAAGAAAATTCTCGAAACTTCCGTCAGAAAGCCCTGTTCTTCTACCTTTTGCGCTGATAATTCCGGCAGTGACTGTCTGACCGATGCCGAGTGGATTGCCAATCGCTAGAACAATATCTCCGACGCGCACCTTGTCAGAATCTCCCAAGTTCAAATATGGAAGATTTGTTGCATCGATTTTCAAAACTGCCAAATCACTCAAAGGATCGGTTCCAATAACTTTCGCTTGGAAAGTTCTTTTGTCATTTAACTCGACGGTAATTTTTTCTGCACCTTCAATCACATGGTTGTTTGTCAAAATGTATCCGTCCGAACTGACTATCACGCCAGAGCCGACGCCGCGTTGAACTCTCGGACGTTGCGGCGCTTTCGGAATCCCAGGTAAGTTGGGGAATCCGAAGTCTCTAAAGAAATCATCGAATGGAAAGTCAATCGAAGAGGAGACTTTTTGTTCCGTGCTAACATTGACCACAGCAGGAGCCGCTTTTTCAACTACGTCTGCATAGCTTATTCTGGTGCCATCAGCTATAACAGGTAGTGACGATGGTTCAGCATTAACTTCATTTGTGAATGTTTCCGAATTTGTCTTGCAGCTACTTAAAAATATCATCAAGGCTAAAGCAAAATATAAAACCCTCATATTTTCTCACCGCTCCTTCGTCTAAAAATTTCCATGAAAATTTTATCGCATGGCCGATATTCCACAAACCGATGAACTTTAGAAAACAAAACTTCACATCGAAGATTTTTTCCAAAGTAAGACTCTCTGAATCTGAACAAGCTTAAATTTTATTGCTTACAAACAAAAATGGCGAGTAGGATTTCAAATTTTTGATTTTCTAATTGCCGTCAAGGTAGCGCCAATGCAAAAAGACCATATCGCAAAGACAACCAGGACCCAAATGTAAGGAAGAGAAAGGAGAGCAACCAAAAAAATTGCTCCGAGAAAAGATGCGGCAATCTCAGAATACCATTTTTCTGATAACTTGAATTTCTGTGTAATCTGTTTTTGAATTGCTTTACCGATTGCGATTTGGAGCGAAACACGGCCGAAAACATAAGCCAAAATCAAGAACAAAAAAAGCATCAATGTAATGACCGTGCTAATGTAGTTTGGGAATATAAATAATGAGATCAAAACTAGCAGAATTGCAGAAAACAAACCTACTATTCCGATTGAAAAAATTTTCAGTGTCGAAAGTCGTAAGGAACCAACAGCTTGTGAAACAGCTTTTGGAGCAATCGTGGTTAAACCGAGCGAAATTAAAAACCAGAAAACAACTGACAAAAGCCTTTGTGCGAGGAATTCCCAAGAAAGTGGTGTTTGAAGAATTTCGGCAGGGTTTCTTATCAGATGCCTCAATTCTTCTTCGTATCCTGCATACATGACCGTTTGCTTGCCTTCCGCTCTCAGAGGTTTTTCGTCTTCGTATGAATAACTTCCGCCGAAAACAATTATGTCTCCGCCGATAAAAGCGTTGCGTTTTTGCCTAACAGAACCACCGATTGTGGCTATATCGCCTTCAACCCTGCTTTCGATGATTGCATCTCCGCCGAAAACCAGAACGCCTTTGACTTGACTTTTAACGATCACATCTTTTCCAAACACGATGATTTCGGTGTCTTGAGGTTGGTCAATTACTATCTTCTGACCCAAAGCTTGAAGATGAATAAGAAAAGACAAAAGAAAAGTTATCGAAATTTTTATAAGAAGTTTCATCGATTTAAGTTCAGAGACTTTTTTACAAATGCCGAAATTAAAATGAAAATCAAAAAGACAATCGACAGAAACAAAACATTTATTAAGGTCTTCGAGATGGAAACTCTCAAAATAACGGAAAGCCCGAACGTGAAATTGCTAAGCGATTCGTAGGTTACCCAAAAAAAGGATACAAAAATCAGAAGGACGTTGGGTATAGAATGCCTAAGCTCATTGTGCAGATAAACCAAAAGCAGAAGAAGAAAAAAGGTGACTTTGTGAAGGAAACCCCGATTTTTTAACCCGCTGACGGTGCTTTCTGCATGAACAATGAAGGACTTGGATAAATCGGGCAAATCCGTAAGATAATTTTCTTTCGTAGGGTTTTCTTTCAAAGCGGAATCCAGGATACAAAATAGACTCTTTTGTTCGTTCAGCTCACGAAAACAAATCGAGCAGTTTGCCAGATGCTGTTCTAGTAAGAATTCTTCTTGTCTGGAGAGTTCTCCATCAATGTAAGCACCGATTTCGGGAAGCGGGCATTTTTTGTTTTCTTTTGCCTTCATAGATTCCAAGACCGCTGTTGAACAGCTCTTTTTCTGTAAATTTCGATTTCCAACAAAAACTTCTTTCAAACAAAAGCCTTTTCAAGGAAGTGTTGCCATAATGCTGGTTTCTTTTTCAGAAATTAAATCCACGCCGGGCCAGCAGTTTTTTTATTTCGGCACGTGCGCGGAAGAGACGATTTTTCACGGTTCCAATCGGCAAACCTGTAATCTCTGCTATTTCCTCGTAGCTCAAGTCTTGAGAGTGGCGTAGTAGAATTAACTCGCGGTAATTTGTTGGTAAACATCCGATAACCGATCTAATTTCTTCAAGTAACTCTTTGACTTCGCTTTCTTTCTGAGGTGTTGGATTTTGGCTTTCAAGCCTCAAAAAATTTGTTTCGGATTGAACTTCTTGGCTTTTATGGTCGCGCCTTAAGTAATCAATCGTTGCATTGTGAGCGATTTTATAAATCCATGTAGAAAATCTGTAATTCGAGCGATAACTTGAAAGGTTGCTATAGACTTTGATAAAAACTTCCTGCGCTATGTCCAAAGAAGTTTCATAGTCTCCAGTCATTCGGTAGATGTAAGATACAATTGGATGCTGATAGCGTCGGACGATCTCTTCAAAACTTTTTTCGTCGCCTTCAATCGCTCTCTCCACGAGCTCTATATCTGTTAGTTCCTGGAAAGTCTCCATTGATCTTGATCTCATTGCCTTTGAATTCTACGAGATAATCGCAAAAAAGTTTCGCAAAACTTGAAAATAACATCTAAAGTGTAATTAAGCAACATAGGCTTAATTCTCAAATTAAACAATCTGTTTCTTGCAGAACTTTTGAAATGAGATATTTTTGTATCTCATCAGGTTCGCAATAGCGATAGTATAAACTTAATGCGAGTTTGTGCCGTTTTGCTCCATAGCTGAATATCGCTAAAATTTTTGATTCGCGTTCTCTGCAGAAGTTACTTGAATTTTACATTCTCGAAGTGTTTTATACTGGCTCAAATTTGTAATATAGAATGAGATTGCAGTTGGGGGTTTTTGAATATGTATAAGCAAATAGGAGTTTTAACAGGTGGCGGAGATGCACCCGGATTGAATGCAGTAATCAGGGCTGTTGTTAGAACGGCAATTAAGCAATTTGGAATGAAGTGTATAGGGATCGAGGATAGTTTTGAAGGAATACTCGGTGAACCCAAAGTAATGAAACTCACGACAAAAACCGTAAGTGGTTTACTTCCTCGTGGTGGAACGATTTTGGGAACCCGGAATCGTGGTAGCTTTGCGAAAATAGTTGACGGCAAAGTTGTTTTTCCCGAAATGCCTATAGAAGAAGCTCTAGCAAATCTGGAGAGACTGGAGATCGAAGCGCTTGTTGTGATCGGTGGTGAGGGAACTTTGGCTATTGCAGAGCAATTTCATAAAAGAGGATTTCCCGTAATCGGAGTTCCTAAGACGATTGATAACGATCTTTCGGCGACGGAACTAACGTTTGGTTTTATGACAGCAATTGACATTGCCACGGAAGCGCTTGACAGACTTCACACAACAGCGGAATCCCACGATAGGGTTATGGTTTTAGAAGTCATGGGAAGGCATACGGGTTGGATTGCGCTTCACGCTGGTATTGCGGGAAGCGCCGATATAATTTTGATACCGGAGATTCCATTTTGTTTTGAATCAATGGTCCAAAAAATTTTGCAACGCGAAAAAAGCGGATCTCGGTTTACAAACATAGTTGTTGCCGAAGGTGCGAAAGAAGTTGGGAAAGAAGAATTTTATTTAGACGGAGACAAGAAAACGCGACTTGGCGGTATCGGGAATTACGTTGCGAAAAGAATCGAGGAGCTTACAGGAAAAGAATCGAGATGCGTAGTTTTAGGACATCTTCAAAGAGGTGGTAGCCCTAATGCGTTCGACAGAATGTTAGGCACTAATTTCGGTGCTTGCGCTGTTAGAGCTTTAGCCAATGGGCAGACCGGCAAAATGGTTGCACTCAAGGCAGGAGAAATCATTACCGTGCCACTTGCCGAAGCAGTTGCAAACATAAAAAGGGTCCCGATTGACGGACAGCTCGTCAGAACCGCTCGTGACATTGGTATTTCATTCGCTGCACCGAATGAATCGAAACTATAACTCTGTAAATACGGCATGAAAATTTTGGAGAAACGACCAAAATTAATCTAAAACATCCCTGTTTATTTTAGCGAGCAGAAGTTAAGCCCCTTCAATTTCTGTATATTTGAAACCGGATTTTCTCGTTCTTCAGGTTCCTGTTGCGTTTAGTAACCTTCAATTTCTGTAGATTTGAAACCGGATCGCTTTCTTAGCAAATGCCACTCTTGAGCCGGTGTTTTTAGGAGAAATTCTATATGACAACGACAAAAAGCTTAAAATTGTAATTTCAAATGATTTAGATTTTTTTTATCTTTTCATCTCTGTCGGTCTTTTCAACTTTGACTTCTTCTTCTTTTGTTTCATCTTGAAAGATAGCATCAAATATACCTTTCTGGCCGCTGTGTTCGAGATAGTGTTTATATAAAATCGTGGTAAGTGCTGCAACAGGTATTGAAAGAAAAACTCCCGGAATACCTGCTAGCTTTTCACCGATTAAAACCGACAAGATAATCATCATCGGATGGAGATGAATACTTTCACGCACAATTTTCGGGTAGGTTACGTAGTCATGTATAATTCGCAGAACAATTAAGAAGATTGCAACAAAGACAGCAGTTTTTCCCGAAATGGTAATTCCTGCAACTAATGTAGCCGTGATGCCTATCGTTAAAGGACCTATCAGCGGTATGAATTCCAGAATGCCAGCTAGTATTCCAAGCAAAAGAGCATAATTAAGTCCAAGTATGTAAAATCCGATTGTGCAAACTGCTCCTATAAGTAAACAGGAAATAAGCTGTGCTCGAATATATAACGAAAGAGTTTGGTTTACATCATTCAGTATTGACTCGACTCTGTTGCGCCATTTTCCTGAAGGAAAGGCTCGTAGAATCCATATTCTAAACGTTGATGCGTCTTTCAAAAAGAAAAATGCGAAAATCGGCACCAGAATAAACCATGGTAAGTATGAGATGGTGCTTATTGCGATATTACCCAAGAAAGTTGTGATTGTTTGGGCTATGTCAGAGGCAATTTCGTTTATCTTCTTTGTAATTTCAGCCTGGACATCGATCGGCAAACCATAACTTTCGTAACGGGTGTTGATTTTTTCGATCTCTTCTCGTATAGAGTTTGCATAAGAAGGAATATTTGAAGCAAATATGCGCGCTTGTTCTGCCACTCTCGGAGCAAGATACGAAATCACAATAGTTAGGATGGAAAAAAACAAAGCGTAAACGATTACAATAGCCAAAACCTTTGGCACGAATTTTTCCAAGTTACGACTTTGGACAAAGCTGGTTATGTAACTTACTAAGGGATGGAGCAAATATGCAAAGAAAACCGATATAACCAATAAAAAGAACAAGGATTGCAGCGACAAGATGATGTCTATTAGAAAGCTCGCTAAATACCACGATACAAACGCAACCAAGACGATTCTTACAATTGACCAATTTGAAGGTGTTGAAGAATCGAAAAAAACTCTTCTTGCAGTATGTTTCAATTCCTTCTTTTCGGTCATATTAAGCTTGTCCTTCGGTGTCAAAGTCCAGGCTAGGTTGTAGCCGATACAAAAGTTCTACCAAGTTTTAAGCCTTATTTTCCAAATTGTTCTAGGTTTGTCAATCCGGCAGATTTTTGGATTTACAAACTTTTCTTTAACTATCTCCGAGATTTTGCGCAACTACAGAAATCCCAAACCTTGAGCAGCCGTCGTTTCGAAAAACAAGATAGGGTTATTTTTTAGAAAAATCTGAAGATTACTTCGATACCATTGGTGATTGGGATCATTTATCTATTTTCCTGAGCTGTTTTAGCAAAAGATCGGCGTATTTTTTTGGTTCTGCAATGTTTTTCAAAACGATCTTTCCAGTATCTTCACTTGCGTTGTCAATCGTAATGGTTCCATAACCAAGAAGCTTTTGGATCAAGTTCATGGAAACCGATACGTCTTGAATCGAACGCAGAGGGATATTTCGAGATTGCTGAAAAAAGAAACCTTCGTCAATCTCGATTTTTGAATCTGTCAGGGTGTATTTGATGAGATTCCGCTTAATGTGAAAATATGCGGGAATCAAAAGTAGAGACAGACCTAACAAAACGTAAAGAATTGAAGGAATCTCAAATCCAAAGAGCTGGCTTAGGAAATAAAGCAAGAACACAACTGCGAAACCACCGACAACTGCAAGTGCATAGCCGATCTTTATAAGAATCATTGTTGGACGAATCGAGAAAATCTTTCTTTCTTCGTCAATGCTTGTTCTTGGGGTTCTTACAACGGTTTCTTCTTCTCTTTCCAGAATTATACCACATTTTTGGCAGTAGAAAGCTCCGTCGGGATTCCTAGCTCCGCAGGCTCGGCAAAACATATTCAAATTCTCTCAAAACTCAAAATTTCCAAACCTCAATTAATTTTAGCATTCATTGGTTTTGTTGGCTATCTTCTTTACAAAAGAAGTAACAATCTCGACGAAATCGTTAGGTTTTTCTTCTTGCGGGATGTGTCCGCAGTTTTTGAATACCACAAGTTTGGAATGCAGGATGGAATCGTAAAGTTTGTAAGCGTTTTTGATGCTGATGACTTTGTCATCTTCGCCCCAGATTATCAAAGTAGGTTGAGAAATCAAATGAGCATCTCGTTCAATTCTTTCGGCATCCCATTTTCTAGCAGTTTTCAGCGTTGCTTTGTGAGCGTCTTTCGTCATCAGTGGTATTCTGACACGATGAATTCTTTCTTCGGTGATCAAATCGTGATTTACAGGTGCAATGGAAGTTCGCATGCGACTTCTGATAAACGGTTTTGCATCAATCAAGAAAGCAGTAGCAATTTCACCTATTAAAGGCACTTGAGCTATTTTCATTAGCGGATGAGACAACGGTTCGTTGTTGCAAACTGTTCCTACCAGGACTAGTTTTTCAACTCTTTCTGGATAATCCAAGGCAAGTGAAATAGCTACGGCACCACCGTATGAACTCCCTACAACCGTCGCTTTCCCGATACTCAAACGATTCATGAATCGAACGATCATTCTCGCCTGCGATTCGATAGTATATTCAAACCATGCAGGTTTTTCCGAGAAACCGAATCCTACCATGTCTATTGCAACAACGTTGAAACCTCTTTCGGCAAACATCGGTGCTACCGTTTTCCAAACAAGAGTTGATGAACCGTAACCATGAATCAGCAATATTGTTTGAGGATAATTCTCGCCGAATTGCTGATAGTGAATTCTCACTCCGTCAACGTCTATGAACCTTGAGTTTTCTCGATGATGGACAAAATCCTGCACCTTTTCCCAATCAATTCTATCGGTTCTCGAAAGCATTTTCCATGCAATCAAGCCGATTCCTAAACCAGCTCCTATCCACAGAAGTTTTGTTCTTTTTCTCATACGGTGAATCCTACACCAAAACAACCTTAGGTTGAATTAGACCACGGGAAATCTTTCCGATAGCCACTAAATTTTTTTGGACATCCAACAAGCAAACCATTTCTCCGTCGGAAAAGTTTTTAGGTGTTTCGATTCTTAAAGATCCTCCGTTTCTCACTCTGTCAATGCAGGATTCGTCTAAGACGAGCTTTGGGAACTCTAAAGGAACTTTATTCATGGGAAATAAAAAATCGTTTAGTTTACCTTGATAGCAAATCTCTTCTAGTTTTTCCAGTGTGATCGCTTTCGATAGATCGAATTTTCCAACTCTCATGCGTCGCAATGCCGACAAATGAGCGCTAATACCTAGTTTCTTTCCAATATCTTCAGCCAAAGTTCTTACGTAAGTACCAGAAGAACAAACTATCCTTAAGATAATGCTTTTTTCTTCGATTTTTAACAAATCGATTTCGTAAATTTTAACCTTCACTGGTTTTCTTTCTATTTCTATTTGCTTTCTTGCAAATTCATAAAGTTTTTTCCCTTTGACTTTTTTTGCAGAAAACATCGGTGGGATTTGCTCAATTTCTCCGAGAAAGGCGTTCAGAGTTTCATAAATTCTTTCTTCGTCAATCTTGAAGTCGTTGCATCGGGTATTTTCTTTGATTTTGCCTGTTTTATCGCCTGTTTCTGTTTCAAAGCCAAAAGTTACTTCGGCAATATATTCTTTTTCGTTTTTGCTTAAAAATTGGGCTAAACGCGTAGCTTTTCCCACAAGAAGCACCAATACTCCCGTTGCAAAAGGATCTAGCGTTCCTGTATGCCCTATTCTGCTGGTTTTCAATATCTTTCTGCATCTAGCAACTACATCGTGCGAAGTCCAACCTTCAGGTTTGTCTATGACTAAAACGCCGTTCATCAATGCAAAGTTTACGTTGAAAAAAGATTGGTTGTAAAATGTAGCTTCAAAACTCTTTTGTCTAAATTTATGGATGAAGTTGAAAGGCAAATTTTCGATTATTCATTGAAACTCCTTGCACGTCGTGCCTATTCGGTCGCAGAAATTCGGCGGAAACTTATCGAAAAGGGTTGGACAGATGAAGACGCAATCGGCAAAACTCTTGAAAAACTTACGCAGCAGGAGCTTTTGAATGATGAAAAATTCGCGGAAGAATTTGTCGCTTCAAAGTTGAGACGCAAACCTGTTGGAAAACATCTTCTGAGTAAAAATCTCCGAGAGAGGCAAATTAACGAGGAAATCATAAAAAATGCTCTTGAAAAAATTGACGAGAAAAAATTGATCAAAGAGGCAATACAAAAGCGACTACGAGTAAAGGGATATCCTAAAACGCTTAAGGAACTGAAAAATCTGCAAGATTATTTAATACGCCAGGGATTTGATTTTGAACTTGTCTATGAATCAATCAGGAAGCTCTCTACTTCTTTTGAAGAATTTCAGCAATGAATTTGATAATGCTTGATTTTACACTATCGTTAGTATTTCAGAAAATATCAGAGCAATACTGCAAGGAAATGCTACAGGAGCAGAAGTTTTCTAAATATCGGCCATCAAAATCCCATTAGTTTGTAGCATTCGAGGAAATTCAGATTTGTTTTGGCTGTCATTTTTCGAGGATTAAGACTTGCTTTTTCTAGCCAAAAAGGAGAAAATCTACATGTCTTTCTTTTTCGATCGAAACAAAATCGGGTAATTTTTAGAGGAATGCTTTTGGACTAGAAACCAAAGAATGCCTTAGACGTTCGGTGGAGTTGACTAATGAAAATTCCTGGAAGTTTGGTTCTTTTAGTCTGTTTTTTCGGATTGACCGATTTAAGTTTTGGGCAGGTTTATTCAAGACCCCGTATTGTCCCGATTCAAGGATCTTCTCAGTCTTCTGTTAAAGTGATGGTTTCTCAGAGTCCTTCCACCGAAAGTGTTAAACCTTCTAAAAATACGGCATTTTCAGAACAGGTGCGATCGCCATTTCTTCAAGATATAATAGTTGTCGGACAGAAAGATCAGCCACTTCTGAAAAAAACTTCAAGCTTGCAACCTTTATCAACGGTAGGCCTTGGTGAAACTTTTTCAAACTCTCTTCTAAAAAACTCAATTTACGGACTTCAAACAACACAATTGCTTTTGAATTCTATAAGGGCGAAATTGGGAATCCCTTACCGCTACGGAGCCAGCGGACCAAACTACTACGATTGCTCAGGCTTTATTTGGAGTGTTTTCCAAGATGCAGGCATGGGTTTTGAGAGAATGAGTGCGAAGTCTTTGTGGGAAATGTCTGAGCCTGTTTCGGAGGATGAAAAATACAAATTCGGAACCCTAGTTTTCTTTAATCGTCTCGATCATGTCGGTATTGTAGCTGATAAAAACGGTTTTTATCATGCTTCCAGATCAAAAGGCGTAGTTTACTCTAGATTCGATAGTTATTGGGGTAAAAGAATCGTCGGGTTTAGACGCCTGAAGATAATTCAACCCGTTAATCCGCAACTTGATGATAAAAGCAAAGCACCTCAAAAAGTGATAATAATAGGGAATAAGGTAATTATTCGATAGAAAGCTGAAGTCTTTTGTCCTTTTTTTGGTGCTCTGTGAATCCGCAAAGAGATTATCTTAAGTCTTTAAGGGGTTAGCAAAGCTTTTTTGTTCTTTCGTAGATTGGTAGCCAACTCGATGGTTCTACTATATATTCCACAGTTAGCAAAGCTTTTTTGTTCTTTCGTAGATGCCGAAGTAACACGAAGCTACTTAGTAGAGATTATTCAAGCTGTATTGTTTGTCCGTATTGCGGTATTATAACTTCCCATGCAAATCTTTCTTTTATTCGCTCTGCCATTGCCAACGATGCTTCGGGTTCACCGTGAGTCGTAAAGACTTTTTTCGGTGGTGATGGTAGCCCTTCAAGCCAACGTAAAACTTCTTTCCAGTCAGCATGAGCGGAAAATCCTTCTACGACTTCAACATGACATCGCACGGGCACAACCTGCTTCATGATTTTTATTTCCCGTGCACCTTCAACTATTCGACGCCCGCGAGTTCCCGACGCTTGATAGCCTACGAAAACGATTGTTGCATTTTCGTCTGGCAAAATCCTCATAGCGTGATGAAGCACTCTTCCACCCGTTAGCATACCAGAAGATGAAATTATAATGCGCGCTCCTTTCATGTCGTTTATTCTTTTCGACTCTTCACGAGTTGATGCAAACCTCATCCGGTCGGTTTTCAAAGGATGTATTTTTCTAGCCAAAATAGAAGCGTATTCTTCATCGTGTTCTTCAGTCCAGCGATTATAAACTTGAATCGCCTGCAAAGCCATCGGAGAATCAACAATCACGGGCAAAGACGGGATTCTTTTTTCGTCTTCCAGCTCCCGTATCAAATACAACACTTCCTGTGTTCTTCCGACGGCAAAAGCAGGTATTAAAATCGGGGCATTTCTTTTCGCGGCTTCAGAAATTATTCTTGCCATTTGATCTTTCGGTGAAACGCTGCTGTGAAGTCGATCTCCGTAAGTTGACTCAACCATCAGATAATCGCATGAAGGCGGCGGTGCTGGGTTTTTGACAATCGGCTGATCATAATGTCCTAAATCACCAGAAAAAAGAAACTTTATTGAAGATTGATTTGCTGTTCGGGCATTTTCCATTTCCACTAGAACTGAACTTGCACCTAAAATGTGCCCTGCTACACTGAAACTTGCCCTGAAATACTCGCAAATATCGACCATTTCACCGTTGTTTGGGACTCCAACCAGAAGTTTCAATGATCTTTTAGCATCTGATTCATCGTAGAGAGGAAGAGCTGGATGATGCGATGTTAAACCGTGACGGTTTCTATAATCGGCTTCTTCTTCTTGAAGTCTAGCAGAGTCAGGAAGTAAGATCTTTAGCAAATCTGCCGTAGCTTTTGACGTGAAAACTTTCCCTGAATAACCTAATTTGACTAATCTCGGCAAAAATCCGCTGTGATCAATATGTGCGTGTGTTAAAATCACCGCATTCAGCTCTGAAGGCTCAAAAGGCAAAGGTTGCCAGTTTCTTTTTCTCAACTCCTTTTCGCCCTGGAAAAGTCCACAGTCAATCAATACCTTCTTGCCGTTTGATTCTAAAAGATATTTTGAACCAGTGACGGTTTCAACACCACCGTAAAAACTAATTTGAGCCATTGATTCTTTACTTTACATTCAAATTGAAGACGTTAGCTTGGGATTTTAGCCACCTACCTTGAGATTCAGGGGCAGGTTTGTTTCGGTTATAATTTGTGGAATTCGGTTTCCAATTAAAAATCAGTTTGAAATCGTAGCAGTGCCTTTGGCGGCAGCGACGACCTTTTGGGCAGCATCACTCATATTACTTGCTACAACAAAATTCAGACCAGATTCAGCAATTATTCTGTTTCCTTCTTCTACATTTGTGCCTTCGAGTCTGACTACGACAGGAATTTTAATGTCAAGTTGCCTAGCAGCTTCTACGACTCCACGTGCGACCATATCGGTTCGGACGATTCCGCCGAAAATGTTTATCAAAACAGCCTTAACGTTTTTGTCGGCTAGAAGGATGCGAAAAGCTTGTTCAACTCTCTCTTGAGATGCCCCGCCGCCGACATCAAGAAAATTCGCGGGTTCACCGCCGTGCAGTTTGATTATATCCATCGTTGCCATTGCAAGCCCGGCTCCGTTGACCATGCAACCTATGTCACCATCCAGTTTGATGTAATTCAAGTCATACTTGGACGCTTCGATTTCAAGCGGGTCTTCCTCATTGAAGTCTCTTAGTTCTAAATACTCTTTATGTCGAAAAAGCGCGTTATCATCGAAATTGACCTTAGCATCAAGTGCAATCAAGCGATTGTCTTTGGTAAGAAGAAATGGATTTATTTCCACAAGTGAAGCATCCATTTTTTCATAAGCCTCGTAAAGCTTTAGCATAAAATTGACCGCTTGATTGATTAGTTCGCTAGGAATGCCAATTCCGAAGGCCAATTTTCTGGCTTGGAAAGGACGAAAACCAACAGCTGGATTTATGGTCTCTTTCAAGATTTTTTCGGGCATTTTTGCCGCAACCTCTTCTATGTCCATCCCACCAGCTGCGGAAGCCATAAATACGTTTCTGCCTTGTTGACGGTCAAGGGTTATTCCCAAGTAGAATTCACGGTCAATCGGGAGACCTTCTTCGATAAGAAGCGTTTTGACTTCACGTCCTTCAGGACCGGTTTGATGAGTTACAAGACGCATTCCAAGCATTTCAGAAGCTATTTTGCGGGCTTCTTCTGGTGATTTTGCCAGTTTAACACCGCCTGCTTTTCCACGCCCACCAGCATGAATTTGCGCCTTGACAACAACTGTATCGGTTCCCAGTTCTCTTGCCGCTTTTTCCGCTTCTTCTGGTATCCGCACTACAATTCCACGCGGTACAGCGACTCCGAAATTTCTCAGAAGTTCCTTTGCTTGATACTCATGAATTTTCATAATTCACCGTTATTGCTGAGTAAATTTTCTTTAGCCACGATTTACCAGAAAATCTATATTCGCAATTATATTCTCTCGACTGCCATAGCAACGGAGTTACCGCCACCAAGGCAAAGACCTGCGACACCTTTCTTAGCATTGCGTCTTTTCATTTCGTATAGCAGTGTTGTAAGAATTCGACTACCAGAGCTTCCGATGGCGTGTCCCAGTGCAACAGCACCTCCGTTGACGTTGACAATTTCTGGATTGATTCCGAGCTCTCTCATAACTCCAAGCGCTTGAACGGAGAAAGCTTCGTTGAGTTCAAAAAGTTCGACCTCTGAAAGCTTCCATCCTGCTTTTTCAACGACACGGCGCACGCCTTCAATCGGTGCAAGCATTATGTATTTCGGTTCAATGCCCGAAGTTGCGTAAGAAACAATTCTCGCCAGTGGTTCGATACCGAGTTCCTTCGCTTTTTCAAGTGAAGTGACGACAACGGCGGAAGCTCCATCGTTAACACCAGGAGCATTTCCTGCTGTCACGGTTCCATCCTTTTGAAATGCTGGTTTGAGTTTTGACAATGCTTCAATTGTGGTATCTGGTCTGACAGGTTCATCATAATCCAATACAATCGGATCACCTTTCTTTTGGGGAATCTCGATAGGGACGATTTCTTCTTTGAAACGTCCTGCTTGTTGTGCTTCGACCGCCTTGCGGTGTGAATGGTAAGCGTATTCGTCTTGTTCTTGACGTGTGATTTCGTATTTTTGTGCTACAACTTCGGCAGTATTCCCCATGTGCCAGTTTTCAAACGGGCACCAAAGTCCGTCGTGAATCATCAAGTCTATAGCCGTCTGATTACCCATTCTGTAGCCTTCTCTTGCGCCGGGTAAGGCATACGGAGCATTTGACATTGATTCCATACCACCAGCAACGACAAAACTTGCGTCACCGAGTCTTACCGCTTGCGCTGCTAAAGCAACAGCCCTTAGACCTGAGCCGCAAACCATATTGACCGTTAGAGCCGAAACTTCAGGTGGAAGTCCTGCTTTAAGTGCGGCTTGACGTGCTGGTGCTTGCCCTAAACCAGCCTGAATGACACATCCCATAATGACTTCATCCACGTCCTCAGGCTTTATTTTTGCACGCTTTACCGCTTCCTTTACAACAATCGCTCCTAGGTCAGTTGCCGAAAAATTTTTCAAAAGTCCTTGAAACTTTCCTGTTGGTGTTCTCACCGCGCTGATAATTACTGCTTCTTGCATATTTTCTTTCTGAATGTTTTTGATTAAGCTTTTAATTCTACGACGAATGTTGGCTCATTTCAAATCGAGGTTCATCGTATTGAGACTTTTTGGCAATCCTACAAAAACTTCAGGAATTGCCGAAAAATCGTAAGCAGATGATTGCTTAACCAGGTTTAACTGCTGCTTTGACTACGAGGCACAAAAGTTTTAGTCAGAGAAAACCGTCTTATGTAGTCAGTTACGAATTCAGCAATGAATGTGAGCGTTCGATCATAGAAATGTTTTTTGTGATTTCTTTGAGAAAAGATTTACAATATTAAGTTTGTGAGGTAATTTCAGGATGTTTAGGATATTTGTAGCATGTGGAATTATTACACTTTGCCTTGCAGGCTTTATCCCAACAGCTTGTGATGAATATAACCCAGAAGGTCGAGATGGTGAAAAGCAAAAATTGAGCAAAGGCACGACAGAATCTTCAAATACTTCCGAAGCACCAAAAGTAAGGAAAAGACCCTTTGGTGATAATGAAACTGAAAAAGTTAGTGTTTTGACGGAGAACGTAAAGGAGGATAAGGACGTGGAAGAAATCACAGCAACTGAGCTTTACAATTTGATGCAAGAAGATCCGGACATACAGATAATTGACGTACGGGAGCCACATGAATACGAGATTGCACGGATTCCAAAAGCTAAGTTGATTCCGCTCGGAGAGATTATCAAAAGAATGGATGAGCTTGATCCTTCACGAACAGCTTACATTCATTGTAGAAGTGGTGGTAGGAGTGCAAAGGCTATAATCGAACTCAAAAGGCACGGTTATACGGGCAAGTTAGTAAATCTCAAAGGTGGAATCATTGCATGGTCAGATGAAGTTGATGAAACTGTTCCTAAGTATTGAAGAAAAGACCAAGTATTGAAAAAAGAAAGGGTTTCGTTTCATGCTTTTTGGAATCACCTTTGTAACGGAAACCCTTTCTCAAATAAGCTTGTTACCGATTAGTAGCAAAGAATATCTAGGTTTTCTACTCTTTCACAGTTAAAACCGCTGGCTTATCTGAAAATCTCATGACTAGATATAGTTTCGAGCGAGCAAATGAGCTAAGCTTTTAGGTTGATTTAGGTTTGATTGCTTCAATTTGCAAGTAAACCTTGACTTCATCTGCAATTGCAGGGGTTCCATTTGGTAAGGTGCTGCCATAGGTTATTCCAAAGTCACGACGGTTTATTGTAGTTTCTGCAATGACTCCCATTCTGCCAGCACTTCTCGGATCATTGGCTATGAAGCCCGTGATTTGAAATGGGAACGAAATTTGTTTTGTCGTTCCTTTTATCGTTAAATCTCCCGTTATAAAGTATGACTCGCCCTTCTTTTCGACTTTGGTGCTTTTGAAGACGAGTTGCGGGTATTTTTCGACATCGAAGAAATCCACACTACGCAGGTGGTTGTCTCTAGCAGCTATGCCTGTGTCTATGCTGGCAACTTTAGCGTAAAACTCTACGGAAGACTTGGTTATATCCTTTTCATCGTAGATGATAGTTCCTTCAAAATCTCGGAAGTATCCAGGAACATCAATCAGACCGAGATGTTTCACACGAAATTCTATAAAACTATGTGCCTTATCAAACGTGTATGTTCCAGCAGTAGGTTTTTCGATGTTTTCCACAGGCTTTGCTTTTGTTGTAGACTCCTTGTTAGCTACAGACAAGACGAGCATTGCTAAAATAAAAATAGCTAGAAATTTTTTCATAAAAGTTTCCTCCCTTGAGTGAAATCTTTTCTTAGTTAAGATCATAGCATTTGTTCTTTTTTCGGGAAATCCTAAGATGATTATTCGAAATTGCTCTGCAATAGGAAGCAGAGATGTTGAATTCGACAAAAAAGATTGCCAGTATACCTGATTTTTCTGCAACATCCACCGCGAGTTGAGTGATGTTTTCGATCGCACAGTGATCTGAGTGGAATTTAGACGCGACGGTGAAGGGAAACTCTTCCCTGGACAGCAATGGTGGTCTCTCTTCAACGATGACCAGAACAAGTCGAGCGTCTTTACTTGCAATCTAGCAGAAGTTGAGATATAGCAAAAGCACGGCCTTGAAAATGTTCGGCTCGGGCCAAAGTTTCGAGTAAGATTTGGAAAAGAGGCTTAAGTTTCACAGGAGCCGGAATTTGCTTTTTCAAATCCTCATCTGAGGTAAACAGAGCAAATCCACGTTGTCTGGTTTGTTCGACTTCTTCGAGATATTGCAAAATCTTTTCCTTAGTTGAAAGTGTTTCAGGTAGAGTCCATTCAAAGGGATCATCCCAAAGTCTTGTTGTGATACCACCGAAGGTTTGTTCTACAGCGCTTGCCGAACGTAGAATACATTCGCCACATGAATTCATCGGGAAAAGCGAATTAGCTTTTCCGGGTTCCCAATATAGCTTTTCTTCGGGTATCTTTAAAATCAGTTCACAAGAACGTTTGTGTAAGTCGAGAAACTGTCTGTCAAAAATTTCAACAAACATATCACTTCAAGAGGACATTAGAGCTAGATTTGGTTTGTATTCCGATTTCACATGTTTTAGATTCGACGGCCGCGTTTTTCCATCAAGTAAAGTTGCCATTCAGCAACGGACAGATTTGAAATCAAATTCGGCCTTGTTCAAGTTTTAAGCGGCCATGAAAACTGCTAAATCTCAAAATTCAGAAAACACAATCTCGGAGAGTTTGTAACTTTAAAAGAGTTTCTCTAACTGTTTGATTCACTTGACAATTCTTTTCAGTTTGATTAAAGGCGGTTCGGTGCCTTCGCTTGTTGCGAATAAGGCTTTTCCGTCAACCGAGTAAGCCACTGCTTCGCCTTGCTTGCGTTTAGGAAGTTCTATTTTCTTGGGAGTTTGAAGCCATACTTCGTCGAAGTTTTTTGCATCTTTTGGCAAAATCAGTTCGTATGCACCGAAGTAGTCGCACAAAACAACGCTCCTGCCATCGAAAGATATGCTTCCACCTGTTAGAAATCCACTCGGTATCGAAGGCATTTCTATCTCGGCAATTTTTTCCAGAGTTTTTATGCTGTTTTCCGAAAGTTTGTTTGCCCGAAGTTTATAAACAGTCGAAGGACCGACCATGTTTTTTGTCAAAATATAAAGATCGCCGGACTGCGGGTTAACTAAAAGAGTCTCAGCGTCGTGGCGGGTCGAACCACCAGGATGGCTTATTTTTATAACCCCGATCTTGTTGATCCAGATGGGACTTTGCTTGCTTGAATATGTTTTTCCATCAATTTTCGGTTCTTCAACTTTGTATATTGTGAAGTTTTTTCTAGAACCTTTTCCGATGCCGATGTCGCCTATGTAGAGGAAGCACCTGTCGCCTTCTTTTCTGATAGCAATATCTTCCCAATCGATGTTTTCGGCGTCCTTGACCTTGAAGGTTGCGATGTGATCTCCTTGTAAACTTATGGCAAAAACAAATGAGTCTCCTTCGGAATCTTCGTGTGTCCACAAAATCTCCGGTTGACAGGGTGAGTTAGCTAAACCACTACTTTCTTTGATTTCGTTAGATTTTATCTTTGTAATGTATTCGACTTCGTATAAGCTATAAAAGCTTTGTTTATCGTCAGAAGATTTTGTGTTTTTGCAGGAAAGTATTAAAATTGTCAGAAAGAAAAAGAAAACCATACGATTAAACATGTCTCCATTTTAGCTGACTTGAATTGAGTTTACGAAGTGTTCCTAAAATGGCATAGAGACGCTTGGCTTAAAAATTCGGTGAACAAGCTTTGATCGAACATTTGATATTCGGTAAGACTTTTAAAGCAAGAAAAGCTCATAGTTCAGGATGGTAAAACTTAATCGGAACACATGAGTATTTTACAAGCAAATTGTCCTTCCTGTGGTGGTTTGATTGAATTCAAGGCTGGTTCTACAATAGTGGTTGTTTGTCCTCATTGTCGTTCTGCCGTAGCAAGAACTGATAGAGGCTTGAGTGATCTAGGAAGAGTTGCCGAGATCGTGGAATCACAATCTCCTTTGAGGCTAGGGCTAAAAGGAATTTGGCGTGGATACAGATTTGAGTTGACAGGACGATCGCAAAATCGCCATGAGCTGGGTGGTGTTTGGGATGAATGGTATGCTACTTTCTCGAACGGCTGGGTTGGATGGCTTGCAGAGGCGCAAGGAAAGTTTTATCTGACCTTTCATAAAAAGCTTCCTTCCAACGTGCAAATCCCTAGTTATGAAAGTCTCATCGTAGGCCAACCTATATTAGGGATTCATGAAAGAGTACCGTTAATAGTTGCAGAAAAGGGAGTAGCAACGGCGATTGCCGCCGAAGGAGAACTTCCATTCAAGTTCGTTCCCAACGAGAAAAGAAATTACGCCGATTTATCGGGTGAAGAAAACCTTTTTGCTACGATTGATTACGAAACCGAACCGCCTACGGTTTTTCTAGGGAAGGAAGTGACGCTTGAAGAATTAGGATTTGCTGACTTGAAAGCAGCGAAACGTTCAGAAAGAAGGGTTTCTGCTGTTAGTTTGAATTGTCCGAATTGTGCGGCTCCGCTTTCTCTGCAAGCCCCTGACAAAACCGAGCGCGTGGCTTGTCCTTACTGTGATTCGTTACTTGATGTCAGAGAAGGGAAATTGAAGTGGTTAAAAGCCTTAAAACCCTCACCTTATGCGCAGAAATTCAGTCTGAAAATAGGCATGAAAGCTTCGTTAGGAGAGCTTACTAAAAACGAGCAGATGACAATAATAGGCGCAATGGTCAGAAGTGTTAAGATAGAGGGAACCAAATACTTCTGGCATGAGTATCTGCTTTACAATCCTAAAATAGGCTTCAGATGGCTTGTTCATAGTGACAATCACTGGAATTTCGTTGAACCGGCCAATGTTGCATCTGTTCAAAAACTAAGTCACAAAAGAGTAGTCTTTCAGGGTGAAACTTTCAAGATTTTTCAAGATGCTACAGCAGAGGTTGAATACGTTACGGGCGAATTTTACTGGCGGGTCGAGCAGGGAGAAAAAGTTCGTGCTATTGACTATATTGCCCCCCCAAAGATACTTTCCTGCGAAGTAACAGATAAAGAACTGAACTGGTCGCTTGGGCATTACTTGACGGTTCAAGAAGTTGAAAAAGCTTTTGGGGTTAAAAATTTACCAAGGCCTTATATAATCGGACCGAACCAACCTTCTTTGGATAACAGGTTTTATATCAAGTGGGGAATTCTATCAATAGTTGCGCTGATATTGATTGCGATATTTTTATCGATCACTTCAGGACCTTCAAAAACTGTTTTGCAGCAAACTTTAGTTTTTGATTCGTTCAAAGGTCCGGGTAATTCAAGAATTCTTTTCAGCCAACCGTTTCAACTAGAGGCAAACAAAAATATCGGTATTAGAGCGAGGGCGCCGGTCAATAACTCATGGGCAGAGTTTGATGTCGATATTATTGATACTAAGTCTAATCAAGAAGTTGAGTCGGTAAGAGTTCCAATTGAGTATTATTATGGTGTTGAAGACGGTGAATCTTGGTCAGAAGGTAGCAATGAAAATGAAATAGTTATTTCCTCGCTTCCTGAAGGGATGTATGTTTTGCGTGTTGAAGCATCATGGCAAAATCAAAATAATCCTTTGCCTGTTGAATTACAAGTCAAGCAAAATGTTACTACTTGTAGAAACTTTATTTGTGCTTTTGTTCTTTTAGCTATAGTGCCTTTTTTTACTATAATTCGTAAGTTAGATTTTGAAAGAAAACGATGGGAACAAAGTAGTTTCAAAGCTTAAGTAATTGCAATCAGAAGTGTAACTGAAGTTTTTAGTCAGGGATTTGCGAATGATTTTTAGGGTTTTATTCTTGACGTTTATTTGTTTTGTTTTAATCGGCTACATAATCGCAAGTTGGTTTGGCTGGGAAATTTTCAGCTCGACAACCGGGTCACGTTTTGGAATACCTTATACTTCTGGATTTCGAGGAGGAAAGTAATGATTTTTTTCGTGGTTAAGTTGGAGCAGTTAACCGAGGTGCTGATAACAACGATTGTGTTTGTGGTTTTAGGTTTAGTCGCTTTTGCATTGAGCTTTTTGATACTGGACAAGTTTGCACCCTTTCCGATTCACAAAGAGATCGAAGAAGATCAGAATATAGCTTTGGGTATAGTGATCGGTGCAATGCTTATAGGGATTGCAATCATTATTGCTGCAGCGGTAACTGGGTGAAATATGCGGAAACGCTATATTCCGCTTCTTTTTCTTAATGTAGCGATTATTGCGACTTGTGGGTTAATTTACGAGTTACTTGCTGCTACAGTCTCAAGTTATGTATTGGGGGATTCCGTGACCCAATTTTCGCTGGTCATCGGAATTTACCTTTTTGCGATGGGAGTTGGTTCGTGGCTTTCTGGATTCATAGAACAAAACTTGGCAAAGCGTTTCATCGAAATCGAGATGTCCGTTGCGATTGCAGGTGGTTTCTCTGCGCCAATTCTGTTTCTGGTCTTCGCCTACGTTTCCTATTTTAACCTAATTTTTTATCCTTTAGTTTTCTTGATTGGGGTTCTTGTCGGGCTTGAGATACCGCTACTGATGCGTATATTGAAGAACGAGTTAGATTTCAAAAAGCTGGTCTCACGTATTTTGGCATTGGATTACATAGGTGCGCTGGTTGCTTCTATAATGTTCCCGATTTTTCTGGTTCCTTACATGGGACTCAACAGAACATCGCTTTTTTTCGGAATTATGAATGCAATTGTCGGACTTTGGGGAACATGGCTTTTAGAGGATTTGATCGAAAGAAGAGAATTAATGATATTGCGTTTAAAAGGTTTTATTGTGATTTTGAGTTTATTTGTTGCTTTCATTCAAGCCGAAACATTGACAACTTTTGCAGAAGATGCTTTGTATCAAGATCAAATAATTTACGCTCAGAGTTCGCCTTATCAAAGGATCGTAATCACACGAGGACGTTCAGGGCATGCTCTTTACTTGAATGGAAATCTACAATTTCATTCATTCGACGAATACCGCTATCATGAAGCATTAGTCCATCCGGCATTCTCTGCACACAGCGGAACTCCAAAAAGAATCTTGATTTTGGGCGGTGGTGATGGTTTGGCATTGAGAGAAGTTCTCAAGTATCCTTCAGTCGAGTCGGTAACTTTGGTTGATTTAGATCCTGTGGTAACTAACCTTTCAATAAGACTTCCCGCTTTGACACAGCTAAACAATGATTCTATGAAAGACGAGCGCGTTTTGGTCATAAACCAAGATGCTTTCGTATGGCTTGATAGCGTTCAAACCGAACCCTTTGATATTGCGATTGTTGATTTCCCCGATCCGAACAATTTTGCTTTAGGGAAGCTCTACACGACGAGGTTTTATCGGATGTTGAAAAGCAAGTTGAAACCCGATGGAGTTGCCGTTATTCAATGTACATCCCCACTAATGGCGCGCCGTTCTTTTTGGTGTATCATAAAAACACTTCAAGCCGTAGGATTTTACGTCAAACCTTACAACACAACAGTTCCGAGCCTTGGAATCTGGGGGTATGCTTTGGTCAAGTCAGAGCCTTTCCAAGAACCGATCAAACTTCGTTCGGATATTCCATTGAAGTTTCTCAATGAAGAAGCTTTCCGAGCAATGTTCGATTTTTCCTCCGACATTTCCATGCCCGAAGGCAAAATCGAGATTAACAGGCTAGATAATCAGGTGCTCGTGAAGTACTACGAAGAAGAATGGCAAAGGTTTGAACATCATTGAAAGGTTTGAGAATCATTGATTGGTGTTTCGAGAATAGAAAATCTAAAATCGGTTTCTTAGAGTTTTAGCTTCAAATTTTGGTTTAATACTATGAAAAAATTAGTTGTAGCATTGCTATTGGTGACTTCGATTTTGGGCTCGATTTGTATCAATTTCGAGACCGTGATTCGTTCGCAGAAATTTATGGCTGATTTGGTTGTCATCAATGCAAAAGTCCGAACAATGGACGATGCTAAACCTCAAGCCGAGGCGATTGCAGTCTGGGGAAATAAAATAATTGCCGTAGGTTCAAATGAAGAAATAAAGAGTTTGATAGGTGAAAAAACGAAGGTAATTGATGCGAAAGGCAGGTTGGTTTTGCCGGGATTTAACGATTCGCATTTGCATTTCATGGAAGGAGGGGCATCGCTTTCTTCGGTTGACCTGCGCGATGCAAAAAGCCCTGAAGAATTTGTTCGCAGAATCAAGGAGTTTGCGTCGAAACTTCCAAAAGGCAGATGGATTTTAAACGGGAATTGGGATCATGAGAATTGGAATCCTAGCATTTTGCCTACCAAAGAAATGATTGATCCTGTAACGCCTGATAATCCTGTGTTTATTAACCGTCTCGACGGCCACATGGCTCTTGCGAATAGTCTCGCTTTGAAACTGGCTGGGGTTGACAGAAACACTAAAGATGTCGAAGGCGGTGAGATCGTAAGAGATAAAGACGGTAATCCGACCGGAATTCTCAAAGATGCCGCAATGAATTATGTTTATCGCGTTATTCCTGAACCCACTTTTGAAGAAAAACTTGAAATAGCCGAGGTGGCGACGAATTATGCAGCGTCACTAGGTGTGACAAGCGTTCAGGATATGTCTGCCGGTACGGATGTAGGAGTTTATCAGGAGCTTCTTAGAAGAGGCAAGCTCAAAACGAGAATCTACGCTGTTTCACCGCTTCCCGATTGGGAACGTTGGAAAAGAACGGGGGTTCAATATGCTTTCGGTGATTCAATGATCAGAGTTGGCGGTTTGAAAGGTTTTGCCGACGGAAGTTTAGGCTCGACGACGGCTTGGTTTTTTGAGCCGTATCTGGATGCTCCTAATTTCGTCGGGCTTGCTTCAGACGAAATGCCGAAAATGTATGAAAGGGTTCGTGAGGCCGACAAAGCAGGACTCCAGATAATGATTCATGCAATCGGTGATCGTGCAAATGATGAGATTTTGAAAATCTATGAAAGAGTTGAAAAAGAAAACGGCAAGCGTGATCGTCGTTTCCGAATCGAACACGCTCAACATTTGAATGAAAACTTGATTAAGCGTTTTGCGGCACAAAAGATAATTGCGTCGATGCAACCTTATCACGCAATTGATGATGGGCGCTGGGCTTGGAAGAGATTGGACGAAAAACGTCTGAAAGGCACTTATGCCTTCCGAAGTCTTCTCGACGCAGGCGCAATTTTGGCATTCGGGACCGATTGGCCCGTTGCGTCGCTTAATCCGCTGATGACTATCTACGCAGCTGTGACGCGCCGAACTCTCGACGATAAAAATCCAAGCGGATGGATTCCAGAACAGAAAATTACCGTTGAGGAAGCCGTAAAGGCTTACACACTCGGCTCAGCGTATGCTGAATTCCAAGAACATATTAAAGGAACAATCTCAGTGGGGAAATTGGCAGATTTTGTTGTTCTTTCAGATGATATTTTCTCAATAGACCCGGTTGAAATTCGTAATGTCAGAGTCTTGATGACCGTAGTGGACGGGAAAATTGTCTATGGTGCAGAAGAGGGTATTCGGTAATTCCTCAACGTCATGAGCTGAACAAGCAAGAATGAGAACGATACAGGTTCAGATGTAAGAATCCGAATTATCGAACGCCCTCGCAGAAAAAACAATACAAGGAAGATGGTGGAGGAAATCTATGATGAGAGTATTTTTGATGATATTCGTTTTTTGTTTTTCAATTGGTGCTTTCGCGCAGATGACGACAGAAGTTGAGAAAAAAGAGCTGGCTGGAGCCAATAAAACAGAAATTGAAAAGAAAAAACCGACTGAAGCCGATAAAATCGCCCGGTTTGATGCTGGCGGAGTTATAAAAAGAGGTGCACCGATTTCTAAAACGTCTAAGAAGGTTGCACTTGACAGGGTTTTGAAAGCTCCTTCAAAGTATGAAGGTCGAACGATTTTGGTTGAAGGTGTTATAGTGCGGTCATGTAAAAAAGAAGGATGCTGGGCTGAATTGGCTTCTGCTCCCGACAAGCCTTCGATAAGAATCAAAATGAAGGACCATGCTTTTTTCATACCACTTCAATCGGAAGGTTTATTAGCAAAGGTCGAAGGCAAAGTAATGATCAAAACTCTCTCAAAAGAAACGGTCAAGCACATGATAGAAGAAGATGGTGCAAAGTTTGAGAAAATCAATCCCGACGGCACTGTCACCGAGATCAGCTTTGAAGCTACCGGTATTGAACTTAGAAAGCCGAAAATAGCAGATAGATTTTAGCTGAAGATGGCCAAAATCAAAAAAGAATAGCAAACACAGGCTTTTCAAGCAGATGGTAAGTTGAATATCTAAGGCTCAGGATCGGTTAGGTTTTCTGAGTTTAAGGGTTTTTGAGAAAGTAGAAAACATGATTCAGTGAACTATTGACGGCTAAAGCCGTCAGTCCACTGCGCCCATTTTCTATGGAGAATCTTTGTTTGCTTCGAAAATTTATCCGAAGATTCCTATCTTTTGCTATTTATCCTTTGATTTTTTCATTTTTATCCTTGTTCGCCATTCCTTAGAAAAATTCTTTTCTTTGGTCACCATTGCTATACGTGCCAAGATATGAGCAAGCAACTTTTTCAGTTCTTTCTGCCTCTGAAAGTTTTTGCTGATCTATGCCGACGAAGATTACACAAGTTGAAGACTATGAACGTGGAAAGACTTTGCTTAGAATTGAAGGCTCTCTGACGCTCGATGATGCGCTCTTGCTCGAAAAGATAGCGCTCGAAATACGTGAGAGATTGCAGAGAAACTTGACACTTGATCTTGCCGATATAGATTTTCTCGACAGCGAAAGCGCCTCTGTCCTCAGAAAGCTTGAAAAAGAAGGCGGTTTTGAACTCGAAGGACTAGAGCTTTTTCTGCAGAATGCTGTTTCTGAAGTCGAAAATAGAAATGCAAACAAAAATAGAAGTGAAAGCTCGAATGGTTAAGAATGGAAAGCTCAATTGATTGAGAATGGAGGCAGAATCTAGGTCGGAATAAAGCGGCATCTAGAAAAATACTTGAGGATAAAAAGCTTAGCTACCTAAGTTGATGCTTTGATATAACTCGATAAACCGATCCTTCAGGAAACAACAAGCTTTCGTATATGACTACTTCTGTAACTTGGAAACTTCCTTGTTTGAATTCGGTGTTTTTTTCCAGGTGAAACCTAACCAATTCACTTGCTTTTTCCGGGTCGCGTATTCTGGCAACGGTCAAATGCGGTTTGAAGTCGCGCTTTTCAGTTTCAAAACCAAGCTCTGCGCAACTTTTTTCTATAAGGTTTTGCAATCTGGAAAGCCTACCTAACTGCTCTTCAACCCCGAGCCAAAGTACTCTCGGATTTCGAGTGTTGGGGAAAACACCTTTTCCGTTTATTCTTAGCCAAAAATTCTCCACGATTTCGGCATTTTGCCCTATTTTTTCCTTTAGCTTTTCCAGTAAACTTTCATCAGTATTGCCTAAGAATTTGAGTGTTAAATGAAATTTTTCAGTTTTTTCCCAATTAACTCGCAAGTTAGGGAAACGGTTTATCAGAAGATTTATATAACCTGCGACTTCTTTTTTAACCTCGTCAGAAACGTCAACAGCAATGAAAATACGTTTTTTTTTCACAGGTAAAACCAAAAACCTGAGAGTATCTAGAAAAGGTTTTCTTTCGCAGTTCAAGGTATAAGTTTCACGCTGAAATCGAAGAATTTACCTCCAACTCCAGCTCCAGTATTGCTTTCTCCGGAATCTAACAGATAGAATCCATATTCACCATTACTTAAAGGTTTAGCAGGAGTAACTTTGAAAATCCCTTTACCTAAATCTTCGGCATGGAATTCAACAATATACTCTTTTGATGGTCCTGCTTTTCCACCAAAGTTGTTAGTTTCCGCAATGCTGACTTCCCGATTGTTACCGCGAATGTGGAATTTAACCAGCACAAATTCGCTAGGTGACGATGGGATACCACTCCTATTTAATCCGCCTGATTGAGCGTCTAGGTAAAAATAAAAAACCGGGTTCGGATTGTCGACTATTATCTTGGAAGAAGGTCCTTGTAAAGTTGCTTTCAGTTTAGTTTTTCCAAGTCCAAAAGGGACGATCGCAGAGGTTAAAAATCCTCCAGCTCTTGATTTTGAAAGGGTCGGCATCAGTTGGGTCATTTTACGGTTTCTTTTTTCTTCATAAAGGTAAATGCCGTAATTACGCGGTAACATGGGATCGGTTGGATCGGCATCTGGTGAATTGGAAGCCACAACACCACTTCCCAACTCAGTTTTCGTGGCTTCATTTTTTGCTTTGAACATTGCGCCGATAACATTATCAGGCACTCCTTCCTTTTTCAGCTTAATCAAAGCATCTGTTGAAAGATCGAAATCCGTCTTTGACGAGCGAATCTTTTCAATTATGACTGAACTATCGAGTCCAGCTTTTACCAACAAGATGATATCTTGATTTTTCATTACATCTTGCTGCCGAGCCGAAGCGGTAAAGCAAAAGACAAATACCAAGGAAATCAAGAAGATACTTTTTTTCATCTTTCTACTCCTTCCTTGTAGATATAGTTTTTTCTTGCCCGAACCACAAGTCCAGGCCGATAAACTCGAACTTTTATAGAATATCTTCTCCCTATCTCCCTTGAGTTACTAGAATAATAGCCCAAAATATAGACTCTTCGCAACTCTTCAGCAATTTTCTGAAAAACATCCGTTAGAAACAGCTTTGATGAAGCATTAAATTTTTGACCACCGCTTTGAAATGCGAGTTGTTCTAGGAAATTATTGGCCATCTTGTAATCTTCAACTCGCTCACCTTTTTTAGGCATTCGTGGTGGGGTGTAAGGTTTGTCATTCTCATCGTAATCAGTTTCGGCAAACTTGTTGCGTGTCTTTTGAACATCATCATAAGTGTCATATTTGATCACGTAAACTAAGGCATCTGTTTCTTCGAGTTTCTTCAAGATTTCCTGCGGACTTTTGCTCTCAGGGCTGGTAGTATCAACTCCATCTGTCAGTAAGACTATAGCTTTTCTTCCTTCGATCTTCGGTATGTATTTTTCTAGGACCTCGTCCAAAGCTAGATAAAGGCTTGTTCCGGAATGATTTTTTGTTGCTTCGATGGCCAATTTAGCCGCATAGCGGTTATTCGTTGGCTTGCAAAGAACATGAACTTCTTTGTCAAAAGCCACAACCATGACTTTGTCTTCTGGTTTAAGCTGAGTAAGGAATTGAAGAGCGGCAGATTGAATTTCAGAGATCTTAAAGATGGTAGAAAAACTTACGTCTATCATCAAAACCACGGTGAAAGGTTGCTGTTCGGCAGAAAAATATGCTATTTCCTGCTCGATTCCATTTTCAAAAACCTTAAATTCCTGTCTACGTATGTTTGTAACTGCTTTTCCTGTTCTATCAGTCACCTGCACGGGGACAATTATTAAATCGGTGTTAATCCGAATAACGTCCTCATCTGACTTTGATTCAGCATAACTGGATTCTGATTTGTTGTCTTTGTTGTTTTTTCTGCCATCTTCTTTGTTTTTTTCGTTATCTTTATTGACTTGATGATTCTCTCTTAGCAGCAAATCTTTCTCACTTTGACTTGTGCTTTCTGAGTAAACTCCTTTTATCTTCCCCGATTGTCCGAACCCGAATTCGCCAAAGACAATCAACAAAAGTAAGCATAGTTTTAATGCTCTGAGCCAAAACATTTTTATATTGAAATTTTAGTATATTTTCGTGAGAAAGGGCTATCTCTAACATGCTATTACTTTTTCGGGCAGTTTCTTGTTCGAGATTTTTCTTACTTTGGGTGCAACGTGTTTGAAAACCGTTTCTCTTGAAAAACGCTGTGTTTGTTTCGTCATTCAAGAGTTCAAAGCTTTTCGCTTGCCTACAACAAAAAATGCTTCCGATTCGTAAAGGAAAATAGCTATGGAAACACCATTTTTCTTGTGTGTTTTTGGATTTCTTTCTTATTGATTGTAAAATTTTGAAAAGGCTTTATCAGAAATTTCCACGAAGTTAGCTGAAAAAAATGAGAAGATTTTTGTTTGTTCTGCTCTTTGCATTAGCTGTTTCCGCACAAAATTTTGAGTCGCCTGAAAATCCGAAATTCGATTTTTACGGACGTGGTCCCTATCGTCAAGAAGTTCCACGGCCGCAGGAAATCTTGCGATATTCGGTTGGCGATTTTCATACGACGTACGCACAGATGGAAAAGGTCATTACCGAGATTGCGAAATCTGCAAACGATAGAGTTCGCATATTTGAAATTGGAATGACAAACGAATACCGAATGATGTATTTGATAGCAATTTCCGCACCTGAAAACATTGCCAGACTTGAACAAATAAAAGAAAGTAATGCTCGATTAGCCGATCCGCGGAAGACATCACCACAAGAAGCGAACTCAATAATTCAAAATAATCCTCTGATTGTTTGGCTTGCCTACACGATTCATGGAAATGAATCTGCATCGTTTGAAGCGATGATGCAGGTGGTTTATCAACTGGCTGCTTCCAATGAGCCTACGACTGTTGAGATTCTGAAAAATGTTGTTGTTTTGATTGTTGCCTGTGAGAACCCTGATGGACATGAACGCTTCGTCACTTGGTATAATTCCGTAGCTATGGGGAATGCCAACAGACATGCCCTTGAGCATCGGGAGCCTTGGAGTATCTACGGAAGGTTAAATCGCTACCGCTTTGACTTAAACCGTGATAATATCGCTGCAACTCAAATTGAAACCCAGAACCTGCAGAAAGCATTTTTCGAATGGAATCCGCAGGTGGTTGTTGATCATCACGGTCAGCCTTCACAGTATTTCTTTCCGCCTGCTGCTCTACCGATAAATCCCAATCTACCGCAACCTGTTACAAACAAATGGATGGAAATTTTCGGAAAAGCAAATGCATCAAGCTTTGATGCTCAAAAGTGGGATTATTACGTGCGAGATATTTTCGATCTTTTCTATCCGGGCTATTGGGATTCCTTCGCATCACTGAACGGCGCTACAGGAATGACTTATGAAACTGATGGTGGCGGTTTCAAAGGTTTAAGATGGATGCGCGACGACGGCTCGATCGTGACGCTTCACTCGGCAATCGCAAAGCATTTTGTCGCATCGATGACAACACTAGAGACAGCTGCAAAATACCGTCGTGAAAGATTGCAAGATTTCTATGATTTTCGCCGAACGGCAATGGAAGAAGCAAAAACCGAAAAAATGAAGCGAATCGTGATTCTACCTGAAAAAGACAGGATAAGGGCGGCAGAACTGGCAGAGATTTTGATGCGAATGAAAATCCAGATTAACCTTAGTCAAGCTCCTTTCACATCAAAGCTGGCTCACAGCTACATGGAGAAGGATTCTTCTGCTACTACGGTGAATTTTCCTGCCGGGGTTTACATTATTGACTTAAACCAGCCGCAGAAGCGCCTAATCAAAGCCTTACTTGAACCAGAAACCCCGCAAGATAAGGAATTTGTTCAGGAGCAGATAGCGCGTTTTAAGAGAAATCAAATGCGTGGAAAACAGCAACCAAAAGAAGAATACGGTTTTTATGACATTACAGCATGGAGCTTGCCACTGGCTTTCGGGCTTGATGCCTTTTGGACAGAAGACCTTGCACCTGTCAATTCGATTCCTTTAACAGAGGAATATATTCGGCAAATCAAACGTGGATCCGTCAGCGGAAAAGCGCAGATTGCTTATGTTTTTCCTTACGATACAGATGCTTCAGCCGTTATGGCTTTGAGATTGCTTAACGAAGGTTTCCGCGTTGGTATTGCTACCAGGCAAATAGAGGCAGACGGAAAGCCTTGGAAAAAAGGCACTTTTGTTGTAAGAGTTACAAGAAACAAAGAAAGTATTCACGAGGCAATTCGTCGACTTGCCGATGAATTGGGTGTAAGAGTCACAGCCGTCAATACGGGGTTTTTCAATCAAGGTGATTCAGGTGTTGGGAGCGAGACGGTTCTACCGCTCAAAGCTCCTAAAATTGCCGTGCTCGGTGATGAAGGTATTGATCATACATCTTTCGGTTCGATTTGGTGGACTTTTGACCGATATAAGATAAACTTCACGGCTTTATCGGCAAATGCTATTCGTAGTGGGGCTTTGAAAGAAAAAGATATCTTGATAATTCCAGATGGGTCACCAGGGGCAATTTTCAATACACTCGGCAGAGGTGGTATTGAAACACTGAAAAGCTGGATTCAAAACGGTGGCACATTGATAACCATTCGCGGAGCTTCTGTTTTTGCTGGCTTGAAAGACGTTGGGTTGATTTCTGCAAAATTGGTCGGGAGCGACGAGGATACAGAACGGCCAAAGGAAGACAAAGAAGAAACCTCCAAACCCGAACCCAAAGAGAGTCCTAAGCCTACCGGAAGTCAAAAGACGGGAAATTCCAAGCTTATGGGAAGTTCTAAAAGCACCGTTTCGCAGGTTTCAGACGAAGAATTCGGGGTTGCAGAATCCAAGACCGACAAGCAAGATTGGAAAGCTCCGACACTACCGCCGATTACATCGCCTTCGGCATCGAAAGATAGAGTTCCTGAAGGAGTTCCCGGTGCAATAATGAGAGCAACTGCCGATTTAACGACGCCTCTGACTTACGGTCTGGAAGATGAAAATCTTCCCGTGCTTCTTGCCAGCGGATATTTTTTCCGTTTATCGAAGGAAGGAACTAATGCAATAATCTTTGAACCTTCGTCGAAGAAGCCTTTGACAATTTCCGGCTTCGTTTGGGAAGAAAATACAGAAAAGCTACTACGAGGCACGGCTTATTTGATGAGCGAATCTTTCGGCAAAGGACAAATTATCGTTTTTGCTGAAGACCCTTTATTCAGAGGATTTTTCCGCTCTATGACAAGGCCGTTTCTAAATTCAATACTACTAAGTGCAAATAGTTTCTGAACCAATCTGGTTGATTGCCTTTGTTTTTGATTGATGTTTTTCAGCGATTTTTTGATTGACAATAATCTTTAGGTAAACGATTTTTGGGGACCGTTTCTGCTGACAGTTTTCGGGATTTTGAGGGATGATTTACGATGTAACTGTTCCGATATTCGAGAACGTTCCTATTTATGAAGGCGATCCGACGGTTGAAATCGACGTTTATGCGTCAATTGCTAAAGGCGATGTGGCTAATGTGACCAAAATTTGTTTTGGCACGCATACGGCAACGCATGTTGACGCTCCGAGTCATTTCATTGAAGGTGCAAGAAAAGTTCATGAACTTGAGTTGGAAAGACTCATAGGCAAGTGCAGAGTTGTTCAGTTGGGCAAAGATATTTTCTCAATTGAGCCAAAGCACCTGGAAAGCCTGCAAAATGTCGAAAGAGTGATTTTTAAGACCAGAAATTCTGAATTTTGGAATGAGCCGAGTTTTCGCAGGGATTTTACATATTTAACGTTTCAAGCGGCTGAAAGACTGGTTGAGATGGATGTAAAGCTAATCGGGATTGATTATCTTTCCGTAGAAAAATTCGGTGAGAAAGATTTTCCCGTTCACAAGCTTCTGCTTAAAAGGGAGATTGTGGTTTTAGAAGGTTTAGATTTACGCAAAGTGCCAGCAGGAGATTATGAGTTGATATGCTTGCCGATGAAGATCATAAGCCAAACGGGTGATGGTGCCCCAGCTAGGGTTATTCTGCGTAGTCTGGTCTAATTTTCATTTCAAAATCTGACCAGATTTTCATCGGAAAACGATCACTAAATTCTTAATTTTTGATTACTTAAAAGAAAAGAAGAAAAAGAATGTGGCTTAAGGAAAATCGGAAAGCGATCACTAAATTCTTAATTTTTGATTAGGTAATTCGGGGCTTTTTCGGTCCCAAGGCTCTGTTCTTACGTGGATTGAACAAGTGAGCGTTTTTGGAAATTTGTCATAGAAGGTAAAAAGCGGCATAATTTTTACTTATGGTTGAAAAAAATCTTCAGCAAGAAGAGCGTGCTCCTATCGAACTGGTCTCAGAAGATTTCAAACTTCATCCGATTTCTTCTGGTGAAAGAACCCGTGCTTTTAAAACTACTAAGGATACTCCGAAGATAGTTTTCTCTTCGGAAACTTCTGAAGGATCGGCGGAGGAATTAGCCGAAGAGGAAGTTGAAAAAGTTAGCGTTGGCAAAGAAGAAAAGGAAGCCAAAAGCGAAAAAGACGAAATAGAAGAATTGCTCGGGCCGAAGCTGCCACCGCTTCCGATGATAAACAGGGCGCAGCTTCAGATGCAATCGCCGAATCGTGCATTCTTTTATTGGTCACTCAAGTCAAATCCGTTTTCAACTCTTCAAAAGATTTTCGGCAAAAGTGCGTTGAGTTACAAGCTTGTTGCTAAACTCATCAATCAAACCGAAAATTCTGAACAGATTTTCCCGATTGATATTGCAGGTTCGGCATGGTTTGATGTTGAATCTGACTCAACTTATCGAGTTGAGATAGGGCTTTTCGCACCGAATCGTCCGTTCATTCGTTTACTTTTTTCAAACACTATTCAAACACCGAGAAGCGCCCCATCACCTTATTTCGACTGGTTACCTGAATTTGCTATCTCGGCTCAAGATTTCGCCGAAGTTTTGGATGCTACAGGCTTCAAACAGGACGCTATCGAGATGGCTTTAGCCGGAGACCAGAAAGCCGACATAGCAACTCAAAACACCTTTTTCTCTCTTTTCGGACAGCGGTTTTTGAATGCGAGACTCAGCGAGCTCAGATATGCACTGTTTGCACTTGCTTCCGGACTAACGCTGGAGGACCTGCGTTATCAAATTTCACCGAGTCTTTTCGCACTTTTGGAAAAACTGATGCTTGAAATGTCCGAACAGCCTCCTACTGCGGAAAAAATCCGAGCAGTGCTTTATGAAAATTTTGACATTGAGGAAGAAGCGGAAGAATCAGAAGAAATCGAGGAAATTGTAAGGACTTTTGGGGCAAGTTTAGTCAATTTCGGCAAAAAAGCGCCAAGAAAGTTCAAACTGCCGAAGAAATTTCCTAAGATTTCGCCTGTAAGCTCTCCTAAATTTTAAGTTTTTCTGAGAGTGCGTTTTCTCAAAAAGCAAGGAATACTTTCGTTTTTCCCAAAAAGTTTGTTAATTTCTCAAGCAATCGCCTCAACAATAAATGTTGAGATTAAAATTGACAATCCTTTAAGTCTTGAGACTTTTTGTTTTCTTAAACAATTTAAGCAATCATGCCGGTTGGATACCTTAGTTTGATTCTTCATGCACATTTACCTTTTGTCCGTCATCCTGAACATCCTGAATTTCTAGAAGAAGACTGGCTTTATGAAGCCATTACAGAGGTTTATCTACCACTGATTTTTATTTTTCAAAATCTGCATGAGGCTGGTGCTTCTCCACGCCTTGCAATGAACATTTCGCCGCCGCTTTGCGAAATGCTTTCAGATAGTCTCTTGCAAGAAAGATACAATCGTCATCTGGAAAACCTTTATGAACTTTCACAAAAAGAGCTACTTCGGGCGGGTAAGGAAAGTCCTGAATTTTTACCGGCGATTAGAATGTATATCGAGATTTTTGAGGCTGCACTTCGACTCTGGAATGACATTTACAAACGTAACTTGATAACAGCTTTCAGACAACTTCAGGAAGAAGGTGTTTTGGAGATAATCACGTGCGGTGCTACCCATGGTTTTTTGCCGTTGATGTCGACTACCGAAGCAAAGCGTGCGCAAATTCAAGTTGCAGTCAAGAATTACGAGAAACATTTTGGAAGAAAACCTAGGGGCATTTGGCTTCCTGAATGTGCCTATGAAGAAGGTTTAGAAGAATTGTTGGAAGAAGTTGGACTTGAGTATTTTGTGAGTGATACTCATGCAATTCTTTACGGGACACCGCGCCCACGCTACGGTGTTCATGCGCCTGTCAGATGTCCAAACGGTGTAGCTACCTTTGCCAGAGACGTTGAAACATCACAGCAGGTTTGGAGTGCAGAAGTCGGTTACCCGGGCGATCCGGTTTATAGGGAATTTTACCGTGATATAGGTTGGGAATTACCGATTGAATACTTGAAACCGCATCTTCACGCAGACGGTAACAGGCGTCATTTAGGTTTGAAATACTATCGAATCACAGGCAGAACAGAAAAAAAAGAACCTTACATCCCTTGGCTTGCGCGCGAAAAGGCGGCCGAGCATGCTGGTCATTTTCTTGTAGAGAGAATAAGGCAATCGTATAGTCTTCGTGAACTTTACAAGGGGCATGCGCCGCTGATTGTTTCCCCATACGATGCCGAACTTTACGGGCATTGGTGGTTTGAAGGACCGCAGTTTCTCGATTTTCTCTTTCGCAAACTTCATTATGATCAAGACGAAATCAAAGCTATAACGCCCGGTGATTATCTCGATTCGGGAATTCCTATACAGGTGCAGCAACCTGCGGCTTCCAGTTGGGGTGAGCGTGGATACTACAAGGTTTGGCTCAATGAAGAGACTGCATGGATGTATCCTTACCAACACGATGCAGAAAGAAAAATGACTGAACTAGCAAATCGCTTCGATTTTCCCGATAAGACTCAAAGACGGATTCTCAATCAAATGGCACGTGAACTTCTACTAGCTCAATCAAGTGATTGGGCTTTTCAGATTTATCAAGGAACAACAGTCGAATATGCGTCGCGTCGTTTCCGCTCACATATTCATCGTTTTAATCTGTTAGCAAACTATTTGGAAAAAAACGAGATTAACGAACGAGTCTTGAGTGAGATCGAAGCTAGGGATAATATTTTTCAGGAAATTGACTATAGGGTTTATCGGTCTATTAAGAAAAAGTCCGAAGATTAAAAGTAATTAGGGAAAACAGCTCTAAGATAGCATCCGAAACTGAATTTGAAACGTCTATTTTGTCGGAGGTTTTATGATTTTGCGGGTGACTTTTCTTGTTTTTGTATGTTTGTTAGCCGATGTTTTCGTCAAAGCGCAAAATCAGGTCGAGCCGATTACTCCCGTCAAGCTTAGTCCGGAAGAGATTAACAAGATAATCAAAAGTTTTACGGAAAAAGAGAAGGAATTTAGAGAGGCATTGAAAAAGTATGTTTTTAGTCGGAGTGTGACGATTCAAACAATCGGTTTGGGCGGGAATGTTACGGGAACATATAGACGAGATTCTTTCATGACTTTTACTGAAAGTGGAGAAAGATATGAAAAAATCATCTATGCGCCAATTTCGACTTTGAAAGATATATCCTTAACTCCTGAGGACATTGAAGATTTGGGCGGTGTTAATCCCTTTGCTCTAGAACCAGAAGTAGCTAACCTTTACAATTTCACGTTTGTGGGAAAACAAAGAATTGACGAGCTTGACCTTTACGTTTTTGATGTCGTTCCAAAAGTTATACCTGATCCAAAAAGGTCGAAGCAAAGACTTTTTATGGGCAGAATTTGGGTTGATGATCGTGATTTGCAAATTGTTAAATCTAAGGGAAAAGGCGTGCCTGAAACGAAAAACAACAAATTCCCTGTGGTTGAAACATGGCGAGAAAACATTGACGGTAAATACTGGTTTCCGTCTTATTCGTATTCTGACGACGAGCTTGTTTTTGACAATGGAGCGGTTGTAAGAATCAGAATACGTGTCAAGTATTCAAATTACCGGATGGGGCGTTCAGATGTAAGGATTCTTGAAGATGAAGAAATTTCGCTGCCAGAACAGAAAAAACCTTAATGAATAAATTACTCCAACAAACTCTAATTCAAAAACGGGAATTGAAAAACAGCTTGATTAAATTTCTAACTCTGATAGGCAACTTGTAAAAAAGCAGCAAGATTTTTCGTGTCTAAAATAAAATCTCCTGCCGTATACGGCAGGAGATTAAAATCGTTAACAAATCAAGCTTTGTTTTAGATTAGAAACTCAACTTACCTGAAAGTTGAATTCTTCTGGCACTACTAACGACGCTGTCTCTAATGCGGCCGAATATGGTTGAGTTAGCGACAGCTACAGGAAGTCCGAAACTTGGAATATTGAAGAAGTTCTTGGCATCGGCTCTAAGGCTGAATCTTACTCTTTTGGTGATTCTGAAATCTTTAGAGATAGAAACGTCGAAATCGAACCGGCTTGGTCCGATAAAGAAATTTCTTTTTGTATTGCCAAGGGAGCCAGGGGCAGGAACACTGAACATGGCTCTTTGATCAGCACTGAACCAAAAATTAGTCCCACTTTCTTGAATCAGACGCCCCATTTTTCTGGTGCATCCATTGCAATTCGCCGTTGACTGGATGACGTTGCTGAAGGTGTTTACTCCAGAGTAAACGGTGAAAGGTCTTCCCGTAGCATAGTTTAGGATCGCAGAAACTTGCCAACCACCGATAATGTAATCGAGGAATTTAGGAACATCTGAAGCAAACATCTTTCCTCTACCAAAGGGCAGTTCGTAGACGACATAACCTTGCCATGCATGTCTACGATCGAAGTCAGACCATGAGTAGTTTCGGAAGCGGTCGTATATATTAAATGGAGTGCTTGAAGCTGATTGAAGGTTTCCACGCGAAACGACCGTGAATGTCGGATCAAAAGAACGGGTGTCTTTCGACTCTGCGAAAGTGTAGCTAATCTGGAAGCCCAGCCCGTTTTTCACCCGACGCTTAAGAATTATTTCCAAAGCATTGTAGAAGGATAAGTCGTTGCTGTCAATCACATTGAATGCACCTGTAAATTGCGGAAATTTTTGGAAAAGAAATGGACTGAATCCGTTAACTGCTATCATTTGTTGTCCGCCTACGGTTCTTTGTGAAACTGAGAGAGCGGCGAGAGCAACAGCACCCAAGGAGATATTGCTCGAGTTGGTGGAACGGAAAGTAGCTGTTCCGGAGTTATTGGCTGGATTACCTGTGTAGAGGGCGTTTATGAATGAGCTGTTATATGTGGGGTTATTCCTGATCGCTATAAACTCTTGTAGGAATGTTGTGTTGAATCGTGGGTCACTGGCGTTTATGTCAACTTGATTTGCGTCGTAGCCACCTAAAAGATGAACTCCTCGTTTGCCTATGTAATTAACTTCAAGAACGTTGTCTTTGAAAATTTCTCTCTGGAAACCGATATACCAAGAATAGACTTCAGGATAACGCAAATCTGGGTCAACAACCGTGATGCTTCCCGTACCAAAAGGTGCTGGTTGACGCAGAGCGTTTGGAGTTGATGTTGGTGCTAATGTGGGTAGACCGTTTCTGAGCAGTCCTCCACCTTGACCAAATGAGGTATTGAAAACACCTATGTTATTTCCAGGAGTACCTTGAAAGATACTGCTTCCGAAGAGAAACGTCGGGAAACGATCATAGTTAACACGGAAATTTGCCCTGATAGATGTTTTGCCGGTTTTGAATGGATCCCATGCAAAGCCGACGGAAGGAGCGAAATTGTCGTAGTCATCATCAAAAATTTTTCCTTCAACCCATTTTATGGTGTTTGACGGATCAGAGCCGTAATTAACTTGCCTGTCAGGGCGTAAAATAGGCAATCCTTTTGATCTTGGAGATAGTTTAATTTCGTAGCGTAAACCGATGTCAAAGGTTAGATTCGGACGGAATTTCCAGGTATCTTGGACATAAAAATCAAATTCGTTGTGGAAATGTCGGAAGTTCCAACGTGTTCCTGCTGGTGCGAAGGCATTCCCACTCGGATCGGCGACGAAAGCTTGGCTAATGGTTCCTACTCTTCCAAGTAGATCATTTATGGCGCTACGTAGTCTGGATAGATCGGTTGCGTTTATTCCTGTTGCTCCTGTTGTCGGTAGATTAAAGGCTGTGAAGTTGCTGTTGACGCTAGCACTGAAATTCACCAAAGGCGTTATATCGGCACCAGCAACCGAAGATCTATCATCGAATTGACGCCCGAGACGGAAATTTATACCGGTTTTGACGGTGTGATTGCCTTTTACCCAAGTTAAGTTGTCAACAAGCTGTATTGTTCTGAAGGACCTTGCGTTGTAGGTGAAGTTGCTGAACGGATCGGTGACCAGATTGAAAACGTAGGGATAGTCGGGCTTCACACTTGGATTTCCGAACCAGAATTTGAAGTAGTTGAAACCGAAGATAAATTCATTGGCAATATTAGGTTTTGGAGAGTATTTCCAGTTTATGGCGAGATTTCTTGGATCTCTTCGTGTATCGACTTTGCAGGGAGTATCTGGAAAAGCTTGAAGCCCGCCGTTTACGCTATCGCAAAGGGTATCTTGCTCACCTTGTGCCCAACGAGCGTAAATTGTATTTGCTTCTGAAAATTTGTAATCAACTCTGAGCGTTAAGTCATACTGTCTTTCGCGTTGAGGTGCAACGAAATTGTATCCAGCGGTGTTGAGTCCGTCACCTACGAAGAAATTGTTGGGTAGTGGCATTGCCGTAATGAATCTCATAAGTGTTGGGTCTAGACCTATGCCTGTTGGATTAGAAGCTATATTATAAGTCGCAATACAGTTGGTTGTTATCGTTCCTCCGCAGTTTGGAAGAAGCGGATTACCACTTGAATCGACCGAAGGATTGGCCGTGCCCGCAGGTGCATTTTGTCCACCTTGCACATATCTGAAGATTCCTTGGCGAAGTGTTTGAGTATAAACGGTTCTTGTTACCGCAATTGTGTTCAGGGCTCTTAAGAGCTGTAGATTGAAAAAGTAAAACATTCGGTTTTTAATTATCGGTCCACCTAAACTTCCGCCGAAGATATGCTGAACAAACTGAGGTTTTGGGATTCTGTTGAGGTTGTTTTGATATTCATTTGCATTCAAATCTGGGGTCTGGTAATACTCAAACAGATTTCCGCTGAGTTTGTTAGTTCCACTTCTAGTTATGAATGTAACTTGAGCACCACTGCTTCGCCCTAATTCTGCCGTGAAGTTGCTTGAGACAAATTGAAATTCTTGAATAGAATCAGGATTGATGCGAAGAGGAGTAAAGTTTGAACCCCCAGCAGTTGATTCATTAATGTCAATACCATCTAGGGTAAAGTTGAATGCTCTATCTCTCGAACCGTGAACATGAACACCGCCACCTGTATTAGCACCTACGACGAAGCCTGGCTGATATATTAAAATGTCCAAGGGATTTCTGCCGCGTAAACCAATAATTGGTAGACTTTCTACAACTCTTTGCTCAACTGTTCCACCGACATTTCCCGATGTGCTAGTTTGAACTAATTCGGCGCTGCTTTCAACAATTACTGTGAGGTTTGTGTCACCGACTTCCAAAACCGCATTTACCGTAGCAGGCTGATTAACAAAAACTGCATTGCCTTTTGATACAAACTTTTTGAAGCCTTGTTTTTCAATCGTTATCGTGTAATTTCCGGGTTGGACCAGATCGAAAACGTAAATTCCATCTGTATTGGTTTGGACCGAAGCACTTGTTCCGGTACCTTCGTTTGTTAACGTTACCGTTGCACCTGGAATCACTGCACCTGTTGGGTCAGTGACCATACCCGTTACGCGCGAAGTCGTTCCTTGGGCAAGTACTGAAACGCCCCATAGCATCAATAAAGAAAAAATCACGAAACAAGTAACAAAACTTTTTCTCATTTTTTCTCTCCTCGAACTGAAATTTTTGTAAAATCTTACTTTTAGAAATTATTATGGTTTTGGTAGCTTTGTCAAGTGATTCTAATGTTTCCTATATTTTTTTGAGACTCTGGATGAACTAAAGCCAATGAGTGATTATGAAAAACGAAACGGTCTCGCAACTACTTGGAGAGAAAGTAGAGCAAGGTCTTTTTCCTTCGGCTGTTTATTTAGTTGCTCAAAAAGAGAAGGTAATGTTTGCGGATGCTGTCGGTTTTGCAGTTGTGGAGCCGGAAAGAATACCTGCAGGACTAGACACAATTTATGATTTAGCCAGTTTGACGAAGCCTTTAGTTGTTGGTTTGATCTGCGCGAAGTTGCTGGAAAGGGGCGAGATTTCTCTGGAAGATAGTTTAGCAAAATACTTTCCTGAATTTATAGAGAAGCGAAAAATATCGGTTAAAAACCTACTTGTGCATGATTCTGGGCTACCTGATTGGATGCCTTTTTATCTTTTAGTTAAATCGAGAGAAGAGATACTGTCGTTTATAGCTTCGGTTTCGGTCGAGTCGCTGCCTGGTGAAAAGGTGATTTATAGTGATTTGAATTTTTTAATTTTGACTTTCTTGCTCGAGAAAATTTTCGGAGCAGACCTTGATAAAATTGCTGAAAACGAGATTTTCAAACCGTTAAACTTAAACAAAACTTTTTACAATCCGCCGAAAAGCCTTTTGAAGGGAATAGCAGCGAGTGAAAAGGGAAATGAATATGAAAAGAGTGTTTGTTTAGAGCGAGGTTATTCTGTTGACAAAGTTCAATGGCGCGATTACATAATCTGGGGCGAGGTTCATGATGGGAATTGCTGGTTCATGGGTGGAGTATCGGGACATTCAGGATTGTTTTCAAATGTTGAAGACACCTTTGTTTTGGCAAGGCAGTTTCTACAAGACAGGACTACTTTACTTAAGCCCGAAACCTGCGCAAAGTTTTGTGAAAATTTTACAAGGGGACTAAACGAAGCACGTTCATTAGGCTTTCAGCTTGCAGAAACTCCCAATTCTACTGCCTCAGGCACGCTTTCAAAAAATAGCTTCGGACACTTAGGATTTACAGGGACAAGCCTTTGGATTGAACCGGAAACAGAAAGGATTTTTTTACTTTTTACCAATCGAACTCATGCCTGTAAGCCACCATTTGTGAATATAAATGCCGTCAGAAGAGAATTTCACAAATTAGCCGTTGAAATTCTTAATTATGTTGGCAACTGACTAAGGTTATATGTAATCAGAGGTAGCAGAGAGAATCTGATCCGGAGTAGAGTTCTCATGAGACCTTTAGTTATTTTAGTTTGTTTTGTCATGCTTTTTTCATTAAGCGTTCTTTCTCAATTGCCTGTGTCGGAAAATCGCCGTCCACCGGTCTTAATAGATAGGTCCAGGTCTGATACAACAGCAAATCAACAAATTGAACAAAACCAAAGCTATGAAGATTCAGAAGATGATGAGGTTATCCGAATAAATACGAGTTTGGTAACAATTCCTGTTAGCGTAACCGACAGATACGGCAGATTTATCAGTGATCTACGAAAGGAAGAGTTTCAGGTTTTTGAAGATAATATACCTCAGAAAATAGAATATTTTGCTTCAGTCGAACAGCCTTTCACAGTTATTTTATTGCTTGATGTTAGCGGTTCGACTTGGGGGAAAATAGATGAAATCAAGAAAGCAGCAATTGCTTTCACGAATCAATTAAGAAGTGATGACAAAGTTGCCGTCTGGACATTCAGTGATCATGTTGATGTTTTGTGCCGACCGACCAGCGATCGGCATGTTCTTCGGTCAGCAATTATGCGAGCTAGAACCTTCGGCGGAACGAGTCTTTATGATGCTGTAATGATGGCTTTGAAAGAAAGTGAAACATTTGAAGGAAGAAAAGCCATAATCTTGTTCACCGACGGAGTTGATACCAGTTCAATAAAAAATAGCGATTACGTGACGTTGAGAAAAGCCGAAGAATCAGACACTATGATCTACGCAATTCGATACGATACTTATTCGGATGTTTCTTACAGAACTTCGTCATCAAGGGTTGGAAGCATTTTTGATATTATTTTTGATGCAATTTTCAACAAGATTACTTCAGGTTTGGGAACCAGCCGTCAAGAGTACGAAAAAGGGAAACGTTATTTGCAGGAACTAGCCTTTGCGTCGAGCGGTAGATACTACGAAGCAGGTGTAACAAATCTCAACAACGCTTTTGCTATGGTTGCTGAAGAACTTAGACATCAATATACTTTGGGTTATTATCCTGAAAATGTTGGAAAGCCCGGTCAAAGAAAGCGAATAAAAGTTAGAATAATGAGACCGAACCTTGTAGTAAGGGCAAAAGATAGCTACATTGTTGGGCAGGCAAATACTGCCAAATCGTCGTCACAACCAGTCCAACAAATCTCTTCTGGTTCAACATCGGCACAACCGCAACGGCAAAAGATACCAAACTTAGCAGCAAAGGAAAGCCAGTCACAACCAGTTCAACAAAGCCAGCTACCTCAGCAGCCAAATCCATCGGCTTCACCACCACAATCTCAGCAAAAAACACAACAGCAAAATTTACCACGACTCAGAAGATTACCTTTCTGAGTTTTGTTTCTGTTCGAGAAGTTACTTTCAAAATGGTAAAAACACCTATTCCCGATCTTCGGCTTTGTTTGTGAAAAAATGCTTTTCAGGATTTTGTTTTGCTGTTGCGTTTGATAACATTTCCCGTCATTTTGGCCTCGACAACATTTCTATAGTGTATCTGATAACATTTTGGTAAGCTTTGGTGATATTTTCAGAAGAGCAAACCGGATTGTGAGATTAAAAAGAGTAATCAGACTACATTGCGAAGTTTTAAAACTTCATCGCGCAAAATAGGATTTTGCTGAAAACTTCCCGTGTAACCTTGTGCTGCTGTTGCTCTTTGGATATGCCAGTAGCTGAGTCCGAGTTTTCCGACAGCACGAAGAAACTGCCAGCGTTTTCTAAGTTTTCCTTGTCCAATGCCGGAGAAAAGCCACAGAGTGCTTTTCAAAGCCGATGTAGCGATCTCGTATTGTTCTTTTGTTATGAGGCCCCTTGCGAGATCAAACGCCAGAGCATCACGCAAAATTTTATTCTGTCGTTTCATTATATAGATGCAAAAGCCGACGAAAAGCAGGAAAAACGGCACTTCAAGCAGAAGATAGCCTAACAGAAATCCTGCACCCAGAAATGTAGCCATACCGTTCCAGAGTGCATGAAGAAATACTGCCAAGATGTATCCTGCTATTGGCATTGAAATCCTGATTAACATGTTATGGGACTCTCTTGCAATACCGCAACCGATTCCGGTCATGGCGGTGAAGGTGACATGAGCAAAGGGAGATAGAATCCCTCTAAGGAAAAAGGTTATCATAAGACCGGAAAAGCCCTCTTCGAGGAAGGCACGTCCGTAATATAAAACATTTTCGACGGTTGCGAATCCTAAAGCTATGATACCAGCGTAAACTATTCCATCCAAGATGTCGTCAAACTCTCTCCGGAAGAATATGAGCAGGATTAGCAGAGCAACTCCTTTTGATGCTTCTTCAAATATCGGAGCGGAGACGACTGCAGCTACTACAGGTCCGAAAATGACTCCAATAGTGGTGTTGACAATCAGAGAGAAAATGATTGCTACTAAGGCTCCCCAAGCAAAAGCCAGAGCTAAAAGCCACAGAGGCTCAGGATCATAACGGTCTAGCCAAATCAAGGGCAAGATGTAGAAGCAAGCGGGGGTGAAGGCGATGATTGCTGCTATAATCGAAACTAAGATACCGAGTTCAAGAACGGTCAGTAACAGAACAACTAGTGAGAGAAAAACCAAAGCGAAAATGGTAACTCCGGCAGCAATATATTTGCCGGTTTGAACTGGCTTTTTTTCAACGGTTTCTAAAGAGCCGGAAAGACCTACCTTCGATATGGATTTTTTCCAATCTTCTTTTTTTTCGATTATATGCGGGTCTATGACGTTTTTTTCGGAGACGGTTTCAATTCTGACTAAAGCCTTGACTCCGCTTATACCAAAAGAGATCAAGTCACCGTTTGAAAGTTTTTGGGACTTTATCCGATTTCCGTTGACGTATGTTCCATTTGTGCTATTCAGGTCGGTTAAATAAAAGCCGTCTGGTTTTACTTCAATAACGGCATGTCTGGATGAGACTATTTTTTCGCCGGCATCAAACCTCAAATCGGCATTGAAGTCTCTACCTATCAAAATTCGTTCTTTATCAACTTCGATCGTTTTACCCGCTAGTGAACCGTTTTGAATTTGAAGTTTTAGTTTCTCCATATTTTCAGCTCCTTCAATCAAGATTAGTCAGATTAACTCAGACTAGACTCGGTCGGAATTCGAGTTTCAGGGCTGAGACGAGATCGGCAGAGGAATTTCATCGGCCTGACCGAATGATTTTGCGTTAAAAGTGTTATTAGAGCTGGCTAGGTAATACCATACGTTATCGGATTGCCTGAAAACGGCAATATCTGTTTTTCCATCACCGTCGTAGTCTGCTGGAATCGGTAGGTCTGAAGATATACCGAACTGGTAGGCGTATAGTGAGTTATTGCTGCTTTGGAGGATATACCAGTATCCTCCATCAGGTCTGAAGACCGTGATATCTGTCTTTCCGTCTTTATCGAAGTCACCTGATAAGGGGCGGTCACCGTTTGTGCCGAATTTTATGAAAATAGGAAGACTTGAAGAGCTTTGCATTATATACCAAGTGCCGTTTGATGGTCTCCAAACGGCAAAATCGGTTTTTCCGTCACCCTCAAAATCTCCAACGACAGGTTTGTCTCCAGAAGTTCCCCATTGGATAACTCTAAGCCCCAAAGTGCTTTGTAGGACGAACCAATAACCGCCGGAAGGTCTGAAGACGGCGAAATCAGTTTTACCGTCGGCATCATAATCACCCGGAACAGGAATGTCGCCATTTGTGCCAAATTGAAGTGCGAAGAAACCTCTCGAACTTCCTAATACATACCATGTTCCATTAGACGGTCTAAAGACGGCTATATCAGACTTACCATCGCCATCGTAGTCTGCTGGTTTAACTAAGTCACTGCTTAAGCCAAACTGATAGGTTTCAATTGAACCGTTCGAGCTTTTTTGAATTTTCCATGTTCTGGTCGTTGGGTTGAAGACCGAAAAGTCAGTTTTTCTATCGCCGTCGAAGTCTGAGATTAGATTTTTTGGGGGCGTAAAAATGCCTGTCACATCAACTATAAAGAGGCCTTCTTTCATATCTCCCACCAGAACTTTGTCGTACCCTAAGAAGGGATAAACTGCCCAGTTACCATCGTAGGTGGTGGGGAGAGTGTTTTGAAGCTCAGGGCTTGCACATAAAAGATCCCAAGGTTCGCTCAGGATTGAAGATTCGGAAAAGTTTGGTGGCATGAAGGTTGCAGGAAATGTATCATATTGTCCGACACGCTTCGGATCGGCAGGGTTCGTTATATCAAAAACCTGAAGTCCGGCTTGATACCATGAGACAAAGAGCAAATTTCCCATTACTACAGGATTATGCGGTGTCACGGCGTTTATATTCAGATCACTCATCGTAATTCTTTTGACCAAAAGCGGTTGAGCCGGATTTTCGATATTGTAAACGCGAACATCACCCGGACTTGGGCCGTTGCTATTGGTCACTTCACGACAGCTATAAAGGTATTTTCCGTCTTCACTTGTCCATGAACTATGCATGTTGTTACCGTTTGTTACCGGAGAACTTGGGTCTTCTATGTAGCCGAGCAGTCTTGGAGCTTGTGTTCCTATGTTGGAAATATCGTAAATCTCGGTTCTTCCACGTGCAGAGGAATTACCCCATCCCGATGTATAGAGCCTATTGCCTCTAACGTGAACGGCATGAACCCACTGGGGTTCAGTTGGAACAATGTCGCGAACGAAAATCGGATTTGCAGGATTTGTTACGTCTATAACCTTCAAGATTTTCGTAAAAGATATACTGTTGTAATTTTCGATCAAATAAGTTCTACCGTTTTGCTCAAAGACCACGATTTCGTGAATGGAGTTGAAACCTCCACCGTTTGAGGAATTCACAATCCCTAAAAGTCGCGGATTATAAGGATTCGACAGATCAACGATATGAACACCGCCACCGTTTCCGCTACCGAAATATCCACGCCCGTTGAAAATTATGGCCTCTAGAAATTGCTGGTCGTTTCCAGGGTTATACCAGGAAGCGAGCACTGGAGCATCAGGATTCGATATGTCGTATATGAAAGCACCGGTGCAATAATAAGTTCCTTGAACCGCTATGTTACCTTCTCCGTAAAGGTCGGCAAATTTCCAATTAGGGTTACCTCTAGCCGGACAATCCGGCGTAACTTTTCCACGCAGTCTAATTCTTTGAGCAAAACTTTCCTGCGAAATCAAAAAGACCGAGACAAGGATTCCCAAAACAAAAGCAAAACGAAGTGGTTTCATGTTCGTTCTCCCTGATTTTTCAAGACAGATTCATTTTACATAAAACCTCAGAAATATCAATCGAAAAACCCTTGTTTTTCTAAGGTAAAGTTCGATCGAAATCGCCGCAAATCTGCCTTTGGATTTTTGCAAACCTCGCTTTGTTAAATTACTCTTAAATTTTTAAGCATGATGAAGATTTCCAGAATCGAGTTGATTGAGATAAAACTGCCTCTTGTTAGTTTTTTTCGGACAAGCTTTGGTAGGACCGATGAAAGAAGAATAATTCTGGCACGTGTTGTTGACAGTAGCGGAGCAGAAGGTTGGGGTGAGTGCACTGCAGGTGAATTGCCTTCGTATTGCGAAGAATGGACTGAATCTTGTTGGGTTACAATTGAGAAAATCCTTGCTCCGATGATTATCGGTAAGGAAATCAACTCAGCTGCCGATGTTTGGACTCTGATGAAGCAAGTTCGAGGCAATCGCATGGCGAAAGCTACTTTGGAAACTGCTTGTTGGGACTTAGAAGCAAAAATGCTCGATATTCCTCTTTGGCGACACTTAGGCGGTAGTAGAAAGGAAATTCCCTGCGGAGTTTCGATCGGCATTCAGAATTCCATCGAAAAACTGCTTGAAAAAATAGAAACAGAGCTTCAAGCAGGCTACCAAAGAATCAAAATAAAAATCGCGCCAGGTTGGGACTATGAAATTATTAGAAAAGTCCGGGAAAGTTTCGGTTCCATCAATCTGATGGCCGATGCGAATTCGGCTTATTCACTGTTGGATATTGAACTTTTCAGAAAAATAGATAGTTTCGACTTAATGATGATTGAACAGCCTCTTGCTTACGACGATATGCTCGATCATGCGAAATTGCAAAGACAAATCAGAACATCAATTTGTTTAGATGAATCAATTCGCTCACCTGAAGATGCCTGCAAAGCGATTGAATTAGGAGCTTGCAAAATAGTCAACATCAAAAACGGGCGAGTTGGTGGTCATACGCAGTCAAGACTCGTTGAGAAGGCTTGCAGGGAAAGAGGTATTCCGGTGTGGTGTGGTGGAATGTTGGAGTCGGGTATCGGGCGTGCACACAACATTGCTATCTCAACCTTGGAAGGATTCACATTGCCCGGAGACGTTTCTGCAAGCAAGAGATATTGGCATGAAGACATAATCGAACCTGAAGTTGAGGTGACGAATAGAGGAACAATAATAGCCCCTGAATCGGCAGGCATTGGATTTAGAGTTAAGGAAGATAGAATCAATAAACTGGCTACCAGAAGGATTCTAATTCACTGAAGAATCCTTCGACTTTAGTCAATTCAAATGCTTTATGAGGTTTCTGTTTTAGCGTGACATACCTTTGGTTTTTATACCAATTGCGCCTTTATTTTGGCACAAGACATCGCAGATTAAACAAATTGCCTTTACTTCTTTGTGAGGTTATGTGCGACTCGAAAGCTTCGTTTACGAACGATTAGTATGAAACTCTGTATTTTTTGTTTTAGGTAAACTTCTTTCTTCGAGAAATTGCTTAATTTTTTTCATATCTTCCCAAGCCTCGCGTTTTTTCGTCGGATCTCTGAGAAGGTATGCAGGATTAAAAGTTGGGATCAAACTGATTCCGTGAAAATCATAGAACTTGCCACGAAGATCACCGATTTTTTTGTCTTTCACATCAAGAAAAGCTTTGGTCGGAGTACTTCCAAGACAAACTATAAGCTCCGGTTTTATGGCAAATATTTCACGATGAAGAAACGGTTTGAAAAAATTCAAGACCTCTTTTTTCAATTCACTACCTGCAGAAATGAACTTTACAACATTGGTCAAAAAAATCCGATCACGCCTAAGCCCAATGGAAGCAAGAATTCTATCGAGCAAATCGCCGACGGGACCCATAAACGGTTTCATGAACTCAGCATCAGGTGGTCCCGGAGATTCGCCGACAAAAACGATTTTTGAATCCGGGTCACCACTTCCAAGAATAAAAATCCTATCCGGAAAACGCTTTCTTCCCTCTTCAACAAGCTCTTGATAAACGAACTCCAACGTTTCTTCTGGTTCATTTGGAAAAAATAAATTACGCATATTCAGAAGCAATCCGTTAGGAAAAATTTGTCATTTGCTATCCGCTGTTATTTAGGTAATCCATAACTTTTTTCATATCTTCCCAGACTTCACGTTTTTTTGAAGGGTCTCTGAGAAGGTATGCGGGATGAAATGTCGGCATAACTTTTATACCGTAGAAGTCTTGGAATTCACCTCGAATCTTCGTGACGGATACTTTTTTGTCCAGAAGATTCTGGCAGGCTGTGTTACCCAGAAGAACAATTACTTTCGGACGAACCACGCAGATTTCGCGTATCAGAAATTCTTTGCAAATAGCTGCTTCTTCAGGTGTCGGTGTTCTGTTTCCTGGTGGACGACAACGATTGATGTTACCGATGAAAACGTCTTCGCGCTTGAAACGCATAGCTTCGATGATTTTCGTAAGAAGTTGTCCTGCTTTCCCGACGAAAGGCTCACCTTTTGCGTCTTCATCGGCTCCGGGTGCTTCACCGACAAACATCAGCTTTGCTCTAGGATTTCCTGTGCTATGAACTATCTGTGTTCTGCCTTGATGAAGCGGGCATCTTTTGCAGTTTCCTATGTCTCTGCGTATGTCTTCCAGCGTTTCATTCGTTATCGGAAGTAGTTGACCGGGAATTTCGTCAAACAAAGACGCGGTTAGATTTTCCTGCCTTTTTTTAGCCATCTCCGGCACCTCAAGTAAGTTTGTTTTCTTCTTTTTTGTGGTTTCAATCTCTTTGATTTCAGTTTTTTGTAGGGCTGTTTCACCGACGATTTTAGAATCTTCTTTTTCTTCTTTTTTCCCGAGAAACTTTTCAAGTGATGAAATACTCGTTTCTTCAAATATCGAAGGCTTCTTAAACTTCGTTATTGGCTGATTCTCTCTTTGCTCGCTTTTTGAAGATTTCAACAATTCGTTAATTGCTCCTGCTGGTGAGAATTTGACCTTTTGGAGATTTTCTTGGCTTTTCAATTGTGATCGCCACTGATGTTGTTTTTCCTCTTGGGACTTTATCGGTATTTCTTCAAACGGCATTTCAAGCTCTTCGACATCGAGTTCTTCTAGGTAAAGAAGAGTTTCCCTGATTTCTTCAAGTAATTTCAAGAGTTCGTTTCGTTTTGAAAATTCGTTCAATTTTGCAAATCCGCTATTCATCATGCCTTATTCTTAACACTTTGGATTCTTTTTAACATTCATTCTTGCATTTCGGTCTTGAAACTCATATCCTGGCTTTTTGCACGATTTCGAGAAGTTTTAAGAAGTTCTACTATTTCATCAATAATTTTTTCTGCCATCATCGCTTTTGGCATCAATGGAATTTCGATTTTTGCTCCTTTCCTTGTCAAAATAAATCCTTTGTTGTTATCCGAACCGAAACCGCTTAAAGGACTTGAAACATCATTTGCAACTATCATATCCAAATTTTTCTTACGCATCTTTTCGGTGGCATATTTTTCCAAATTTTCCGTTTCCGCAGCAAATCCAACAACGAGAAGCCTTTGATGACGATTTTTTGACACTTCTTCTAGAATGTCTTTTGTTTTTTCAAGTTCAACGATCAGCCTTGAAGAACCTTTTTTTATCTTAGATTGTGCTCGATTTACGGGTTTGTAATCGGCAACCGCTGCCGCTCCAACATAGACGGTTGCTTCGTTTATCCGATTCATCACGGCTTGATACATTTCTTCAGCCGATTTGACGTTGATAATTTCTAGGTTTTCAGGTGGTGATATGCTGAAGTTGCCCGCAATCACAGTAACCTTTGCTCCACGTTTTTGTGCCGCTGTTGCTATTGCAAAGCCCATCTTACCTGACGAATAGTTTGAAATATATCGAATCGGATCAATTTCCTCGCGCGTGCTACCTGTGGTTATCAAAAAATGTTCACCTTTTAATTCCGCATTTTCTAATACATTAACGATTACAGATGCTTTTGAAGATTTGTTTGATTCAAGAAATTCAAGGACTTGTTTGACAATGTTTTCGACTTCTTCGAGTTTACCCGTGCCTACGGTTTTACAAGCTAATTCTCCCGAAATCGGTTCGATAAAATAAACTCCATCTTCTTTAAGCCTTTGGACGTTTCTTTGAGTCGCAGGGTGATTCCACATTGCGGTATTCATTGCAGGAGCGACTATGACGGGAGCTGTTGAAGCAAGATAAGTGGAAGTCAAAAAATCATCGGCTATGCCGTTTGCGAACTTTGCAAGAATGTTTGCAGTAGCCGGAACGATCAGCAACAAATCAACATTTTGCGAAAAATTAACATGAGCTATCGGGTCGGGATTATCTGGTGCATAATCATCAACAAAAACATATTTGTTCGTTATTGCGCGAAAGGTTAATGGTTGGACGAATTGCGTAGCTTCTTTTGTCATTGCCACTTGAACTTCGCAATTCGCCTTCTGAAGCCGTCTTAAGACTTCGACTGCTTTGTAAGCAGCAATTCCGCCACAAACGCCAAGCCCGATTTTCCATTTTTTCTTCATGCCAAAACAAAAATACTACAAAAACACAAAAGTTATTGCTATCACAATGGTTCGGTAACTTCAGAAAAATTCTCTAAAACAAAGAGAATTTTCGTAATTATTTTAGAAGATTTTCAAAAGCTCTGAAGAGACTCCCGATGATTAGAGCTAAAGTTTCACGAATCAATAGCTTTTACGTTTGCTAAGTTTTAGAGCAAATTTTCAATCATAGTATAAGAAATCATAGTATAAGAAGCGTAATTGTTTGAGAAAATCACCGATAAATGCTTGTAACGTGTTAAACTAATTTCCGAAGAGGCTTATGAGAAAGTCCAAAAATCGAGTGGATTCTGGTAGCGCTCTGCCGCTTTTCGATGAATTCGAAAGGGTCAATTTAGAAGAATTGGTGCTTTGTGGGCTTGGCGAGTTTCAGGCAAGAAAAAAACAACTTGCCGGCAGGGAACTTCCGTTAGATCGTTTACTCGGCGCTTTTAGAAGGGTTGCAATTGAGAAGTTCCATCTTGCTGTCTTGCCGGAAGATGAGAAAATTGCTAAAGCCTTAGAGAAATTAGGTGCAAAGGTAAAAAAACTCCCGAGCTTCAGGGCAAAGCATCCTTTTCTGGTTTCAGTTGAAGAAAAGTTGGCAAAACAGGCACTAGAATTTTTCGAGAAAATGAAAGAAAGTGAGTTGAAAGAAAAAACAAGAGCAAAGAAAAAGAAGGTAGAGAGAAATGAACCGGAAAATCCAGCAAGATAGTGCTAACTTGTGGGAATACATTGATTTCGTAAAGCCTCAAATCGAAGAATCTTTGAGAAAATTTTTGTTTTCTCAAGATGAAAGAGTCGAAGAAGAAATTATTCTTGCCTTTGAACATACTTTGCTTTTCGGTAGCGACCGACTGCGCGGGGTTTTGACGTTGCTTGCTGCCGAATTAGTCGGTGGTAGAATCGAAAAAGTTTTGCCTGCTGCTGTTTCGGTCGAATACATTTACGCAAGCGCCGTTGTTTTAGAGAATTTGCTTTTAAGAGACGAGTTTTATCAGAGGGATAAGTTCTCGGATGAAACAAGTGGACGCGCCTTTTCTCTTTTCGTTTGTCTTGATTTGCTCAATAAAGCATACGACCTTGTTTTCGTCAATCGTCGCTTTGAATTTGAGAAAGCTCTGGAGGCGCACAGCGAAATCGTCGGATGCATTTCATCAGTGAGAAAATTTGCCGAAAAAGTTTATGAGTATAAAGAAATTTCTACTTTAAACAGTGGATTTCGAGAAACGGTTTCGATGCTTTTGATAAGGCTTTCGATAAGAATTGGCGCTATTTTAGAAGGAGCTGACTATTTGCAGTTGAGCATACTTTCACGTTTTGCGGAAAGTTTCAGCCAAGCCTATCTGCTTTCTGAAAAGCTTATCAAGCAAAAAGGAAAAGACAGAATTTTAAGAAAGAAACTTGAGGAAGCATCGCATGAGGCGAGTCGAATTTTAGCCGAGAATTTTCCACCTTCACAAGCACGAAGCCGATTGGTCCAGCTTGCAGAATACCTAACGGAGAGAAAAGTTTAACAGAAAGAAAGTCTGGTTGCCTTTTAGCCGATTTTTTATTCGGCAGAAAGAGGGTGTAGTGCCGAGGAAAGTTGGAAAAACCAAGCGGTGCTTTTCCAAAGCTGAAATTCTTTTGAATTTCCAATGAAAGCTCAACTGATTGTAACCAGAAAGATCATGCCTACAGATTGTTCTACTTGAAAGAATGCTTGTGGATAATAAAAACGTAAATGATAGGCAGCAAAAGCCTTATGGACAACTCTTGTAAATTTTTTTCTAAAAGCAGTTTCGTAAGAAAGTAGGAATGCGGAAATGCAAGAAGAACTATAGGTTTGATTATTTTGATGACTTGCTTGTTTTTTGTTTTTTTGTGTATTATATAGGTTTCCGATGAGAAGGCGCGCTTGCTTTCTAACTGGTCGCGCCTAATTTTGTTTGGGGATTGAATGTCTTGATTCGTTTGGGAAGCTGAAAATGGATAAATCTCAAATAACGGCTCGAGTGCGAAAAATTGCGGAAGAAGTTCTGAATGGGAGCATAATTGAATTAGTGCATGTTGAAGTAATCGGTGTTAGAAGACCAACTGTTCGCATTTTTATTGATAAACCAGGTGGAGTAACATTAGACGATTGCTCAAATGTCAGTCAACAAATCGGCTTTGTTCTCGACAAAGAAGATTTTATTCCTATTTCTTACGTTCTAGAGGTTTCATCGCCAGGACTTGAGCGTCAACTTTATAGCTTGCAAGATTTTGAGAAGTATAAAGGGCGATCTGCAAGGGTCAAAATTCGTCAGCCGATAAACGGACAGAAAAATTTTCGAGGTGTGATAAAATCGGTTGAGGGAAACGAAATCGTCTTTCTTGATAGAACCAGTGGTGAGATTCGTTTTGAATACGAGCTGGTTGCAAAAGCAAATTTGGAAATAGATCTGGACGAAGAATTTAACCGAAAGAGGAAATAGCTATGACATCTTCGATCAAGCAAAATATCGAATTTATCTGCAAAGAATACGATCTAGACCGTGAAACCGTGATCCGCGCAATGGTTGATGCTTTTAGAGCTGCGGTCAGAAAGCATTTCAAAATTCAAGATAAAACGGGTGAGTTTCTCAAAGTCGAATGGAATGAAGAAGAAGGCACGATTGATGCTTATTTACAAAAGAGAGTCGTTGAGGTTGTGAGAAACCCTGAAAAAGAAATCTCTCTTGAAGAAGCGAGAGAACTCACAGGCGACGAAGAAGTCGAGGTTGAAGATACTTTGCTTATTCCGTTAAACACGGAAGAGATGGGAAGAATTGCAGCACAAAATGCCAAGCAGATCCTTATTCAGAGATTGCGTGAAGCGGTCCGCGAGAAGATCTATGAAGAATATATTGACAAAAAAGGCATGTTAGTCAACGGCGTGATTAAGCGTTTCGAGCGGGGTGATATTATCGTTGATTTAGGCAACAATCTCGAAGCGATCATTCCGAAGAAAGAACAGGTCAAGACGGAAAAATGGAATCAGGGCGAAAGAATCCGTGCTGTCATAGTTGATGTTACAAGAGAAGCTAAGAGTCCGCAGATTGTTTTGTCCAGAGTTTCTGAAGAATTGTTGAAGCAACTTTTTGAAATGGAGGTACCTGAGATCTACGACGGGACAGTTGTTATAAAGTCAGCCGTGCGCGAGCCGGGTGACAGGGCAAAGATAGCTGTCGCTTCAAATGAAAAGGACGTTGATCCAGTCGGTGCTTGTGTTGGGTTAAAGGGATCGCGCGTTCAAAATATCATAAAGGAACTACGCGGCGAAAAAATTGACATAATCGAATGGTCGGAAGAACCTTCCGTCTTTGCAGCTAATGCGTTGAGTCCGGCGAGGGTGACGCAAGTGCAGATTACAGATATTGCAAAACGTAGAATGCGCGTCATTGTTGCAGATGACCAACTTTCCCTTGCAATTGGAAAGAAGGGACAAAACGTGCGTCTTGCAACCCAATTGGTTGGCTGGAACATTGATATCATCAGCGAAGGAGAAATCAAGAAAGAAATTTCAAGACAGATGGGAGAAATGATGGCGGAGGGCAGAGAAGTTCCGCTTTCGGTTTTGGAAGGTCTTTCCGCAAGTCAGGCAGAAGAATTGAAGAAACAGGGTATCGGCGATATTGAAAAGGTTGCTTCGCTGACGGTTGATGATTTGGTCAATATACTTGACATAAGTTTAGACGATGCAGAAAGAATACTAGGTTCTGCCAAGTCTATAATAGTGATGCGTGAAGAAATAGCTAAAAGCCTTAAGACGGCTGATTCTGTTAAGAATGAAGAAAAATCCGACAAAGATAGTGAAGAAAAATCGGAAAATGTGCAAAAAGCTGAAGCCGAGAAAGAAAAGAGCGAAACTTAGTCTGGTATCTCAACAAAAGCCGAGGTATAATGGATTGCTTAAACGAAGTTGAGCTGATTGATAAATTGAAGTGCATAACAAATATGGCAGTGACGGGAAATAAAATCAGAGTTTATGATCTAGCAAAAGAATTGAAGCTGGATACAAAGAGGCTCATCGAAGAATTGCGACGTGAGGGCGTAGATGTCAGTGTTGCATCTAATTCTGTTGCGAAGGAAATAGCAGACAAAATCCGCGATCGATACTTCCCTAAAACTCAAACTAAACCTTCCAAACAGATTAAGGTCATTAAAAAAGAAAAACCGGCAAAAGAAGAAACACCGCAAAAAGAAGAACTGCTACAGAAAGAGGTGTCTGTTGAGACGGCAGAAACTCTTCCCACTGTTGTAGTTGTTTCTGAAACTGTTACTACAGCAAAACAAAAAGAAGCAGAAGCTAAAGCTGATGAAAGAGCATCTCAAAAGATTTTTCGCACTTCTAAGATCATCAAAAAGGCTGTTGTTTCCGCAAGACCGAAAGAGATTTCGATAGAAGAAAAGCCAGCCATCGTAGAACAGCCATCAGTCGAAGAGAAACCAATAATCGAAGAGAAAACGGTAATTGAAGAAAAACCGGTAATCGAAAAGAAACCGTTAGAACCACCGCAAGAAATTGGGAAAGTTGAAGTTACGACTGCCGAAGCCCGAGAAATAGCGACTACTGAGGAAACAAAGAGTGTTACTACTACGGAAGTTGAAGTTCAGTCTCAACGACCTGCAACAAAAGGAGTAATGCAGATAAAACAACTGAAGCTGAAGCGGGAAGCTGTGGAATCGGGCATAAAGCTGGGTGAGAGAGTTTTGGTTGTTGGACGTACTGAACATGAGAAGGAAAAGAAACACGATAAGAAACGACCTGGAAGACCTGAAAGAGAAAGGAAAGAACCGAAAAAATTTGAACTTCGTGGCACTCCAGGGGAAACTTCAACGCCTCAGACCATCTACATTCCGAAGCCGACCGATAGAAAACCTGTAGGTCGTCATGGTAGAAGAGATTTTCATCACAAGGAAAAGAAGGATGGTTTAGAGGAAAAGGAAATAACCTACGCGCGTCCACGCACAATCGAAGAGAGAATCTTTGAACAGATAGGCAAACCTGATCCGAACAATCTCAAGCCTTTGAAGCTTACCGAAGGTGCTACTGTCAGAGATTTTGCCGAAAAAATAAACGTTTCTGCCAAAGACATCGTTCAATTTCTTTTGAGTCGTGGAATTTTTGCGACCATCAATCAACAACTCGGTGAAAAAACTCTCAAGGAACTCGGAAAAGATTTGGGCTTCGATGTGAAAATAGTGTCTTTTGAGGAAGCAATTCAAGAAGAAGAAATTTTGCATATTTTGGAATCTGATGCCGACGCAATCGAGATTCCGCGTGCTCCGGTTGTTACCGTGATGGGCCATGTTGATCATGGCAAAACCTCGCTACTTGATGCTATTCGACATACAAACGTGGCTGAAGGAGAAGCTGGTGGTATCACCCAACACATAGGTGCATATTCGGTTTATATTCCCGATCCCGATAATCCCGAGCAAAAACGCAGAATAGTATTTCTAGACACACCCGGACATGAAGCGTTTACGATGATGCGTGCCCGTGGTGCGAAAGTTACAGATATTGTAATTTTGGTTGTAGCAGCAGATGACGGTGTGATGCCTCAAACGATAGAGGCAATTGAACATGCAAGAGCTGCAAAAGTGCCGATAATTGTTGCAATAAACAAGATTGACAAACCCGATGCCAATGTTGATAAGGTCAAGCAGGAATTGGCACTGCAAGGCTTACAACCAGTTGAGTGGGGCGGGAATGTTGAGATGATTCCTGTTTCGGCTAAGAAGCGGCAGAATTTAGACCTATTGCTGGAGACGGTGATACTGCAAGCAGACATAATGGAGCTTAAAGCAAACCCGTCTATGCGTGCTTCTGGTGTTGTTCTAGAAGCAAAACTCGATAAAGGGCGTGGTCCTGTAGCGACAGTTTTGGTTCAACAAGGAACATTAAGAAAAGGTGATCCGTTCATTGTTGGCTTAACTTACGGGAAAGTTCGTGCAATGCTATCGGACAGAGGAGAAACTGTTGAAGAAGCTCCGCCGGCCACTCCGGTTGAAGTTTTAGGCGTGGAAGAAGTTCCGCAGGCAGGAGACCTTTTCCAGGTTGTCGGCGACATTGAACAAGCGCAAGAAATCGCTTACAAGCGTCAGATGAAGGCACGCCAGGCGGCATTGACCGCTACCGTCAGACGCGGAATCGAAGCGCTCAATCAAGCCGACGTCAAAGAATTATTGGTTGTTTTGAAAGCCGATGTTCAAGGTTCGGTTGAGGTTTTGCGTTCTACGCTGGAAAAATTGTCAACCGATAAGGTCAAGGTAAAGGTTATTCGCTCAGGCGTCGGCGCTATTACGGAATCTGATGTTCTTTTGGCGTCGGCTACTCAGGTTGATAACAAACAAACTGCTGTTGTCATAATCGGTTTTAACGTTAGACCCGAAGCACGCGCTGCAGAAGTCGCAAAGCAGGAAGGTGTTGACATTCGCTTGCATTCGATCATCTACAAAGTCGAAGAAGAAATCAAAGCTGCGATGATCGGAATGCTAGAAGATATTGAGAAGGAAGTTATTTTAGGAAAAGCCAGAGTGCAAGAAACTTTCAAAGTTTCGCGTGTCGGAACAGTTGCCGGTTGTCGCGTGACAAACGGAATTATTCGCCGATCTGCTAAAGCAAGATTGATTCGTGATGGGATCGTAATCTGGGAAGGTGAAATTGCCTCTTTGAAGCGTTTCAAAGATGATGTTAGCGAAGTCAAAGAAGGATTTGAATGTGGCGTGGGCTTATTGAACTTTAACGACATAAAGGTTGGCGACGAAATTGAAGCTTACATCATTCAAAAAGTTGCCGCAACCGAGCTTTGAGATTATGCATCGCCCTGAGAGAATTGCAGAAGCATTGCGAGAGGAGATCACAGCAATAGTCACTTACGAACTGAGCGATCCGCGAATCCAATCTGTTTCGGTGACCAAAGTTCTTGTGTCGGAAAACCTACGTGATGCAAGTGTATATGTTTTAGTCGAAGGCACGGAAGAAGAAAAGCAGAATGCGATAAAGGCTTTGAGAAATGCCGAGAACTTTGTTCGTCGTCAACTTGCCTTCAGTATGAACATGCGCCGAGTGCCTTATATTCATTTCATTCGAGATACGGTTGAAGAACGTGCAATCAGAGTGGAAAAAATCATCGAAGAACTTCAGGTAAGCGAAGAAAAAACTAAGTAGAGAAATTAAAACTCTAAGTGGGCAAACTTCGGAAACGTTAAAGTCTTTAAAGTGCTGTTTGAAAAAAGTTTGAAAGATGTTGAGTCAAGTTATCGAACTGATAGAAAGCAGGCAGAAATTTGCTATAACGACTCATGTTCGGCCTGATGGTGACGGGATAGGCTCATCGCTTGGGCTTTATTGGCTTTTGCGTTCACTGGGAAAGGATGTTGAAATCATTGTCAGAGATCAAATCCCATCTTCGTACCTTTCATTACCGGGTGCCAAAGAGATCAGGCAGGTATCGGAGATTGATAAGAAATACGACGCGGTTTTTGTAATAGAATGTTCTGGTTTAGAACGTCCGGGCATAAGAAATCTTGAAAATCAATTCACTGTCAACATTGATCATCACGTTACGAGTGAAAAATTTGGAAAAATCAATTGGATTGATCCGACAGCTTCTGCCGTTGGTGAGATGATTTATAACCTCTGCAAAGCAATAGGCGGAAAAGTAACGCCTGAAATTGCTGAATGTCTCTACATGGCTTTAGTTACCGACACAGGAAGTTTCCTTTTTTCAAATACCACAGACCGAACGTTGAAGGTTGCATCTGAGCTGATCAAATTCGGTGCTAAGCCGTCGAAAATTTCTGAAGTTGTCTATAATTCTCATTCATGGAGTAGAATCGAGCTTTTACGGGAAGTCTTGAATACGGTTCAGCGCGATCCGTCGGGGCGAGTTGCATGGATGCGACAATCTTTAGAAATAGTTGAAAAAACAGGGGCAGTCGATGGCGATAATGCCGGTTTTGTCAACATCCCACTTTCGGCAAAGGAAATAAAAGCCGTGGTTTACATGCGTGAAACTCAGCCTCAGACTTACAGAGTTTCTCTTAGGTCAAAAGGCGAGATTGACATTGCAAAAGTAGCAGAAAAATTCGGTGGTGGTGGTCATAAAAACGCCGCCGGATGTCGTGTCCAAGGTGATTGGGACTATTGGGAAAAGCAAATAGTTAAAGCCGTTATTGAAGCCGTCGAACAAGCCGAAAACCAAACCCTTAAGGTTGAAAATTCGTTCTCCGTTTAATTTTTGCAATCCACTTCTGCAATTTTTCCCGAAAACAACTTTTTGGAAAAATGCTTTTATTTACATAAACAGACCGAGATTGAACATGTATCTGATTTATTACTAAATCAGTATGAGAACTTTACGTTTGATAATGTTTTGAGTGAAACGCTGATTGTTATTGCTTCACCATCGTTCGTTTGAAAATCAGTCAAGATTTGCTAGAGATTCTGAGATGATATCGCGCATTTTTTCGATTTGTTTTCTCAGATGAGGATTTCGGACTTCAATCAGATCGAGCGAAATTTTTCCCAGTTTGAGGTATATTTCTAGTTCTTGAATGAGTTTTTTTTCTTTCAATGCCTTGATGTGTTTTTGTAGTGTCTCGAAATCGGCACGGGCAAAGGTGCCTGTTAAGGCTTCATTAGGCGCTTGAGATTGCAAATTTTCAATAACACTTCTAGCCAAGGGTAAAAGAACCTGTTGAGCTTCTTGCTTTTCCAAGCCACAAGCGGAAAGCATTTGAATAGCTATGTCAAAAACCGTCAATAAATTTCCTGCACTCATTACGGCCGATGCGTGATACAAGGCTTTGCAGTCGGTGGGGATTGAAAATGGTTTTCCTTGTAGGTCAATCACTATTTTCTTTGCTATTTTTAATGCTTTTGCATCTCCCTCGATACAAAAAAAGGAATCTTTAAGTCGCTCGGCACCTAAAAAGGCATCACTGATCGAAACCAGAGGATGAATCGAGCCTATACTGCAACCCTTTTTATTCAAACTTTCCAAAGCTTCTTCTGAAGTGAGTGAGCCGCTACAATGAAACACAAACGGCTTTGAACGCAAGACGAGCGACAGTGAATCGGCAACCGAGTTTATATAGTTGTCTTGGGTCGTTATGAAAATAATTTCCGAAGATGAAAGATTTTCAAGATTTTCAGATGAAATGACTGTAGGCTGTGGAGAAATTTTTTCAGCTATTTTGAGCGCTTTTTTCAAATCTTTGGCTACAAAGGTTTTTATCTCGTAGCCTTTTTTCGATAAAGCCAAAGCAAGCGCTCCGCCGAGCCTGCCTATGCCTATGAAGGAAATTTTCATTTTGTCTTAAACAATCCGTTGTAAGAGATTTTTTTGCGACTAGATCAGCGGATTATTGCTGTATATTCGATGCGTCTGTTTTGAAACCGTCCATCTTCGGTGTCGTTGGATGCTTTCGGTCTGGTTTTACCGTAGCCCCGAACTTCCAGCATGTTTGGATTGACGCCGAAGCTAACTAATGCATCTCGAACAGCTTTAGCTCTATTTTCTGATAGCTTCATATTGTAATCGTCGCCGCCGACATTATCCGTATGCCCGCCAACCTCTATCTTTACATTTGGAGGGAGTTTCTTCATATATGAAGCCGCTCTTTCTAAGAATTTCATATCTTGAGGTTTTATATCGTATTTTCCGCTGTCGAAATTGATTATGTAAAGGTTCATAGCTCTGAGAAGTTCTTCAATGGTGAATTTATCACCCAGTTTGTCAAGGGCTTCATTGGCACACCTTGCTGCTTTTTCAAATTCACCTTTTTTAATCTCGTTGCATTCGTTGGGAATCGAGGCAGGAGCAGGCGTGGGACTTGTTTTGGCTCTGTATTTCAAAGTAACTTTCGTTTGTTCTCCATCGTTTCCTCTTACAGTTTCAATGTCATAAAGATAATTTGGATTTTTCACTTCGATTCTGTGCTCCCCAGCTCTTAGGCCGATTAGTCTTATTGAACCGTCATATGAAGAAATTCCCCATCTGACACCGTCTACAAATACATCACTGTTCGGATGTGCTCCGATTAAAACAACATCAAAGCCATATTTTTTCGAGAAAAGCAAATAGGAAAGTATTATGGTTCCTGCAATTAGTACGAACATGATTCCGATGCTTGCATACAAAAACCAAGTCGGTATTTCGGATTTATTGGTGGCTTCGGCATCTGATTTTTGCAAAAAAGAAAAGCTCTGTTTTTGATTTTCCTGCTTTGCGGGATGGACTTCTTGGCTTAAAGGTGCTTCTGATTTACTTTGGGCTACATCTCTCAAATAAAGATCAACCCTTGTTTTATTTTCCCAATCGGATTCGGGATAGAAAAACTCCTGTTCGCTTTTCTTAGTTTGATCTTCGATGTTGATATTCAAATTTGTTTTTTCCCGATCAGATGCGGCAAACTCTGATTCAGAAGAAGATAAATAATTTGTTTTTTCCCAATCACTGCGGTAACTAAACTCTTCCCTTTTTTTTGACTCTACTATGAAGGGTTTAGTCTCTGACAAGTCATCTATCTCATTAGGTCTTTTGGGTTCACTCATATATCTTTTAACCCTATCGAGTTTAAGCCTAAATCACGACGAAGTTTGTGTCAAGCTTTTTGCTCTGCGAAGATCGAAAATTTCAAATTTATTTTGAAAAACAACAATTTCTTCTTGACAAAGGAGTCTTTTCTGTGCAAGTATCTTTTTCATAAATGGGAAGGCTCGGAATCGCTTTTCTAACTTCTATTGCTGCAAGCTGCTGGGGTATTGAAATTTTCGTTGAAAAATCAACTTCCCTGAATTTTTCCGGACTTCAACCTTCGGTTTTCAGAAGCTAAAACTGAGAGCTTTTTCAAGTGTTTTTTACTAACGGCAATTTTAAACTATCTTTGAAAACAGTTTTTGATGAAAGGAGGTTACGGAAAAGTATTATTATGTGGAAAAGGTTACCGAACGAAACCCGCAAAGGGCTTTTGTTCACGCTGATAGTTTGTGGATTGATAGTCGTGGTGGGTTTGATAATAACTCCACTACGATTTCAATCCGAGGCCAGTGGTAAAGATAAGAATAAGAAGAAGAAAGGTCTTATCGAACGTACCATGAGCCATGAGGAAGGATTGGAAAATTACGACATTCGGGAAGATAAATCAGAAGCGGCGCAAGATGCATTGCTGAAGTTTCGAGAAAAAAGCGGAAAAGATGCGTCCGACATTGCCGATATTAGAGAAGGTTTTGTGCGCGGAGAGAAAGCTTTACAAAGTAGAATCCCGCATGTAAAGTTTGAATACAACACCGATATACGCATTCCCGAGGTCATTACGCCTGACGTTTGGAGAAACGAAGTTGGAAGGCTTACAGAACCTTCGCAGATGAAGCGTTCTGAAATCCTGCGTAACTTCGTTAAGCAATATAACGATCTGTTTGGGATAACTGATGAACAGGCAAATTCGTTGGTTGTTTTAGCCGATTACGAAAATCCTGCCGGTAACATGGGCTTTGCTCATCTTGAGCAGAGAATTAACGGAATTCCAGTATTTCGCGGTGAAGTCAAAGCTGGATTTACTAATCGAGGCGAGATCCTTCGCATTATAAATAATTTGGCACCTGGACTTGATTATCAAAGTCTTTCTACGGATTTTGGAAACCCTGTAGATGCCGTTGTTGCAGCAGCAAGATATGTCAACTACGAGCTTAAAGAAGGCGATACAACCATAAATGAAGCCGCTTCCAATGATTTGAAAGTTAAATTTGGACGTGGTGGCGATTGGGATATTACGGCCGAAAAAATGTATTTCCCAACCGAGCCTGGTGTTGCCGTTCCGGCTTGGAGAGTGTTGATCTGGAAGCCTGTGAATGCCTATTACGTCATAGTGGATGCGAAAACCGGCACAATGCTATGGCGCAAAAACATCACTGAAGATCAGACTCAGCCTGCAACTTATAATGTCTATGCAAATCCCAATGCGTTCATTCCAGTGCATGACAGTCCTGCTCCTTTTACTCCCGGCCCAACCGATCCAACGACTGCTACCCAAGCACCTGTGATAAACCGTCTGGATATAACCCGCGTCGGTAATGAGCCTCCATACACCTTTAATAACCTTGGCTGGATTACCGATGGACAAAACGTAACTGACGGTAATGCTGTTGAAGCAGGTCTTGATCTTAGCTCTCCTAACGGAGTAGATGCCCCGGAAACCGGCAATCCTTCTAGGGTTTTCACGACTTCTCCTGCATGGAACCCACCGCCAGGAAATCCCGCTCCTGGAGACGCTCCTACGACCCCACAAGCTCGAAGAGGGGCTGTGATTCAAATGTTCTATGTAACGAATTGGTTTCATGATGAACTCTATCGCCTAGGTTTTACAGAGCCAGCTTTTAATTTCCAGAATGATAACTTCGGAAGAGGTGGTTTAGGGGGCGATCGTATTTCAGCTGAAGGGCAAGACTATTCAGGAACTAACAATGCTAACTTTTCAACACCAGCTGATGGTGGACGTGGAAGAATGCAAATGTATATTTTTACTGGACCTGATCCTGATTATGACGGGACCACAGATGCTGATGTTATAGTTCATGAGCTTACACACGGACTTTCCAACAGGCTCCATGGGAACGCAAATGGTTTAACTTCAAACATGTCCCGTGGTATGGGTGAAGGTTGGTCTGACTGGTATGCTCGTGTACTGTTGAGTGAACCGACTGAACCGATAAATGGGATCTATTCGATGGGTGGTTATATCACGTATCAGATAGTATCTGGGTTTACTGCTAACTATTACTACGGTATTCGTCGTTTTCCGATGGCAGTTATTTCGTTTACCGGTGGTCCAAATCGCCCGGCTTGTAATAACGGGCCATGTCCACATAGCCCACTAACTTTCAGGCACCTAAATGCAAACTGCAACAATGAGATAGGAAATACCACTCAGGCAAATATCAGCGCTTTTCCGCGTGGACCTATTGGTTCTACAACATGCGATCAAGTTCACAACGCAGGTGAGATTTGGGGAGCAGCTCTTTGGGAAGTTTACGCACTAATGAGGCAACGCCTCGGATGGGCCGATGGAGCAAGATGTGCACTTCAGGTGGTTACCGATGCCATGAAGATCTCGCCTTTGAATCCGACATTCTTACAAGGTCGGGACGCTATAATTCAAGCTGCGACTTCTCTTCCCAGCTTCTGTGGAAGCTCTTCAAATAACGTGAGCGATGTTCGTGAAGGTTTTCGTCGTCGTGGCATGGGCTTTAGTGCTAGTATCCAATCAACGTCGCCAGCGCAGGTGACTGAATCATTCGATTTTCCGAATGTTCAGTATACAGATCCATTGGTGGTTAGTGATGCTCCCGGTGACAACGATGGTTATCCTGAGCCCGGCGAAAACTTGTTGATAAGCGTTTCTGTTAGAAACATTACTGGCTCGACCATAAACAATGTATTTGCCAACATCAACGGTGGCCCAAATGTTAGCTATGGAAATATCGCTGACGGACAAACGGTTACAAGACAAATTCCGTATACAGTTCCATCGAATGCACCATGCGGCAGCATGCATCAGATTCAGATAAATGTTTCTAGTGATGTTGGAAGCCAGCCACCTGTTACCAGGGAGTTCAGACTTGGTGTTCCCGTTGGGGGGCCTCCGGTTACTTTCTCAAACACCCAGGTTCTAACGATACCCGATAGCGGACCTTCTAGCCCTTACGGAACGACGATTAACGTTACGGGACTTACAGGAAACAAGAAGATCAAACTTGAGATCACAGGTGTATCTCACACTTGGCCGGATGACCTTGATTTCTTGCTTGTAGGACCGGGAGGACAAAAATACGTATTCTTATCAGATTCAGGTGGTGGTACTGATGTTAACAATCTGACGTTTACCTTAGCTGATTCAGCAGCTTCTCAGATGCCTGATTCAACTCAATGGACTGCCGGTGAGTTTAGTCCAGCTAACTACGTTCCTAGCGATACCTTCCCGTCACCTGCTCCCGCTGGACCTTATGCAAATGCAGCACCAACCGGAACCGACACATTTACTTCTGTTTTTGGCACCGACGGAAGTAATTTGAACGGCACCTGGACTCTCTACCTTGTTGATGATGCTAGTGGTGACTCAGGAAGTATGGCAGGATGGAAACTAACCTTTGAATCTGATGATTACACTTGCGGTCTGTCATCTAACGTCAGGTCCAGAGCTGACTTTGATGGAGATGGGAGAACAGATTTATCGGTTTATCGTTCGTCGAATAACATCTGGTATTTACAGCGCTCTACAGCAGGATTTACCGCCGTTTCGTGGGGTTTAGGTAGCGATATTCCTGCTCCTGCTGATTATGACGGCGATGGGAAAACGGATATAGCCGTTTTCCGTGGTAACAATACTCCGGGTCAATCTGACTTCTTTGTTCTGAGAAGCAGCACAAACACTCTGCTATCAGTTGAATGGGGATTGAGCGGTGATAAAGTAATGCCAGGTGACTATGATGGTGACGGTAAAGCCGATTTTGCACTCTACAGACCATCTGATCAGTTCTGGTATATTTTGAAGGGAAGTGACTTTACGATTCTTTCGATGACGAAGTTCGGTCAGCCGGGAGATATTCCGGTTGCAGGAGATTTTGATGGAGATGGTAAGAGTGATCTGACTGTATTCCGCAACGGAACATGGATTACACGAAGATCAAGTGATGGCAATGTTGTCTTGGTTAACTGGGGACTTTCGACAGATTTGCCTGTTCCTGCTGACTATGACAATGACAACAAAGATGACATTGCCGTATTTAGGCCGTCAAATGGGTTCTGGTATATTTTGAGAAGCAGTAATGGACAAGGTCAATTTGTTCAGTTTGGTGCTTCCGGTGACATACCGGTTCCCGGTGATTATGATGGTGATGGAGCAGATGACATAGCCGTCTATCGTGGTGGCACTTGGTATGTCGATCGCTCAACTGCCGGTCAGCTTATAAGCTCATTTGGCTTGTCAAGCGATACGCCACTACTGAAAACCTACATTCCGTAGCATTTTGAAGAAGAGGAAGGGGCCCCTTTTAGGATTTCCTTCCCTCCTTATAAAGCCGACGGTAAATTTTGACCGTCGGCTTTTTTTCTTGATAACCTAAATTTAAGGAAATACTTAACTGGTTAAAAAGAATTTCAAAAGTATGGGACAGACCGACGTACAATCTTCGACTAAGGCTACTACAAAGAAGAAACTTCCTGCTTCAATCTACCACGACAAGCGCTTTCTTTTGAATCGCGAATTGAGCTGGCTTGAATTTAATCGTCGCGTTCTCGAAGAGGCTTTTGATAGGTCGAAACCGCTTCTTGAAAGATTAAAGTTTCTTTCGATTTTTTCGACAAATCTGGATGAATTTTTCATGATAAGGGTATCGGGATTGAAGGAACAAATCTGGCAAGATATAGATGAGCTTTCACCTGATGGGATGACGGCTGCTGAACAGCTTATGGAAATTCGTAAAAATCTTTTGCCAATGCTTGCTCAGCAGTCTAAATGTCTTCACGAAGAAATTTTGCCCGCTTTAGAAAAACACGGTATAAAGATTGAAAAATATGCATCGCTCAAGAAATCTGAAAAGGAATCTCTGAATGAGTATTTTTTGAAACAAGTCTTTCCGATTTTGACACCGCAAGCAGTTGACTCTAGTCATCCTTTCCCTTATATATCGAATCTGAGCCTGAACCTAGGCTTAATGGTTGAACCCGCAAAGAATTTTGCTCCCAAACAGATACAACATCTTTTTACTCAAAGGAGATTCGCCCGGATAAAACTTCCTCCAAGCGTGCCTCGTTTAATTGTGGTTGAAGAGGCAAGAAGATTTATCTTGCTCGAAGAGTTGATTGCGGCAAATCTATCGCTGCTTTTTCCCAATGTTGAAACTGAAGAATGTTATTTATTCAGAGTTACCAGAGATGCGGACATTGAAATTCGTGAAGACGAGGCAGGTGATCTTCTAAGAATGGTTGAGAGGGAGCTTCACCGAAGGCGTCTTAGTTTTCCGGTTCGTTTGGAGGTAAAGGCAGAAATGCCGGAAGAGATGATCTCTTACCTTACAAAGTCATTTGGGTTAGATGAAAATGATATTTACAGAATTGAAGGTTTGCTGAACATTCCCGATTTGATGCTGCTTTACAATCTCAATCGCCCGGATTTGAAAGATAAACCGATAACTTACTCAATCCCAAAAGTTCTACGTAAGACTACCAAAAGTTATTTTGATATTCTGAAATCGCAAGACATACTTCTTCATCACCCGTTTACTTCTTATGGCGTTGTTACTGACTTCATTGATGCAGCAGCGGAAGATGATGATGTTTTAGCGATAAAAATCTGTCTTTACAGAACAGGTAAAGATTCTCCGATTATAAGATCACTGGTAAACGCAGTTGAAAACGGCAAACAAGTTGCGGCTTTAATTGAGTTAAAAGCCCGATTTGATGAAGAGAATAATATCGAATGGGCACGACATCTTGAGTCTGAAGGCGTACATGTTATTTATGGAATCCGGGGATTGAAGATTCATTCAAAAGTCACTTTGATTGTGCGGCGTGAGAATGATAAATTAAAGCGGTATGTTCATATAGCCACGGGAAACTACAATCCAACGACTTCAAGAATATATACCGATCTTGGATTATTGACTTCGGACGAGGAAATAGGAGCAGATGTGACCAATCTATTTAACTTTTTAACGGGATATTCTTACCAGTCCGATTATCACAAGCTATTGGTTTCACCGATCAACTTGCGTCAGAAAACATTGGAACTCATCAAACGCGAGATTAAGCATGCAAAGGAAGGTAAGCAGGCACGAATAATTGCAAAGATGAATAGCCTAACGGATGTCGAGATAATCCATCACCTTTATGAGGCTTCACAAGCAGGCGTTCAGATAGATTTAATCGTGCGCGGAATTTGCACTCTTCGTCCTGGCTTAGAAGGAATCTCGGATAAAATTCGCGTTGTTTCGATAGTAGGAAGATTTCTTGAGCATAGTAGAATTTTCTATTTTGAAAATGCGGGTCAAAGCGAGGTTTACATAGGTAGTGCTGATTGGATGAAGCGAAACCTTGATCATCGAGTTGAAGTAGTGGTTCCGATCAAAGATGAAGATTTGCGCGAAAAGTTAAAGGAGATTCTAGAAATATATCTGCGTGACACTGCTCAGGCTAGAGTCTTGCTTCCCAATGGAAGTTATGAAAGATTACGCGAAAAGATACCACAATCAAACTGGTTTTCTGCCCAAGATTTTTTCGCTAAACGTGGTTTTTGATTTTTGTTTTGAAATCTGAATCTTACTTTAGTCCTTGATCTGCAAAATTCAAATTTTCGTAATTGGAATCAGGTAGTTTTTGAATCAAAAATCTCTTCAATTTCGGCTTATAAGAGAATTCCGAAGAAGATTCGAGCCTAAAAGAAACGCAGAGATTACTGTATAAAATTATTACTTACTCTTATTTTGGGCCGTTCGTGCTTTTTTACTTTCCTTTATGGTGAGTTCTTGAAGAATCCAACCAGCATCTGCGAATTTTTCTGTTACGAAAAGCACGAATCGGATATCAACGGCGATAGCGCGATTGTAGGCTAAATCGTAGTAAATATCGTTTCCTAAACCTTCATAGTTTCCGTCGAAGATTATACCTATCTGTTCGCCTTCGGCATTCATTATAGGGCTTCCTGAGTTTCCGCCTATGATATCAGTCGTGGCAAGAAAGTTAAGCGGAACGCTATCGCCAACTCCGTAACGTCCGAAATCCTTTTTTGCTTGAAGCTCTTTGAGCTTTACTGGAACATCGAAAGGTGGGATACCGGTGTCTTTTTCGATCATTCCCTTCAAAGTTGTGAAAGGTTGGTAGATAACAGCTTCACGCGGCTCATAACCTTTGATATATCCGTATGTGAATCGCAGTGTGGAATTTGCATCTGGATACGGCTCGATGCCTTTCATTTCAGCCATAGCCTTTTGATAAAGCACTCGCAAGCTGTCAATCTTTTTAGAAAACTTTGATGTTCTTTCTTTTATTTCATTTCTTTCTTGCAGAAGACCCAAGATGAATTCAACAATTTTCGGATATTTTTGTTTGAGTTCGTCTAAAGATTTTTCATACAAGGCGAAGATTTTCTCTGGTGAATTGAACTGATCGCCTTTTACTATTATTTCGGCAAACTCAGCTTCTTCCATACGGCGTTTCTTACCGCTTGATTGACCGAAGATTTTCTCTGCTGTTTGAAACTTTTGATTTGCAGGAAGTTCATCAATAGCCTTCAAATAGAACTTGATCACTTCTTCCTCAACCAACGGCTCATGAGAGGAAAAGATTGCTTTAATTGCCGTTTTTTCAGAGTCTTGTAGCTTCTTGCCTTGTGAAACTGCATTGATTGCGTCAACAATCAAAGAGAAAATAGGTGTCGAGTTCGGATTCGGAATGGTTCTTAAAATCCTATCTCTTGCACCAGTGCGATAATACTCTTCGGAAGCCTTTTGCAGTTCCTCTAGAACCGTGCCGTATTTCGCTTTTCTATTGGGATCAGCATTTATCCATGAAGCAAGTTTTTCTTCTTCGGCACGTCTTTTAGCGACTACATCGGCTCGTCTCAAAGTATTAATTCCACCTTCGTAAGCTTTGATAGAATTGTTCAAGCTGAAAATATCACTTTGAAGCTTTATTCTTTTTTCTTCAGATTCTTCACCGGCTTTATATAGACCGTTAACCCAAGCTTTTAAGTAATTAACTATAAACGGAAAGTTAACCTCTTGGTTGTATTGAATTGATTGGCTTTCTCTGTAACGTGTTGTGCTTCCCGGATAGCCCATTACGAAAACGAAATCATTTTCTTTAATACCGTCTAGAGAAATCGTCAAATGTTTCTTTGGTTGATAAGGAACATTGTTAGGTGAATATGGTGCCGAAGTTCCGTCAGGCGCAACGTATGCGCGAAGAAAAGCAAAGTCTCCGGCGTGTCTTGTCCATTCAAAGTTATCGGGATCGCCGCCGAAGTAACCGATATTTTGTGGAGGAGCATAAACTAGTCGGATATCCTTTATTTCAAAGGTTTCGTAGAGATAATAAAAAAGCCCGCTGTTGACAGCTTGAATCCTGACAATTGCTCCTTTAGAAGCTTTTTCTTGCTCCGATTTAACGAGTTTTTGAGTATTTTCGTCGATTGCTTTTTCTAGTTGCTCACCTTCTAGATTTTCCGTTCCTGCCAAAACTTTTGAAGTTACGTCTTCAACACGGTTTGTAATGAAGATACTGTAATTTTGGGCAGGTATTTCCTCTGTCATTGAACCCGCACGGAAACCTTCTTTTCCGTAATCCTTGCCTGGTGATGAGGCTGAAACTAACGCATCAAAAACACAATGGTGATTGGTTAAAATCAATCCTTTTGGTGAGACAAATGCTCCAGAACAGCCGATACTTAATCGAACTACAGCATCGGAAATATCAACACCGTTTGGATTGTATAAGTCTGATGGTTTTATTTTCAAACCTTTTTTGTTTAGGTCGAGTCTGCTAATTCGATCAGGCGGAAACATTCCTTCCTCAGGTTTGGAAAGAACAATGCTTGTGTTTGAAACAAAAATACACAGCAACAAAACATAAGAAATAAACAGTTTGAATTTTTTCATTGCGGCTTTTCCTCGATTTGTAGAATTTGAGTAATAGCAAATTTTAACTAAGACAATTCGTTGCTTCAAAATGAGGGAGTAAAATTTGGTATTTATATTTTGGCAACGGTTTTCGTCTTTTGCATTCATCGGGACAACGTAAGCATTTCTTATTTAATCTTGAGAACGTCGGTTCAATTGTTTTTGGTGATTGACCGAGTTATGAAGTAGTTTATCTAATCTCAGGTCAAGGATCTAAGTTCTTCGATTTCTCCAGCATGGATGGTTTTTGTTTCTCCTGAATGAAGTTTCAGTATCAAAGCCCCGTTTTTCTCTATACCTTGAGTTATACCCTCGAAATAACCTGTTTCGGTTTTTGCCCGAACAAGCTTGTTATAGGCATAAGACGAACGTTTCTTCCATTCCTCACAAATCTTTTCCCGTCCTTCTTGACTACAAAAAACTTTATAAGCTGCTGATAGTTTTTTTGTTAAGGTATCAACAAGAATCTGAATATCTGGGACTATATTTGTTTCGTTTTCGATTGAGGTTGCAGTATCGGTTATTTCGGGTGGAAAATTTGAGGATCTCAAGTTGATGCCGATTCCTACAATCACCGCCAGACCTTTATCGGTTTCGGTTGTTTCTGTTAGAATTCCGCAGACTTTTTTGCCGTTTATGTGGATGTCGTTGACCCATTTTATATCACATTCAAGATGATAAAGTTCTTCGAGTGTATCGTGAACCGCTACGGCAGTCATTAAGGTAATCAAGGGCAGATTTGTTACATCTATCTTAGGACGAAGGAGAAGACTGAAATAAAGTCCCGCATCCATAGGAGAAAACCATGAGCGCCCTATTCTACCTCTACCTTTAGTTTGCTTGCGTGCAACAATACACAACCCTTCTTCAGCACCTTGCTTTGCTTGTTTGATTGCTTCATCGTTCGTTGACTCAAGCTCGTTGAAACGAAGAACCGTGAATCTCATAATTTTCAGCTTAGAATCAGACGGAACTAAAAAGGTTATCTTTGCTCTCGATTGATTTTCATTCAAGAAAGTATATTCTCAAAAGCCTGGCGAATTGCAATCCGATGAGAAAGGATACGTTGTTCAAGCTCATCTTTTGACTGAAGTTTTAATCTGTCAAGTGCGAGTTTCAAAATTTCATCATTCCAGCGTGTAGGTAAATTACTGCTTGAACCCGTTACAAGCCTGAGTATGTGATCTAATTCGCAGAGAAATTCGTAGCCGTTGTAAAGAGCTGCAAAATCTGTTTTTCTCAAAGAGCCATTTTCGTAGAGGATTTTGAGCATCGTGAGTGTTGAGCGGTTTTCTTCTGGTTCTGGAATCTGGTCACGTAATTGCAGAAACCTGATTGCAAAGTAAACATCCAATTTTCCGCCTGAGCTGAATTTTATGTTAAAACCCTTAGAGTTCTGAGTTTTTTGCTGCTCTAAAAGCGAGCGAATTCTCCTAGTTTCTTTTCGCAGGGCTTCGGTAGAGACCTTGTTTGCATTTTCATATATGATTTTTTTGGTTTCTTTTTCCGTAAGTTTGGCGTTTTCGACAAAATTTGAAGTAATCGCTCGTAGTTTTATGTAAGCAATCCATTCCCAGATAGCAGAGTTGATTTTCAAGTAATTTAAAAAAGCATGTTTCGGCAGGCAGACAGAACCGCTATTCCCATAAGGACGCAGGCGTAAGTCAACTTTATAGAGATTTCCTTCTCGTGTAAAGTTCGACAGAGTTTTAATAAAAATCTCTGAGATTTTTGAGTATTGGTTTTGTTTGCTGGGAACATCATCAAAGATCAAAACTAAATCCAGGTCTGAACCATAGTCCATACCTTTTCCGCCCAGTTTTCCTAAGCCGAAAATCATCATTTTAGAATCTTGTTCGGCAAGAGTTTCTTCTGCAATTTTCAATGCAACCGAAACGGATGCGTCGGCAAGTTTTGTTTGAAGTCTCTTTGCATCAGATGATGAAATTTTGCCGAAAATATCGAAAGCGGCTATTTCAAGATAAAGCCTTGCCCACACTCGACGTAATTTCGCAAGTTTAACCGAAAAGGTTTCTTCTTCTCTTACAGCATCATGCAAAATCTTTTCGTAGTTTTCTCCACTGGGTATCGGGTCGTCTTGGTTTGGTAAATGTTTGATTAATTCAGACGAAGTGGCAAGAATTTCGGTGAAATAAGGTGATCTCGAACAGAACAACCTAAGCGATTCGAGTTTTTCTTCTGGTATGAAACCGTCAATACTTGAAACAATATGCGGCGGTAGTTGAGTTCTAACCGTTTCAATCGAAGCTGAGCAAATTACCGTAGATTTTTTGCCTGGATTGACTATAGTTTTGAAATCCGACTTGTTTGTTATAACACCTTCTTCAAAAATCTTCTTAAAAATTCGGCTGACATTTTCGGTATGGAGTTGGAGTTGCGATTCAAATTCACCGATCGAATCGAAATTCATGCGTCGCGCAATCAGCAAGCGTTTTTCCGATTCTTCCGGGACAACATGAGTTTGTAAACCATGTTCCATCTGCAAACGATGTTCAAGCCGTCGCAGAAAAGTGTATGCGTCGGAGAGTTGACCGAATTCGCTTTCTGAAATTAAGTTTCTGTCGGCTAATCTGGAAAGTGCAATAAGTGTATGCGGGTGGCGAAGCCATCGGTCTTTTCCACCATAGGCTATTTGAAGTGCTTGAGCAATGAATTCAATCTCCCGAATCCCACCTCGCCCTAATTTCACGTTGAAAACTTTTGAATTTTTTTGCAAAAGGTTGATTTTTTCTTTCGATAAACGAATGTTTTCAAGGGCTTCACGAACATCTATTTCTTTCGGGAAAACCAGTTCTTCAACATTTTCGTAGAATTTCCTAAAAACGTCGGCTTGACCAGCACAAGCACGTGTTCTGATCAAGACCTGCTTTTCCCAAAGTTTCGACACTGATTTGTAATAATTGATTGCTTCCTGAACCGAAATTGCTGTTGCTCCGACTTTGCCGTAGGGACGCAGGCGCAAATCTATTCGATAAGCTCCGCTTTTTGTAAAATGCCCACTTACAAGATTCGTGACCAACTCGGCTAATTTCACAAAGTATTCCCGATTGGTTATTGCTCCTTTTGTTCCAATACCAGAAGTCGAGCCATTGTTGGAGTAAAGGAACATCAGGTCAATATCAGATGCGTAATTCAACTCTTTCGAGCCGAGTTTCCCGAGCGCTACAATGCAAATGGTAGATCGTCGTGCCTTTCCTTTTTCGTCAATTTCTAGTGGTATTCCGTATCGGTTGTCCATTTCTTGAACGGCTATTTTGAGTGCGTACTCGAGAATCGCATCTGCAAGACTGGAAATTTCTTCCGTAATTTCAGCTATCGTTCCGAGCTCGCGGATATCGTGAAGGTATATTCTCAGAAGCTCACGTTGACGGAATTTGCTCAGCAGTTCTGGTAAGGGAAGTTCCGAATTGGTCAACGAAAATCTGGCCAGAGATTCTAAAAGTTCATCTTTGTCACGTGTTCTTACGGATTTCCTCTGTTTTGAAAGCCAGTCAATGTAAGAAGGGTTTTGTAAAATAAATGTTGCGAGAAACGGTGAAAACGAAGCGAGCGTTAGAATATCAGAAAATAAAGCTTTGTTTTTTGTTAGCTTTCTAGCTATGTGAGGATGCCTTTCCAAAAGTTGATTAAAAAATCTCTTTGTCTCTTCGACATCAGGCAGTCCTTTCAAAAGTTCATCAGATATTTCATTTCCGACTGCTTCAAACTTCATCTTTAAATTTTACAATATCTGCAAAAGTCTTGGGATAAGAAGATCTTTGGATTTTGTTTTTTAGGCAACTCGAAAAAATTAACATTGAAAAACGGTAGAAATGTTTTGAAACATAGGAGATTTTGCAGTAATTTTTTGATCGAAACATTTTGCAACCGGGAAGCTTCTGATAGAGTTTCGACCTGCACAGAGATCTGGATTAGAAAAAAATCGAGTATATGTTTTCGAATTTCAGGCCATTCACGGCAGTAATGCTCCTTTACCGTTTTTCCCGATTCGCATATCAATCAATCGATCAAACCAACTTCTTTTTAGTTTCTTTGCAGACAGATGTTCAGAAATAGCCTTTTCAACACGGCTTGAGCCATCGGAAAATTTTATTCTGGCTTCGCTTAAAAAACGAAGATAAAAGAAACTTCCGTCAAGCACTTTGCATTGGTTGACCGACAATTCTAATTCTTTATTTGAGAAGTTCAGCTCTTGCCAATAACTCAGCCCGTAACGGTTTATCCTAAATTTTTTCTTTTTGAGTTCAGAATCTAAAATTTTTGCCGAGCCGTTTCTGATCACGACAAGTTTTGTTATGGGTGTTTCGGTATTGAATTCTTTGTAATGATAAAAAACTACTGTCGAATCGCTGAAATGAACTCTTCCCCAATACCAATCTTGAATTGTTTCGGGCATCCAGCGAGAATCGGCATTGTGGTCATGATAACCGGTGCCGCGAAAGTTTATCGTGTTTTCTAACTTGCCGTTTTCATGAAAGACTTTGATTTTCCCCGTGACGTCAGAACGTGCTGCAACTAGATTCCAGTTGTGAGTCGACGCAACAAAATCTGTTTTTTTGGACAAAAGATCACTTTCTATGGAAAGCCATTCTAAGTTTGCTTCCAATCTTCTGTTTTTGGGCAGTTGAGCGTTTACTCTGACCAAATATCCCGAGCCGTAAGGCGTGCAATCAAAATTAAATTCGCTAGAACCAATTCGACAAAAAGGTTTTTCCACACTCGCCTGGAACTCATCTTCGGAAAACTCGTTTATAGCACGATAAAGCACCTTTTCATCTTTATAAAAGAAAAAAGCCACTGCCGGAAAACGTACATTTACTCTCAAATTTTGCTTTCTCCTGATCAGCTGATTGTAGCGAGGTGAGAAAATGAAATTATCCATAAAAATGACAACTAAGGCTTCACGCTCCCTGTCCGATATGGCATCGAAATACCACCATTCATAGGCTTCTTGCTTTTCTTGTGGATGCCATACGTTTGCGATCGTGCTGGAAAGCAAATTGAAGCCTTTGTTGTTATTTTCCATTTTGGCTCGAAATGCGGGTGCTTAGATTTTACTTGGATCGGGCATTTCAGTATTCAAAACGTTGTTAATCAAATCTTCCAGGCCTTCTTCAGTCTTTTTCAGGAATTTATAGACTTCCGTAAGTCTGCGTTTCCAATCTTCCCTGGCCGGATTGTTTGGTTCGGTTTGGCTTATTTTCACGGCGCGAGCATAAGCATCAATCATTTTATCGATTATTTTTATCAGTTTTTGTTCGTCCCTTTTCATGGCTTCGTCTTCAATTAGTTTGTTACCATGTTTAGCTTTGAAAGTTGTTGCCTCGTCTTCATAGAGTTTCTCGTAATAAAACGCAATCACATAATAAGGGTAAGATGAACGCTTTATCATTGTGTCGAACTGGATTGCACTGTAGAAGTGGCTTGCTGCCTCCTTTAAGTTCGTATCGATCAAGAAAGTCGCTATCACGTAGTGCATGAAAGCTTCCGCTTCATCCTTGTTTTTGAAAGGCTCGAAATTATCAGGCAGCTTCTGCTTTGCAAACAAATCAAGTGTTTGTTTTGCATAGCTTATCGATTCTGGAGCATAGGTCTTGTCTTGTTTTTTTGAGTAAAGTTCATATCCACCATAGGCCATGTTCATTGTTACATAAGAATTCTCAGGCTCTTCGGCAAGAATTTCTCTACCGTAATTATAAGCTTCTGCTACCTTAAGTTGATTGAGCGATTCGTTAAACTTTGCCAGACGATAGTTTTTTACAAAGGCTTTTATCTTCTGAACTTTTTCATCATTTTCCTTACCGAAGCGAGTCAGAAAATCCTTACTCAACTGATAGGCTTTTTCTGTGTCTTGCGAGTTTTTCTTCTGCGTCAGTTTAGCTATTTTCCTGAAAAGCTCGTCTTTCGATTCCTGTGCGACTGTGGCACTGATTGAGCAAATAAAAATCAAAATCGTCAACCAAATTTTCTTTGTCACAAGATCTTCCTCCTTTGTTTAATTTCAAGAAATAACATTTTCCATGCAACTTAGTCAAAGTTGGAAAACTGAACTTAAAAGAAAGAACATAATTAGGGGGTCGAGTCTGATTAAAGTTTCGGTTAAATTTGCCATTTTAGTCGGAAATTTCTTGTTTTAGCCTTGGAATCACTGGATTTTGGGGATTGATTTTCTCGAGTTTTGCTAGAGCTTCTTTCAAGGCTTGTTTATCTCCTTTTTCTCTATAGACAACACATAAGTTTTGCAATGTCGGTTCGTGATTAGGATTCTTTTCGAGTGCGATCTGGTATTCTTCAATAGCCTTGTCTAAGTTTTTAGGTTCGCTTAGGAAAAACGTTGTTCCATAATCGGTGCGGACATCGACATCGTTAGGATTTATTTGTAAAGCCTTTTCATACCATTTACGGGCTTCTTCGTATCTCTTTAAACCGTAATTCGAGTTACCAAGGCGCACAATTGTTTGGTAATCGTCGGGTTTGAGTTTATGAGCAGCTTCGTAGTATTTGATAGCTTCTTCAAAGCGATCAATTTGATAATACATGCTCGCCGCAGTGAATTGGGCTTCAAAGCTATTCGGTTCGTTTTTTGCGCGTTCAATCGCATCAACCACGACGGGAATAGGGGCATTACCAGCAGTGCGGTTGCTTATCTGTTGAACTTGCTGGTTGTTAATCATGCTTCGGTTTAGACTGTTTGCCAAGAAGAATCCAGCGGAAAAGCCTATTGTAAAGGCTAGAAGGATGAGACTGATGATTCTGAAACTACTAGAACTTGGAGTTTTGTAGTTTTTATCACGCATAACTATGAAGTCCCGGAAGTAAGTAGCTAACACCTAGGTAGGTAAAGATTATGAATAGAAAACCAATGATTGCAAAGTAAGCCGAACTTCTACCTGTCCAACCGCGTGAAATTCTTGCATGCAAAAATGCAGCATACGTTAACCATGCCACCAAAGCTCCGGTTTCTTTTGGATCAAAGCCCCAGGGTCTTCCCCACGATTCGTTCGCCCAAATTGCACCTGTTATTAAAAGCATTGCCAACCCGGCAAATGTTAAAGAGGCGGTTTTGTACATCAGATTGTCTAAGGTTTCCAAGCTGGGGAGTCTTTCGCGCAATTTTTCCGTGCGAAAGCTAAATAAGATAACAAAAAGAAGTCCTACAAGTGCGGTTATCAAACCGGAAAGCTCTACAGGATTCGTATTGAGACTGAGATACATTTTCGAAGCGTTTTCCTGAAGATATTGCCGAGCTATCATTTCAAACTGCATCGGCGATATTTGCGAAAATTCTTGAGCTGAAATTTGCTGTTTTTCAACCAGAGCGCGTCCGGCTGTGATGTAACCGGATGGGTTAACGGCAAGTTGGGCTATAAGCTTCTCACCGACATTATTTGTGGTGCGCACGCTGTAAATCAAAAATCCGATTGCCAGAATTTGTGAAATCAAAGCAAGTTTCAACATCGTGTGACCGATTTTTCTGGCCGATTCACTGTTTTTGTAAAGATAAATCAAGAAGCTGAGGATCGAGCTTGCGCAAAGAACTCCTGACAAAAAAAGAAATGGTCCAACATAAGGCAACTCAAGACGAAAAGGCGTTAAAATTGGCTTAGGAGTGTTCGGAATGAAGATACCAATCCTGTAAACGAATTCCGTAAAAACCGAGAATTTGCTGATTGTAGCAAAAACCGCTATTGCAAAAAGTCCTACCCAAATGCCCATTGCTTCTACCTTTACATTGTCTTTGAGTAAGTAAGCAACGGCGATAGCAAAGCATACAAGCGCAATACCGTAACTTAAACTTGCTACTCCAACATGAATAGGACGCCAGTAAGAATCGAGTATCGGCATTAGATTAGTATATTCACCACCGATGAATCTTGCTAAAGTTAAAATAATTGCTGCAAGTGGAAGACTAAAGGCGGCTAGAATTTGCAAGTTCTGTCTTCTGGCAATCAAAAGCGTTGTTATGCCTGCACCAAATGCAAAGGCTAAACTTAAATCGTAAAGATTTCCAAAAGGAATGTAGCGAAAAATCCAAGGATTTTCCATGTTACCGCTGGCACGCAGTTTTTCTATCTCGAAGTTATAGAGATTTACCCAGCGAACCAGCCAGCTCGAAAAATTGAAAAAGACTCCCAAGGTTGCACTCCAGAGGCTTATTTTTTCAGCCATCTTTGACGGAGCATACAGATTAGTTAGTTGAAAAAGCGATGCCAGAATGTAGAATGCCAGAGCCAGCATCATCAAACCTGTGTCCGATATAAAGCTCTCGCCGATCTCCAGCCTCAAAAAAAGCATTACAAACGAACCGGCAATCGCCAAAAATGCCGGAAAATACAAATGTATAAGTTCGGATTTTGTCGATGTTTGTTGAATTTCCTGCCGGATCTCTTTCATTGAAATAGCTCTCGACATAAAAATAAACCTCGCTGATAAATTATTGCTGTTTGATGCTTTGAACGATTTTTTTGAACATTTCTTCAAAGCTGAAATAATTGCGGTTGGTATCGCCTGCTAAGATGACTTCCCAACCTTCTTCGCTTTTTCGACGTGTTTCGATTAGTGCCCAACATCTTCTATGGGAGAAGAAAAAGACAAAGCAAAGGGATGCTATAAGCCCGAAACCGCCGAAATACCAAGCTATGAAAGATGCACCATAGGGATCATATTTAATTGAAAGAACATGAGCCAGCGGAGCTTTTTCAAAATCTGCCAAGCGAAATTTGTAGCCTGCTACGGGAGCGCCGATGGGAATTCCTTCAGGCAATTTATTGAAAAATGCATAGGCGATTTTTCTTTCTCCGTTCGGCGTCACCACATTCAATCGAACTGTGGGGTTATTGTAATGTTCCGAACGCGTGTCGGGCTTGCCGTTTGATATAACAAAATCAGGGAAAAAAGAATCATATTCGATCTTTGTGCCGTCAGGCAGAACGGTAGAACCGTTACGTGGAAGATTTACTTGAATTTTGCTTGAGTCTTTCTCCGAAGTGATTTCCAAGGTCATATTTCGTGCACTTCCCATCGTGATTGCACTGGCCTGGAAAAACCGATAGCCGCGGTAGGTAAAAGGTTTATTGAGTTGAATATCAGCTACTGTGGTGCCGTATTCGGGATCATCAATTTTTATCTGTGTTCGCCAATCGAGCGTGTTGCTTATATCAATCGAACCTTTCGGATCAATGAGTTTTTGCTCAATATCGGTGCATGTAATTGTGAAAGGAAGTTTTACACTGTAGCGCTCGATGCTCACGCCTTTTTGATAGTCTAGGTTGAATTCTATAAGTTGAATTTCGTCGGTTGTTTGTCCGGGAATCAAGCGAACATCTGCATCAAAGCCTGTTTGAAGTGCAACAAAATGCCCGAGAAACAAAATCAGCAAGGTTGCATGCACAATGTATGCGCCCATGCGATTCCATTTTCCACTTTCTCCGAAAACATAAATTCTCCCACTTTTTTCTTTAACGGTAGTTTTCAGTCTGTTAAGCTTGAAAATTTCTCGGATTTTTTCGGCTATTTCTTCGGCTGAAGTGCAGTTAATTGAAAGTTTCTCTTTGTATTTTTTGTTCAGAAGCCATGCGCGTGTAGCTTCTGTTTTTGGGTTTACAATGTAGCTCCATGCTTTTGGAAAACGATCAATAGAAGCTAAAACGATGTTCAATGAAAGAATCAAAAGTAGCAGGTTGTAATACCAAGTATGATAAATATCGAAAAATCCCAAAATGCCGAACAGCCATCTTTCAGCAGGAGTTAATGATGCGAAATAAATATCGAAGCCTTGGACATTTTTCTGCATTATTATCATGCCCAGAACGGAAAGAACAACCAGAGCGCAAAGCAAAAAAATACCGAATCTGACGGAACTTAGAAAATCAATCACGCGCTCCCAAACGGGTTTCGTCTTGACAATGGAAATGTTCTCGGTAGATTTGGTGTTTACGGCTTCTTTCAGCATTGAATAAGAATCCCTAAAATTTTGACTATTATCAAGATTTTCTTTTAAGTTTTATGATAACTTTTCGTTGACTGATTTGTCACTTTCCGAAGAAATAAGTTTTTCTTCTTAAAAATTTCAGGGTGCTTGAAAATACCACGGAAGCTTTATTTTTAAGGTCTCAAAGGACTGAAAAAATTTGAACTCTGATTGAAGGTTTATGTTAAATTTGCGAGATGAATTTTCAAAGAGATTGATTAAACTCGTGTTTTATGAAAAGAATTGCGTTTTACGGTGGTTCGTTTGATCCTGTTCATAACGGGCATATTACTATAGCGAAAAATTTAATTGAGCTTTTTGGGTTTGAAAAATTTGTTTTTATTCCGGCATTTCATGCACCGCACAAAAGGGATAGAATACCTGTTTCTGGGTTTGATAGATACGCAATGCTTGCAATGGCTACCGACGGAGAGGAAAAGCTTGAAATATCGAAAATAGAGCTTGAGTCTCCGAAAAAGCCTTACACGTTCCAAACCTTGCGAAGACTGAAAAGGGAAATCAAGGACCGAATTTTTTTCGTGATGGGAGCGGATTCGTGGCAAGAAATAACAACTTGGCGCAGTTGGGAAGAGGTTTTGACAATGGTTGATATAATTGTTGTGACTAGACCCAGCTACCGAATAACCTTCGACCACGTAACCGAAAAGGTTCGTAAAAGAATCGTTGATCTGAGAAACCGGCATCGTAAAAATGCTTTAGTCGGTTTGCTTGAAAAGAGAAGAAAATTCATCTACATAACAGATGCCGTTCAGATGCTGATCTCATCGACGCAAATAAGAGAGCTGATTCAGAGCAGAGATCCGTCATGGAAAAACCTTGTGCCTGAAAATGTTGTTCGCTACATTGTAAAATATCGGCTTTATTTGAAATAATTGTTTTTCAATGGGCATCTTGAAAGAAAAATCAACTTCTAGCTCCGAAGCAAGAAATCTTCTTGAATCAGGGGACTTCGCTGAAGTTTACCAAAGCGTGAAAATGGCTTTGCAGTGTGCCGCCGACAAGAAAGCAATCGATCCCGTTTTGCTTGACTTGCGCGGAATTGCTGATTTTACAGACTTTTTTATAATCGTGAGCGGTTCAAGTGAAAAACAAGTTCAGGCTATTTCGGATGAAATCGAGGAAAGATTGAAGAAAGAACTTCATGAAATACCGATAAACATTGAAGGTTACGCTACTGCAGAATGGATTTTGATGGATTACGGCGACTTCATAGTTCATATTTTTGACAAAAATGCGAGAGAATTCTATGACTTAGAAAGACTCTGGCGTGACGCAAGGAAAATAACACTTCCGGAAGATTTATAAAATTGTTTTTGACGATGGATTTGTAAAGTTGCCTTTGCTCGGAAGGACTTCCAGATGAGAAGTCATAGATATTCATCGGCTTTGTCCAATTATTCATCCAGTTTCTCTGGATATAGTCCCCGCAAAGCCAACGGGAACTAACCTTCTTGCCCGCCTATTCCACTTCCCTTCCACCAGCACTGGCTTCAGAGAGGAGAAGTCCCTAACAAAGACCTCTCCAAGAATAGGCAAGACAAAGGCTACCCTCAGAACTTGCCAAGCACTTTGACTGGTTTTACCCAGTCCTTGCTCGGAATTCCTTCCATTGGCTCCCTCACAAGAACTTGACTCACTCTGAAGGCTTTTAAGTCTTTCTAAAAGCATGTCCTTCGCTTTCTGAATGACCTTTAACTCAGAGTTTATGGCATTTCTTTTATATTGGTTTGTTTCTTTCTTAAGTTGCTCTTTTAATTCTTTTTCTTTCTCTTCGTAAGTGTAGATTGCATACTCAAGATATTCCCTGTCTGAAAGAAGCTTAAGATAGTTTTCTGGGATTTCTTCCTTAAATCCTAAAGCCCTTCTGCCTATTGCATAAGCGCCTACTATGTCTTTGTCTATCCCAAGCTGTGGTGCATATTTTAGTGCCCCTATCAAAGAAGTAAAAGCTGGATTGACTTTGATAACTTCTATCCCATTTAGCTTTGCGGTTCTTTCTATCTTTGAGAGCAAGCTCTTGAAGTTCCAGCTGTATAGCCTTTTTCTTAGCTTTGCTTTTCCGTCCCCACGATAACCACGATTGACCTTCTTTAGGTTCTCCATAGCTATAGCTTTACCTTTTTCCTTTGCTATTTCCACTATTTTTTGTGCCAAAAGCCATTCTTCATAGTCTCTTCTGTTTTTTGAATAGCCTATAAACTCGTGTAAGCTAATGCTTTGATAGCTAATCAGGTTCCCATCAGGACTTACTTCTGCAATAGCTAAATGCAAAGGACTGGCGTTTGTGTCTATGGCTACTACTCCATACCTTCTTGTTAGCCAAGCCTCTGGAGTAGGCATTTCAAAAGAGACATTTCCATACACCTGACGTTCTTTTAGCTTCAGTTCAACCGTATATGGGAAGTAGATCTTCTTTTGCCAGCTTTGATATAGCATGGCCAAGAATGTATTCCACTTGTCCTTTTCTCCGCTTGGCTCTCTTTTAACTTTTGCATAGATAAACTCCCTATCTCCTAAGGCTATTCTTAGGTAAAGACTTCCTTCCTTTTCTTCAAACCTAAGACATAGATTGCCTTTGTGCGTTTTGTGTTTACTTCCCACACTTATTAGACTTCCCTGTCTTTTCTCTCTCCATTCTCTTTTTAGCTTTTCTCTTTGTTTTCCTTGTAGATGGTTTTTGCAAAGCTTTTCAAAAAGAGTTTTTCCACCAAAGACTACAGCTTTTTCCTTGGGCAAGGCTTTAGCTTTCACAATGGCTGAGCTTATATACCAAGAGGGAAGATTAAAGGTTTCTTGGACAAGCTTGTAAATCAGTGTTTCTTCTTTGTTTTCCTTTAGTCTGTTGTTAGATAAACCTTATTGCGGAGCTTTGTTTGAGCATAAGGTTTTTTAGCTGTTTTAGGTCTTGTGCTTTTTCAAGTGTTAGTTTAAACTGTAGCGATACGAACATCAAGTTTTAAATTCTAACATAAAATGGAAGAAGGTTGGTGTAGAAAATTATTGGACAAAGCCAAACAAAGACCTTTTGGAAACAGAGCCCGAGCAAACCAAAAAAGAACCAGGAAGACCTAAGGTGTATTCAGATAATTTGATGGTCTTTGCTCTGATTATTAAGTTTCTCATGGGGCTTACCTACAGAGAGCTTCAGGGTTTTCTCACAAGCTTTTTCGCTGACCTGAGAGTGAAAACGCCCGACTTCAGAACAATCCACTACAGGTTCAAAAAGCTTAGCGAAAAGCTTGAGAAACTAAGTATAGACTTTGATAGCCTTCCAAACAACTTTGTTATAGCGATAGACTCCACAGGAATAAAGCGCTACAACAGAGGGGAGTGGAATAAGAAGAAACACAAGAAAAAATCAAGAAAGGGATGGATAAAGATACATGCTGCTGTGGATGTAGAAAGCAAGCAATTAGTGGCATTGGAGATAACTGAAGAAAATATTCATGACAGCAAGATGGCTATGCCTATTGTGCAGAAGGTGGAGACAAAAGCAAAAAACAGAGGAAAAAAGCTTGATAAAGTTTTGGCAGACAAGGGCTATGACACTCGCAACATTTTTGACAAGCTAAAGGAGAAGGGAATATTTGCTGGGATAATACCAAGGAAAGGGTCAAAGGTTAAAGGAAACAGCGCAAGGGATGATGCTGTAAGGAAGATACGGCGTGTGGGGATAAAGAAGTATAAGGAAGAGATAGGCTATGGAAAGAGAAATGCGGTAGAAAGCTTTTTCTCTGTGTTTAAGCGACGGTTTGGAGAGCATGTGGAGAGCAGGAAGTGGGAGACTATAAGGGCTGAGATAGTTTTGAAGGCGTTTATTGTTAGTAGTTTCATGAAAGGCAATCATAGTAGTTTGTGGTGTGTAGGGAAGTAAGGGTATAACAGATAGGGTTTAAGGATTGTAGGAGTGGTGGGGAGGGGTGGGGATACAGTAGGGGGCAGTCTATGAAGGATTAATTTTTGGACAAAGCCCTTTGTTTAGGAAGATTTCCCCTCTCTTGACCAATTGCCTGTTATATACACTCCATTGAATCATTATACACCTCCTAAGCTTTTTACTGTGTTACAATCACAAAGGAAAATCGCTAAAAGGGGGATAGGCAGGGATTATTGGACAAAACCATATTCACCTAAAATTCTCGGCTTGGACATTTTGTAGATATGCCGTTAGTTACGAGCAAATACGAAGATTTTATTTTTGACTAGCTAACGAATAGTTGATCGGTTTGACTAGCTAACGGGTGTATATCCGGTTTACCTGCGATAGTTACCGTTGGAAAGGAAAAAGTTTCGCTGTAGAAGGAAGTTCCTAAAAATCAAGTCCAGTTTTTTATGGTCTTCTTTATTGCAGTAATTTTTTAGCTTTCTGATTATTTCTCCCAGAACGATTTTAAAGTTTCTATCCGAATAAAATAGGAGTTCGTCAAGGTAACGCATTTGCAAGTTGCCGTTTTCCGAGCGATGGAGTTTTTTGATCTCTTCGTCAGAAGCTTTGAAAATTTTGCTGTATTGCGGAATGGCAAGTCCTGAAATATCTTGAGAAAACGAATTGTCAACGGCTGAACCTACTAGCAGAATTTCAATCATGGTTGTAGCATCGTCTGCGGAGTCAGGTGCCAGGATGTTTCTTTCTTGTTGATTAGGAATCCGTCGGGATCTCCAAAAATTATAGAGGGGATTATACAAAATCGTGTTAAAAATCACACCATAAATTTCTCTTTTTTCTACGCAGATTTTAACAAAACGTCCTAGTCCGTAGTCATCAGGTGAAGGTGGATTTTCGACGTCAGGTTTTGTTAGGACTTCTCCAATGTAATGACCGTGCCGATCTGAGTAAAGTATGCTTCCTATTTCCATAACCTGCTCATTGAAGTCTGCCGATCATTTTACAAACAGCTAAACTTTAACAATTTCGGGAATCAAATACAATAGCCACCAAAGCAAAATCTGCAAAATCAATACAAACAGGCTCAAACTTAAAGAAATAAGTGAAAGTTTTTTTCCGCCGAGCTCTGGATTGGTTTCGGCTACAAAAATGCCGTAACTTCCCGCAATCAAAGCAAGCGGAATGAAAATAATCCCTAGATACGGCACAAGCGAATAGACAAAACAAGCAAAAGCTGTTTCCGAAGCCGAATTTTTGTTTGTTTCAAAGAGATTTTCTTCTGCGAGAAAGCTCTCTCTTTCATGCATTTTTACGAGTGGTTTCCCTTGCAAGCGATAAGACGCCCGTAGCAAATCTAAGGGCTGATAACCTTCCGATAAACGTTTACCGCAGATTCTGCAAATTACGCCATCCGATTGAACATCTGAACCACAAGCTGGACAAACAAAATTCTTGGTTTTCATTGCTTCCAAAATTCCTACATCGAAATTTCTCTTTGCTTTAAAAACTTATGTTCTGAAATTCTTTGCTCATAAAATTCCTGAAATGGTATAAAACTTCTGAAATGCTCAAAAAATCCCGCATCATTCTACCGGATTTATTTTCTGAAAATCTTTTTGATAAAAATTTTGCTATCAATCTTCCGATTCGAAAAACTATCTTCTGAAATGTTTTTTACTTGCGAATTTTCCTGAAAATCTGAAATTGATTTGTTTCTCTGCCGAAAAGCGTCTTAAAATTTCGAGAAAAGAATTTCTATCTTCGGCAGTTATAACTGCCGTTTGATCGGCAATTGAAAGCGGATACGGGTAACCTTCGCCGACTACACATTCGGCAAGTGTAACTTCCAAAACTTCATTGAGTAATTCTTCGTCGAAAATCCAAGTTGGAATGTCCAATCTTGCAGGTAAAAAACTATTAGTCTTAAAATAAACGAATCCAATTGGAGAATCTTGAAAATAATTCTTCAAATCCTTTCTTCTTGAATGGAAAAAGATCGTCCTGTCACCTATGCAACTGGTTAAGGACAATTCTTCGACCAGCGTTGCGTTGTCTATCAAAAATCCGTTTGTTGTGCCAAATAGGCTAAAGAATGAAGAAAGATCATAGCTATAACTTCTATCTATGTAGCCGACTACGGGAACTTTTGTCTCGGCAGAGAGTTTTACAAGTTCGATGACAGATCTCAAAAGACTTTCTTGAATATTGCGTCTGGCAAGCGAAATCATAAATGCACCGTCGAAAAATGCAACGGGCATTTTCTCGCCCTTTTCTTTCCAGTCCTTTTTGCTTATTAAAAACTCTTTTGTTTTTTCGATTTCCATTTCAAAGCGTCTTTGTCCGATGTAGCTTTCTGCCGAGATTTCCTTGCTTTGATTTTCGATGATTTCGTTTGGAGGTATCAGAATCGGTTCAGCATTCTTTTCAAACTCACCATTAGCTTTGTGCTGATTTTTATACCAACCAACCTGTAAAACTGCAATTGGCAGATTAAGTTCTTTGGCAAAGTAATCTTGGCTTCCATCAACGCCGAAAGTAACTCTTTCATTCAAAACTTCGATTGCCCACTTAAAAGATTGTTCGTGGCTCGTCCATATTTTTCTTAACTTGGTGCTGGCCAAATTTTCCTCTTCTTCGTATTCTTTGGAAGGGATAACTTCGCAATTTTGATTTTCTTCAGCCTCTCGACGGAGAGTTTCGTAAGTCTCTCGTCTGATTTTGGAGAGAATTTCCTCATAGCTTTCCAAAGTTTTTTTACCGGTTTGAAAGAATCCCTTTATTTCGTTTTCGTTTTTATTGAGTTCGTTTTCGAGTTTTCTTATGTTGAGCATAATCACCTCACACGGCTTGTTTTTCGTTTCAAAAAGTCCATCAAAACGAATTCAGTCAAGTTATTTGGATTTGCAAAATAAGCTTTGCCTCGCGTCATTGCGGTCATTTTTTTGACAAATTCGACTAAATACCAATCGCTTGCAAGCATAAAGGTGTTTATCATGATCCCAGCTTTCCGGCAAGCCTGAATTTCCTTGAAAGTTTCTGCCATAACGAATGGATCGTTGCCCATCGAATTTTTGTAAAGAAGTCTTTTGTCAGGTTGAATTTGCGAATAACGTCGATAGTTGAAATATGCCGGATTGCCTCTGTCAATGAAAGCTGCAGTTGGTTTTCCGTCCGTGATCATTACGATTTGTTTCATTTCTTTGCGTTGAGCGTTCAAGATTCTTCGAGCCAAACGCAGACCTTCGGCAGTGTTGGTATGATAAGGTCCAACCTGAGTGGTTGCCAGTTTTGCAAGCGGTAGCTCTTCTGCTGAATCATGAAACAGAACGATTTTCAAAGAATCTCCCGGATACTGAGTTCTGATCAAATGCGCAAGTGCCAATGCAACTTTTTTAGCCGGCGTGAACCGGTCTTCTCCATAGAGAATCATTGAATGTGAGCAATCAAGCATCACAACGGTTGCGCATGACGATTGATAATCTTGCTGGTGGACGTGCAAATCGTCATATTCAAGATTGAGCGGAATTTTTAAGCCTTCACGCTTGATAGCCGAAAGAAGCGTTGTGTTGATGTCTAAATTGATGGTGTCACCAAATTCGTATTTCTTCGAGCTTAAACTTGCTTCAACACCGGTGTCAAGATGAAAGGTTTCATGCCTTCCTGTTGAAGCTTTACCAAGCGAACCCAGAAGTTTTTGGAGCGTTTTGTATCCGAGAAAATCAAGTCCTTTTTCGGTTATTTGAAATTTGATATTTCTGGGCAAAGGTGGTTCAATTCTACCTTTGTCGTTCTGATTAAATCTTTTATTGGTTTTCGGAACATTCACTTCGGTTAGATTCAGATAACCTTCTTCGACAAGCCTTTCAATGAGCTGATTTATAAGCTCTTCAAGAAGGGAGCCTTTGAATTTACCATCGTTTTCCGCCAAAAGTCTTTCCACATCGTATTGAGTTAGAACTCCCATTTGCAAAAGCGCTTGCAAGATGGCTTGTCTGAGTGAGTCCAGAGAGTTGTCGGGACGGGGTGGCATCCACCATGGTTCTCTGTATCCTGAATCGAGAAGGAAATTGCTTAGTGCGTTCATCAGTTCGCCCAGATTTATTCCGAAAACATCGAAACCTTCAAACCTTGAATATCTTATGAAGCTCATAAAACCTCATTATTGTTTCATTACTAAAGATCTGATTACGATTACAGGTTCACTTTGTCTGTGCTTAGTTGTAGCCTTCAATATCGGTAAAATCTTCGTAAATCAGTCCACGTCTGTCGCGCTTTGCTTTGGTGATGGCTTCATAAACGCCTTCTTCGTTGCGCGAGATTTTGTTTTGTGCATAAAGTCCTTCCAAAGCGAATTCACAAGCGGAAACCAGTTTTGGTATTTCGTGTTTTTCGATTTCAAGTGGTAAGGAAACGGTGTCAATTAGATTAGGAATTTCGCTAAGAAGATCAAGGCATTCTTCCGAAGAAGCCATTTCGTTTAGAACAATTTTATTTCCGTCGTTAAACCAGCGCACGACAGGTGAAAAGTCAATACCCAGAAAAAACCCCTCAAAAATGATTCCACAGGCGCGTTTGATCAAATCTTTTGCGAGTTTTGTCGAGCCTATCAATTCACCTTCGTATTCGAGCTCCATTTTTCCGGTCATTGCAGGGATTGCGGCATAAATATCGGCAATTCTCGGCACGATTTCTTTTTCATCGGTCATTAGTGATCTTCTTTCGGCGTTGGAAACGACGGTCTCCAAAACGGTAATCGGGAGCCGTTGTGAAACACCTGATCTTTTGTCAATTCTCTGGTCATCACGTGCCTCGAAGGCGATCTGTTCAATTACTTCAAGCACAAATTCGGGTATTTCTAATCTTGCTCCGTTGAAGTCTCGATTTATCCATGCCTCTTGCCTTGTTATTTCAACACCGATTTTCAAGGTTTTCGGATAATGGGTTTGGATTTCTGCTCCGATTCTGTCTTTCAAGGGCGTGATGATTTTTCCTCTTGCAGTATAATCTTCTGGATTTGCCGAAAAGACCAACATCACATCAAGCGGAAGCCTAATCGGGTAACCTTTTATTTGAATATCGCCTTCTTGCATGATGTTAAAAAGCCCGACTTGGATTTTTCCTGCTAAGTCAGGCAGTTCGTTGATTGCGAAAATCCCACGGTTTGCCCTTGGAAGAAGCCCGAAATGCATTGTTAATTCGTCACTTAGAATGTAACCGCCTTTTGCTGCTTTTATCGGATCAACATCTCCAATGATGTCTGCAATCGTTACATCGGGAGTTGCGAGTTTTTCTACATAACGCGAATTTCTGTCAATCCAATCAATTTTTGTATCATTACCGTAAAGTTCAACCTGTCGTTTACCGTATGCCGAAATCGGATTAAGCGGATCGTCGTTAATTTCCGAACCCGCAATTATCGGGATTTCTTCATCGAGAAGTTCTGTGAGTTGTCTGATTATCCGACTTTTAGCTTGTCCGCGCGTTCCTAGTAAGATTATGTTGTGTTTTGCAAGAATCGCATTGACGAGTTTCGGAATTACCGTTTCTTCGTAGCCTATGATTCCCGGAAATAATCTCTCATGATTTTTCAGCTTTCTGATCAAGTTTGCCCGCATTTCGTCTTTGACCGATCGAGACTTGTAGCCGCTTGCTTTTAATTCGCCTAAAGTTTGTGGTTTCCTCATACTCAAATTTTACTTCATGATCAACGGAAGATAAGAGAAGTTTTGCGTTTTGTTTTGAAAAATTTTATCTTGCCTTGGAAATACTGTAGCATAAAGTTTTATGAACATTGACTTCAGTAAATACGCTGATGGATTAGTTCCTACAATAGTTCAAGATGCAGAAACCGAAAAAGTTTTGATGCTTGGTTTCATGAATTCTGATGCTTTTGCAATCACGCAGCAAACAGGCAAGGCAACGTTTTACTCGCGCTCAAGGCAAAAAATTTGGACTAAGGGCGAAACCAGCGGCAATTTTCTTTATGTCAAGCAAATCCTGGTTGATTGCGATGCAGATACCATTCTTCTAAAGGTCAACCCTTCAGGAAGCGTCTGCCACACAGGTTCTGATACTTGTTTCAACGAAAAAAACGAATTTCAGAATTTTCTTTTTGAGCTGGAGAAAATCGTTAAAGATAGAAAAGAAGATCCAAAAGAAAATTCGTATACCTGCAAACTTTTCTTCGGCGGGATTGACAAAATTGCGAAAAAACTAGGTGAAGAAGCTGTTGAACTGATAATAGAAGCAAAAAACGATGAGACGGAAAGATTCAAAGCTGAAGCTGCTGACTTGCTTTATCATTTTATCGTGCTTTTATCGGCTAAAAACGTCACCTTAGCCGAAGTCATAGAAACACTTAAAAAGAGAAGAAAATAAAGTTTTGGGATTACGCAAAAAAGCTGGATGTGAAACTTTTTGAGATGAAGAAGTATTGAGAGAAGTATTGAAATACGAAAATACAAGCATTCGGATACTGTCAGAGCTTAGAGTATTGGAATTTAGATTACAAATTCAAAGGTGGCTTAGAGCCGAATCGGGTTTTGTCGTTTCTCTAGGAAATTCTATAATCAACTTAAGCAAAGTCCGAAAGTTTTATGAAGTTTTTGCATATTTCCGATGTTCATTTAGGATGCAATCGCTACAATTTAGCCGATTCAGAAAGAGACTTCTGGAATGCCTGGAGTGATTTTTTGAAAAAATATGCTGTTGGCGAGAAAGTAGATTTTGTCATTATAGCAGGCGATTTTTTACACAAACAGCAGATTTCACCAGAAACGGCAAATTACGCTTATGTAGGTCTTTCCTATTTGAAAGAGAATAACATTCCCGTTGTTGTTGTTGAGGGGAATCATGACAGAAAACAGTTAGATGCCAGAACTTCTTGGCTCAGGACACTGGCAAATTGGGGATTGATATATTTGCTTGAACCGGTAGTGAAAGTTGAAAACGAGCGATATGTTGTTTCCTACAGTGCATGTGATTCAAGGAACCGATTTGGTGGATATGTTGACATAGGACGTGCAAGAATTTTCGGTTCTGCATGGTACGGAAACAGCATAAACCAAAATTTTCCTTTTTTGCTGGAGGCCATAGAAAAGAATCTCCGTCCGGGGGCTTTTCATATTTTAGTGCTTCATACGGATATTGAAGGCTATGAAAAAGGTCATGTTCCCGGTTTGAGCAGGAATCTACTTGAAAAAGCAAGAAAGTCTATAGACTATCTGGCTGTCGGGCATCCGCATAGGTATTACTCAATCGATAACTGGATTTTCTGTCCTGGCTCGTTGGAAATTACAAACATTGACGATTACAAAGAAGAAAGAGGTGGTTTGTTGGTTGAAGTCAACGATGATAATACTTTTCAAACAAAACATCTGAAGGATTACAAACACAGACCTTTTGAAAGATTAGAACTGGAAATTTCGAGTTGTGCAAGCCCCGAACAGGTTGTGAAATTACTGGAAGAATTTTTGGACGAGCAAGGCATAAAGGACAAATACGATGAGATTCGTCCTATCGTCGAATTGAAGCTTAAGGGATTCCTGCGGTTTTCGGCATCAGCACTGGAAACCGCGAAAATCAAAAAAATAATTCAGGAAAAGACAAATGCCTATCACGTGAAATTCAGAAACGATACGATGCCCGAAAGAGGCGAAGAAATCATAGCAGAGCAAAATCTTTCCTTTGCCGATTTGGAAAGAAGAATTATCAGGAAATTGGTGTTGAGAGATTCAAGATACAAAAAGGATGAACAAACGGTCGAAGAAATCACAGACGCGGTAATCGGCTCAAAACAGATGGTTCTAAACGGTGAAGAGCCTGAAAAAATCTTTAATTTTATCGCATCGAAAGTCCTAAAAGATGTCTGAAGCAATGAAAAAAGTTCTAAGATTCACGCAGATTCCGATATTTCCGCTTCCCGTAGTTTTATTTCCTAACGAAATGTTGCCTCTTCACATATTTGAGCCGCGCTATAGAAAAATGATCAAAGACATACAGTTCACAACTAACAATCTTTTTGGGATTTCATATCTTTCACCTGAGACTGCGATTTCACCGAGCCAGCCGATTCCGATGGTTGGAACCATCGGATGTGTTGCAGAGATGAAAGAAATACAGATGCTTCCTGATGGTCGCTCCAACATTTTAACGATCGGAGTTGTTCGCTATCGAATAGAAGAATATGTTAAATCGGATGAGCCTTATTTGGTGGCCTCTGTTAGTTACTTTGAAGACGACGAAGAAAATGTGGAACTTCTGAAACCGATTGCCGATGAAGTTTTCGAGCTTTTCATAAAAATTGCAAAAATGGCACATGAGTTTTCAGAAGGAAAAGGCGAATTGCCTGAACTGCCTCAAACCGAACCTCAAATGCTTTCCTTCTTGATCGGTGCAGCTTTCAACTTACCGGCTGAAGAAAAATATCAGCTACTGAAATTGCGTTCAACTTTTGAGAGACTTCAAAGACTGCGTGAAAAGCTGAAGGAAATTATCGAAAGAGTAAAGTCAGCTACTAAAATCGTCAAAATTGCCCAAACAAACGGTCACGGGCAAAAGAAAATAGACATAGAATGAAACAAAAAACGAAATGAAAATGACAAAGGAGATTTTATTATGTTGAAAGAAGGCGATATGGCTCCTGATTTTAGAGCTAAAAATCAAGATGGAAAGGAAATGAAACTGTCGGATTTTCGGGGTCAAAAAGTTGTGCTTTATTTTTATCCGAAAGATGATACTCCTGGATGCACGAAAGAAGCTTGTTCTTTCCGTGATGCGTTCAAACTTTATGCGGAAAAAGGTATAAAGGTTTTAGGAGTTTCAACCGATGATGAAAAGTCACATCAAAAATTCCGAACAAAATACGGTTTGCCGTTTGACTTGATAGCCGATACCGACAAATCAATCGTCACCGCCTATAGCGTTTATGTTGAAAAAAGCCTCTACGGCAAAAAATACATGGGGATTGAGCGAACAACGTTTTTGATTGACGAAGAAGGCAAAATAAAGAAAATTTTCAGAAAAGTTAAGCCCGAAGGGCATGCAGAAGAAGTTTTAAGAGAATTTCATTGACGGTTATCTATTGCCCTTTTCCTTTTGTTCATCACTTACTTTACTTATTACTTACTTTTGCTCACAAACGATATGTGAATCTGATAACGAAAGTAAAGGCAAGATCGGCTTCTTGTTAAGCTTGTTTGGGCAAAATTTATAGGGCGAGACTTACGGCGAAATTTACAATAAAGTGAACCACTACTTTTGACTTGGAAAATTAGCTGTTAGGTGCTTGTTGAGATTTCTATAAATTCTCCTATTTTTCTAAATTTTTCGTAGCGTTTTTCAAGAAGTTTTTCGATGGAGAGT
>Ga0197142_1000031_pt1 | contig 121287 bp, 108 predicted proteins | sample GBS60_MetaG_FD_148614 | JGI IMG/M metagenome (GOLD analysis project Ga0197142, IMG submission 148614) | Sediment microbial communities from Great Boiling Springs, Gerlach, Nevada, United States - GBS 60_MetaG | ecosystem: Environmental > Aquatic > Thermal springs > Hot (42-90C) > Sediment... | reverse complement strand
AAAAGGTGCGATTAAAACATCGTAGATCAAACTAATCCCCAACAACTAAACTAAGTTTCAATACCAAAAAGGTGCGATTAAAACCCCTTTCCTTCAAAGAGCAAAACCTGCTTTTTGAGTGCAAAATAAGGGATTCCGTGCAGCCTGTCAAGCCCTCAAAGTCGTCAACCTTCGGTTACCCTCCAAACCCCAGGAGACCGACGACTTTTAACAAAGAACCTTTTTACAACACCTTACCAACAACCCACTCCGCACAACCCCCCCCAATACTTCCTACCGTAAACTCCTTATCCTTAGGAACGACGACTTCAAATCGCCACCAAGTCAAGCTAAAACAAACACATATCATGCCTTACTACATCGCCGTCTACGCCGCAGGCGTCCAGCACGGCGCTAAAGTCTGCAGGTCCAGCGTGTCCTCATGGGGGAGCTGGAGTTGAAGCGTCCGCAGTACGGTTGATGGTGTCGTCTCAGCCTCAAAAGCGTCTCCGGGTATGGAACTTGCTGCAGGAGGCAGCACCCGGTCGGTGTTGTCGTCTCAGCTCCAGCGCGGTAGCAGTTATATACAGTCTGCCAGGACCCAAAGCGCTCGCTCAGATCGTGCCAGGCTGCGCCGGAGCAAAGCACTAGGTCATCCTGGCAAAGCGCCGAAGGCATCGAGAGCGATCACACCAGACCGCACCAGAGCAGAGCACCCAGAAAATGCCACACAAGATCGTGCGTCTGAGGCTGCCCGTAGGGTAGTCGTCTTCGGTTGTGAAAGAGACGGCTAATCACGCAATTCGTAGTGTCGGACCATCTTCGTACTCCCCGGAGGGGGCTCAAACTACGAATTTCGAGTTTTCAGACAAAGCCTAATGCACTTTCAACAACTGTCCTGTAAACACCTGCTCAATACCAGTAGACAGCTCTACCCGTACCCGATACACATAAACCCCCGAAGCTAACCTGCCTACTTCCAACGGCAACAAACGCCGCATGCCAGCGGGTATCTGTTCTTGACGCCAGCGCTTTACTTCTCGTCCTAACACATCATAAAGCGCAACTTCAACCTGCGCTACGGAGGGCAAATCCAGCACCAATATGGCTGGGCTTGAACCTACCGGATTGGGATAGTGTCCGTAGAAAGCCAGTGTCGTAGGCAGTCTTGTTTCCTCCCGCCCTACAGGCACTTCACGCTCTACTGCCCCTGCATCGCAGGCAGTACCTTGGGGCCGGGTTAATCCCCGCTGGTCCACGTTCACAACCCCATCGTCAAGGTCTTTGCAATCGGCAACCCGATCTAAAGCCAGACTTCCAGCCAGTAGTGGATAGAGATACAGGGTTGTATCACGCGCTGCCAACACCTGATCCGTCCCTACCTCTACTACATCGCTCTCCTGAGGCGTAAAGTCACATCCGGAACTCGAGCCCATAACGTTGCCATCTGCAGACGTGATGGGACCGTAGCAGTCCGGACCCTGCGTGGCTGTGTTGCCCACCAGGACGACCCCCTTGAGTCGCTTAAAGGCTGGGTTGCCAGCTGAATAGATGCCGCCACCCTGACTAGCCGTGTTAGCGGTAATGGTAACGAAGGAGAGGTCCACCCTGTCGCAGTAGCCGGTGTCGATACCGCCGCCGGTGCCCGTGGTGGTGTTGCCGGCGATGGTCACATTGACCAGCTTCAGAGTGCCTGAGTCGCAGGGGCCGCCCACGTAGATGCCGCCACCTCCATCACTTCCCGCCTGGTTATCCAGGATGGCACTATTGCGTATGACCATGGACCCTGCCTGGCCGCCTGCTTCTGAGACTGGCAAGGATACCCATATGGCGCCGCCCTCGCCGTTGTCGCCGGTCCTGTTGCCAAAGAAGCGGCTCTTCTCTACCATAACCTGACCGCCGACAACCCAAAGGGCACCGCCCTCCAAAGTGGCCTCGTTTTCCTCAAACCGCGTGTCCTCGATGTGGACTTGCGGGCTTACCGATCCCAAGCAGCACGGGTTACGACCAATGTAGATGCCGCCCCCTTTGTTGTATCTCCCATCCCAAGTATCACCCACCGCCTTATTCCTGAGAAAGGCAGAGCCGCTGATTCTCACCGTGGCGCTGCTCCAGACCCCCAGGCCGCTGCCCACGTTGTCCTGGATGGTGACGCCTTCGAGGACGAGCTGGCCTGTTGCCTCCATCAGCAGCGTCGGGGACCTGGAACAGTTGTGTTGGAGGGTGACGTTCTGGAGCTTAAAGAGCTCGCCCGTGCCATCAAGATCTAGTAACGTCGACCACCGCGGGTCAGTGCAAGCCTCGGGCTCTACACCGCCGTCGATAGTGGCGCCATTGCCCTCGATGGTGATGGAGCCGTAGTTGTAGAGGCCAAACCCGCCAAAGTTGGTGCTTGGCGTGTAGGTCTCGCCTTCTTGCAATCGTATGGTGAACATCCCGCCGTCCCAGGCGTCCGCCTCCTGCAAGGCGGCACGGAAGGAGCAGTTGCCGTTGGCGTCAGCACAGGTTCCGTCGCCGCGGTTGGCGTCCTCCGTATCTTCAGTAGTGTTAACGACGAAGGTTCGTTCAACGGTGCCGGTCGCGTAGACCAGCAGGTAGAAAGGCTCAGCGTTCGCAATTTGGAGGCGCAAGGCGGCTCCCTGCCGGCCCAGGCCAGTGGGAGAAACCGTCAGCTTGGCCGTGCAGGACGCACCTGCAGACAGATTGGCCCCATCGCAGTCAGTGTCCGGCTCCACCAGTTGCGGAGTCAGGCCCAGGTTGAAAGGCCCTACCAGGGTAATGCTGACGGTTCCGCTGCCGGTGTTCGTCACGGTAAAAGTGGCTGTGCCCTCGGTGGACACCTCTAGTTTGTCCAGGTCAATAAGCTGGCTTGGAGTGGCGGTGAGGCTGGGGGCAGTCACTTCCTCGAGCTCATAGGCGCCAGCGTCACAAGCTCCTCCCTGAGGCCGCGAAGTGCCCTGTTGGTCGGTCGTCACCGGGTCGCCGCTGAAATCGGTGCAGTCTAGGGCCGCACCCAGGGCTGGGCTGGCGGCCAAGAGGGGCAGCGTGCCGTCATCAACCGGCGCATCGGCAAGGCCTAACTGGTCGCTTTCCACCTGGAGGAAGCCAGGGCAGGACTCGTCGTCGGTAAAGTTCACACCCTCCGCCTCGACGTCCCCCGAGTCGCAGTTGTCGTTAGCATTTCTGGCTAAAATGCTGTTCTTGACGGTGACGTTAGTCACGCCACCGTATGCCTCTGTCGCCCTATTGTCGGCGATGGTGCTGAAGAGGACCTTTGCGTCCCCTTGCCCGTAAATGGCGCCGCCGTACTCCGCCCGGTTGCCGTAGAAGGTGCTGTTGACCACCAACACCCATCCCTCAATGGCGCCGCCCTGGCGGGTGGCGGTGTTCTCGCGGAAGAAGGACTGCTTTACCACCACTGGCGAGGCTGCACCAGATACCTGAATCGCGCCCCCACCGCCATCCCGCGCCCGGTTCTTTATAAACGCGGAAGCGCTGAGGGTAGCTGTGCCTGAGGAGATGTAGATGGCGCCGCCAGAGTCGGCAGTATTCGGTTCGTTCGTGCCATCACCCCCGAAGGTTGCGCCGGTGACGGTGAGGGTGCCGTAGCTGAATATAGCGCCCCCATCGTTATCGGCGTAGTTGCCCTTGAAGGTAGATCCCGAAATGGAGGCAGTGCCGTCGTTATCGTTATAAATGGCGCCACCGTAATCGGCATCGTTGCTAAAGAACATGCCGTCGGTGATGGTCAAGGTGCCATCGTTATAAATGGCACCGCCGTCGTCGGACGCAGAGTTATCGGTGAATGTGCCGTTGGTGATAGTAAGGGCGCCCAGGTTGTAAATCGCCCCACCATCGTAGGCAGAGTTCTGGCGGAAAGTGCTGGCGGTGATAGTAACGGTGCCCGCGTTGTAAATCGCACCCCCGTAGTAGTCATTGCTCCAGTTATCTTCGAATGTCACCTCATCTACGGTGAGGGAGGCGTTAGCGTGCACATACACTGCACCGCCGCTTCGAGACGACCTGCTCAAATTTGGGAAGGCGCAGAACTGCTTTATTGCCATGTTCTCCAGCGTCAGCTGGGCCCCGGGCCATACCTCGAACAGGCGGCTGCAATATGAGTAGGAACCAGATAACCGCTCGACGATGGTGGTGTCCTGACCTTGCCCAACGATACGGATCTTGGCCCTCACATCCAAGTCATCAGCGTTCGCCTGGTCTGTATCGCTCTGGGCCGACGGGAAGTTGAAAGAATAGGTGTTGGCCCCCAGGTTGATGACGAATTCCTTGCTCGGGTCGGCTGCTGCCTGTGCATTGGCTTCCATAATGGCCGCTCTCAAAGAGCATCGCCCGCTACTATCAGCGCACTGGCCGTCCCCTGGATTGGCATCTACGACATCGACTGTATCAGTGGCCGTAAAGGTCACTACGATTTGCGCCTGAGCACTTCCTAAACTGGCTAACCAGCCTAAGAGGAATATTCCCCAGCGTTTCATGGTCTTTTTCCTGTTTTTTTATCCTCTGAGCTCAATATCTGGTCTCTGGCCTTGGGGTCGTCAATCACCCGAATGGGTGATTTTTCTGCCATAAAAAAATCACCCGAACGGGTGATTGCGATCAGAGATAGCCCGGTCTACTTTTCTCCTGGGTCCTCATAAAAATGGTGCATGCTATTGCTATGGAGCATCCCGGTTGGCTCGTGCTCTTATTGTTTTGGGTAGGAAGCTTCAGTGCCTGTCGAGATGCCCGCCCCTTGCTTTCCTGGGGTGAAGGGGGTGGTTTTACTGGGATGTGGCAGGGTTATACGGTCTATACGGACGGTACCGTAGAGAGATGGGCGCAACTGCCTGGACAGGATCGCCAGCGGCACCATCAGGGAAAGTTGACCCCAGCGCAACAACAGTCTTTTAGTCGCATCTATCAGCAACTTCAGACCTTACAGCCTTACACGAACCCAGCCAATTATAGCCGCTTTCTCACGTGTTATACGCCACAGGATACGTTGCACTGGACATGGGGTGTAGCCGACACGCAGGCTATTGCCCTTAGTCTTCAACAGGTATACCTAACCCTGAACCAGCACTTACAGCAGCCATGAAGCGTCTCGGTCTTGTGCTTGTATTCACAAGTGGACTGCTCTTTTGGCTTACCCTTCCACTCTGGGCGCAGTCCCCTAAGGCCCTAACCGATGGGCGTCCGCTCCCGCCTTTGTCGAAGCGCTTAACGTTCCCCCTTATCGAAACGCCTGAGCAGCTTCACCAGCTGCAAAAGCCTTCATCTAGCTCCCTGTTACAGTACGGCCGTCCGGTGGGAAGACTGTCTTTCAAGACGCTATCCGCTAAAAAACCATTCGAGCGCCATCTTCTCGAAGGGCCTGAGCTCTATCGCGCACCTAATGGAACCATCCGCTGGATGACGGGCCGGTTAGAACAGACAGCCGGAAAGCGGCAGCAGGATGTAGTTGACCAGGTGACGAACTTTCTCTATCGGAATCGCCGTCTACTCCGTTTGGAAAATCCCTATGAAGAACTACAGCTTCTTGAGGTCAGCCGTGATGCGTTAGGCTACCTGCATTTGCGCTATGTGCAGCACTATCAGGGTTATCCGGTTTGGACTGCCGAGTTGCGCGTGCATGTGGATGCGACTGGACAGATCTATGCGCTCAATGGAAGCTACGAACCTACGCCTACGGGTCTTGCGCCTGTGTCACCCCGTTTGACCGCTGCCGAAGCCTACGAGCAGGCAGCGTGGAATCTACGCCGGCAAGGACGGTGGAAACCACCAAGCCCAGCTTTGCGCAAAGGACTTGGCCTTGAGGAGCAAGCTCCCCAGCTGGTATGGTTCTCTCACGAACAGCTTGGCTGGCGGCTAGCCTATGAAGTAGATATTCGTCCTAATTGGATCGAGCGCTACACCTACCTCATCGATGCGCAAACCGGTGAGGTGCTGCATGCCTTCGCGACGCATTGCACCCTTAAACCTCTTGAACCCGGAAGGATTCCTGATGAGCCCCTCTTGGTTTCTACCCACCTGTCCACCCTTCAAGGCAACTTCGTCGATGCCCAAGCCCAAGATGTGCTTGGCAACAACCGGACGCTACGCGTCTACCATGACCCTTCCTCAGGCTACTACATGGTCTGGGACCTGCCTTCACTGGATCTCAGCAGCTCACGCCTGCCTAATGAACCTAAAGGCGGAGCCGTTGTGCTGAATGCCCAAAACCAAGATCTCACCCGCAATACCAACCTAACCCAGGTTTCTTCGCCGGACAATACCTGGACTGACCGCGTGGCCGTTTCAGCACACTGGAATCACTACCTAGCCTTTACGTTCTTCCACACGCAGTTTGGCCGAAACGCCATCGACGGTCAGGGCGGAACGCTTCTTTCGGTGATCCATGTTACAGAAAACAATCGTCCAATGGATAATGCCTTCTGGAATGGCCGCGTCATGGCTTATGGAGATGGAGATCAGGATTTTCTACCGCTGGCTGGCAATCCCGATGTCGGCGTGCATGAAATGGCCCACGGCGTTATCGAACACACTGCTAACCTAGTCTATCAGTTTCAGCCAGGAGCCCTCAACGAATCCTTTGCAGATGTCTTTGCCGCCCTGGCTACAGGAGACTTTTTGATGGGAGAAAACCTTATCCGACCAGAAAGAGGTAAACAGGCACTACGCGACCTAAAAAACCCAGGCGGTAACCACGTCTTAGATCCCCAGCCAGCCCACATGTCTGAATATCGGAACTTGAGCATTGAGCGGGATAATGGTGGGGTACATATCAACAGCGGCATTCCTAATCGGGCTGCAGCGCTAATCATCGAGCAAATAGGTAACCAAAAAGCAGGGCAAATCTACTACCGCGCATTAAGCCAATACCTGACGCGCAACAGCCAGTTTGGCGATCTGCGTAAAGCTGTTGAGCAAGCTACCCGCGATCTCTACGGCGACGGCACCGAGCTGCAAGCCGTACGTCAGGCTTTTGATGCCGTAGGCATCACGCCCGATGTAGGTCAGGGTAGTGATCAAGCCAACGATATTCCTGCTCCTCAAGTGCAAACCTCGAGGATTTTCTTTGTACTCTGGGATCCTTGGTCTTACCAATACGAAGGAGAAATTGGACTACTCGATGTGACCAATCCCAATACCCCTCAGCTCGACCTGATCGATGCGGTACAGGCACGGTTTACCCAGCTAGATGACGGTAGCCTCGATGTCGCGCAACTTTCTGGCACCCGCGACGGACGCTCGCTCTGGTTTGTAAATCCTGAAGGCTATTTGACTGCCATCGATTTTCAAGACGGTCGGATCTACGAATTTGATTTTTACCTCGAACAACCGGGCGATCTCTGGAATGCTTCGATCAGCCCGGACGGAAATGTGGTAGCGATTGTCTCTGCGTATGAAAACGATCCTACGCTGTATTTCTGGGATGGCCAGAATGTCTATCAGCTTCCCCTGGAGCCCACCAGCACCATGTATGTTAAGGTCAAAACTATCGCCTATCCTGACGTGGTCAACTGGTCCCCTAATCCGGCCGTACCTCGCATTGTATTTGACGCGTTGAACCGCGTGCAGCTTGGCGGCCGTCCCCTCAGCTACTGGTCGGCTTACGAGGTAGACTTTGCCGATGCTCAGATCTACAGCCTCATCCCTGCTCAGGACCCCCAGATCAGCATTGGCAATCCGATTTATCACCCCCTGAATCCTGACCTGATCGCTTTTAACCTGGTGATTGACGACACTGTTGATGTGGTGCTTGCCGACTACGAGAAGGGAAAGGTTGTCGCGCTCGGCTTCCCGGAGCGCAGCAACGGTTCCATCCTCGATCCTCTGCGTCCCTGTTTCTCCCCGGAGGGTCAGCTGTTGATGGTCACAAGCCCCAGCAACGGCTGGTTAGTGTTTGACGACGGCCAGCGACTGGCATACATTGACATTGCTGAAATATTTGGTGGTATTCCATTTAATGGTGTATGGTTAGGCCAGCTTGGCCAGACGCGCCAAAATCGACCTCCTGTTGCAGTCTTGAGGGCAGATACTACGGTCGGCCTCGCTCCCCTAACCGTTACCTTTGACGCTTCGGCCTCTTCAGACCCTGATGGAGATTCCCTAAACTTTCGCTGGGAATTTGGCAACGGTGCCGTCGGCAGTGGACAAAGCACAACGCATACGTTCCAGGCTCCCGGGATGTACACGGTTCGACTCTATGTTGTAGACTCGTGGGGCGCTGTAGGACGGGACTCGATCACGATCGAAGTGCGTCAGACCCTTACAGATGCAGCTTCTTTGCCTGTACCACCCGAACAGCTTACGCTCTCTGGCTTTTATCCGCATCCTGCTCGGCACAGTCTCACGCTGCAGCTTGGCACACCACAGGCTGGAACACTGTGGTTTCGGATTTACAACGTTTTGGGTCAGGAAGTCTGGGCCCAGGCCCTAAGGATCTCACGCGGGTGGCAGCAGATAACGATTTCGCTGCCTGAGCTGGCAACAGGCGTTTATCAGCTCGTGCTGCGTCAGGAGGGCTATCAACTGCAGCGTCCGCTGGTGATCTCCCCATAAAAGCGCGCAACAAAGCGCGCCCGATCGGGTTTTGGAACTTAAAGGGCTTTACCAACCCGATCGATCGAAAAAAGGATGGCGCGCAAAGTCACCTCAAGGCTTCCCTCGCTTGCCGACGGGCAAGCGAAGAAGGGGTTTGTTGTGCCTTGGGCTACCCGGCCTCGCCCCGTGCCACCTGGCCAGCCGCTTGATGACCCCCGTCTTTACTTCAACCGTGAGCTGAGCTGGATCGACTTCAACTGGCGCGTACTTGCTCAAGCGTTTGACGCCCGTATCCCACTCTTGGAACGCGTACGCTTTTTGGCTATTGCCTACGCTAACCTCGACGAATTCTTTCGCAAGCGTTACGGCGGCCTTAAGCGCCAAGAAGCTGCCGGCGTACGCCAGCGCTCACCCGATGGCCGCACCCCTACAGAGCAATTGCGGCTCATCCGGGAAGCTATTCGGCCCATGTACGACGCCATGTACCACCTCTGGCATGCTGTGCTGCGTCCAGCTCTGGCCCGCGAAGCCGGCGTGCACCTGCTCAACTACACCGACCTATCTACTGCGCAACGCATGCAGCTAAGCCACTACTTCCGGGAAAGGGTCTTTCCTATACTTACCCCCCTTGCCGTCACACCCGGCCAGCCGTTTCCATTAATTTCCAATCTCAGTTTATCCCTGGCGGTTTTACTTCGACACCCCCATCAGGGTACAGCACACTTTGCTCTGGTCAAGATTCCAACCGATCGTGGCCGCTGGGTGCCTTTAGAAGTACCCCTACACTTTGTGCCTATCGAAGAAGTCGTGCGCCATCATTTGCCTGAACTGTTTCGTGGAATGGAAATCCGGGGAGCTTGGACCTTTCGCATCACCCGAAACGCTGACGTGCTACGGGCTGAAGAAGAAGCCGAAGACCTGATCGCCATGATTGCCGAAGAGCTGCGGCAGCGACGCTTTGCGCCCGTAGTACGCATGGAATTAGAAAAAGGCATGCCTCCCGAAGTACGGCAGATCCTAATGACCGAGCTGGAACTGAGCGAAGAAGACCTCTACGAAGTGGAAGGCCTGCTCAACTTGGGCGACTGCGCCGCATTGGCCGATCTTGACCTGCCTGACTTCAAATACGAACCCTGGGAGCCCGTTGTCCCAGCGCTCTTGCTGCCCAAAAGCGAGGGGAAAGAACAGCAGACACTCTTTGATTTGCTTCGCCAACGTGACCTGCTTGTGCACCACCCCTATGAATCCTTTACCGCCACAGTACAACGGTTTCTCGAAGAAGCTGCCAGCGATCCACAGGTGCTGGCTATTAAACAAACGCTCTACCGCACCTCAAGTGACTCCCCCATTATGAAAGCGCTCATGCGCGCTGCCGAGCAGGGCAAGCAGGTCGCAGTGCTCGTCGAGGTCAAAGCCCGTTTTGACGAAGAAAATAACCTTGAATGGGGCCAACAGCTCGAACGGGCTGGCGTGCATGTTACCTACGGCATAGCCGGACTGAAAACCCATGCAAAGGTTACCCTGGTTGTGCGTGAAGAAGCAGACGGCCTCCGTACCTACAGCCATATTGGCACAGGCAACTATAACCCCGAAACTGCTCGGCTCTACGCCGATCTGGGACTGCTGACCAGCCAACCTGCCATTGGATATGACTTGGTAAACCTTTTCCATTTCTTGACAGGTTATGCACCCGAACAGCACTATCAAAAGTTACTTGTTGCCCCACGCGATCTACGGCCTGCACTGGTGCAGCTGATCCGTGACGAAGTTCGCTATCACCTGCAGCAAGGAAATGGCCGAATTATCGCCAAAATGAATGGACTTGACGACCTTGACCTTATTCAAGAACTCTATCGGGCATCTCAGGCCGGTGTACCCATCGACCTCATTGTTCGCGGCCCCTGTCGTCTGCGCCCTGGACTTAAAGGCTATAGCGAAACCATTCGCGTTCGCAGCATCATTGGCCGCTTTCTGGAACACAGCCGCATCTACTACTTCCATCATGGCGGCACACCTCGCTTCTATATCGGCAGCGCAGACTGGATGCGGCGCAATCTGGACGATCGGGTCGAAGTCCTGGCCCCTATCGAAAACCCATCGCTTCAGCAGCAACTCCTACGCATTCTGCAATGTGCCTTGGAAGATACCACCGCTTGGGAGCTTCAAGCTGATGGGCGCTACATTCGCACTCTACCCTTACCTGAAACCCAACCCTGCGGCTTTCAAGAACGCCTGATGCACTGGGCCCGCCACCACCCGGGCAATACGTAACTGTTCCTTGGAACAGAGTTTGTAGCTCAGCACTAAGCAGCGTACAAGGCTCTCCTTCCTATGGAGTACTCCACCCAGACAGGCTATTTGCACACAACCCTTTACCAGGCCTTATTTGAGCATACCCCAGAAGCTGTTTTAATTGTCGATCCCGAAACCGAACGGATTTTGGAAGCCAATCCTGCAGCTGAACAGCTCTGGGGCTACAGCCGGCAGCAGCTCTGCAGCATGTCCATTGCAGACCTGCATCCCGCCGAAGTGGCCGAATATTACCGGCAAAAATTTCAGGAAACAGTGCACAAAGGTGCCGCACAAGAGCGCGGCCTCTTGATCACTCGCGCTGACGGACGCTGGGTGCCTGTCGAGCTCTTAGTCCGCGTTTTTTCAACCCAGGACAAAAGGTTCGTGATGGGTATTTTTCGTGACCTACGCGAGCAGCAGGCACTCCGTGAGATCGAAATGCTCTACCGTACCCTTTTCGAAATCAACCTGGCTGGCATTTATCTCTTGCAGGACGGAAAGATTGTCCTGGCGAATACCCAGGCCGCTGCAATTTTTGGCTACACGCCGCAAGAAATCGAGGGCATGGCGGTCTTGGAATTCGTGGCAGAGGTTGACCGTCCTTTTGCAGCTGAAAATCTTCGCAAGCGCCTCTCAGGCGAGGAGACAGAAGCACGCTATCGCTTTCGGGGTAAGTGCAAGGACGGTACCATCCGCTATGTAGAAGTGCGCGGTCGGTATATTCAGTACAATGGCAAACCGGCCATTTTAGGCACCGTGCTGGATGTAGACGATGAGGTGCGGGCTATAGAGCGCCTGGTCCAAAGCGAAGCCCGCTACCGTCGGCTCTTCGAGCATAGCGTAGCAGGTTACTATCGCACCACAATCGATGGGCGCATTCTGGCCATTAATCCAGCCTTTGCCCACATGCTGGGCTACGACGATCCAGCAGCGTTAGAAGGCCAATCGGCTACCCTTTTCTATTTCGATCAAGCCGATCGTGATTCCTTTATTCAAACGCTGCGTCGGCATGGACGCCTGGTTAACTACGAAGTCCGCTTGCGACGGCGAGATGGTCGTGTGCTCTGGGGTATAGAAAATGTGCTGCTTGTCCAGGAGGCCGATGGCACAGAAGTCATCGAAGGCACCCTTGTTGACCTGACCGACCTGTTTGAGCAGCGTCGACGCTACTTGGGCCTTTACAACCATACCGAAGATGCTATTTTCTGGATTCGCGTTACCGAAGACGGGCAATTTTTGGTCGAAGCTACAAACCCCTCTCACCAACGCAAAACAGGCCTTACGCCGGAGGTGCTCTGGAACCGCCCCCTCAACGAAATCTTACCCCCCGAAATTGTAGCGCATGTAACTGCAAACTACCGGCGCTGCCTAGAAGCGGGCCAGCCTATCGAATATGAAGAAACCTTAGATTTGCCTGCTGGCCGACGCACCTGGCTAACCCAGCTTGTACCGATTCCGGACCCTGATGGCCAAATCCGACTTATTGCTGGCATTGCACGTGATATTACTGATCTTCGAAAGCTGCAGGCTCTGTTAGAAGCCGAAGGGCAATTTCTGGAACAACTTGCCGTTGGGACTCCACGGCAAGTGTTGTGCACGCAATTTTGCCATTTGGCCGAGCGTTTTGTCGAGGGTGCACGCGTATCGGTATGGCTTTACGAAGCGGGAAAGTTGCACCTGTGCGCTGCACCTCATCTTCCTCCAGCATTTACCGAAGTGTTTGAAGGCCATCCGATTAGCTATGAAGGGAGTATGGGAGTGGCCCTTGCTCGCCGGCAACCGGTCTGGATAGACAACATTGAAAATGACCCCTCCTGGGCCAAGTTGTACCCGTTGATCCGTCAAACGGGCATTCGTGCTTTTTGGGCTTTACCTCTAATAAGCAGCCGAGAAGAGCTGCTTGGCGTTATAGGCCTGGGTTTTGAAACCGTTCGTATACCGAGTGCCGAAGAGCAAGCCCTTGCTATCCGCCTGGCCCACCTGGCCAGAATGGGTATGGAAAGAGCGCTATTGCAAGAAACGCGCGAACGACTGGCACGTGTCATTGCCCAAATCTCGCAAGGTGTTGTCCTAACCGATACCCTGGGCAACACCGTCTGGGTCAATGATGCCTTCACCCACTTGACTGGTTACACCCTTGAAGAAGTACGCAGCAAAAACATTGAACATCTGCTACATGGTCCTCAAACCGACCGCGAAACGCTACGCCGCATGCGTCTGCGACTGCTTCGCGGTCGCGCCGCCCATGATCGACTCCTGCACTATCGCAAGGATGGATCAACCTTTTGGGATGAAGTGCACATCGACCTGCTTTACGACGAGCAAGGGCAGCATGTAGGCTATATCGGCCTGATGTCTGACGTAACCCAACTTGTAGAAGCAGAACAGCAGTTGCAAGAGGCCAAAGAACGCGCTGAAGAAGCTAGCCGCCTGAAGTCGGCTTTTTTGGCCAACATGAGCCATGAGATTCGCACGCCCCTGACAGGAATTTTGGGATTTGCCGAGCTTTTGGATGAAGAACTGGCCGCGCGAGGCCAGGAAGATCTTCGCGAATTTACCCAGATCATCGACCGATCGGGGCGGCGACTGCTCACGTTGTTGAACGATCTGCTTGACCTCAGCAAGATCGAAGCAAACCGGTTAGAGCTCAAGCTTCGTCCTGTTCAGGTTAACGAGATTGTCGAGCAGGCCGCCCAGCTTATGCGTCCTTTGGCTTTGGATAAAGGGCTACCGCTGGAGCTCGAGCTGGGCAATCCACCGCCTGCTATGGCTGATCCTAACCGTCTTCATCAAGTGGTAGTCAACTTGCTTTCAAACGCAATTAAGTTCACCGATGCAGGATATGTGCGCGTGCGCACAGGCGTCCAAGACGGGAAGGTCTGGCTGGCTGTTGAAGATACAGGTTGTGGTATCGACCCAGCATTTCTACCCCACATTTTTGAGCCTTTTAGGCAAGAGCAGGAAGGGCTTAATCAAACGCACCAGGGTGCTGGCTTAGGCCTATCGATTGCCCACCGGCTCATTGAGCTCATGGGAGGTCAGATTCGGGTGTCTTCGGAAAAGGGCCGCGGGACTACTTTTGAGATTACCTTACCCCCTGCTTTGCCTCAAGCGTAGCCAAGTGGATAGCGAGGTGCTATTTTAGTCGAATTGCATTTCCTGGCGTGGAAGCACAAGACTGAACGTGCTGCCGTGACCCGGCATGCTTTCCACTTCGAGCCATCCGCCGTGAGCCCGTGCAATAGCCTGGCTTACCCGAAGGCCCAATCCTGTTCCTTGGGGTTGTGAAGGGGCAAACAAGCGCGCTTGCTCTTCTGGAGTTAAACCCGGGCCCGTATCCTGCACTGCCAGACGCACCGTTGTTTCCGTAACGTCTGCGCGGAGCTCAACGGTTCCTCCCGGAGGTGTATGCCGTCGGGCATTATCAAGCAAGTTATCCAGCACGCGCCGCAGGCGGCTGCCGTCGGCCTCAAGAATGGGCAGTTCGGCAGGCCAGGAGGTTTGCAGCACAATGCCTGCTTCTGCAAATAGCCGCCGGTGCGCCCGTGCTGTTTCTTCAAGCAATTCGGCCAGCGGAACAGGCTCGCGATGCAAAGAAGGCTCGGGGCGCTCGAGTACACTAAGTTCAAACAAATCCTCGATCAGCCTTTCAAGATGCCGACCACGTGCTCGAACCACCTCGAGGGCTGCCCGGGTAGCCTCCAGGCGACCGGCCTCAAGGTGCCGTTGCGCTTCTTCCAGGTAGCCCAACAGCGTGGCCAGCGGCGTGCGCAGATCGTGCCCGATGCCGGCTATGAGCTCGCGACGCATCCGGTCGGTTTCTTGCAAAAGCGTAACGCTGCGCGCAACCGCTTCGGCCATTTCATTGACAGCCCGGGCCAGACGGCCAAACTCATCGTCACGCACAACCGGCAGCCGGGTGCTCAGGTCGCCGGCTCCGATTCGTTGCACCTTAGCTACAACCTGCCTGAGGGGCTGTAGCAGGGCACGGGTAAACATTGCGCCCAGCAGTAGGGCCAGCAAGAAGGCTGCGGCAAGCGTTAGCGCCAGGGCACGATAGTAAGCCGCTTGCGTGCCCGAAAGCTCACGAGCCAGCGACCGCGTAAGGGGGGTCACCAGTACACCGCCTACGCGTTGTCCATCCAAGCGATATAAGGGGGCTAGCGCCCAACCATCGCCTTCAAGCTGCACCGTTACTGCATCTTGCTGCAATCCTGTAACTACTTCGGGGGGGACTTTAGGTAAAATCCTAGAATAAGGTCCAAAAAGCTCGGAATCGGGCCAGACGATGGCAGCTACGCCCCCCAGCGAATCCAACAGCAGCACTGGATCTGGAAATCGGGCGCTAAGATCAAGCTGCAATGGAAGCGGCAACCGTGCTAGATCGACGCTGTCGAGGTCTACGCGCTGCTCAATCTCTTCGGCCAGGGCATCCAGCCGTAAGCGAATGCCTGCTGCGGCAAGCTCCAGGCTGCGCGTGCGGGCAAAGTAAGCGCTGAGCCCAACAGCCAGCAAAGCCACCAGCACCTGAGCGCTGGTCAGCAGCAACGCGACCCGACCAAACACAGAATGGCGCCCAAAGCTCATGCTTCTTCTTCGGCCTGGAACTTATAGCCCACACCCCAAACCGTCCGAATATAGCGCGGCGAACCGGGAAAAGGCTCGATCTTGGCACGCAGACGCTGCACATGCGAATCGACCGTTCGGGCATAGCCTGGATACTCAATGCCCCACACCTCCCGTAAAAGCTGCAGCCGGGTAAACGGACGGTCGGGATGCCGCGCCAAAAACCAAAGTAGGTCAAACTCCCGTACCGTGAGATGCACCAGCTGATGATCCCGCCAGACCTGTCGCCGCACCGGATCAATCCGTAGGCTACCAAATACCAGGGGTCCCTCTTCGCTTGCTTCGCGATCAAGCTGCAATCGCCGCAAGCCGGCACGAACCCGCGCTACCAGCTCGTTCAAACTAAACGGCTTGGTGACGTAATCGTCTGCGCCCACTTCCAAGCCTACAACCCGGTCGAGCTCGCTTGATCGTGCCGTAAGCATAAGCACATAGATTGCTGGATGGCGCGCCCGCAGCCGGCGGCATACCTCCAGACCGTCGATCCCAGGCAACATCAGATCCAGTATGACCAGATCCGGAGCTTCCCGGGTAGTTTCTTCCAAGGCCTCCTCGCCACGAGCTACAGCCTTTACGACATACCCCTCAGCCTGCAGACGCTCAACCAGAAGCGTTCGCAACGCCTCATCGTCTTCGACAACAAGCAGCCGAGCAGCCATAATTAAGCACTTTGCATCCTGGCTAATGTAGCATCGCTTTAAGCCGACAAATTGCTCCCATGTGCATAAAAAAGGTTACTTTTGTCACATATTGGCAACATCTTGCCGAAGTAGCGATCGATAAAGAAAGGGATCTACACCTAAAAAATTGGCGATGCCCATGCGTTATTTGTGCCTGGCCGGAATGCTTCTGCTTAGGCTGATTCCTGGCCTGTATGCGCAGGGTCTTTCGGCTGATACACTCATGAACCGTTGGGTGCGAACGCAGGAGCACACATGGAGCCGATGGCAAGCGTTGCGTGTGATGCTTGAGGTGCATCGTAAGTTCGATAGCCCTTTTGGCGTGCGCCGTTGGCAGTTCCTTGCCGAAGCCTATCTGCAGGCCGACAGCCTAAATTGGCATGTACGCTCCATCCAGATTACCCATCCGACACCCCCTCCAGAGACCCTGGGCTTTCCCGGGTCAGCATTTTACATGCTGACCGACGTGATGCCTTTGCGCCCTGCCTGGACACGCTGGCCGGTGCAAGCTCCAGCAATAGCCGATACCCTTGAAGGATTAGCCTGCTGGCGCGTTGAATTACGTCCCCCGGGACGCGGACTCGCCGAACGCGCTACACTCTGGTTTGCCCAATACGACGGACGGTTGCTCCAAAGCCGCTTGCTGATGCGCGCCCGCCCGGCTGCAACACCTATGCTTATCCTAACCCGCTTTATGCGGCTTAACGGTCTGGACCTACCCCAGTACCGCTACATAGAGTGGACGCATCCGATGCGTCGGCGCATGCGGCGCTACACCACTCTCATCACGCAAGAAATCCACTATCGCAGCTATCGTCTGGAGCCTGCTGCTGGAATCCGATAGCTGCTTCGGGGCGTTCGGAAACGCATGCTGACGTTCAACGAACTCATCGAAGCTCTGCGCAACCGCCTGCAAGGCCCTCTGCCCGGCATGCAGGCGCAACTGGCCATGGCACCGGACTACCGTCAGGACCCTAAACAGCTTCAGATTGAGGGGAAAGCCTGCCAGGAAGCTGCCGTGCTCATACCCCTCTATCCTGATGGCCAACGCCCTATGATGCTGCTGATTGCACGCCCGATGCATCTCAAAGCCCATGGTGGTCAAATCAGCTTTCCAGGAGGACGACGTGAGGCCGAAGAACCCCTTTGGCAAACCGCTCTGCGTGAAACCACCGAAGAGTTAGGTATCCCAACCGATGCCCTTACACTTTTAGGCCCTCTAACCCCCCTCTACATTCCTGTATCCAACTTTTGCGTCCATCCTTTTGTCGGCAGCCTTCAGACCCTACCACCCCTCAAGCCCTGTTCAGAGGAAGTTGCGGCTGTGCTGCATGTACCCTTAGAACAATTACTGGACCCTGATGCGCGCCGGTGCGCGCTTTGGAACGTCCGCGGCCGAGCGGCCTGGGTTCCTTTTTTCGAAGTCGAAACCTATCGCATTTGGGGCGCCACCGCCATGATCCTCGCAGAATTTCTGGCCCTGGTGCGCACGCTACCGCAGCTACATGCGCCCCCTGCATCGACTGACCTTTCTTGTAGCTAACGTTTACGTAGTCTTGCGTAATTGCCAAACTTGTATCGGCTTACTTTTTTAAGGAAAGCATATGGAGCTTGAGCCCCTGGCTGTATGACCACCGCTTTTGCCTGGAATGCCTCCCACCCAGTCCATGCAGAAACCGGCCATGTAGAACGGCCCGAACGCTTGGAAGCAATCCGAGAGCGCTTGCTAACTTCACCGCTATGGGAAAGGCTTGTTCATCGACAGCCGCTCCCGGTAGATTGGGAAATCGTCCGCCTGGTACACCGACGCCCCTACATTGAGCGCCTGCAACAAGCTGCAGCACATGCTCCATTACGGCTCGACGTGGATACGTATTTACAACCGGGTAGTTTAGAAGCTGCCTTAGAAGCGGTTGGGGCCTTACTGTCTGTCACCCAAGCGGTACTTGAAGGACAGGTTACCAATGGCTTTGCAGCGGTTCGCCCCCCTGGTCATCATGCTACACCTGATCAGGCAATGGGCTTTTGCCTGTTTTCGAACGTGGCTATCGCTACGCGTTGGGCCCAGCAAACCTTTGGCCTTGAGCGCGTAGCCATCATAGACTTCGATGTTCATCACGGCAACGGCACGCAGGAAGTTTTCTATGAAGACCCTAACGTGCTTTTCTTGAGCGTACATCAGTTTCCTCATTATCCTGGTACCGGTCGAGCCGAAGAAATTGGCGCTGGACGTGGCCGAGGTACCACAGTAAACGTTCCCCTTCCGGCTTACACTGGCGACAAAGGCTACCTGGAGGCCTTCCGACGCCTGTTGGGCCCTGTAGTGCGCCGCTTTCGGCCTGAGGTGATTTTCCTCTCGGCTGGGTACGACGCCCACTGGCGCGATCCCTTAGGCTCCATGCAGCTTAGCGTAACAGGCTATGCTGCCCTGGTTTACGAGATCATGGAATGGGCCGATGCCTATTGCGATGGCCGGCTGATAACCACGCTCGAAGGCGGCTACGACCTTGAAGCCCTTGCAGCCTGTGTAGAAGCCACCTTGACACGGCTGCTTGATCCCACAGCCCTGGTTACCGATCCCTTAGGCCCTTCTCCTCGTGAGGAAGTCGATGTGCGCGACTTGCTTTATGAACTACGGCTGCTTCATCAAGTAGCCTGAATGCGTTAGCCCAGCTGCGCTAAAAACGTCTTCCAGGGCGTAGCCGGCATGGTTTCAGTTGTAGCCCGCGCCAGCGCTCGGATTAGCATGGCCGCGCGCTCTACTTCTTGCTGATCGGCGGCTTCTACAATGTCCACAATGTCGAAGCGCCCTAGCGTTACATAGCTTTCCTTCCAGGTTACACCCGGGCAGCGCTTGCGGATTTCTTCTGAGACGCGGTCAGCCAGTTGTCGAAATTCGACAGGGTCTCTGAACGAATCTGGCCCCAGTCGGGTGAAGATGAGGTACGTTGCCATGGCAGCCCCTCTTGCGGTTTAAAGCGTAGAAAGAGATGCCGTAGCGCACCACCGCAAAAGATCGCTACACGCAGGCTTTGCGTGTTTTAGACGCCGGACATTGCAGGAAAAGTTCCTTTTTAGCGTGTAGCCATAGAAACGCTAAAATTGCTGCTTTTTAGCCCAGCACCTCCCTCCCAAAGCTCAAAGCCTGTCTCTACAGCATGTAAATACCAGCTTGGGCTAATATAGCCCCGTGCTACTGCATCATCGATAAAAGCCTTTAGGTCCAAGCGAACTACTTCTGTAGTAGGTTCTACGCGCCGATAGGCAATGTAATTCCAGTCCCAATCAGCAAACCACACCTCCCAGCTAGCCCCTCCGATCGAGACCGTTGCTACCCGGCTCCCACCGGGCACGACATTACCCCGCCAATTAAGCCAGATCATCAGTTCAGCTCCTCCACTGTAGCCATTGGTCGATGTAAGCGATGGACTAAACCAAATATCGTAGGCCGCATTCCATCGACCAGAATCGATTGGCGTAAGCTTCCAGGAGCTGTACAGCTGGGCCAATGCATCAACCCGAAGCGGCAAGCCCGACTGGTTGGTACAGGCCCCCCAGTGACAGCCTATGTAGATGGCTGGATAGGCAGCCACATTGTTGCCATTGCGGTGCTCAGCGCGCATAATGGTAAATTTGCCTGTTTTTAGCCCTACTTCGATACACTGAGCGGTTTCAGCACCCCACACATTGTTGATCACCCGATAGCGACCCTCAGCTATATCTTGGGAACCCCAACGGCTACACAGCAGGGCAGTAGGTTCTTCGCCTGAATCGCCGTTAGAATCCTCCTTTTCTGGAAAAAGCAGGCTACAGCCCGTCAAAAATCCCACTAGCAATACGTGAGCGACGGTGTGCTTCATGATATTTTGTTGAGCTACAATGGGACATCAAGGTATGGATGAAGAGCTTCTCCAATCACTCCCCTTCTGGCCAGTCATCTGTGCGGAATGGGGAGGCAGGCAAGCCAGCCCGATTAAAGAGTACGGCATGTGGCGTATTCGACCAAGCGTAACGTACGGCTTGGGGGTTAGGTACCTGAGGGCTCCAGGCCACCAGCGTATTGCCTTCAACGCGCACGTGAGCAGGATAAAACACGCGGTCAGCTCCAGCAACGACAAAGGCATCTGCGACCGGCTGGCGCAGCACCAAGCCGCCTTCGGCATACCGAAAATGCAGACGGATGCGGTTGCCTTCACGCGTCATGCGTTCGTAGATCGGTCCGGAAAACACGATGTCTTCGCGGCCATAGGTATTGGCCAAGGCCCAAAGTGCCAGACGTTGTCCGACTTCCTGTTTACGGGCGGGGTGGATATTCCGGTCATTACCGACATCGGTTGTTACCACCATGCCGGTGTTGGGTACGCGCAGCATGGTGCGCAGCTGCGCTTCCCGCAGTCGTTGGGAATAAGCGTAGGGGCCGTAATCATAGGGAGCAATTTGCACAAAGTAGAATGGAAAATCGCCCAGATTCCAATGTTTACGCCAACACTGAATGAGCATAGGAAAAAGCCGTTCGTATTGGCCGGCGCGTCCTACGTTCGATTCGCCTTGGTACCAGATTACGCCGCGAATGCTAAACGGAATAAGCGGATAAATCATGCCGTTAAAAAGCGTGGTCGGCGTATTGGAGCCGAGCGCAATTGGCAGTTTCGGCCGACCGGCGTAGCTACGCACGCCTTCCCCAAAGACATAAAGCCAACGCCCGACCAGCTCGGCTACCGGCAGATAGCGCCAAGAGCCGGCCAGCGACAAGGCAACCTCCGGCTGTCCTTCAGGGTAGAGGCGAAGTTGCTCGGGTTGTCCCCAGAGGCCACCCCCTCCCTGGGTGTCGATGACGCGCACAGCGATTAAATTCTGGCGCTTGACGAGTTCAGCGGGGATGCGGTAGCGACGAGGAGTTTCCCAATAGCCCAATTGTTGATAGCCGCCTACTTGTTGTCCGTTGAAATAGGTGCGGTCCATGTCGTCGATGGGCCCCAGCTCTAAGATAAGGTTACGGCCGATCCAGCCTTCGGGCACTTCAACGGTTTTCTGAAACCAGACTACCCCATCGAAAGCCCCCAACTCAGTGTCCTCCCAACGGGTGGGAAGCGTCATTGTGAGCGTATCGTTGAGGGCCGTTTGGGCATAGCGTCTGTCATCCAGTTCAAGTGTAGCCCAGAAGGTAGTATCGGGGGGTGGAGGAACTTCGCGCTGGGTTAATTGGGCACGCCAGGCCTCCAGTTCATGGAGTACGGGTTCGGTTGCTTCCAAGCGGGCCGCCAGATCCCGAAAGTCCGGCAATTCACGCAGGTGTTCACGATCGACCCAGGCTTCGGCTGGCGTGCCACCCCAGCTGCTCAGGATGAGCCCAATCGGAACGCTCAGCGAGTCGTGCAACGTTTTTCCAAAGAAGTAAGCGACAGCGCTAAACGTAGGCAGCGTTTCTGAAGAGCAGACTTTCCAGGTACCGTTGAAGGTTGCTTGAGGCGTTAGAGCTACGGCACGTTCAACGGTAAGCAGGCGAATCTGGTCGCAATTAGCCTGTCGAATGGCCTCGGTTGCTCCTAAAACCGAATCCTTGGGTGACCAGCCAGCAGCGCGAGGAAGAAGCGGCATTTCCATATTTGACTGACCTGAAGCCAGCCAGACTTCGCCGATGAGCACATCCCGGATGCGCAAAGAAGTAGCACCTGCTCGCACTTCCAGGGTGTAGGGACCGCCAGCTTCTAAAGGAGGTAGCGTAACCATCCATCGGCCATCAGCATCAGCCTGAGTATGCGCTTCGAGAGTGTCGAGGCGTAGCGAAAGGGTTGCCCGAGGTGCAGCCCATCCCCAGACCCGAATAGGCTGCTGGCGTTGTAAGACCATGTGATCGGTAAAAATAGGGGCTAAGCGTAGAGAAGATTCTTTAGCACAACCACTTAAGAATAAGATACCTAAGCAAATTCCCCAAAACGCTTTTTTCATATAAGAAAACAGCTTAATCGGTAACAGGCACTCAAAAATACTTGGAGATTAGGCTAAACGCAACGTGGCTGCCAACTAAAATCGAAGAACCCGACCCCAAGCTCCCAAAGCTATTGAGAAATCAACTCAGGAACAAAAATATCCCGATTTTTGGCAATAAACTTAAACGTCAAGAGATACGATGAAATCAGAATTCCGTAATCAGATTCCGCCCAATAGAAAAGCCTTTACAAGACTAAAAAATGCAATTAAATCGAGTTGACCCTGACTGTATCATAGTTTGAAGTATCTTCAGAATGAAGTAGGCTTCATCCATCAAGCCCAAGGCCTTTCCCTAGATCGTCCGCCTCCTGCAAATCGCCGTGACGCTGCTCTCAATCGTCGAGGCTTAAAGAAGTTGGGACTAAATCAGTAACATGCAGGCGGCCTACCTAAGTCTCATTTCGGCGAAGGTGTACTTTAGTCTTCAGCAGGGGCCTACCCTGAGCTTTCTAGTGCCATTAGAACTAGGAAGGCATCAGGCGGTGCCTGCTTCCGGGAGTTGGAGGCTGTAACCTGCAGGAAGTTGGCCGTGTTGAGGTCTGTCTGAAATCCAGAATAAGCTGAAACGGCTCAGGAGCGTCCCAGACATCGGGCTTTCACGGTGATGGAGCCCTTTCATCCGAAGCGAACTGAACACAAATTCGACTGCCCTTGACCATACCGATAGTAAGTCCACCTACCATCCCGACTGGAGCGCCAATGAGGGCTCCTATAACCAAACCAGCTATAGGGCCACCCATACATACAAAGCCTGAACACGCAGCCTCTTCAGATGCGGAATTGGCCCCAACGTAAGCCAATGCGATGGTTCCACCCACAAGACCCAAGCCTGCCCCCTCTAAGGCACCCCGGAGCCGATCGCGATAACAGATGACCTCAACCTCCCCCGGTTGAGCCGACTGCTGGTTTCTGCTTCTAGTCTGCCACCACATGATGGTCTCTGGCGAGACTTTCACACTGTCCGCCCGAATTCGTCGGCCGTCCCGTAAGACAACCTCCATCTTTTTCCCCTGGAGCCTGTGGTTAACCTTCTGCCAGTCCTCAGACGATGCCTTCGATCCTAAAGTAAGCGTGTGGGAGCACCCCAGGGTCAACGCTGGCACTAAGCTACCTAACAGGATTTTCTTCCAACTAACCTCCTGCATAGCCTCCCGTTCATTACCAAAAGCTTCAATACCCAAAACCTAGCCTTCCAAATCCAGAAATAGGTCTATTTGAGCGCGTTTTACCTTTGCCTATCTCTCAAACCTATAAAGTTAATTATTTTAAATACTTACTCCTCAAAAACCAAGATCCCTCAATTAGCTTAGAGATCGATGACCCGAATAATAGCTAAGAATTTAATCTTCAAGTATATAAATTGAAGAAAGGTTGCGAGCTAACTGACCATAATCTAGCCCATATCCTATGACAAACTGATTAGGAATCCGAAAGCCTACATACTTCAAAGGCACTTCAACCTGCGTCGCCTCTACCTTATGCAGCAAGGCTACCGCTTCCAGCGAGGCTGGCTTATAAGCCCCAAGACGCTTAAACATAAATTCCATTGACAACCCGGTGTCTACAATATCCTCCACAATAAGCACATGCCGCCCTCTGAGATCTGCATCAATCTTCTTGAGTTCATACACCTGCCCACTTGAAACCTTTTCTGCGCCATAGGAAGAAAGCTTCAAAAAGTCAACCTCACAGTCAATGGTAATAGCCCGCATCAAGTCAGCTAAAAACATAAACGCCCCATTGAGCACCCCAATTAGAATGGGTTGCTTTCCAGCATAATCCTGACTAATCTGCCATCCTAGCTCAGCAACCCGACGTTGTATAGTCGTCTCATCTAAAAAAAGCCTAAACCGCTCTCCCCGACATTCTATTACTTCCGGAACCGCGCTATGCGAAAACGTGCAAGCCATACCTAATCTACTTTAGGTTAATTCTGCCTTCAGAAAGTCTTGAAATATAACACACCCGCCAAGAGCTCGGGAAGTACGCAGGAAATTTGCACACCCTCAGACGTGGTTGGGCATAAACCGAAGCTGCACAACCCGAACTGTCTCTGGCCGCACCCGAAACGGTTCGGCTAGACGATACCCCGCTACCCAAACAATCTCCTCTCCATGGCACACCACGTAGCAATGCCTGCGCTGGTCCACCGGCACGCGCAGGTCGGTTAGCAAATCACTCACTTTTTTGTGGCCTTGCATTCCTAGCGGTTGCAGCCGATCACCAGGCTGCCACCGCCGCACCCATAGCGGCCATTGGAGCCGGTCTGCATCTACATACACCAAAGCCGCTGATCCCGTATTCAAGCAAGCTGGCTTCTGCGGCAGCAGCACGGCCTCAAAAATTCCACCGCTCAAGGTAAGCAGTTTTCCAAGCTCTAATGCCCCCTTTTCTTCCCCTGACGTAATCGAAGCACGACGCCGGAAACGCAAACCCTTTCGATCACGCCAGATCGTCCCTTGCAATAACTCCAGCCGCCGTCCAGGCTGCGATCCCAGCAAGCGCAATACCTGTTGGACCAAACGACGATGGCGTGGCGCCCCAGGCAGCCACCGCATCAAGGCCTCTATGACAAGCCGCTGCTGCCAAACCTCAGGCATCGCTATAAGGGCTTCATAGCGTAGCCATCCGCCCACAGCATCTGCTTCAGCAACACACGCCCAATGCTGTGCAAGTAGCTGAGTAAACGTACTTTGCCGGTAAGCACGCAACACCTCTGCCGTATGGGCCAAGCGTTCAGCTACATTAGCCCCGAAATGCTCCCGAAACAGAGGAAACACGACCCGACGCAAGAATGCGCGGCGATAGTTCAGCGAGGCGTTGCTTGCATCCTCGCGCCAGGTCAATCCCTCAGCGTAAGCCCAAGCTTCGATCTCTGCACGCGTCACGCAAAGCAAGGGCCGCACCAAGCGTAACGGTTGCTTAGGATGCAAACGCCTTGCCGGCGCCATTCCGGTTAGTCCTTCCAGTCCACTACCCCGCAGCAGATTCAGCAACAAAGTTTCGGCCTGGTCATCCCGATGGTGTCCAACAGCCACGGCCTTAATGCCTTCGCGCTGTGCCAAACGGGTAAAAAACCCATACCGCACCCGCCGTGCAGCCGCCTGAATCGAGTCTCCCTGCACTTTGGCTTTAAGCTGCAACCGCGCAATGCGCAGCGGAATCCGATGCTTACGGCAAAGGGCACGTACAAACGCTTCGTCGGCATCTGAATCTGCGCCCCGCAGCCTGTAGTTCACGTGCGCCACCACAGGCACATACCCCAAGCGACGAAGCACTTCGAGAAGCACCACCGAATCGACACCTCCACTTACGCCCACCAGTACGCGCTCACCCGGCCAAAAGAGCGCGTGCACCTCAATAAAATGCCGAACCTTTTCCAGTAGCATTAGACGCTTTAAAGTACTGCACCCACTACCTCAAGAACGACCAAAACGGCGATCAAGCTCCTCGAGCGTAATCCGCACCATCGTAGGCCGGCCACTGGGCGCAGTATAGGGCATCTGGCAAAGAAAAAGCTGATCAATAAGGGTGCGCATTTCTTGCTCATTCAAACGGGTACCTGGCCGAATGGCATTGCGACGTGCCATGCTACGCGCCAGATTTTCCCGGCTCGGAAGCCGCAAGGTCTGTTGGGCTTTGTACTGATCGAGCAGGTCAGTAAGCATGGTACGTTCGTCACCAGGACGAATCCCGTCTGGAACGCCACGTACTACGACCGTTCGACCGCTAAATAGCTCCAGGTCAAACCCTAAAGCCCGAAGGTCAGGAAGTAACTCCTCCAGTAAGGCAAAATCTGCTGGGCTGAACTCAAGCGTCTGAGGAAAAAGCAGTTGCTGGGAAAGGCCAAAGCCACTTTCCAGGTTACGCAACGCACGCTCATAAAGAATGCGCTCGTGGGCTGCACTTTGGTCGATAAGCAGCAAACCTGAGCGAATCTGGGTAAGAATGTAGCGGTCATGCACCTGCCAGAGCAACGTGTCGTGCTCAGGCGTTTCGTCTTCACCTTCGGCTTGAATGCCAGAAGGGAGCAGTTGAGTGGTCTCGGTTTCCAGATCAGGTGCAGGAGCCGCATACAAACGTTGACTTACCACGCCAGGCAGCACAGCAGGAGGATTCAAAGGTGGAGGCGAAGTTTCCACCCAAAGGGGCGGCGTAGCTTGGGGTTCAAGCTGAGGAACACGGTCGGCCATACCCAGCGCCCGACGCACAATCGCCCGCAATACACCATAGAGCCCCCGCTCATCATCAAACTTTACTTCAGCTTTGGTGGGATGCACGTTGACATCGACATGCCGCGGATCCAGCTCAAGAAACAGCACAAAAAACGGATGGGCTCCTTCGGGTAAAAGCTGTTCATAGCTACTGGAAACAGCGTGCTCTAAGTAGCGATGCCGCACCCAACGGCGATTGACAAAGAAAAATTGCTCCCCCCGGCTTTTACGATACAGTTCTGGCCGTCCCAGGAATCCTCGCACGGTAAGGTAACTGGTGGCTTCATCAACAGGGATCAGTTCCAGAGCATATTCTGGACCGAAAAGCGCTCCAATGCGACGTCGAAGGCGTTCAGCAGGTAAAGGATCGGTTTCTGGGGGAAGGCGGTAAATCTCGACGTCGTCGTGTATTAAAGTAAATCCTACTTCAGGATGCGAAAGCGCCAGCACCTGGAACGTTTCAATCACATGCTTAAACTCTGTAGCCGGGGTTTTTAAGAAATTGCGGCGGGCCGGCACGTTATAAAACAGGTTACGCACAGCCACCGAAGTCCCATCGGTAGTTGCACAAGGCTCAGCCAAAAGAAGCTTTCCCCCCTCAACTTGTACCCGAAAGCCTGCTGGATCACTACGACGTTTGGTTTTCAGTTCGACGCGGGCTACCGCTGCAATCGAGGCCAGCGCCTCCCCCCGAAATCCCAGGGTACGAATGCGCTCTAAATCTTCTAAGGTTCGAATCTTACTGGTAGCATGTCGTTCAAAACAACGGCGGGCATCGATGGGGCCCATACCGCAGCCATCGTCGATCACCTGGACAAGCGTCTTCCCCGCATCTTTAAGGATTACTGTGATCTCACGTGCGCCCGCATCGAGGGCATTCTCGACCAGTTCTTTGACAACCGAAGCCGGACGCTGCACTACCTCCCCGGCAGCAATCTTGTTGGCCAGGGACTCCGGCATAATTTGAATCAGACCATCTGCCTCGCCTATCTCAACCATTGATTACGCTCGTTGATAGCCCATGCAGTTAGCCCAAAGCATTGTATACGTACAACGCGATGAGCAGCAAAATCAGGAAGTAAATTAGGCTCAGCGGATTGCGACGTTTAGATAGCGCGCGGCGTTCGATACGCAGGCGGCGTCGCAGCCGTTCCTCTCGTTCTGGGTTATAATAGCGCGGCTCGTAGGAAAAGCGCCGAGGAGCCCTGCGTCCAGGAAAAAAAATGCCCATCCCGTGCTGCTGGCCTTTTGGCTTTCAAGGTTTATACAGGGAGCTACCAGAGCCCGTTCCAGCTCAAGCATACAGCCCAACTACCCAGCGCAGGTAGCAGTAAGCCAGCGGAGCAACAACCAGTAAGGCGTCGAAGCGATCAAGCACACCGCCATGGCCCGGCAAAAGCGTGCCAGAATCTTTTACGCCCGCTGCGCGCTTAAGCTGGCTTTCAGCCAAGTCCCCCAACGGTCCTACTGTGCCACACAAAAATCCCAGCACCAGCATGTGGGGCCAGGCCAGGAAGTCCACTACCCAGCGTTGCCAGACTACAGCTACCAGTAAAGCCCCAACCAATCCTCCTAGAGCGCCCTCCCACGTCTTACCTGGCGAAATGCGCGGCGCCAGTAGACGCCGGCCCCAGAGTTTTCCTACCCCATAGCCAAACGTATCGGCAGCCCAGATCATGATCAGCACTCCCAGCGTCAACCCAAAAGCCTGATGCGCTTCTGGCCCAGGATGTAAGCGCAATGCCAGCAGGGCGCCTAGTAGGGCAGCTGGATAAACAGCGCCCAGTAAGGTTGCAGCCAAACGCACCGGCATCTCTGCAGCAGGCTTGCGAAAGGGCGCCCGTATCAGCAATCCAACTCCCCACAGCACAGCCAGCGGTAAAGCGGGAGGCCATATCGGCAAAAGTGTTAGTAGCAGGCCCAGCATCAACCCGCCACTTCGGTAAGCAGGCAGTCCAACACGCGCCAGTAGCTGGTAGCACTCCAGCATGCCCACAACAGACAAAAGAAGCACCAATAGAACAAAAGCAACTCCACCCAGCCATAAACTACCCACAAGCACCGGAATCCCGGCTAGTGCTGTAAGGGTTCGCAGCAGTAGATTCGAGGCAACTGTAGCTGAGCGCTTAGTCTTCTGCATCGGGGCCGTCCTGATCTGCCGTTTTTGGTTCAGAGCGGCCAGCTTCGGCAGCACGACGCAGATCTGCTTCATCTACGGACGTTTCAAGCACACGCTGAGCCGCTTCGGCAAACGCTTGAGGTACACGCACACTTACCTGCGCCAAACTGCCCACATTCAGATTGAAAACGTGGTCTCGCTGCGAAAAAACTACAGCAGGAATCCCGGCATCGTCCAGCCGGTCCCGCACGATGTCCGCCTCGTAGTCGGTGTTGCAGCGAAATACCTCTACCCAATCGGACTGCGCTTCACGCTTCATCGCTTTCTCCAGAGGTTAAGGATTGTGGAAACTTTTGAAGGATGTAGACGACCAAGCAAAAGCCGACAAGCCCCCCTACAACAGCGTACCAAGGAACTGCCCAGGCCTCTATCGCTTGCCAGGTTATCCCCCGCTGATGGGCAAACATTGCTAACAGCACCGAAAATGCATTATTGGCCAAATGCACGATCACTGCAATCCAAAGGCTTCCGCTTTTCCAAACCAGATAGGCCAGATAGATCCCCAGCAAGCAAAGCGGTAGCACCTGCGTCAGGCGTAGATGATAAAGGCCAAAAACCAGCCCAGAAAACACAATCCCACCGACGATGCCCAAACTACGCTCTGCTTGACGCTGCACGTAGCCTCGAAACAGCACCTCTTCACATAAGGCCGGGACCACAGCCAACATCAACAAGTTAGGTATAAGCCCTAAGCCGCCTTCCAAGGCAGCGGTGATCAAGGCCATTTGCAGCTCGTCGAATGCCCGTAACGACTCCGGTAAGGGCAGCGATGCGTTCACCTGTCCCAACCACTGCACAACCGGGAGTAGACAAGCCCATCCCACCATTGCCCCAACAACCATAGGGGTTGGCGCAGATTGAAAGCGCAAAAAGCGATCAAGATGAGACGTGTGCAGGCGCGCCAACACCAGAGCTGGCAGCGCCAAGCCCAAGAGCTGACCAGCCGTATTGGCCGCAAGTAGCACTCCCGGCCAACGGCGCATTAGGCCAGGCAAATCCATCAACGCTCCCGGCCCTTCGCCTACCCATAAAATGCCTATCATCAAGGCCAATGGGCTGATGACCAGCTGAAAAAGCACAAACGCCAACAATAAACCCAAAATAGCGGTAAGCAAAGGCGACCACTGCGCCCGCTCAAAAGGTCCGTTAAGCCAAGAGGGATGCTGCATCATGGCGAAACAAATGGCGAGTTTGGGCAAAGATACGACAGAAGAAAGCCTCAGGGATTAGGGAACGTGACCCTAAGGGGGAGCGTACGCTTGCCGTGTTGTGCGCATTCACAACGAATGCATAGACTTCCCCATAGCTTCCTGCTATATTTAGCAACCAGCGCAAGCGCCCGTAGCTCAGGGGACAGAGCACCAGCCTCCGGAGCTGGGTGTCGCAGGTTCGAATCCTGCCGGGCGCACTAAGCCGGTCTGTACAGATCGGCTTTTTGTATTTTAAGGGAAACCTAATTCGGCTACCGCCATGCATCAGCTAATCCTAAGTAGTCTGTTGATTTTTGCAGTCGCAACGGCCGCAGCCCAAGACACCCTTTGGACCCCCTTGTTCAATGGCAAAGACCTGAGCGGCTGGGAGCACGTAGGCGAAGGGCGCTTTATAGTAGAAAATGGTTTGCTTAAAACCGAAGGCGGCATGGGCTTGCTGTGGTATACGGGTCAAAAATTTGGCAACGTCGTTATCCGCGTGGTCTACAAAAATCCTGAAGGCAAAAACTCCGGAGTATTTATCCGGATTCCTGAGCCGCCCACTGAACCTTGGATGCCCGTTAATCGGGGCTACGAGGTGCAAATCGACGATCGAGGCGATGATTATCATTGCACGGGTGTGCTTTATTCGCTCACCCAAGCAAAGGCTCGGCCCAGCCGACCCGGTGAATGGAACGTTATGGAGATCACGCTTGATGGGCCCCGTACTATCGTACACGTAAACGGGGTGCTGGTAACCGACTATACCGAAGGCGATCCCGTGCCCCCCAAGAAAATCTGGTATGAACCCGATCGCGGCCCACGTCCTTTAGAAGGCTATATCGGATTGCAAAATCACGGTCCTGAAGACGTGGTGTACTTTAAGGAAATCAGCGTGCGGCCAATATCCCGTCCGTAACCGGTAACATGCGCCGATGGACTGCATTAGCTTGCGCCAAAGACGCATATTTTTGGCTTAAGACGCTTGCATTTTGAATTCAGCTTGAAGCTGAGAGTACTAAGCAGGAGCGTCTCATGGAACACCCCAATAAACGTTTGGCGCAAGCTTTTCGACAGCTTTCTGCGCAGCTGGAAGAATTATCCCAACGCCTTCAGGTGGTATCGGACCGGATGGGTTGGATTGCCTACCGCCATTTTAACCAGCCCTTTGGGGATGGTGACGTAGCCTGTCGCATCTGGGTTCGATTTCGGCAATACACGACGCGAAACTGAACGTTCTACGAGGCCGTCGGCGAAGAGGAGGTTTGCTTGTATTCAGCAGCGGCCACTACAGAGGCCACCGTCAGGTCACCCGTAACGTTGGTGACGGTGCGGCACATATCTAAAATACGGTCCACTCCCAAAATTAGCGCAATTCCGGCACTGGGCACGCCCACGGACTCTAAAATAATGACCAGCATTACAATTCCAGCACTGGGCACGGCGGCAGTGCCAATAGAGGCCAGCAGAGCTGTTAACAAAATGGTTAGCTGTGCCCCCAGATCTAATCCCAAGCCTAACGCCTGGGCAATAAACACCGCTGCTACAGCCTGATAAAGGGCCGTGCCGTCCATATTAATCGTTGCACCCAATGGTAAAACAAAAGACGATATCTCTTCGGGAATCTTCAGGTTTTTTTCGGCGCACTCCATCGTTACAGGTAGCGTAGCTCCACTGGAGGAGGTTGAAAAAGCTACCAGTTGAGCTGGGGCAATTCCACCAAAAAAGACCTTAAGGGGCATACCAGCAATAAACTTAACCAACAGGGGATACGTACCCAGCGTATGTAGCAGCAGGCCCAGAAGTACTGTTAGGCTATAGTACCCTAAGGCAGCCAGCAACTCCAGCACTTGTTCCAGACTGTCCTGTGCAATCGAGGTGATGGTGCCGGCCATAAGCGCAAAAACGCCTACTGGCGCCGTGCGCATGATCAATTCAACCAAACGAATGACCAGGGCATTAACACCCTCAAAGAACGCGATCACAGGTCGCGCTTTTTCTTGAGGAATGAGGAGCAGGCCAATTCCAGAAAACAGCGCTATAAAGACTACTTGTAGCATATTCCGGTTATCCGCTGCTGCACTAAAGACGTTTTCTGGCACGATATCGACCAAAAGCTGTAATGGACCGCGCTCACGCGTCTGCTGGGCAAGCTCAGTGCGCGCTTCAACATCTGCTGCGTAGGCCGACTGCAAGCGTTCGCGCATGTCTGCAGGGACGGTGTGGCCAGGCTCTAACAAATTGACCAACGTCAGACCTAGGATAAGGGCTATTGTGGTCGTTGTGACGTACACCAGGATCGTCTTTGTACCAATACGCGAAAGGCGCCGCAAGTCCGAAAGCGAGGTTACGCCCACAATCAGCGAAGCCAACACAAGCGGCACCGCAATCAGTTTGAGCAGATTGATAAAAACAGTACCTAGGGGCGCAACCCAACGCTCCACCCAACTACTCCACCCTTGTGCTGCAGCCCAAAGACCAAATAGCAACCCCAGCGCCAGACCGAGGATAATCTGCCAGTGCAGCTTTCGATACCAAGGCATAATTCCACACAGCTTTAGTTATCGATGCGTTGCCCAAAGAACCGAAATGCCCGCGCAGAATGCAAGGGGCTTTAATAAACAAAAAGGGCAGGCCTACAAACCTGCCCTCGGCTGCTCATAACAATGGATTTAGGCAGTGAGCTTGAGGTCGCGTTGCAGTTCCTTGCTTTTGCTAGGTTTCCAGATGTATTGATCGACAAAGTAATGGTGCAACGGAAAGCCAATCAGAAAAGCCTTCAGCAGAGCATCGGTATGCAATCCGCCAAAAAGGGGCACTTCACTAGTGATCACAAACGGCACGCAGCCCGGATGCACGTCAAATGTACAGCCCAAAATGCGGAAAATGGCAGCAAAAAAGATGGCGCACCCAAAGTAGGTGAGCAAGTTACGCGAAATCTTGGGCGCCAACCCAAATTGCCGCTGGTCCACCCCAGGCCGATGATAACGATTGCGGTGATGAAACCAAACAATAGCATGGTACTGGATATCGTGAAAGATGGTCACAAAAGCCCCAAAGGCCAGTAGCGGCGCGGTCAAGACCGCAGGTGAATAGCATACGTATACATGCAAGGGGACCACAGCCAGCATAAACAAGACTTTGGGCAAATTGATCTTTTCTCCCCGACGAAGCTTAACCAATTGACGCGTCAGAAAAAGAACAGCTAGCGTAACCACGGCGGCCGCTGTTAGGGCCACTACCCAATGTTCCCAAGCTACGGCTTTTAAGTAGTTCAGGTCTGTCAATGCAGCCCATCGGCTACCCTGAGGAAGTGGCGGATAGGGTGGCAACGCTTCAGGCAAACCGAGCCCACGCCGAGCCTCTGGGTGACGCACCACAAACGCCACGAAGGGCAGTAGCAAGCCGCCGTAGAGCAAAGCGCTGTCAATTCGGTAATCCGTGTGACTGAACTCTCCGTTTTTGCGCTGATATAGCCGCATAAAGCCGTAGTGTTGCCGGACCACATGCCAGTAAGCCCAGAGCCCAAAGAAGACCAAAAATGCCTTCCAAGGAAGCTGATAGTTCGCTACACCTAGCTCATACAAAACCCAGGAAAGGAGGATCGTAAACGGTCCGGCCGCAAACCAAAGCAGACTCCAGGTAAGCAGCTTTTTACGCTGTTGGAATTCCTGCTTATCGAGGTAGGTCCGGCTAATGGTGCCAAAAAAGTGCGGACTGTCGAGCAGAACCACCCACAAAAACCAGATCGTCACCATATCCCATCCCAGGCCGGCATGCATGAAAAACAGCGCATAGCCGGCTAGTGCACCGCCAATAAACCACAGCAAGTCAGCACGCCGACTAATAATCCAGTTTGCCGATAGACTGTGTTCCAGTGCGTGCGCGTAGGTGAGCAGACGAGCCATAGCACTATCCTCCTGCGATAGGCTTTTATGTGCACAGTGCCCTAAAAAAACAAAGCGCTTACCTTAAAGGCAAGCGCTTGTTTTTTACGTTTTTGTGTTCTACTTTTTGAAGCTTAACAGCAGCGAAAAGCGCATCGTGTTGGCCAGCGGATGGTTCTCTTTTAAGGCATACACGTAAGAAAAGTCGACCCCCACGATGTTATAGCGCAAGCCGGCGCCAAAGGTCATAAACTGCCGGTTGCCGTTATAAGGGTTCTCATAGAAAAAGCCCGTGCGCAAGGCAAAAAGTTGGTTATACCAGTACTCCACGCCTAAACCAATCATCAGTTGCTCCCAGATGCTGAGCGTGCGGTAGCGGGCTTCTTGTTCATTGAAGGGGTTTTCGCGCACCTGAATAGGCCGCCAGGCCGTAAAAATGGCCTTATAGAAAGGATCGGCCCGCGAGCCACTGGAGTCGCTCCGCACGCGAATCAGCAGCTTGGTAAAGTCATTGGCAAACGTGATCCGGTTGTAAGGATCGAGGTCAAACGTAAAGGCATAGCCAAAACGGATGTTTGTAGGGATAGGGTCTTTTTGGGCGCCTTCAGAGTACTGGATTTGCGGCCCCATGTTGTTCAGGTTAAAGCCCGCTGAAAACTGTCCGGTAGCCTGGCCGCCCAAGCTAAAAGGACGCGTGCGGTACAAGAGCCCTACGTCCATGCCAAACGATTTTCCAGCTTTGGTTTCGCGGCCTTCGACTTCAATGCCTGAGGCCAGATTAGAATAGATGTAACGCACGCCTACTCCTAATGCCAAACGATCACGAATCTGGTAGCCATAAGAAAGTCCAGCAGCTACATCGTAGGAACGAAATGTGCCCAAGGGATTGTTGTTTTCATCGCGCCACTCATGCTCGCCCATGTTGAGCAGCGTCACGTGCGCCCCCATATTGCCCCAGCGCCCCAAAGAAAAACGGCCTACTAGATACTCATAGTAGAGACCGGCATTGAACTCGGGAAGCCAGTTAGAGTGCGTGATGGACACTTCTACGGCCTGGGGCTGAAAGGCCAGTCCGGCTGGATTCCAGAACAACGCATAAGCATTGTCAGCCACAGCGACTCCAGCGTTGCCCATGCCGGCCGCACGGCTGTCGGGCTCAATCTGCAGAAAAAGCACCGCCGCGCCGCCCACCTGGGCATACACCGTTGCCGCAAAACAGCAAGCTGCTACAGCCAAAAAGAGACAGCGCATGGGGTGCTTTAAGTGCGATTTTTTCAACATAGTACGCATAGTTTTCTCAGGTTTAAAGATCAACCTGTTGTTTTGTCTTTGGATCCAGTGCGTTCAAGAAAAACAACACCACGCTCATCGAATGATAGCTACCCGATCGATATGCTCAGCTACTTGGCGCGACCCATCAGGCCGCTCTACTTCCACCCGAAGGCGGTACAGGTAGATTCCCGTAGCCAGTCGATCCTGGTCTTCATCCCTTCCATCCCAGGGGATCATGACCAGATTAGCGGGTAGCGTTCCGGTTGGCAGGGTTTCGGGGCCATCCAGTGTACGCACAGGTCTTCCGGCCAGCGTATAGATCCGCAGTTGCACACGTGCCGGTGTACCTGGAGGTTGGTTATGCTCAAAAACGAAACGGGTAGGTCCTGTTGTGGGATTAGGATAGTTAAACACATTGCGTAGCTCCAGTTGACGATCGTCGCTAATGATAAAATCCAGCGAGGCTGTGCTGACGTTATTCAAGACGTCCCAGGCGCGTACGGTAAGCGTATGCGGTCCTGGTGCCAGATCGCTCAGCGTCCACTCCACGCGTCCGCGTTGGTAAGAGTTAGGCTCACTGCGGAAAGCCCGACTTAGGTTTTGAGCACGGGCTTCGTTGCCATCAATGATCAAAAGCAATTCGTGTCCTAAACCCGCCCCTACCGTATTGATGCCAGAAGCATCATAGAGGAATACCAGCAGCTTAGGATTAGGCGGTACCAAGCCACCCGAGACAAACGTGGTGTCGTTAAGGTATAGTTGAATTTCTGGGCCTTCCTGATCATCGGGAATATTTGTAGCCGTCCCCCCCACGACAAAGTCTTCGGTAAAGCCAGCAGCATGCGCAGTAAGGCTTTGGGCGTAGATGGAAAGACGTCCCTGTTGATTACTGTAAAGAATATCTTTTGGAACAACAAACGTAGCTTCAAAGCGTCCATTGCGGACGTCAACTTGACCGCGCCAGATCAAGTCTTCACGCACCAGGTAATATGGCGTAGGCATATAGCGCCAGTAAGGTAACGGCTTTTGGCGTTCAGCATCGAAGACGGTCAAGGTGGCCATCCCTGTAAACGTCGGGTCAATTGCTCCGGTGGCATGTTCCACATAGCCCGATACGGTCACAAGCTCCAGGGCGCGTACCGGTACTGGTTGCTCACTCCTGGGTGGCTGACCATTGATGGTTTCTACAACGACACGTCGGTACGGGAAGCCCACACGCAGGGTAGGATCGCCCAGCAGGTTAAAGCGTCGGTTGTTATTTTGCAGGCCAGCTCGCGTGTTTTTTGTGCGACGCAGCGCATCTCCCAGACGTGGCATCTGCCCGTCAGCTTCCGGTGTAAACAGATACTGATTGAGCATGCGGTTTAGCCCTACGTTGAGTACGCTGGTGTCGGGCGAGGTGTATACAAGCCGTACAGTGGAAAATACGGCTACGGCACCGCCATTGGGATTAAGCAGCAGGACTTCACCGCCACTTTGCGTCTCGGTCATGTCCCAACGTCCCCAGCTACAAGTAGCTGTGATAAAAATGGCGAGGCGATCCCGGTTGGTAAGGGCCGCTGCATCATCTTTAGTGAAGATTTCTTCCTGAGCCAGCACATCACTGCTGCCGTGACCGCTGTAGTTGATCACAAGCGTTCCCTCTTCCAAAGCCCTCAGGATATCCTGCCGGGCATCGGGAATGCGCCAGATACCCATAAATACCCGTGGATAGGAAAGGGCATAAATTTTCTGCACATCCACGCCAGGAAAACGCTGCTTAAGCTCTTCGGCGACCACATCGATGTTCTGCACGTGCAAGTCGAGATCGTTTTGCTGTGCTGCGACCCCGGTAGGCCCGTCGTCGGCAACCACGGTATAGCGCAGCCGCCAAGCACCAAAGGTTTCAGGGTTTTCGTAGCGAAAAATTTTATCAAGCACTTGCCGGGCTTCCTCAGGCGTTTGCACCGGAAGTCGACCGATGCCCAGGTCTAAGCGTTCAGCGCTATAAGCACCAGCACCAAAATCGAGCCATAGCCCTTCATTGTCATCTAAAAGCCCAAAATAATCGTCGCTGGTGTAGGAGTTAATGGGATGATAGGAGTCAACGGTCTGATAGGGAAAAACCCAATTGCGTAGCGTAGGCTGCCGCCAAAGCCCGCGATAGTTGAAGTGGCCATCGCCAAAAAGCAGCGCGTAACGCAAAAGCTGTTGCGCTGAAGGGGCACGATCATAGAGAAACTTTAGATAATCGCGCACAGCACGCATATCAGGCACGCCGCCGGAAAACTCATTGTAAATCTGCTCAACGGTTGCTACCACAACGCGCAGTCCTTCCCGACGCCGGTGCTCAGCCAACTCCTCAGCATAGACCCGAAACGTATCGGCCGTAACGATAGCCAGGTCGGGATACTGATCAATACCGTGCAGGTTTTGGTTGACAATCCGACGCACGCTGGCCGCATTAAGGGTACGCACAGCAGCCGGCGTAAAAGCCACCAGTTCACGTGGGCGTTCTGGATCCATTACCGCTACCCGCACTTGATATCCGCCTACTACGGAACGCACTGCCAAGCGCAGGATACGGCCAGGTTCAGTGATATCCCACACCTGAGGCATCTCCGTAAAGCCTTCTAGGACAAACTCGAAGGTTCCCGTCTGGCCCGGTGGTGTAAAAAACCGAAGGTAATTGTTCGAAGCCGTAAGCCGCATCGGATAAAAAACGCGCAACCATTCCAATGCAGCCCGGGGATCACCCCCGGGATTTGTAAGCGTCATTTCTAAATCCAGCGATCCGGCTGTGGCTAAAGCCTGAGAGAAGGTAGCTTCAGCGGCACGCGCCACAGGACTTTCTGGATCTGGGAAGGTGACTCCTGCTGAAAGCGTAGCCAGCACTTGCCCGCGCGAAATAAATTGCACCGAAGCAGCTGGATTAGACTGAATGGCTACCCGAGCCCGGTAAACAATGGTGCCTGCCTTCAAACCCGGAAGCGTCGTATTTTGCAGCACACGCAAGCGACCGGCCGGACTAATAGGCACACTGACCCAGGTTAGACCGCTGCCTTTCCCTTCGGCAATGCCTTCTTTACTCCAAAGAAACTCCTCTGGATCAACCACAAAGCGTCCCATAAGCTGGGTTACGGGCTGCACTGTAACCTCCTCGAGAAAAGGTTGTGTCTCGAGCGACAATCCCGTACGATCACCGATCTTCAGGAAGTAGTAGTTTTCGTTTGAAAACGGGTGGGTGTAGTGTTCCCATTCGCCACGCTGCGCGTTGTAGGTCCAGCCCTGCGGTCCGGCTGCATAAAAGATCAAGGCATCGCCCGCATCAAATGCTCCATCGTCGAGTCCTATGCGCCAGACCGGATTCTCGATGAGATCGGCTGCTCGGGGCGCGCTATTGAGCGCAGGAAGGGGTGCTCCGCCGTTGCCATAAAGCTGCAATTGACGGGGATCCACCTCGCTTAGCGAACGCCCGACACGGCTCAGAAGCTCGCTCAGCACTGCGCGATCGATGCGATAGAGGCCTTCTTCTCGTATAGGAATTTTAAAAATCAACCCATCGGCCAGTACGCTTCGGGTAACCGAAAGGTGCGGATTGCTTGCAGGCATTAGGGGTTGCGCTTGCAGCAAAGAGGTGGCCGGGTGGCGGATGCGTAAGGTCAGGCGTCGGTAGCGCCGCAGCACCTGGCGTGCCTCGTCGTAGATTAACAGACGTACATGCAACGTGGCTGCGGGTCGGCGCCGCTCCATACCCAGACCGATCACCTCAACCGGCGGGAGATTCAGCTCGGCAGCGGTAGCCCACAAAGTTCCTTCGACAGGCAAATGCGCCTCTTCATAGTCGGCCTGCACGATTTCTACTTGCGGAAGTATCAGGGCGGGCAGCATCAGGGTCTCTGAAGCCTCCCACATGCCCTGTGTAGCGGCTATCACGGCAGCAGACGTCAACGTACGCGTATTTGCCGAATCCAGTGCAGCCTGCAACGACAGGGGCCACGTTGCAGTCACTTCCCAGAGCTGTTCCTGAGGGGTTGTCCCAAGCTGGCGCATTGCTACCTGTTGCGCCTGGCCAGCACTAACCCCCATCAGCCCCCAAAAAAGCAGTGCACTTAAAGAGCCAAAAACCCACTTCCTGCGCATGCGTACGTGCCCACCGGTTACTGAACGAGCCTTTCAACCGTATCTGGTAGATTATGTGGTAGCAGGTGCAGCAATACGCAGGCCTGAGATAGGTAAACTAGGTTGGAGAAAGATATTGCATCCTCATTTTGAATACAAGCCTGCGCGAAGTGCAGCTGTGCGTGAAGAATTCTTCCGGTGCATTCCTTATCCGAGACGAATGCTGTAGTTTTGGGTTGCTTTTGGTTAACCTGACCTGTGCAAGGCCTGTGGCACACCTGATCGACGGCAAAGCGATTGCGGCTCAAATTCGGGCTGAAGTAAAAGCCGAAGTGGAGGCCTGGGTGGCTGCTGGACATCGGCCGCCTTATCTGGCCGTTATCTTAGTGGGCGACAATCCAGCTTCAGCAGCTTACGTGCGCGGCAAAACCCAAGCTGCTGCTGAAGTGGGTATTGCCAGCGAAACCCGTCATTTCGAGACTCCTATCACCGAGGCAGAACTACTAGCTGAAATTGAGCAGCTCAACGCCGATGAAGGGGTCGACGGCATTCTGGTACAGCTTCCCCTTCCGCCCCACATCAACCCCAGCCGCATTCTTCATGCCATTCGTCCCGAAAAAGACGTGGATGGATTCCATCCAGTTAATGCCGGGCGGCTGCTTTTAGGCGAACCCGGCTTTGTGCCAGCCACACCGGCCGGTGTTTTGGAATTATTGCGACGCAGCGGCATCGAAACCGAAGGCAAACATGCGGTTATCGTGGGGCGCTCTAACATCGTAGGGCGACCGTTGGCCGCTCTGCTGCTCCATCGCGGCATCGATGCTACAGTCACCGTTTGCCATAGCCGCACGCCCAATCTGGCTGCGTTCACCTGTCAGGCCGACATTCTGATCGCCGCCATTGGCCAACCCCGCTACATTACGGCCGAGATGGTGCGTGAGGGTGCTGTGGTAATCGATGTGGGCATTAACCGTATCGATGATCCCTCTCATCCCCGTGGCTACCGGCTTGTAGGTGATGTAGACTTTGAAGCTGTTGCCGCAAAAGCTGGTTGGATTACCCCTGTGCCTGGGGGTGTTGGTCCGATGACCATTGCGCTGCTGCTGCGCAACACCCTGTACGCCGCACAGCAGCGATATACCTATTAATTGCTCTCTGTGAGAGAATGATTAAAAACAGATTGAAACGCTTGACATTGCGATAGAGTCGCCGTATTCTTGCATGCATCATGCTGATGCAATCCTTGATGGTGATGCAGCCGGTTCAACCCATCCGACCTGTGCGACGTCCCCGTCGCCCCCGTGGGGGTGGAACCGGCGTATCCTGTCTTGCAGCAGCATGAGTTTGCATTGATTTAAGCGATTTACGATAGACAGGGCGCCGGTTCCAAAAGGAGCCGGCGCCCTTCGTTTTTAACCCAGCAAACCATCCCCAACGATGTCGATTGTTCTGGCGTTCAGTGGCGGCTTAGACACTTCGTTTTGTGTCCCGTATTTGCGGGAGACTTATGCAGAGCCAGTCTACACCGTAACAGTCAATACCGGTGGATTTACAGCCGAAGCCCTTGCAGAAATTGAGGCGCTTTCCCAGCGGCTTGGTGCGGCGGGGCACTTCACAATCGACGGCCGCTATGAGCTGTTTCAGGACCATCTCAGTTACCTGATCAAAGGCAATGTACTGCGTGGCGGTGTCTATCCGCTGTGTGTAGGACCCGAACGCATTGTGCAAGCGCGTAAGGTGGTTGAAGTGGCTCGGCAGCTTGGTGCGCGGGCCATCGCGCACGGCTCGACCGGAGCCGGCAACGACCAGGTACGGTTCGACGTAGCCCTGCGCATTTTGGCCGACGATTTAGAGATCTTGACTCCGATACGGGCGCTGGGGCTCAGCCGTGATGCGGCTACGGCCTATCTGAAAGAGCGGGGCATCGAGGTACCAGAAAAAAAGATGGCCTATTCGATCAACCGGGGCCTGTGGGGCACCACGATTGGGGGACGCGAAACGCATACCACCACCGAGCCACTGCCCGACGAGGCTTATCCCGACACGGTCTCCCCAGCCCAGGCACCCGATACCCCGCTGGAGCTGAAGATCAGCTTTGAGCAAGGCATCCCGACTGCCCTCAACGGCGAAGCCCTGGATCCGGTCACCCTGATTGAGCGCCTGAATCACCTGGGCGCCGCACACGGTGTAGGCCGGGGCATCCATGTGGGCGATACCATCCTGGGCATTAAAGGCCGCGTAGGCTTTGAGGCCCCAGCGGCGCTGATCCTGATTACCGCACACCGGGAACTGGAAAAAATCGTGCTCACACGCTGGCAGCGATATCAAAAAGATCACCTGGCCGACTTCTACGGCATGCTGCTGCACGAAGGCCAGTACTTTGATCCTGTGATGCGCGACATTGAAGCCTTTCTGGACTCTTCCCAAACTGTAGTTACCGGCACGGTACGAGTACGCCTTTTTAAAGGCAACCTTGAGGTGCTGGGATGCAACAGCCCCTACTCCCTCTTTAACACGCACGTGGCGACCTATGGAGAGCAAAACCGCCTCTGGGATGGACGCGATGCGCAAGGCTTTACCCGCATCTACGGGCTGCAAGCATTCCTAGCAGCCTCAGTGCGGAAAGCAGCAACGCTTACTTCTTCCGAAATCGAACCCCAAACGGCCGCATAAACCTTAAATCCCCGCAGCCATGAACCAGTATCTCACAGTTGACAAGATCGGATCCAGTACGGCTCCTTGCCGGCTGAGCCACGAGGTAGAGTTGACCTCTTACATTGTCGCAGAAGAGGGCTACTGCCTGGTTGTGCGCGCTCTCGAAGAAAAAACCACATACAATCTCCTGGAGTGCACCGATGGAACGTTCCAACCTATCCGGCGGGGAGATCTAATTATTGGTGCCCTGGGCGAACGCCAGGCCCTTAAAGGATACAGCGGCCGCATCCCTCGGCGCATCCAGGTAGGCGACGTGCTCAACGTGCTGAACATGGGTGGCATCCTAGGTCAGTGCACCTCAGACCATCCCGATCTGGGGCCGGCTCTACGCGTTGAAGTGCTTGGTGCCGTAGTGGTCGAGGTCGGCGGCCAAAAACGGCATGCTCGCGTGCAGGACCACGCCATCGAGCCTCAATTTTCGCTAACGCACTCAGCTCCGCTGGTAATGGTTAGCGGCACTTCAATGAATACAGGAAAAACTTTTGCCGCAGCCCAGATTATTCGGTACCTCACCGAACACGGCCTACGCGTTGCAGCAGGCAAACTTACTGGCGCGGCGCTGTTGCGCGATGCCCGGATGATGGAAGAGCACGGAGCCATTGCCAGCGTTACGTTTATCGATGCTGGAGTCGTCTCCTCCACCAACAAAGAAATGGCACCGCTGGCGAAAGGCTTAATTGCCCACCTGAATACTTTTGCCCCCGACGTTATTGTAGTTGAACTGGGCGACGGCTTTATCGGCTACTACGGTGTTGATGAGCTGCTGCTCGACAAGGAGCTACAGCGCTTTACGCGGGCCCACGTGGTAGCTGCCACCGACCTGGCTGGGGCCTGGGCTGCCGACCAGCTCTTCCGCACCCGCTACCAGGCACCGATCACGGTGATCACCGGACCTGTCACCGACAATGCAGTCGGCAAACGCTACATCCAGCATGCGATGGGTATACCGGCCCTTAATGCCCGCCAAGATGCCGAGGCCCTGGGCCAGCTGATTGCCCGTTCGGTACGCACGGCCGTCCGCCCTTTACCCCATTATAGCAATGGAAATGGTATCGCGGTAACGGTAGCTTGAAGTATCCATAAAGCTATGCCCAAACGTATCGCGATTTTGCATGGTGCAGGCTACGTGGGCGGAGAACTCATCCGCTTACTACAAGCACATCCCTTCTGCACCCTTGCCGCAGTGACAAGCCGCACGTTTGCCGGTAAACCTCTCTGGCACGCCCACCCAGCCCTGCGTGGTCAGACGGAGCTCTGCTTTGTCGATGAGACCAGACTGGACGTTTTGGATTTCGATGCGATTTTCATTGCAGCCGAGCATGGCCAGGGAGCGCGCGCAGCACGCCAACTCCTCGAAAAGGGCTACGAGGGCATTCTAATCGACCTAAGTGCCGACTTTCGCTTTCGCCAAGCTGCCATCTATCCGACATGGTTTGGCTTTGAACATCCAGCACCGGACTTACTGTCTCAGTTCGTTTATGGACTAATTGACGTTTATGCCCCCTACCCAGAAGGTACACGCCTGATAGCCAATCCAGGATGTTTTGCTACCGGATTGGCTCTGGCCCTTTGGCCAATAAGCCGGCATCTTTCGCAAGCCCAAGTGGCCGTCACGGCCCTAACAGGAGCTTCGGGATCGGGCACGCAACCTAAAGCAACCACCCACTTTCCCGAACGGGAAGGCAACGTGCGCGCCTACAAAGTGCTTGCCCATCAACACCTGCCTGAAGTACAACAAGTCCTCGGAAACGGCCTACACCTTGCATTCGTCCCAGCTTCAGGACCTTGGACACGGGGGATCTGGGGAACGGCCATCCTAACTCTCCCCAAAGCAGTCGATGCCGAAACCCTAAACTTTTGGTTTACCGAATCCTATAAACAATCCCCTTTGGTACGGCTCTGGCCTGGTCAGTTGCCTGAATTACGTTACAGCGTCTACACCCCATTTTGCGATATCGGCTGGGTTGTACGTGACCGCCAGCTTGTGGTGGGTTTTGCCCTCGACAACCTGCTCAAAGGAGCTGCCAGCCAAGCTATCGAAAACCTGAACGTGCTGCTGGGATTGCCGCAGACGGCAGGACTCCTCCCTACCCCTACCCCTGCAGAACTACCCACCTAAGTCAGGCCGGGCGCTTTTGCGATCCGGCTTTTTTGATGTATTGAAAAAGGCTATGAACACCCAAGAGACGATTCTTTTGGAAGACACGTATCAGCTTCCGACCTACCGCAAATATCCGGTAGCCCTGATTCAAGGTTCAGGCTGCTACGTCTGGGATGCTGAAGGACGCCGCTATTTGGATTTTTATGGCGGCCATTGCGTTACGCTACTGGGGCACTGCCCTCCCCGCGTAGTGGTAGCAATCAAGCAGCAAGCGGAGCAATTGCTGTTTTACTCCAACGTAGTTTATAGCCCAATACGGGCACGCGCGGCAGCCTTACTGGCTGAAATGGCACCGGAAGGTCTACGGCACGTGTTTTTTTGCAACTCAGGAACTGAAGCCAATGAAACAGCCCTAAAACTGGCCCGGACCTACACCGGCAAAGCAGGCCTGATCGCCCTTGTAGGAGGCTTCCATGGCCGCACGCTGGGTAGCCTGGCGGCTACCGAACCCATAGGCTACCGCAAGCCGTATTTGGCCATACTTCCCCCAACCCATTTTGTCCCCTTGGGGGACCTCGAAGCTGTTGAAGCCCTGCTGGCGCAGCACAAGGACATCGCGGCCATAATTTTGGAGCCTATTCAAAGTATGGCAGGCGTCTATGAAGCACCTGTAGACTACTACTGTGCTTTACGAGCCCTCTGTGACCGCTACGGTGTCTTGCTCATTTTTGATGAAGTGCAAACGGGTGTTGGCCGCACGGGGACGTTTTCTATCTGTGAACAGTACGGCATGCGTCCGGACCTGATCACGTTGGCTAAAAGCCTGGGCTCTGGCGTGCCGGTGGGTGCTGTGCTGGTTTCAGATGCTATTGCCGCTTCCGTGCAATATGGCGACCAGGGCACAACGTTTGGCGGCGGCATGTTGGCTATGGCCGCTGTTACGGCCACGCTTGAAACGCTACGCGACGAAGACCTGATGAAACGAGCACCCCAAATCTTTGCGCGCATTCGCGATGGCGTGGCCGACCATGTGGTGGCCGTACGTGGCCGCGGGTGTCTTATTGGATTAGAGCTGGACCGCCCGGCTGCTCCCGTACTCAACCAGCTACGGGAAGCCGGCATTCTGGCCGGCAATGCCAGCCACCCCAATGTCATCCGGCTAATGCCCCCATTGAATACGCCGGATGAGGCCATTGAAATGTTTATCGATACGTTCCTTCGCGTACTCAATCCTGTAAACCAACCGCAAACTTCTACGGCCTGATGGAACTTCCACCACCTCGTCACTTGCTGGACTGGCAGTACCTCGACGATACGACCTGGAATCGTTGCCTAAACCGAACCTTAGAACATTATCGACAAGGCAAAAATGCCTACACGCAAGTAGCCCGCAACCGCAGTCTGGGTTTGCTATTTTTTAATCCCTCACTGCGGACGCGCACCTCCATGGAACTGGCCGCTATCCAACTGGGCGCCCACGCCACCACGCTGGTTGCCGGTCAAGGTACCTGGCAAATCGAGTGGCGCGACGGGGTCGTTATGGATGGCCCAGAAGCAGAGCACATCCGGGAAGCCATCGGTGTGCTCTCCCAATACTATGATGCGCTTGGCGTGCGCATCTTTGCTTCGCAAACCGACTACGCCCAAGACCGGAACGATGTGTTGCTACACAAGATCGCGCAAATTGCTACGGTTCCGGTCATTAACCTAGAGTCAGCTTTTTACCATCCTTGTCAGGCTTTGGCCGATGCCGCTACTATTGTTGCGCATTTAGGCGGCCAGGTGCAAGGACGACGCTTTGTGCTGAGCTGGGCCTATCACCCCCGTCCACTGCCCATGGCTGTACCGAACTCAGCCCTGCTCATGGCAGCCCGCCTGGGCATGGAAGTCGTTGTTGCCCATCCCCCAGGGTTTGAGCTAGACGAAGCCGTTATGGAGCGGGCTCAACGTGACGCAGCGCGTCAAGGTGGCCGTGTCATCGTGGTACACGATCAGGCTGAGGCTGTTGAAGATGCCGAAATCGTCTATGCCAAAGCCTGGGCTAGCCGAATGCTTTACACCCACCCTGAAGAGGAAGCTAAACTTCGACAGCAGTACCGGTCCTGGCGGGTTACGCCAGCCTTAATGGCCCGTACGCGACAGGCAGCCTTCATGCACTGTCTGCCAGTACGTCGCAATGTTGTCGTCGACGACGCCGTACTCGACAGTCCGCAGGCTATTCATCTGAAAGAAGCAGCTTTTCGGCTGTACGCACAAAAAGCCATTTTAGAGTACGTATGGCATCTTCCGCCTTTCGACCCATGAAGCCACCGGTTGTTGTCAAGATCGGAGGCGCGTTGCTTGAGGCGCCAGATTCTTTAGAAGCCTTCTGGACTGCGCTATCTACCTTACGGCAACAGGCTCCTGTGGTGCTCGTGCACGGAGGTGGCCCACAGGCCACAGCCCTAGCTCAGCAACTGGGCCATACGCCGCATATTGTCCAGGGTCGCCGTGTCACTACCGCACTGGATCTGCAGATTCTGCAATGGACATTGCGTGGCGAGCTAAACCTACGCCTGGTTGCTGCAGCCCTGCGACATGGCTTGCCGGCTGTAGGACTTGCCGCTGCTGATGGGGGAATGTTACGCGTAAAACGCCGCCCACCATGGACCATAGAAGGAAAAACCGTAGATTTTGGCTTTGTAGGCGACGTAGAGCAGGTCGATCCAACTTTATTGCATCATCTGCTCTCGGGCGGTTATATGCCTGTGGTAGCGCCGCTGGGAATGGATTTAGCCGGACAGCTTTACAATGTGAACGCCGATACGGTAGCCTGCACCCTGGCTGGAGCACTCCAGGCAAACACGTTTCTTCTGGTTACAGAAACAGGTGGCGTGCGCCGTAATCCTTCCGATCCGAACAGCCTGCTCTCCCATTGCGACATGGCAACCTTCGAGGCCGGCGTGCAAGCCGGTTGGATCAGCGGTGGCATGCGGGTCAAACTCGAGGTTGCCTTTCAAGCGCTGCAGACAGGCATCCCTGAAGTCTATATCCTTTCTCCTCAGGACCTAGTGCAACGTCAGCAAGCTACACGGGTCATAGCCTGAGAAGATCTAGTATAAAAGGGGATAGGCCAAAGTTGGCCTATCCCCTTGTCAGGCTTATGGCTTCGGCTCAGTAAATTCGGAAGCCTGGCGAGACGAATTGGGGGGGTAAATAGGTGACAAAGAAGGGACCATAAGCAATCACTATAAGCAAAATGGCCACAATCACCCAAAAGCCGATCCGGTCCAGTCGTCGGGCCCAACCGTTTTCGGCAGGCGGCGTAAGCGTTTCAGACCAGGGGATGTCTTGGGGCCCTTCGCCGGGACGGCCTTTCCAGATTGTCATAACAATCACCACAAAAAACAACGCAATGCCGATAAACATCAGCGTGCCCCCAATCCCTGTGAGCACTTGTCCCACAAACCAATCGGGATTGTTATAAGGCGCCTGTGCCATAAAGGTGCGACGGGGCATGCCTTCCAGACCGGCTGAAATCATGCCACGGGCAAAAACAAGCAGCCCAATGGTGTAAATCCAGTTGGAGGCTAGGGCCCAATTACGACCCCAAAGGCTGCGCCCGGTTAGATAAGGCACCATCCAATAGGCCACACCCATAAACGTCATGGTTACCGCACTTCCAACCGTCATGTGGAAGTGTCCTGGCACCCAAGTCGTGTTGTGCACGACCTGATTCATCGTGAACGAGGCGTTAATTAAGCCCGTAATGCCTCCAAAGACAAAGGTGATCATGGCCAGAAGTTGGGCCGAAAGCGAAGGATCCTTCCAGGGCAGTTTAGGAATCCAGCCCAATAGTCCCCGGCCGCCGTGCACCCGTCCTCCCATCTCCAGCGAAGCCATTACGCTAAACGCCGTGATCAGGCTCGGGAAAAAGACGCCAAAGGTTAGTATGGCATGGATAAACTTAAACCCCTGATGAATACCCGGATCCGTGTACTGATGATGGAATCCCGTCGGAATAGAAAGCAGCAAAAAGAGGATGAAAACAAAGCGGGTCAGCGAGTCGCTAACCACCTTGCCACCTGCCTGCCGGGGCACCAGCGCGTACCAGGATACATAGGCCGGCAGTAGCCAAGCGTAGACAATGGCATGGCCCGTAAACCAAAAAAGCGTGCGCGTCAGCAGCGGGTCGGTCCGTTCAACCCACCCCAGCGACCAAGGAATTAGAAAGAACAGAAATTCAACGGCAATGGGCAATGAGGCTAAAAACCACATTACATAAGATACGATCGAGATATGAGCTAAAAGCGGCAAGCGGGCTCCTGGATGGTCCTGTTTCCAAGCGCGCCAGGTTAGCAGCATGTTCAACAGGGCCAGCCAGGTGCTGATCACCACCAAAACCAATCCTACGTAGTAGGTCCAATGCGCTTGCAGGGGCGCATAGGAGGTGTACAGCACGCTCGCCTTGTTGGTCACTACAGCATAAATCACCAACAAGTTGCCCAGTATTAAAGTAGCAAAGCTGGCCCATAGTAGGCGGTCATCCAGTCGACGCGACAAAGCCCGCGCCACCATCAACGGCAGAAAAGCATTAGAAAAGGAAAAGGTAAAGATAATGGCGTTAGCTACGCCATGGGCTGTCAAACCCTGGTAATAGCTGCGCAGAGCCGGAAAATAGGTTAAAATATTGATGCCTGCATAAGAAAGCGCTTGGGCTAATCCGTGAAAAATGCCGGCTGTTAGGGCTGCATAGCCCACGTAGAGCGTCCAGCGTAACAGGCGCCGCTGCATTTCCGATAGTGAAATCGGCGCAGGATCGGCAACCACCGGCGTCGAAGCAACAACGTGTTCTGCCATAGCTTATTCGACGATGATTTTTCCGTACATGTTGTGGTGTCCAGCGCCACAGTATTCGTGGCATATGATCAGGTACTCACCAGGAGAACGAAAGCGATAGCTTAGACGGGCAATTTGACCTGGAATGAGCATCAGGTTAACGCGCGTCCCCTCGATAGCAAAGCCGTGAATCACATCAAAGGACGTTGCGATAAAGTTGAGCTCCGCCCCAACCGGCACGCGTAGTTCTATCGGATGGAAGCGCCAAGCTTGCCCGATAATCACCACATCGTACCGGTTCGGTCCGGTTTGATGCACCCCAGGGCGGTCAAACGGCGGCGTTGTAAACACCTTGCCCGGTTCAATCTCCCCTGCACGCCCAGGCAAATGAATACCCATAGCAAACGAGGCGTACACCAGTGCCATTAAGCAAAGCACCAGCAAAACGCCTCCAACAGCCATGAAGGCTCGCTCGTAGGCATGGACTTTCATAGGCTCACCGGTTTAAAAGCATGATGTACACGATAATCCAGAATCCAAAAACCATAGCTAAAAAAACCAGCGTCAGGAAGAGTGTACCCCGCACGTCGGGTTCTTCTGGCGGAGTAGGTTTGGGGGCAGGTCTTGCTTCGGCCATAGCGGTTTAGCAGTTTTTAGTTAATGGGAAGATCCGTTTCTATTCAACGCTGCACCCGCTGAGAAAGCCAGCGCAGCCAAACCATCAACACACCCAGCAGCGGCAGCGAAATCAGCAAACGCACCGGTTGCACCCGCAGCGACAATAACTGGTTCAACGTCTCCCATAAATAGGCCACTATCGGAATTCCTATAAGAACCCCTAACGCCATCTGCATCCATAAGTGACCTAATCTTTTATCCTTTGACGAACCCATTGCCTCTCTCCCCAAGAGGATAACGGGTTTCATAAAAGAAACGCTTTAATTCCTAAAATGCAAGCCTACCCCCATCCGATAGGGTTTACAGTTTTGTGAATAAGCCGACCTTTTCCAGAAGGAAGGCAATGCTTAGATATAGAGCAAATTTTGCACATCAACCCCATAATTTGCACATTATCCCATCCCCAATAGACTGTTTTGCTGTGGAATTGGCATCTGGAATGGTTTTCGCAGGCTGGAATAGCGGATCTGTTAGGTGCTCACCAAACGAAAAGACCAATAAAGACTAGGGGGACAAAGGAGACATTTCAGAAGTTTGGAATTGCCTTGTTGATCCTGGGGCTTGGCCTAATGGGATGTGACAGTGGTAACGACGTAGGGACGGTTCGCCTGGAAGGACGCGTCACGGATGCGCAAGGCTATGGAAAGACGGAAGGGGTCAGCAAACAGGAGACACCGCTCCTCCAGACTGCTATCGAAGGAGCCGTTGTGACAGCAGCCCGTATCCAAGGCAACGGGACGTTGCAACTCCTGGGAGGGCAAGCCCAAACTGACGCCACAGGAGCCTTTTCGTTAAATGTTGCAGCCCGGAGTGGCGACCTGCTCATGTTGCGGGCCGAAAAAGGCAGCTTTCGCTCCGCAGTGCTTGTTTATGTGCATGCAGGCAGCGGCGGCACTGTGCGCACCATGCCCATGACTGCCGAATCAAAGGCTGAAGCAGAGGTTTATGTGGCAGTGCGGAATCAGGACGACAACGACCAGGAAGAGGCCGGAGATGCGTCCCCTGCCCTGGTAGCCGCCTATATAACCGCTTCATTAGCCGCTGAACTGCAAGCCGGCGGCCTTACTACGGCACAGCTTGCTACTTCGTTACAGCAGATAGCCCGTGCTGAAGCTGCTTTTGTAAGCCAAGCAGGAGTTTCGACGCAAGCGCTGACCCAGGCCCGACAGCGGCAGCTTGCGGCCTGGACAGCCCTACAAGCTGCCCTGCATGCCGCTACCAGCGCTCAAGCTGAAAGTAACGCCATCGCCAACTTTGAAGCCTCCTTTCTGGAGGCCTACACCGAAGCTGGTCTTTCAGCCGAAGCCCGGGCAAAGCTGCTGCAAACGGCACGCCTGGCCGCCACGCGTCTGATGGCCGCAGGTAGCCCAACAGCACGTTTTGCCTTGCGCAAGCAGGCTGAAATCTTGAGCGCCCTAGCCACTACAGCTGCAATAGAGGGTTCCTTCCGCGCAGCAGGCGTAGCCCAATCCCGCATAGACTCGCTCGTGCAAGCCCGTGCCGCTTTATTGGCTTCCCTACACGCCGCAGCTACTACAACCGCAATCGAGCAAGCGCGCGCCGAATATGCCGCCGTCGCGGAAGCTGCGTTAAGGGCTACGCTGAACATGAGTAGCCAGGCCTTAGCTAACCTTAAGGCCTCACTCAGTGCAGCCCGAAATGCCTTGCAGACAGCCCTTTCCCTGGCTGGCTCGGCTACAGCTGTTGCAGAAGCTTCATTAGCTTTTTACGGTAGTGCAGAAAGCACCATCAGCAATTCCCTGCAAGGAAACGCACGAGCAGGATTAGCAGCAACCGTTCTGGCCCTGCTTCAGTTTGGCTAACTTTGCTAAACCCGTTAACCAATATAGCCAAGGGCCTGCTGCGACAGGCCCTTGGCTTTTTTATTAGCGTTTGCCTTAAACCAGAATAACAAACCATCAATCCCTTAAGCTATTTTGGCCTATTTCAAAACATAAACATCCATCAGATTAGGCTGGCTGGTATTTTGGCCAAACGCCACTCAAATTTTGACTCAATCTCGGCAGCCCAACGGGCAAAACGTTCCTCAACAATCTCGTATTATCTCGCTCTTGCAAAATGGCTGCGTTCATAAAGGCGACCAGGCCACCCGCTCCCGCATCCCAAGTTTTTCGGGAAGTATCCTAGAAACGGCGAGAATGGCCATACTTATACCTGGCTAACGCTGGATTTTCGAGTGTTTGCACGGGTTAACTGTTTCGACAAAAATAGAGTGCTTATCAAGAGCAAAAAATGCTCAACGTACCACAGCGCCAGGTTCAGTTTCGGCCGTAACCGGCACCAGCCGACCTTCGCGATCCTCGGCCATAAGCAGCATTCCTTGGCTTTCAAGCCCCATTAGCCGTCGAGGCTGAAGGTTAGCCACGATAACTACGCGTCGTCCTTCCAGGGCTTCTGGGGTCCAGTGTTCGGCCACTCCTGCCAGAATCTGGCGTTTTTCAAAGCCGAGATCCACTTCTAAGCGGAGTAGCTTTTCGGATTTAGGCACACGTTCCGCCTTTTGCACTACACCAACCCTGAGGTCTAAGCGGTCAAAGTCCTCATAGCTGATTTCTGGCTTTAGCGGGGCGTAAGGAGCTGCATTAGTCTGGGCGGATCGCTGCTCCAGACGTGCAATCTGCCGATCGATGGTTTCGTCTTCGATCTTGGAAAACAGAATTTCTGGATTGCCGATTGCGTGACCTTCAGGGAGTAAGGCTCGAGCGGCATCGTCCCACCCCAGAATGCCTGCCTTGCGCTCTGGGGTGCTTGAGCGTACGCCTTCCAGGTGCAACATGTGGCGCAGGCGTGCCGCGGCAAAAGGCAGGACAGGCTCCATCAGGATACTGAGGGCTGCGCAGAGCTGCAGCGATACGTAGATCGTATTGGCACAGGCTTGAGGATCTGTTTTCCGGGTATGCCAGGGTTCTGTGTCGTTAAAATACTTGTTTCCCAGCCGCGCCAGGTTCATTGTCTCCTGCACCGCTTCGCGGAAGCGGAACTGTTCATACGCTGTGCCAATGCGTTCAGGATAAGCTGCCAGCTCAGCCAAAACTTCGACGTCAACAGGTCGCGGATTCCGCAGTGGAGGTACTTTACCTTCGGCAAACCGATGGGTAAAGGTTAGCGTGCGATGAACGAAGTTGCCCAAAATATCGGCCAGTTCGGTATTAACGCGTTGCTGAAATTCTTTCCAGCTAAAGTCAGCATCCCGCGTCTCGGGCAACATAGTTGCCAACGCATAGCGGAGCAGGTCTGGCGGGAATTCTTCTAGGTACTCATGCAGCCAGACAGCCCAGCCGCGGCTGGTAGACAGCTTCTTTCCTTCCAGGTTAAGAAACTCATTAGCGGGGACATTATCGGGCAGCACAAATGCGCCATGCATCATAAGCATAGCGGGAAACATCAGACAGTGGAAAACAATGTTGTCTTTGCCAATAAAGTGAATAAGGCGCGTGCGCGGATCCTGCCAGTAGCGTCGCCAGAGTTCTGGATCTCCTTGTTGCTGAGCCCATTCGCGCGTAGCCGAAATGTAACCAATAGGGGCATCAAACCAGACGTAGAGCACTTTGCCTTCGGCTGCTACGCCATGCCGTTGGGCAACGTCTTCGGGCACCGGCACGCCCCAAGGAATATCCCGTGTGACGGCGCGGTCGCGCAGCCCTTGCTGCAGCCAGCTGCGGACTTGTCCCAGCACGTTGGGTTTCCACTCCGGGTGAGTCGCAATCCAGGCTTCGAGCCGTTCTTGCCAGTCGCCTAGGGGCAAATACCAGTGCGTGGTTTGGCGCAGCTCCGGAGTAGCCTTAGAAAGTACGCTGCGAGGATTAATCAGGTCTGTAGGGCTTAACGACGAGCCGCAGCGTTCACATTGATCTCCATAGGCATCTTCGTAGCCGCATACCGGACACGTGCCCCGCACAAAACGATCCGCTAAAAACAGACCAGCTTCGGGATCATAGAGTTGCTTTTCAGTCTTAAGTTTAAAGAAACCTTGTGCATCCAAGCGACGGAAAAAGTCCTGGCTCGTTTCAAAGTGCACCGGTGAGGTTGTGCGGCCGTAATAGTCAAAACTCATCCCAAAGCGGGCGAAGCTCTCCTGAATCATCGGGTGATAGCGGTCGACAATTGCTTGTGGTGTCGTGCCTTCTTCAAGGGCACGCATCAAGATGGCAACGCCCAGCTCATCCGAGCCGCAGATAAACAGCACATCTCGACCTTTAAGGCGTTGGTAGCGGCAATACAGATCAGCTGGCAAATAGGCCCCCGCAAGATGTCCGATATGAATTGGGCCATTTGCGTACGGCAAAGCCGCCGTGACCAAAATGCGTTCAAAATGTGTTGCTTCCATAGAAGACAGAACCGTTTAAGAAAATCGCAGGATTTTAGTATAGGTGGCTGGCATTAGCTAACCAGGTTTCAGAAATTTGCATTGCTATCTGCCTGCTGCGGGTAGCGCAAACGCTTAGGTAGCGTACTCGGTTCAATGGCTACAGCCTCCACGTTTGCTCCCCGATCGGCCTCCCGCAGTCGCACTACAGGTGAGACGGATGTGGAGGTTAGCTTGACCCTTGACGGCACGGGCCGCTCTGACTGCAAGACTGGCATTGGGTTCCTAGATCACATGTTGGCGCTTTGGGCACGTCACGGGAGCTTTGACCTAACTGTGCGCTGTCAAGGGGACCGGCATGTCGACGAGCATCACTCGGTCGAGGATGTAGCCATTACCTTAGGGCAGACTTTTGCCGAAGCGCTCGGGGATAAAGCCTACATTGCCCGCTATGGGATGGCTTACGTGCCTATGGACGAGACGCTGGCAAGGGCAGTAGTTGATCTTTCGGGTCGGTTTTACTTGGTTTTTAATGCCCAATTTGCACGCTCTAGGGTTGGGGATTTACCCACTGAGCTGGTGCAGCATTTCTGGTATTCCTTTGCGGAACACGCACGCTGCAACCTCCATATTAGCGTGCTTTATGGGGAAAATACCCACCATCAAGTAGAAGCCATCTTCAAAGCCGTAGCGCGGGCGTTGCGTGAAGCGGTATCGCGTGACGCGCGCTTTGGCCCAGTACTTTCGACCAAAGGCGTGCTATGACGGCTGCAGCCCTACTTACCCATCAGACCATCGCGATCATCGGAGCAGGGAATATCGGTCGAGCGCTCATTGGTGGACTGCTGCGCGGCCATGAACTAGCCCCTGAGCAAATTCGGGCCACGCGTCGTAATCCAGCAGCCTTAGAAACCTTACAAGCCGAATTTCCTGGTATACAGACAACCACGAACAACCTTCAAGCTATACGGGATGCCACGCTGATTATACTGGCCGTCAAACCCCAAAATGCCCGTGAAGTGATTGAGGAAATCCGGGCCCAGGTGCTGCCAGAAACCTTGATTCTTTCCGTGCTGGCCGGTTTAACGACAAACTCGATTGAGCGCCTATTTGGTAGGCCGTTGCCTGTGGTCCGTGCCATGCCCAACACCCCAGCGTTGGTTGATGAAGGTGCCACCGCCTTAGCAGCAGGAGCCCACGCTCGGCCCGAACAGGTGGAGTTGTGTCGCCAGATTTTTGAAGCTGTCGGCAAAGTGGAAATTGTACCAGAATATCTAATGGATGCGGTCACAGGTCTTTCAGGAAGCGGACCCGCCTACGTATTCATGTTCATTGAGGCCCTAACAGACGCTGGAGTCAAGCAAGGCTTGCCGCGCCCGATCGCCTTCCGCTTGGCTGCGCAGACCGTCTATGGTGCTGCCAAGCTGGTTCTGGAGACCGGCCGCCATCCGGCTATCCTGCGTGACGAAGTGACTACGCCGGGCGGTACTGCCATTGCAGCCGTGGCCGAGCTTGAGGCGCACGGCTTGCGCACCATGCTGATCAATGCAGTAGCTACAGCCACGCGACGCTCCCAGGAGCTGAGTCAGCTCAATAGCCACAACTGAGCTGCATGATCACCATCATCGACTACGGCATTGGCAATCTGCGTTCGCTAGAAAAGGCATTCCTGGCCGTAGGCGCCAGCGTAGTGCGTACCGACGATCCGGAGCGCGTGCGGCAGGCGAGTCGGCTGGTCCTTCCGGGCGTTGGGGCCTTTGGAGCGTGCATTGCAGAAATTCGCCGCCGTGGACTAGAAACGGCTATTTTGGAGGCTGTCCGTCGTGGAGTCCCCCTACTGGGCGTCTGCGCCGGACTGCAGCTTCTTTTCGAGGAAAGCGAAGAGCACGGCCGCCATCGAGGACTGGGATTGCTGCCAGGACGGGTTGTTCGCTTTCCCGAAACCACTCCCGATGGCAAACGCCTCAAGATCCCGCATATAGGCTGGAACACCATTACGCGTCATCAATCTGCAGCCCTACTTGAGGGGATCTCAGACGGCGCATTCTTTTATTTTGTCCACTCTTACTATGCCGCAGCAGCTTGCCCAGAGGACGTGTTAGCGAGTAGCACCTACGGGGTACCGTTTCCAGCAATTGTAGGACGCGATCGAATTTTTGGCGTGCAGTTTCACCCCGAAAAAAGCCAGCAACAGGGCCTCCGTATCCTAAAGAATTTTGCGGATCTATTGTTTTAGAAACGCTTTAGAGTTTACAAAACCTACAAACCTAGGCTTGCAATGCTGTTGGTGATCCCTGCCATTGATCTGCGCGGAGGGCGTTGTGTGCGCCTGTACCAGGGATCCTATGAACGGGAGACCGTTTACTTCGACGATCCGGTCAAGATGGCGCGGCTCTGGCGGGTGCAAAATGCTCGGGTCCTCCATGTTGTCGACCTGGATGCTGCCCGCGGTCAGGGCCATAATCGTGACGTGATCGGCGCTATCTGTCAAGCCCTCGACATTCCCATACAGGTGGGTGGCGGCATCCGAACGCTTGAAGACATTGAAGCGCTGCTGGCCCAAGGCGTTTATCGGGTTGTGCTGGGTACTGCCGCTGTACGCGAACCTGACCTGGTCTCCGAAGCCTTGGCCCGCTATGGCTGTAGCCGCATTGTGGTGGGGATCGATGCACGAGAGGGCGAAGTGCGCATCGAAGGTTGGACAGCCGGCAGTGGCCTCGATGCGGTTGAGCTGGCTTTAGACATGGAGCGACGTGGAGTGCGCCGCTTTGTTTATACCGACATTAGTCGCGACGGGACGCTGGAAGGTCCCAATATTGAAATGTACCGCAGCTTAGGAAGGCACCTGCAAAAAGCGCGCATTACCGCTTCCGGGGGTGTAGGTGGCTATCGCGACCTGATGCGCTTGCAGGAGCTGGAGCCCTATCGGGTCGACTCCGTGATTATTGGTCGAGCACTTTATGAGAATCGCTTCCCTTGCCAACAGTTCTGGTGCTGGCATCGTAAAGAAGAAGTCGACCTGACGCACTTTTCCACAGCTCCACTTAAACAAGACGTCACCCTGCCCCACAATCCCTAAACCGTATGCCCCTGGCACGCCGCATCATTCCCTGCTTGGACGTCGACCACGGTCGCGTCGTCAAAGGGGTGCAGTTTGTTGACCTGGTAGACGCTGGCGATCCTGTCGAGCAAGCTCGCTTTTATGATGCTGCCGGTGCCGATGAGCTGGTATTTCTGGATATCACGGCCACGCATGAAGACCGGGGCATTCTGCACGAGGTGGTACGCCGAACAGCGGATCAGGTATTCATTCCGCTTACCGTAGGAGGTGGCCTGCGCACGCTGGAGGACCTGCGCGCAATGCTGCAAGCCGGCGCCGATAAAGTATCGATCAACTCTGCCGCTATTCGCAATCCCGACCTAATCACTGCTGGCGCAGAGGCCTTCGGCAGCCAGTGTATTGTGGTGGCCATTGATGCCCGTAGGGTTGCCGACAATCCTCCCCGTTGGGAAGTCTACACGCATGGCGGACGCCGTCCTACAGGTCTGGATGCCGTGGCCTGGGCGCAAGAAGCAGAAGCACGTGGGGCTGGAGAGCTGCTTGTCACCTCAATGGATCGGGATGGCACCCAGGATGGCTATGACCTGGAATTACTGCGTGCCATAAGTAGCGCCGTTTCTATCCCGGTTATTGCTTCGGGAGGTGCTGGTACGCTGGAGCATTTACGTCAAGCTTTTGTTGAAGGACAGGCCGATGCGGTGCTGGCTGCTTCGATTTTTCACTTTCGGAAGTACACCATTCAAGAGGCCAAGGCCTACCTGCACCAGGCCGGCATTCCGGTACGCTTAACTGAAGTGGTCGATGTCCCTGCCTGAGCTACGTCAACAGGTGCGCCTGCTGCAAGGCGCAGCCGGGCTGTTTGGTATTTTAGGCCTGGCTATAGCCCTCTGGCTGGCCGATAAGGCTGTACGCTACCCCCACATCTTGGCTCGCCAGGGCAGCGCCGAAGCCCCCTTGTGGATGCCTATGCTGGGTTTTGTGCTGCTGTGCACTACGGCCACTGTGGTGTTGTTTTTGCGTGCTGCACGACGCTTAGCACGGGGCGAAGATCTGTACGCCCATCGGCATCGCCGTCATCGCGGAGCTTCAGATACAGAACGAAGCAAAGCAGCCAGTACTTCGTAAGCACGCCGGTAAATGCCAGGCGCCTGGCTTTCACGAGGACCGGCCACATTAAGTACGCGAACGCCATGGGCTTTAAGCCATTGTTGAATTTCTGGCACCAGGTATTCTACAGGACGATCCAGTGCAAGTACCAGAACAGGCTTACGCAAGCTGCGTGCCTCTCTTTCAGTCTGAGCCGTACCGCCCCGCAGTGGCCCTCCAGGATGCAGAATAAGCGTACCATCGCTATCCCGAACGTTCCAGGCCGTGCGCTGCAAAGGGTCTGGGGAGGGTGTCTCCTGAAGCGGATAATCTGCGGGAATGATGCCGTCTTCGGCCCAACGCCCTTTGGGACACCAGCCGCCGATCGGAACTCCAGCCGACCTTGCTGCGTCGAGCGCTGCGCGGTCGACACCAGTCTGGCCACCGGAAACCACTTTTTCTATCCGTAGCATGGGTTCACTACGCTTATTTATTGCCTTAGAAGTGCCTGAAGCTCATCGACATCACCTTTACGCCCTACGCGATCCTTCCTGGAAGGCCCGCTGGGCTACCCCTGACCAATTCCATCTGACGCTTCGTTTCTTAGGCAACGTTGAAGCACAAGTCCTGCCTACGCTGGAGCAAACGTTGCAAGACATTAAGCTTCCGCCTTTTTTACTTTACATTCGTGGTATTGTGGTCTTCCCTTCCCCCACACGTCCTCGCGTGCTGGCAGCAGCAGTAGACCCTACTCCCCCTCTGCGCTTGTTGCAGGAAGAAATCGAGCGGCGTGTGGTAGACTTGGGTTTTGCACCCGAGCCGAAGCCCTTTCGCCCCCACATTACCCTTGCCCGACTGAAACAGGTCGCCCCTACAAGGGTTCGTCTGTTTCTTGAACGCCACCATGGGTTCTTTCTCGAACCCTTTACGGTTGCCCATTTTACACTTTTCGAAAGCCACTTGCATCCTCAGGGAGCCCGTTATGTTTCACGTCAGCAGTTTCCGCTACAAGCATAGCCGAAGCGCATGGGCTTTGTTTGGATTAGGACTGATCTGCACGCTTCCCCTTCAAGCACAGTCTCCTGCTGGGCAGGTGATGGAGCGTCTGCGCATGCGCTACGAACAGCTAAAAGCCCTGCAAGCCTCCTTCGTTCAAATTACACAAATTCCCTACGCAGGCGGTATGGATACCTTACGCGGTACCCTGCTGCTCTCAGGTAACCGCTACCGTATTGAAACACCTCGACAACTTCTGGTTACCGATGGACAAACTACCTGGGTCTATCTTCCGGAAACCCGCCAGGTGTTGGTTAGCCGCTACGTGGCCGATGAAACGGCGTTTTCGCTTAATGAATTTCTCCTACACTATCCAGAACGCTACCACATCGAAGGAGGAGAAACGGTACGTCATCAAGGTGAACCCCACTTTCGGTTGCGCCTGCGACCTCGTCGACAAGACACAGGGATACGGGAAGTCACCCTCTGGGTACGCGATCGTGATTTGGCCATAACCCGGCTGGAAGTACGTGACGTGAACGATACCCACGTCATGTTTCTATTGACCGATATTCGATTCAATCCATCTGTATCGGCCGAAGCGTTTACGTTTCGTCCTCCCCCAGGTGTTGAAGTCGTAGACTTGCGAGAGTAAGTATGTCGCATCTAACAGCCTATCGGGACTGGCTTTTCCGACTAAGCAGCTTTGCGCTTGCAGGCCTTTTGCTCTACTTAGCCCTTCGGGGTGTAGCTTTGCAGCAGATCTGGAAGGAGTTAAAAACCGCTCAGTACGGTTTACTGCTGCCGCTGGTAGGGCTAACGCTCCTGACGCTTCTTTTAAGAGCCTGGCGGTGGCAGCTACTGCTCAATGCCCTTTCAAATCCAAGGCATCCCTGTCGGGTCCGCATTAGCCTCTTGCAAGCGTTTGCTGCCCTCATGATCGGCTACATGGTTAACTACGCCGCACCACGATTGGGGGAGGTGGCACGCGCAGCTGTTTTGCGCCAGCGTACGGGACTGCGGTTAAGCAGCGCGCTGGGAACAGTAGCAGGCGAACGGCTCTTGGATGTTGCCACGCTGCTTTTAGCTCTGTTTAGCGTGGGGATCCTTTTGCTGGATCGGTGGGGCATCATTTATCGTTTGTTTATTGCACCGACCTTTGATCAGTGGCGCATCGCCTTATTGCTCAGCGTAAGCATCGGCGTATCCCTCTTGATTTTGAGGCATTTTTGGCAACGCTATCGCCAAACGCGTTGGGCCTGGCGCTTAAAGACATTTTTAGAAGCTTTTACACAAGGTTTGTTGACACTCAAGCGCACCGGCCGTCCAGGGGCATTGCTGCTGAGCACGCTGGTCATGTGGGCATGCTATATTCCAATGGCCTATCTGCCGCTGGTCATGCTACACCTTGCCGAGCCTTATCAGCTAACCCTTTGGGATGCATGGGTACTGGTCGTTTTAGGAGCCGTAGGTGTGGCATTGCCGGTACCTGGCGGATTGGGGTCATACCATTACATCACGGTCCAAACCTTAGTACATGTGTTCGGAGTTCCTCAGGGGCCGGCAGTGACCTACGCCGTGCTATCCCATGGAGCCCAGATGCTACTCTACACCGCAATCGGTTTCATTTGCTTATTGATTCAGGGTACGGGATGGCAGACGGCCGCTGAACTCGAAGCGCTTCCCAATCCTACCCAAACCCCTTCCGAAACGCACTGAACAACGGCTCAGTTGGTTTTCTTTGCGGCTTATTCACGCTTCCTTACCGTTCACCGATGTTCTACGTGAAAATACGGTCACTTTCGCTTACACTTTACTTGTCGCGCAGTCATACTCTTATTCGTTCACCTTTATCAGCAGCCGGACCTATGGAAGCCCTTGTCAAACACCACAACCCGTTGGCCGATCTAATCAGCGACGAGGTGTATCAGATGCTGGTCGAGCACGATTTGCTGGATGAAAAAGGCGTTCGCGATTATTGCATCCGGCAGCGGTTTCGCCAGCTCCGCGCACAAAATGTATCGGCCTACGACGCAATCGAACGCATCCAGGAGGAGTACCCCTACCTCCAATTCGACACCATTCGCAAGATAGTCTATCGCAGCAACGGACAGCATTAGGGACGCTCTCGGACGGCCGCAAAAAGCAAAATGCCAGCGGCCACCGATACGTTAAGGGAGGCTACGGGGCCGCGCAGCGGGATCGAAACCAACACATCACAGGTCTGGGCAACGCGCGGACGCAAACCGCGCCCTTCGTTGCCCACTACCAAAACAAGGGGTCGGTGCCAGTCCATTTCCCAGAGGGTCAGCTGTCCCTGAGGACTGGCACCGACAACCCAAAACCCATAGGATTTTAAGGATTCGAGCGCGTCGGCTAGGTTGGTGACCCGAGCAATAGGGATACGTACTGCCGCGCCAGCACTGGCTTTTACTGCCGCTGCACTCAAGGGGGCCATGTGGTGGCGAGGTACGAGAACGCCAGAAACGCCTGCAGCCACAGCTGTTCGCAAAAGGGCCCCATAGTTATGGGGATCTTCAATTTGATCTAAGGCCAATAGAATGGGGCAGCGTTCTGCGACAACTTCCTGAGTTGGAGCAACTTCAGCTAAAAGATCCTCTAAATCCCAATAAGCAACCGGCGCAATAAGGGCAACAACACCCTGATGGACAGCCCCAGGAACCAGCCGATCTAAACGAGCCTTGGGAACTGTTTGCACGGGAATGCCTCGCACCGTAGCAGCCCGACGAATAGCTTCGATAGCAGGACCTCCAGCCCCTTCTTGCAAGAGCACCTTCTCCACACGCGTTTCTGCCTGCTCCAGCGCTTCGCGCACCGGATTGCGCCCAACCAGGCGATCAAGCTCCTCACGCATAGAACCCCTGTATTTGTAAGCGGCGCACCAGGCTTTGCAGCCGTTCATGCAGGTGCGGCACGTAATCTTCGTGCTCCGGCTTCATAAGAACGCTGCGCAAAATACGCACTTCTGAGCGATCGGCTACCAGTACAGGCCATCGCGCACGCAAGCTCTCAGCCTGTAGACGCAACACACTGAGAAAAATAGGATCTTCCGTGTCTCCCATTGCTTCCTCAAACAAGCGTTGACTGAAGGCATCAACAGCTGAGGCCGTGGGTACCGGAGGCACAGGATAGAACGTCAAGATGTCCAGTTCCGGTGGCTGCACCAGACGCAGCACAGCAGATGCTCCAATGAGAGCGGCCCAGCGACGCGCTGCCCGCAAACAGGCAGCCAGAATGGGGCCCAATCCTCGATCAGGGGCCAAAGGAAGCACCTGCAACGTCAGCCAAAGCGCTCCCGCTGCTGCACCAGGCCGTGAACATTCTAAGCTAATTTCTCCCAAATGCAGCGCTTCCGAAGTGAAGTAGGTGTAGGGGGAATCGTGCCGGTAAAAACGTCCAACCGAAGGATCTCGAAAAAGAATTGCTCCACAACCGTAAGGTTGCAAACCGTGTTTGTGTGGATCGATGGCTACTGAGTCGCATGCTGCAAGTGCCCGTAGGTGACGTGCCGTAGACGCTGCAAGCTCAGGTGCTTGGGCATGAGCCAGTAGGGTAAAAAATCCTCCATACGCCGCGTCAACATGGACACGGCAGCCGTAGTGCCGACAAAGCCTTAAGGCGTCGTCAATCGGATCCACCACACCCCGACCTGTTGTCCCAGCGGTCAGAACCACCGTACCAATCCTCCCTGTACGCAATGCTGCCTCTAACGCCTCCAGGTCCATGCGCCCTTCGGTATCTACCGGAAGCTCAACGGCTTCGAGCTGCAACAGGGCACTCATGCGACCATGGGTGTAGTGGGCTTCTTTTGAAAAAGCTACAGCCCGTTCGGGATGAAGACAACGTGCCACCCAGAGTGCCTCCAGGTTGGCCATTGTTCCTCCTCCTGTTAGATGCCCCAGGGCTGTTTCCGGGAAATGCAACATGGCCGCCAACGCTTGCACAACTTCTTTTTCCATCTGACTAGTTGGCGGACCACCATCAAGGGCATGGTTATTGGGGTTAATAAGCTGCGCAGCTAAATAGCCGAGCACCGCCACCGGATGTGGTGGCTTGAGCATTTGGCCTGCATAGCGCGGATGAAAAAACGGATAGTTCCCTCGCAGCCGCTTTAAATACGTCTGTAGCGCTGCAGCCAACGCGTCGGGATCCACACGTGTAGAAGGATGCGGCGTATAGCCCCCCCACGAGGTTTCCCAATGCTGAATAGCCGAAACAATCTGAGATAACCAACCCGTAAGATCCATGTCCCGAGCGTACAGCCTTAGGATTCAGGTACCTGAAAGGCTGGATCGCCAGATCGCCGAAGCAGTCGGTTCCACCACCCTACACCCAGTGCAAACAAGCTACCCCCCAGTAGGCTCATGATCGCCTGAATAGCCGCCATACGCCACTGGGCCCGCGCTAGGTCGACAATCACCACGTCTTCTGGAGATTCAAGACGCACGCGCACCGCTACCGAATCACGTCCACGCAATAAGGGAGCCAGCGTGTGGGGTAAACTCAGCTTTGTCCGTTCCCAAACCCGACCATCCGGCAACTGTACTTTCAGGTTCACGTAATCGTACGTGACGTCCATGCGCTGAGAAATTTCCAGCTCTGTGATGACCGCTACAGCAGGGATCCCTTCAGTCCAGGTGCGGTGCAGCGTAAAAGCCACCCAGCCTTGATGTAGCGCAAGCGCAAAAAGCAAGGCCGGAGCCAGCCACAACGCCCGCGCAATCCATTGAAGCATTGGGGTTGTCACAGCATGTAAAAGCCGTATGGATTAGCAGAATCATCTGTGTTATCCAAACGATCCTTTGACCAATCGGTTTAGGCTATGCAGATTTTTAGCGCGCGGATGCTTCAGACTAAAAACAGATAAGGCTTCCAAGCTTCATCAATCACCCCTACAAAGTCCCGAATAAACATAATGTGGCTCGGACGGAAGGGCTGACTGCGAAGTTGCATACCAGCTTCTTCTGGCGTGCGGTTTCCTTTTCGGTTGTTGCAGCGCGTGCAGGCCGTTACCAAGTTCTCCCATGTATCCCGCCCACCGCGCGAGCGCGGAATAATATGGTCAACCGTCAGGTTTTCTCGGCTACCGCAGTACTGACAGCGATAGCGATCCCGACGCAAAATATTCTTACGGCTCAGCATGATATGCTTGTAAGGCACGCGCACATACCCCTTAAGCCGTACCACGCTGGGCCAAGGGAACTGCATGCTGGGAGAACGAACAAAACGGCCCGGGTAGGCTTCTACCACCTCAGCCTTTTGCAAAAAGACTAAAATAAGAGCGCGCTCAACACTGCATACCGTAAGCACACTAAAATCCTGATTGAGCACGAGCACATGCCCTTTCATACTACCACCCACGGGCTAAAGGGAAACTCCTAAAGCGATGCACGGCGTGCCCGTGAGCGTGGGGCAGCAAAAATCCTATGTCAGCGCGGCGACTTGGGAAAGCTTCTTTTAGGTTGCAATAACGGTTACTTAGACATACACGCTCCGGACACTCCGGAAACGCTACAAAATTTACACACAAAATTCCTTAAAGCAAAACCCAATAACGATCTTTTAAAATAAGCTTAGCCTGGAACCACAGCCACTAAACCCTGGCGGACCAGCTCTTCTAAAAACGCTTCAACCTGCTGCTGAGCTTCCTGAGGCGACACGTCAAAGTGGGCCAGCAACGCTTCTACCACTTCTGTCACACTTCTTCGCTTTTGCTCCAGCTGTTCCCAGATAAATACCCCTGTAGCGTTAAGCGTATAGTATGCCTTGGTTGTAAGATGCAACAAGATCCCCTCTCCTTCATCAAATCGCGTAAAGCTTACCTCAGGGACGGGTTCGTAGCGTTTCATAGCTGCATCAAAGATGATTAGCGCCCTTCATTAGATATTCGACAAGGCCTGTAACCACAGAACTTCTGGACCGTCTGTCTTCCAGACATCCTGTCCTACCTCTAAGACATAAGCCGATGTCTGCAAGAGCAACGCACCCAACAAGCTACGCAAATTGCGTTCCCGAGCATCTTCCAACAATACTCCAAAAGCTTTGCTGCGCCGAAGCACTCGCAAGGTACGGAAACACCAGCACGGCAGGCCGGCAGCAGGTTACGAATTGCTCCGGATAGTATTGGCACACCGGTATGTGGTACTTATGCGGATTGGTCGGTTACGGCGTTTGCTCGTTTGCCAGCTCAGGAAAGCAGACGACAGCCATAGCATCCAGGCCAAAATCTTTACGAAACGAAACGGCTTTTACCCCATGCGGCGTTCTATAAAGCAACAAGGCATCGTCGGTTAGGTATTGCCATCCCCGTCGCACTAAGGTATAGGCCAGGGTCGACTTCCCGCTGCCGCTACGCCCTACCAGTAAAAGGCCTTTTCCTTGATAAACCAGCGCTGCTCCGTGTAGCTCCAAATAGCCCTCCTCCCGAAAAAGCAAGCTAAGTACCAGTCCTAACGCATAAGCAAACTTGGGTATCGTTTCAGCTCCAGGGCAATCAATCCAGTAGCATAGCGGGCTGCTAGGTCTATTTCCCATCGCATCGGTGCATGCAAGATTTCCACGCCATTGGGTCGTCATTTCCAGCACAGTACCATTTCTTCAGTCTTTGTTGTGGTCGGGTGAAGCACAATGTGTCAGGATATTGTCTGAGCGGCTGCAGGCGTAAATCGGTGATAGCGCAGCAATCGGTCAGTTGCATCGGCCAGGATAGAGACCTCGCTTTGCAGTTGCAATCTAGAAGTAGCAAACCAATAGGTGCACCTCATACGGATTCAGCAGCGGAATAAATATAGGTTACAACAAAGTTTAGTCTAGGATCTTCCAGTTCAGCGACTGGCTCACCTTTGTACTCTAGCCACGCGTGCCCCTGTAAGCCATTAGCCCCTTTACGTACGCCGAAGCAAACCCGAACGGGCTTTTTAGCCCGCCGATAGAAGTAATAGAGCAACAAGGCCTGTTTCATGCAAAAATTGTGTCCGTAGAGGCGGCGCAACACAGCCAGCGTTAGACGCTCTGCGCGCTTGAGCGTCGCAGGGGAAAGGGTGGGTTCATCAAGTCGAGGTTCAAATTGTCTTACCAGGGCAGGTAGCGTAAACCGTCGCTGCTGCCACTCCAGCTTGGCAATGAGTTGAAAAATTTTTCCCAGCAACTGCAAATCTCCTCGCTGGAGTTTACGCAAAGTAGCTTTGCGCAGCGAAAGCCACAGCAAGCGCCACAGCGAAGGCGGTTGTACCAGATCAGGCGTGACGGGTGCCTGGTTAGGGGACACCTTACGTAAGCGGGTGAGCACGGCTGTAGTTAGTGCTTAATGTCCAAAAGTTATAAAAAAGCACGGGAATCGCCGCCGTCCTAAACTGATTTTGGAGACGTTCGATTTCACATACCTGCAACGCTGCCCGCGCAGCTGCCTCTGTATGCGCTCGATGTCCCGTGTTTACCAATACTGCGGGAACTTCTAATGTCCTCGTTACCTTCAGCGCTCGGTATAACAGCGGCGCTGCGCCATGTACCCCAGCCGCATGCGCTAGAGCTTCAGAATCGGTTACCTGAGCAAGGGGCAGCGGCTCTTGATGCCAAGCGACCCGCAAACAATCCAATAAGCGGAGATGTATCGCTTGCATGATGATCTAGTAGGAGATCGAAGCTATCCCTAAATAGCCTGTTTTTCTTTCTATTAGCTATCCGCTTTTGGCGCAAAGTCAGGGGTTATTAGGTGCGCGTTAGAGAGATGTCAATGACCACCTTGCTTACACGCGATGTCGAGGTCGCCGCCGCGTTGATTCGTCAAGGAGCGCTGGTGGCATTTCCTACAGAAACCGTCTATGGCTTAGGGGCAGATGCGTTCAATCCAGCAGCTGTCCGCAAAATCTTTGAAGCTAAAGGTCGACCGCTAGACAACCCGCTCATCGTGCACATTGCCGAGCCAGCCCAACTTGCCAGGGTGGTTCAAGAAGTACCGGATACCGCCCGACAATTTATCGATCAGTTTTTTCCTGGTCCTTTAACGCTGGTTTTACCTCGACATCCAGCGGTGCCAGACGAGGTAACAGCCGGGCTGCCAACGGTTGGCGTGCGCATGCCCTGCCATCCAGTAGCGCAGGCCTTTCTCAAGGCCTGCGGCACGCCAGTGGCTGCGCCCTCAGCCAACCGATCTGGCCGTCCCAGCCCTACCCGCTGGGAAGCCGTGTATGCAGATCTGAATGGCCGCATTGCCTGTATCCTCCAAGGAGATCGCAGCGATATGGGGTTGGAATCAACTGTAGTCGACTGCACCGGACCAGAACCCGTTGTGCTGCGTGCAGGCGCCGTACCCTTAGAAGCGCTGCAAGCGGTGGTACCCCAAACCCGCCTAGCAATACCCGGCGATACGCGCCAAGCGCGCAGTCCAGGAACCCGCTACCGACACTATGCCCCGCAGGCTCAGGTCATTCTGATCGACACGCCCGAAGCAGCGCTACCCCATCCACAACACGCGTATATCGGTCTTGCCCCCCCAATGCATCCAGAAGCCTTTGGGTTATGCTGCATCTGCTCCGACGTAGCTGCTTATGCCTATGAGCTGTTCGACTTCTTCCGCCGAAGTGATGCGGCTGGCTGCAAACGCATCTACGCCCAGCGCGTCCCACGCAAGGGCCTGGGCTTAGCCCTAATGGATCGCCTTGAACGTGCAGCTGCCAGATAGCGGAACTTTCCGGAGGGCAATGTTCTTTTACTGGCGTGCACGTTTTTTGCAGCGTAACCAGGCTGGCTCCAGCATCAAAAAGGATGCAACCATGCGGCGTGTGTTACTCGTTTTAGGGTTGTGGCTAACTTTAGTAATCCTGGGCATTGCTCCAGCACAGGGGCAAGAGGTAAGCATCCTCCCAGAAGTCTACCAGCTGACGCCAGCTTATCCCAATCCATTTCAGGCCACCACCACGTTCACGCTTGTCGTTGCACAATCTCAGCTTGTACGCATTGAGCTATTTAACCAACTGGGCCAGCGTGTTCGGCTGCTTTACGAAGGCTGGCTTTCTGGCGGCGCGCCGCATAGTTTCTACATCGAGGCTGGAGAATTACCCAGTGGCGTATATCTCTATCGTGTGCAGGGTGCAACCTTTACGGCCACGCGGCGCGTGCTGCTCATTCGATAGCGGTTATTGGGGCTGAATCATTAGGTCACCATAGGAGACCAGCTCACTACCCCGGTAGATGCGCAGCCGATGAAGCCCTTTCAGTCGCGCTAGACTACCATCGCGGGCCAAAATAGCCGGATTAAACGTCAGCACATACAACCCGGGTTGCGACAGCGCAGCCGATTCATCCAGCAGTCGCGGATGTCCGTCTTCGTCTTCAGCCCAAACGCTCAGCGTGCCACTTAAAGGCGAAAATACATGAAAGGGGAGGCGGACCACTCCTCCAGAAAACGGGTTCGGATAGGCCGGATCAAAGCGTAGGTAGCCCCGATAAGCTGGAGCTACACGCCAGTCGTCTGGATCCTCAGCAAGCACCTGTCCGTTTTCATCGGTGCGCGTAAAACCCTCAGGCGGCCGAAACGCATCCCGCAAAAAATCCTCCTGAGGTGCATTACTACAGCTAAGCAATCCTCCCAGTAACAGAAGAATCCAGACTGGTAGTTTTGACGTAGTAGGCCGTCGGCAGTCCGAAATATACCGCATGGGGCCACTCATTGCAGCAGAAGCACTAAGCGTTGCGCTTGGGGAGCGTACCATTCTGGACGGGCTCACTTTTGAGATCCCGCCGGGTTCCTTTGTGGGGCTCTTGGGACCTAATGGGAGTGGGAAGACAACGCTTCTTCGAACGCTCAGTGGCATCCTGCCCTACAAAGGCAAGCTGCTCTTGGAAGGACGCCCGCTGCGACAGTGGCCACAACGTGCGTTGGCGCGTCGCGTAGCCGTTGTACGCCAAACTCCTGGGTTGATCTTCGACTTCACCGTCGAAGACGTGGTGCTATTGGGTCGCGCCCCACACAAAGGCTGGCTGGAACCCTTTACCGCACACGACCGCGCCAAAGCGCATGAGGCGCTGGCAGCTGTCGATCTAGCTCACGCTACCCATCGTTTGCTACATACCCTGAGCGGAGGTGAGCAGCAGCGCGTGTTTTTGGCTCAGGCCCTTGTGCAGGAAGCAGATCTGTTGCTTCTGGATGAGCCCACGGCCCATTTAGACGTTCACCACCAATTTGAATTTTTGGAACGCGTGCGTGCCCTGGTAGCTGAAGGACGCACCGCTATAGCTGTATTTCATGACTTAGAACTGGCTGCCCGCTATGCTGATCGCCTATTGGTGCTTCATCAGGGAAGACTGGTAGGCGATGGGCAGCCAGCGTCTGTACTAACCGAAACCCTAATTGCCGACGTATTTCGCATGGCCGCACGCCTTCACCACCTGGAGGATAATACCCCTCGCATTCAGTACCTTCACCCGATCTCCGAAACTTACCTGTTCTAACTCATGAAGATCTATACCCGCACGGGCGATAACGGTACCACTGGGCTTTTTGGCGGCGATCGCGTCCCTAAGCACCATCCCAGATTGGAGGCCTATGGGACAGTCGATGAGCTGAATGCCTTTTTAGGACTGACGCGTACGCAGCTGGATCCCAATGATCACAAGACCGATACCCTACTGGCCCGCCTGCAACACATGCTGTTTGAAGTGGGTGCTGATTTGGCTACCCCACTCGATAGCCGAGCCCGCACGGTGCGCATCACGGTCGAACATACTGAAACCCTTGAACAAGAAATCGATCGTTTAGAAACGGAATTGCCTCCTCTACGGCATTTTATTTTACCTGGAGGAACTTCGGCGGCTGCAACGCTGCACGTAGCCCGCACCGTCTGTCGACGTGCAGAACGCTGCGTCTCAGCACTGGCCGAACGAGAAGCCATCAATCCCGAAGTACTGCGTTTTTTGAACCGGCTTTCTGACCTGCTTTTCGTGCTGGCTCGTTGGGTTAACCAGAGCTACGGCCAGAACGAGTCCCTCTGGAAACCGGATTCTCACCGCCCTTCTTTTTGAAGAAACCGTGAGCCCTCGTGCAGTATAGCTTCAGGGGTTGTATATTGGGCCTGCCTTTTACGCTTGTGTGGGATGCTGTAACCAACTAGGTGTAAGCTGTGCGGACTTCGTGGCTTTTAGCACTGCTTTTGTTGCTCACCCTGTATATAGCGGCTCATCTCGTTTCTTTTTCAACCCCTCCTATGGGTGAGCCCCGTGCTACTTCAGCGGTGTTTACCATTACCTATGATGCTTTTGGTATTGAAGAAGGTGAGTTTGAGCGACTGACCCACCGCATCCGCCAAGGCGAAACTTTTGCAGCGATTTTGGCGCGCTATGAGGTACCGTACACCGACGTTGTGGCGCTAACGCAAGCGGCTCGAGGTGTGTTTAACATTCGCCAGCTTCAGGCCGGTCGACCGCTGCATGTCTACCGCGACTCCACAGGGGCCCAAGTGTTTGTTTACCAGCCAGATCCTGTGCGTTTTGTGGTTTTTGACCGCCGTACGCCCGTGTATGTCTACACTGGCCGACGTGCCGTTGAACGCGTACCACGCCAGGTCCACGGCATCATCCGGGGATCCCTCTACGAAACGCTACAAGCTGCCGGCGCTGATCCGGAACTGGCTGTACGGCTTTCAGAAATCTTTGCCTGGCAAATTGATTTTTACCGCATTCAGCGTGGTGATCGCTTTGTGGCCCTCTACGAAGAAGCTCGCATCGATGGTGAGCCTGTGGGCATTGAACGGGTTTTGGCTGCTCGTTTTCAGCATCAGGGAAAAGATTTTTATGCGTTTCGTTTTGAACAAGCAAGCGGCTTAGGCTATTACGACGAGCAAGGCCGCAACCTGCGTCAAGCTTTTCTTAAAGCACCGGTGCGCTACAGTCGCATCACCTCTCGTTACAGTTTAAGTCGGTTTCACCCCATTCAAAAGCGCTATAAGCCCCATTTGGGCACCGACTATGCTGCACCGGCAGGTACACCCGTCTATGCTACTGGGGATGGCGTTGTGATTGCGGCTGGCTACGATGCTTATAATGGCAACTATGTCAAAATCCGCCATAATGCGGTCTATACCACGGGCTATTTGCACTTTTCACGGATTGCCCCAGGCATTCGTCCCGGTGTTCGCGTGCGCCAAGGTCAGGTTATCGGTTACGTAGGCAGTACGGGCCTGGCTACGGGTCCTCATGTGTGCTACCGCTTCTGGAAAAACGGCCAGCAAGTTGATCCACTGCGCGAACCTATGCCGCCCGGAGATCCTATTCCCGACACGCTGCGCAGTGCCTTTTTAGCGCTGCGGGATCGGCTAATGCCCCATTTAAACTTCGATCCTGATCCGGACCTTTACGCACAGGCTTCTGTACGCGAGGTTGCTGTAACGTTATAATCTTGGCTAATGGCATAGGCAGTAGCCTCTGCAGAAAGCAGCACACCGGGAAGCCCTGCCCCGGGATGCGTACCGGCTCCTACCAAGTAAAGCCCCTTGATATCTTCGCTGCGGTTGTGCGGCCGAAAATAAGCCGTTTGTAACAAACGCGGTTCAATGCTAAAGGCGCTTCCATGCGGCGTACATAGCTGGTGGGCAAAATCTTCTGGGGTGAACCAGTGCAAAACTTCCAGATGGGCACGCAGCCCTTCCAACCCCCATGTTTCCAGGAAGCTTAGCAATCGCTCGGCATAACGCGGTGCTTCTACCTTCCAGTTGATCCCTGCAAGCAAGTTAGGTACAGGTGCCAAAACATAAAGACTTTCTGCGCCCGGGGGGGCCAGTGAAGGATCTGTTCGCGTAGGAGCATGGAGATAGAGGCTAAAGTCCTCAGCCAAAACCTTTCGATCAAAAATATCCCGAATAAGCTCCCGATAACGCGGAGAAAGGATCAGCGTATGATGCAGGAGCTGGGGATACGTTTTTCGAACGCCTAAATAAAGGAGAAAACAACTCATACTGTAGTGCAGCCGCCGGATGCGTCGATCGCTCCAGCGTCGACGCCACTTTGGCTCAATGAGATGTTGATAGGTATAGCCCGGATCCGCATTGCTAACCACCAGGTCTGCTGGATAGAAACGATCCCCGGTCTCTACCCCAACGACTTGGCCTTTTTGCACGACAATGCGCTGTACCGGGGTACGGGTATGGAGGCTTCCCCCGACATCCAAAAACAACCGTGCCATCCCCTCAACCAGGCTATACATCCCACCCCTAGCAAACCAGACTCCCTCTTCACGCTCTAAGTAGGGAATCATGATGTAGACCGCAGGAGCGCGGAAGGGATTCCCTCCGATAAAAAGCGGATGAAAGCTGTAAAGAAAATGATGCCGAAAATCTTTAAAGTAATGTGCAGCAAAACGTGTTACAGGCTGAACTGCCCCCAGTCGAAGTGCGCGCGGCAGAAAAGCCAGCAGTTTTTTTAGTGTATCAAAAGGACGAGCCCCTAAGCCTTCACAAATAACCGCCTCATAGATGGGGCGCGTTGCTTCCATGAAGCGGTCATATCTTGCCGCATCTTCTGGACTGAATTGGGCCATTTGGACACGCATCTGGTCCGCATCAGCGGTATAGTCTATATAGGTCCCATCGTGAAAATACACCCGATAAAACGGGTCAAGCGGGACAAGGTGTACGTAATCTTCGAGTTTTCGACCGGCCGTAGAAAAAAGCTGATGCAAAAGCGAAGGTGCTGTAATCAGGCTAGGGCCCATGTCAAACGTATACCCCTGATCTCGCAGCTGGTAGGCCCTGCCCCCCACCTTTTCGCGTTGTTCCAGCAAAATCGTTTCAAACCCCATGGCTTGGAGACGGATAGCTATAGCTAAACCGCCGAAGCCACTTCCGATAACTACTGCGCGCTGTGTCTTCATAGTACTTCAGGATATAGAACTATACTCGAGTGCAAAGTGAGCCCAAGCTTCAACTGCCTCCTCTCCAACCTCGCTTAGCCATGTCTGCAGCCTGTTTAACAGAGCTGTTGTAGCCGCTTCCAGCCTTTCAGCAGCAGGGTCATCGGCAGTGTCGATCGGAGTACCTAACACCACAAATGCGGTGGGAGCTGGATAACGCAACGGCTCAAGATGAATAGCAACGGGGATAATCCAGCCAGGATGCACTGCACGCACTATAAGCCGCACACCAGACTGAAAGCGAAGCGGTCGGGCAAATGAAGGCCTAATCTGCCCTTGCGGGAAAAAGGCCAGCCAGTAGGGCCGGCGCTGTCGTTCCCGATAAAGAAAGCGAAACAGCTTGAGAAGCGAAGCAGGATTGCCGGGTTCAAGCCCAAGGGCACCCATCCATCGAAACCAAGGGAATCGCCGACGTTCAGCCGCCAGCATTACCGTGTAGAGGGGTAGGCGGCTTGCCCACCTGCGATGCACCTCCCGCAAGAGAAATCCATCCCACCAGCTTACATGGTTAGCGCAAAGCAAAACAGCCCGCTGAGAATCCAGCAGTCGAGGAGGACCCGCGATCAAAACCCGATGCAAACATAACTGGCGATATGGGGCCAGTACGGCGAAAAAGGACCTTACCAGTAGAGGACACCAATAAGCAGGACGACTCATCGGGCACTACGCTCCACACGTTTGAGTTCGCTATACAAAGCCTGTAAACGCGTCCGTTTATCTGCTTCAAGCGGTGCGTTAGCCAACAGAAACTCTGTCATCATACGCCGATAGCGTTCTGGCAGAAAAGCCCTACCCGAGAGCAGCTGCTCGGTTAACAGGCGCATATCTTCGCGGGCCATGTCCTTGCGCCCCAAAAAAAAGGGCAAGTAGTAAATGCTAAGCAAACGCAAAGAGCGAAGCTCTGCGTGATCGGGATGTGCAGCAACAAGTCGATCGAGGATAGGTAGCCCTTCACGCAGATAGTGCATTTTTGCCTGAGGCCAAAAAGCATAGCGGGCTTTAAGCACAATCAATGCTGCCCGATAGGCCTCGCTTAGCGTAGCTGGCAGCTGAGCCTGATGCCTTTCTAAAAAGGCCAGACCTTCTTCAATTGCGGCCTCGTTTTGTGCACTTTGCAAGTAGTACTGACGCACACATTCTAAAGGCGAGGCTTCCGCAGTATCACATTTGGGTGTTAGCCCCCATGCCACTACCATGAAAAGCCATATCATACGCCATGCACCACAGAAATTCGCTGATCTACACGATACAAGCGCCAAAGGGCATTCCAAGCGAGCTTATTTTTTTCTACAAATGAAGTATAAGCCCGGCGCCTCAGATTGTCATAACGGTTTCGTCGGATCACGTTGTGAATGCCGCGGTACACGTCAGCTGCAACAGCAATTGCTGCGCGTAAACGTGGCGGTAGCGCCGGAATGGCCTCCCAAGCAACTTCGTAGTCTCGCTCAGCACGCTGCATCAGTTCCTCAAGCAGCTCAACATAAGCTGGCATTAGCAGGCCTTGGGCTTGCATCTTACGCAAAGCCGTTTCATCAAGGCCATAAGCGGCCATGCGCTCTGCCGGCAAGTAGATACGATCCCGCTGCAGATCTTCACCTACATCCCGAAGGATATTGGTATATTGCATAGCTCGGCCCAAAGCCTCGGCCCGCACAAGCAGTTCAGGATCAGAGACTTTCATGAGATAGCACATCCAAATACCTACAGTTGAGCCTACGCAATAGGCATAGCGATCCAGTTCAGCGTACGAGGCAAGACGTACTGGTCCGATATCCTGCCGAACGCCATCGAAGAGGGCTTGTACAACAGCCCAGGGCAACCCAGCCATACGGGAACGCTGCATTAGAGCATCCAACCAGCTTATACCCGAAGGCTGCCCTTCATAGGCCTTGTATACTTGCTGCTCCCATTGATCTAAGCGTGCTTTTATGGCAGCAGGGCCTGTGCTGCTTGTTTCTACTCCATCGACGAGATCATCGGTAAGTCTACAAAAACCATAGAGCAGCACCACTTCTTGACGGACACTGCGTGGAAACAGCCGGGCAGCAAAGGCAAACGAGCGCGCGTGATTGGCAAAAAAACGCGAACGATCAGCCTCGAAAGCGGCCTGTTGCCCTTTGACCAAAGCGGTTTCCCTTGCAGCTTCCGGTTTGCGTCGCTTAGGCCACCACAGCAGGACGCTGGCCAGCATAAGCGCAGCAAGGGTTGCGCCAACAGCACCCCAAAGGCCGGCTACGGCAACCATACCAAGGGGCATAAGCAATACAGCTCCATAAAAGGCTATTAACCATCGCACGCTCAGGGAAGCCGTCCACCGATGCGCCTGCATTGCCTCCAAAGCGCCCATAATCACCAGTCCGGTCAATGCCCATCCGGCCAAATTGATGAGTGGCATGCCGTAGTAGGGGCCTCTTTCTCCCCAGCTCCAATAAGCCGTCAAGTAGCTCATGGCAGGATCTAAACTAAGATCCCAAACCACAAGGAGGTAGGTCGCTAGCAAAAGCCGTATAGGCCGTTGTTTCAATTCAGGAAAGGCAGCTCGGGCTATTCCAAAACAAGGCACCGCCATGACAAACCAGCTCAGGGGAATTAGATAAGGTACACGATCAAACCACTTGCCTCCTAACAATCCCGTATACTTGTATTGCCCGAAAGGTAACCCGTACGTAGTGCCTAGCGTCTCACTCAGTAGACTTATACCGTATATAACCAATCCTGCGGGTACCCAACGCCATCCAACATGCTGTGTCAGATAAACAAACAGCACGAAGGCGGTGAGTAAGACATGAAGACGCGCAAAAAGCTTAAATGAATGCGCATAAAAAGTGACTAGCTGCGGCCAGCGCGCCAGCAATTCGGGATGTAAACCAAAAATGCCAAAGCCTGCTACCGCAATAAGCGTAAAGCCATAAAGAACATACAACAACAACGCCTGACGTCTCGAAACTAAGAAGGATAGTGGCGAAGCCATGTCTCAAAGTCGTTAAGTTTCTTAAAAACCTTAATCTGTTTAAAAGGACCTTCCAATATACTCGCCTCAGAAACGCCGCGCCCTCCTAATACTAAGGTATAAGGATGCTGATTTTCATAAAGTTGAGTCAGAATCCGCAGGGTACGTAACACATCGGCCTGCGTCAGCGGCAGCACAAACGAAAGCGCCACTAGCTCAGCCCGCCACTGCTGTTGCTGCCATGCAATTTCTTCAATAGGCACATCGGCACCAAGATAAAGCACCTGCCACCCATGCTCTTCCAAAATCAGTCGCACCAATAAAGCTCCTAGCTCGTGATAGGCCCCTTCAGGACACGCCACCACAGCTACACGCCCTTGTAGCTCCTCCTCGATTTGACGCAGCGCATAGAGGGCGTCGATTAAAGTATGGGTCATGCGGTGCTCTTCGCCAATGCTCATTTCACAACTCTCCCACGCCCTACCTATTCGAGTCATCAGGGGACCCAAAAGACAATCCCCCAACGTCGCAATAGGAATCCCCTTCTTGTGCAACAAGATAATGAGTCGGATAAAACGACCACTTTTACCTTCCCGTAACCATTGATATACAAGCTCAAGCAGAGCCTGTGGGATCTGCCGTGCACGTAGCTGCTGCAACCCTTCCCATATTACAGCTTCAAAAGGAGCAAATCCCAACAACGGGATTCGCAACTGTTCCTGCCGAGCAAAATCCAACAGTGCTTCTAAGGTAAAACGTCGATGCCCTCCTGGAGTGCGCTTCCCTAAGAGCCGCCCTTCCTGACTCCACCGCTTAATTGAAGAAACATGTACCTGAAGCAACTCAGCCGCTTCGGCCGAAGAAAGGATTATTTCGTCTTTTTGTTTCATTGGATCTAATTTGACAGCCTTATCTTTTGTTACTATCTTAAAAAAATAGATCTTTAATTTCAATTGGTCTTCTTGATATGAACGGATGTTTTATTTTATTCGGCGCTACTGGAGGCATAGGCAAAGCCTTAGTAGCTGAACTACATCGGCACCGTCAAGGTCCACTGGTACTGGTGGCTCGTAATCCTGCGCCACTAGAGGAACTAGCACAGCGCTACGAAGCCTTGGCCATTACAGCCGATGCATGCCAAGCAGAAGCAGTGCAACAGGTTTTTGAAAGAGCACGACAAACCTTTGGAGCTGTTGCGGGTGTAGCGCATTTAGTTGGATCGTTGCTGTTAAAATCTCTGGCAGCTACGCGAGATGAAGAAATGCAGGATGTGCTTGCGCAAAACTTCTGGAGTGCGTTTTACGTGCTGCGCGAGAGCGTTCGCAGCATGATGAAAGACGGGGGCAGCATCGTGCTAACCGCTTCGGCTGTAGCCCTGCAGGGTTTACCCAACCATGAAGCTATCGCAGCTGCTAAATCAGCTGTCATTGGAATGGCTCGCTCGGCCGCTGCTTCTTATGCACGCCGCGGTATTCGCATCAATGTGGTAGCCCCTGGCCTTACGGAGACCCCTATGACAACCTCCTTATTTTCCCATCCCCAAGCTATCGAACGCTCGCTGCGCTATCATCCCTTGGGGAGGCTCGGGAAGCCTGAAGACGTCGCTCAGACCATAGCTTTCTTGCTAAGCCCGGCTGCTTCCTGGATTACAGGGCAAGTCGTGGCGGTCGATGGCGGACTTTCAAGCCTAAAAGTTTTGGACTAAGCAAGCATTTATGGCCCTCACTTTACTTCTGTTTACTCCCCACGATCTGCGTCTGGCCGAAAATCCGGCGCTAAAAGCCGCGTTGCAAACAGAACTTCCTATCTTACCTGTTTTTATTTGGCACCGCACAGCAAAAGCATTTGAAGGTCTTGGGGCTGCTCGATGCTGGTGGACACACCATAGTCTAACAGCCTTGGATGCTGAATTGCAACAGCGAGGTAGCCGTCTTATCCTTCGTGTTACCGACAATCCGCTCGAGGAACTCAAGCAGCTTGTTGAGACCCTTCCGGTAGCTACGTTGTGCTGGAACCTACCCTTGTTGCCGCACGAGCGACGCTTAGCAGATCAGCTGCAGCCTGTACTCCGGCGAAAAAAAGTGCGCCTTATTGAAACCAATGGCCGTACGCTGATTAATCCAGACCAATTGCGCTCCCAAACGGGCACTTGCTATCGTGTGTTTACACCTTTTTGGAAAGCACTTCAGCAGCATTACGTACCTCCCCCCTCGTTTCTCCCTCCAGCTCGTTTACCCGCTCCAGAGCAATGGCCGGAATCAGTCTCGTTAGAAACCCTTGCACTTCTACCTAAACCCGACTGGGCCACCAACACCATCGCCCGCTATTGGGAGCCAGGAGAATCGGCAGCCTGGGGCATGCTACGCCAGTTTTTAGCTTATGGACTACCCCATTACGCCCAAGCCCGTGATCGGCTGGATCTGGATGTAACCTCCAAACTCTCCCCTTATTTGGCCCATGGGGAAATCAGTCCGCATCTACTCTGGCGCATAAGTTATGAAGCTCAACACGCAGGTGTTTCAACCCAAGCCGTCGACGCTTTTCGCCGACAACTTGCCTGGAGAGAATTTGGCTACTACCTGCTTTACCATTTTCCCGAAACACCCTACCAGCCGCTTCATCCTGAATGGGCAACATTTCCCTGGCGCAGTGAAGCCCCTGAACTCGAACACTGGCAAAAAGGCCAAACAGGCATTCCCATCATCGATGCGGCAATGCGTCAGCTGTGGCAGAGTGGATGGATGCACAACCGGGCCAGGCTTCTAGTGGCTTCTTTCCTTACCAAAAACCTACGTATTCACTGGCTTCGGGGCGCAGAGTGGTTTTGGGACACGCTGGTTGATGCTGACTTAGCTAACAACACCCTTGGATGGCAGTGGACAGCTGGCTGCGGCGCCGATGCAGCGCCTTACTTTCGCCTTTTTAATCCTGTTTTACAAAGCAAAAAATTCGATCCAGAAGGCCTCTACATTCGCCGTTGGCTTCCTGAACTAGCGGCGCTTCCTCTTTTCTGTTTACCTGAAGCTTGGGAAAATCCTTCTTGTAGCCAAATGCTTCGGCAGATTGGCTATCCCGAACCCATCGTGTGTCTTGAAAAAAGCCGTAACGAGGCGCTCGCACTTTATGAAAGCTGGAAAGCATCCATACCCAAAGCCTCATGATCCTTATGAAAACTTCGCCTGAAGTAGTCGTTGTAGGCGCTGGCCTGGCCGGTTTGCGCTGCGCCGTTTTGTTGCATCAGCACGGAATAGAGGTCTTACTCCTTGAAAGCCAGGACCAAGTTGGAGGCCGCGTGCGCACCGATGTGATCAACGGCTTTCGGCTCGATCGAGGCTTTCAGGTGTTACAAACGGCCTATCCAGCGGCGCAACGGGCCTTTGACTATGCGACCCTCAATCTACAACCCTTTCCAGCCGGTGCTTATGTGTTTACGCAGGGACGCTTTCAGCCTCTCTTTGATCCTCTTCGTCATCCCGATCGTTTGTGGAGTACCCTTCGAAGTGGATTGCTAAGTGCTCGCGACTTACTGGCGATGCTCAAGCTCAATCGTCGGCTCGATGAGTTTGACCTGGAAGCTAATCCTGAGCTCACAGCTCCCCAATCTACCCGAGCTGCTCTATACGAACTGGGCTTTTCTGAATCCCTTATCCAGCGCTTTTGGCGACCTTTCTTGAGTGGTGTCTTCCTAGAGACCTCTTTAGAAACCCGCGCGGCAAAGTTCTTCTTTGTGATGAAAGCATTTCGTGAAGGGATAGCTGCCCTTCCAGCCGAAGGCATGCAAGCCTTACCAACCCAACTAGCCCGTCAGCTGCCCCCCGAATCCATCCGCACCCAATGTGCTGCCGTGCAGGTAGAAGCCAACGGGCGTCTTCACCTTCAGGACGGAACAACGTTGACGCCACGTTTTACGGTGTTGGCTGTCGATGCTGCTGCTCTAGATCAGCTTTGGCCCGGACACGGAATTAGCCTACAATGGAATTGCGGTACTACGGTCTATTTTGCTTCCGAGAACACGTCGTTGGAAGCCCCGGAAGCTCTTTTGCTCGAAGGGGAGCCTAACGCAGGACCTGTAGCAACCGCTGTGGCGCTGCACATTGTTGCGCCTTCTTATGTCCCATCCGGTGCCTTCCTGCTAACGGCTTCTATGCCTGGCTTTTTGCCCGATCAGCCTGAGCAAGCTTATCAGGCTGCTCGTTTTCAGCTACGCCGCTGGTTTGGCTCGGTAGTGGATCTCTGGCAACCGTTAGGCTGCTATCCTATTGTACATGCCCTACCGGCTGAGCCGTCAAACTGGCAACCCCCTCAGCGTAAGCAACTTAGCGATCGGGTGCTACTCTGCGGGGATTATTTTGGCCTATCTTCCATCCAGTATGCTTTAGCACAAGGCGAACGCGTTGCTGAACACATTCTGCAGCAATTTTATGGCTGAAATGCGGGTATTGGTAACCGGCGCAACTGGGTATGTTGGGGGAAGATTGATTCCCCGTCTGCTTGAAGCAGGCTATCACGTGCGGATAATGGCCCGAAATAGCCAGCGCTTGAGGGATAGGCCCTGGGCTTCTCAGGTTGAAATCGTAGAAGCTGACGTGTTGAAACCCAACACCATTAGGACAGCCTTAGCCGAAGTACACACCGCTTTTTACTTGATTCACGCCTTGGGAGCGGGCAAGGATTTTTTAGAAAAAGAGCAGCTTGGAGCCCATCATTTCGCTCAAGCAGCGGCCGAAGTAGGTATACGCCATTTGATTTATTTGGGAGGGTTGCAACCTTCTCGTCCCATATCACGCCACCTTGAAAGCCGCCGGTTAACAGGCGAAGCATTACGCAGCACCCATGTTCCTGTCACAGAGCTGCGGGCCGGCATTATTCTGGGATCAGGTAGCCTTTCCTTCGAGCTTATTCGTTATTTAACCGAACGCTTGCCGATTATGATTACACCAAGATGGGTCAACGTACCTATCCAACCCATTGCTATTCGTAATGTATTGGACTATTTACTAGCAAGCCTCCAACAACCGCCCCAACACAGCCGCATTGTAGACATTGGAGGTCCAGATGTGCTCAGCTATGCTGAGCTTTTTCGGCTCTATGCATGCCTACGCGGACTACGGCGCTGGATTATCCCCGTACCGTTTCTAACGCCACGCTTATCCTCTTATTGGATCGGTTTGGTCACTCCTCTACCTCCTCGTATTGCCCGTAAGCTCATTGATGGCATGAAGGTTCCTATTGTATGCAGAGACAAGCAAGCTCAACAGCTTTTTCCGGAAGTAAAGCTGCTTACAGCTAAAGAAGCCATTCACTTAGCGCTTCAGCGGATCGATACAGGCCAAATTGAAACCGTATGGTTTGGCGCTTATTCTTCGGGGGATTCGGAAAAACTCACCACCCATTTTGAAGACCGTGAAGGGTTGTTGCGCGACACGTATACGATCTGGATTGCAGCGTCTCCTGAGGTTGTTTTTGCTCAACTTGAACGGCTAGGGGGAGCGCGGGGCTGGCTCTACGCGACGAAGCTGTGGCGGCTGCGCGGTCTGCTTGATCGCTTAATAGGGGGTATTGGATATCGACGAGGTCGTCATAATCCTGACAAACTGTACGTAGGCGATGCGGTTGACTTTTGGCGAGTGGAGTCTATAAAGCCTAACGAGCATTTACGGCTACAGGCTGAAATGAAGCTTCCAGGCCGTGCTTGGCTACAATTTCTTCTGCAACCAGAAAACAATGGTACCCGCTTGATCCAGCAAGCGATTTTTGAACCCCACGGCCTGGCAGGCCTGCTCTACTGGTACAGTATTTATCCCCTGCACCATGTGGTCTTCAGGGGCATGCTTCGAGCCATCAAGCGCCAAGTAGAAAGTTAGCCTATGGCGGATGCAGACGTAATCGTGGTAGGCAGTGGCCATAATGCCCTTGTTGCTGCGGCTTATTTAGCCCGCAGTGGCTATCGCGTGATGGTATTTGAACGGCGTAGCCATGTAGGCGGAGCGGTTTCTACGGTAGAGCAAGTACCGGGATACCGCTTTGATCTGGGCGGTAGTGCCCACATCCTTATTCGCTTAACCCCGATTGTCGAAGAATTGGAGCTAAAGCGCTATGGTCTGGAGTATCTGGAGTTAGACCCCCTTTTTGTAGCCCCTTTCGAAGACGGAGAAACGCTTTTCATCTATCGCGATCTTGAACGTACAGCCGCGCTGCTGGAAGCTCATCTGCCTGGAGAAGGTGAAGCCTACGTCCGCTTTTGCCAACACTGGATGCCTTTTGCGGAAGCGGTATGTGAGACTTTTCTGAATCCTCCCACGCCTTGGGCAATCTTTCGTGCCTTTGCAAAGCGTCGTCAGACTCCTTCTTGGCGCGAGACGCTTCCTCGCATCTTAAAGCCTTTTTCTCAGATTCTAGAAGAATCCTTTCGCTCTCCCAAGCTACGGGCGTTGATGGGTTGGATGGCCGCACAATCAGGACCGCCGCCGGGAGAACCGTTAAGCGCACCGTTTTTGCTTTGGCATCCGCTGTATCATAAAGGGGGTATTGCGCGACCGCGAGGGGGATCAGGCATGTTATCGGTAGCACTGGCCCGCTGCATTGTGGATCATGGAGGCCTCGTCTATACGAACACACCGGTCACTCAACTGCTCTACAAGCAAAATCGGGTCGTAGGCGTCGAAGTAGCTGGAGAAACGCATTACACCGCTCGCGCTGTGCTATGCGGCACCCATGTGCTTGAAGTCATCGAGCGGCTTTTGCCAATACCTGAGCTGCAAGCGATACGTCCTTTAGTGCGCGTAGGCAACGGATTTGGCATCATGCTTCGATTGGCGCTAAAAGCACCCGTTCGTTACCAGGCAACCACACATCCAGATGTTCGCGTTGGACTGCAACTCCTCTGCCGTTCAGTTGAGCAAATCGAATATGCTTACGGCGCTTATCGCATGGGCCAACCCGCCTCTGATCCTCCGCTGGTGGCCATGACCTTTAGCGCCATAGATGACACCTTAGCTCCTCCAGGCGGAGAAGTCCTTTGGCTTTGGGGACAGTATTTTCCCTATGCATTGCAGGAGAGTTCCTGGGAAGTCGAGGGGCCACGCGTGCAAGAGATCCTGTTGCAACAGTTTGAGCGCTACGCACCGGGGACGCGGGATCATATTGTAGGGTCCCTCTTGCAGACCCCACTCTGGCTTGAACGTGAATTAGGCCTACGCCGAGGCAACGTCATGCACCTGGAGATGAGCCTGGATCAAATGTTTAGCCTGCGCCCCGCGGCGGGTTGGTCTGGGTATCGTACGCCCATTCGGGGGCTCTATCTGACGGGGGCCAGTACCCATCCCGGTGGAGGTATCATGGGAGCCGCCGGCCGCAATGCTGCACACATACTGCTTCAAGACTTAGAACGGGGTCGTTTATGAGTTATCTTTTTTTCCTATTGCTTTTTATCGTCTTGCCCTTGCTTGGCTTGCAGCTTTGGATTCGTCGCAGTGCAACACCACTGCCTTTTCGCAGACCGCATCTTTCGCTGGGCTTGCTTGCTCTCATTGCTTTGACCTACACCACACCCTGGGATAATTATTTGGTCTATCGCGGCGTCTGGAGCTACGGTCCAGACCGCGTATTGGGGACTATCGGATATGTACCTTTTGAGGAATACCTGTTTTTTTTATTGCAACCCCTGCTGATAGGTAGCTTATTTCTGGGCTTGTCTTCCAAGCTATCCGCTACCTCCCATCGCATAGGATGGCACCGCAGCCACTTAGCAGGTGTTTTGTTTTATGGAACGCTGACGCTGATGGGGATATGGGCCCTAAGCTTTTCTCGTGGTTTGTATGCGGGACTCATTCTAACTTGGGCTGGTCCTGTGCTAATAGGTCAGTGGGCTATCGGCGGCTCACTTTTTCGGGCCTATTGGCGTCCCTTTTTTAAGGCACTAGTCCTGGGTACCGTCTACCTTTGGCTAGCTGATGCGCTGGCTATTGCCGATGGCATATGGACCATTCACCCCACCACCAGTAGTGGGCTGCTTTTGGGAAACCTACCAGTTGAAGAGGCGCTTTTTTTCCTGGTGACAAACCTTATGGTCCTGCAGGGCCTTATCCTTCTTTTAAAGCCTAAAACCTAAAAGCAAATACATGCAGACTTCCCTTCGTCTACGGATAGGCGTGAGCAGTTGCCTTTTAGGGGAACCCGTACGCTTCAACGGAGGCCATGCCCGCGATCGTTCTCTTTTAGCCTTGCTCAGTCCCTTTGTAGAATGGGTCCCACTGTGCCCTGAAGTAGAAGTCGGCATGGGCGTCCCTCGCGAAGCTGTACGCCTAGTGGGGAATATTGACTCCCCCCGTCTCGTAGGCTCCAATTCAGGTCGCGACTGGACGCAAGCGATGCATCAATGGGCGGCAGCGCAGGTAGAGCAACTTGCCCAAATGGATCTTGATGGATACATCTTTAAGAGTCGTTCTCCCACGTGTGGCTTATTTCGCGTCAAGGTTTACGACAGCAACGGTATTCCTAGAAACGAAGGCCGCGGACTTTTTGCCCAAGCCCTGCTACAACGCCTTCCGCTGCTGCCCGTAGAAGAAGAAGGGCGGCTGCATGATCCAATCTTACGAGAAAATTTTATCGATCGGCTGTTTGCCTATCATCGGCTCCGGCAACTGCTGCGCAGTAATCCCCAACCTAACGACTTGGTGCGTTTTCATACGGCCCATAAACTTACCCTGATGGCCCATAGTCCGCGTCACCTTAAAACGCTTGGCCAACTGGTTTCTCAAGCTGGTAGCATGCCCTTACCTTATTTGCTGCAAACTTATGCGCAGCAGTTTATGGAGGCCATGAACATGCTGGCCACACGAAAAAAACATGCTAATGTGCTGTTTCATTTGGCCGGGTATCTACACAAGCAGCTCAAACCGGAAGATCGTGCTGAGCTACGTTTGCTCATTGAGGACTACCGTCAAGGCCTAGTCCCGCTTATTGCACCTATTGTGCTCTTGCGCCATTATATTCGACGTCTTCCTGTACATCCTTGGGTGCACATGCAGGTGTATTTAGATCCTTATCCCAAAGAGCTCATGGTGCGCAATACGTAACTTTTATGCTTTTAACAGAATTTTATACCTTATAGGCCATTGGGTTAATCTAATGGTTTATATTCCCGAAGCGACAAATACCCCAACGAGCGCACCATGTCGCAAGAAGTCGCTCCGTTGCATACCCGTGCATTTGCCCTGGCGCTTCAGGCTGCGCAGCGCGCTATTGGACGCAGAAGCCGGTTGTTACGGCTGGTCACGCATGGCTATCGACGTCTGGTTTTCAACCAGGCCGGTTTGCTTCCGGTACGTGGTGAGGTGCAAACGCTGTTGCGCCTGGTGCAGGCCTGGGCACGCGGTGAGTATCGTACAATCCCCTGGCGTTCCCTACTTTATAGCGTAGCGGCGCTAGTCTACTTCGTTAACCCTGCCGACCTGATCCCCGACATTGTGGTAGGTCTGGGATTAGTCGATGACGTAGCCGTAATCGTTGCTGTAACCCGCGCTTTACAGTCAGATCTTGAGCGTTTTCGGTTATGGGAAAGCACCCGCAAGTGCGACGTTGGATTGCGAAAAATAGAAAAATGACCAAACTTCTACTCATTGCGTTAGGTGGTGCAGCCGGGGCCCTGCTACGTTACGGCATATCTGGTATGGTGTATCAATGGTTAGGACCCGCCTTCCCATGGGGTACGTTGGTGGTCAATTTAACCGGATGCTATGGGATCGGCTTGCTCTGGGCGTTTTCGGAAGTTTTCATCCTGCCCAGCTATGTCCCGCCGCTGATTTTTATAGGGCTCTTTGGGGCTTATACCACGTTCTCTACCTACGGCCTAGAAACCTTTAACTTGTTGCGAGACGACCAGCTACTGCTGGGCCTGCTTAACCTGCTGGGAAGCAGCGTCTTAGGCCTGCTGTGTGTTGCGTTAGGATTTTTAACGGCTCGCCTGATCCTTTACGGAGGAGGATGGCTATGACCAAACTACCCAGAGAAGGGGTTTTGCTTCGCGTCTTTATTGGGGAGACCGACCGTCATCACGGGCGACCGCTCTACGAACAGATCGTGCTCAAGGCACGCGAACTCAACCTGGCCGGGGCTACCGTACTACGTGGCTTAATGGGTTTCGGAGCCTCAAGCCGTGTACATACCGCCAAACTACTTCGACTGTCGGAAGATCTACCCGTCGTCATAGAAATTGTAGACACCGAAGAAAACATCCAGAAGATCCTACCCTTTCTGGATGAAGTAGTCCAAGAAGGATTAATTACATTGGAAAAAGCCCATGTTATCCAGTATCGCCACCGTACGGAAGACTAAAAAAGCAGCTGCCACTCTGCTGCTCATTCTCTGCTGGGTGCCTGCCCTTTGGGCTCAGGAGCCTGTCGATACCGTAGCCGTGCGGCTCATCCGCGAGGAAGGATTGGAGCGCAGCCAAGTGATGGAGACCCTTTTCTGGCTGACTGATGTGTACGGTCCACGCCTAACAGGCTCCCCACAGCTTGACAGTGCCATGACTTGGGCAGCGCGCCAACTGCAGAACTGGGGCATAGCCAATGTACGCCGTGAACGCTGGGGGCCTTTTGGCCGGGGCTGGGCACTCCAGCACTTCCGAATGGAAGTAACCGCACCGGTACGGTTTCCTTTGCTGGCTTATCCCAAAGCCTGGTCGCCTGGTATCGATGGCCCGGTTACAGCTGAGGTGGTACGCTTTGATGCTGAAGACACGACAGCTTTTGCCGCTTATCGGGGCAAACTCCAAGGTAAAATTGTGCTCCTTGAACCCAAGCGCGAACTTAAAGAGCCTTTTGAACCGCTGGCCCGACGCCGTGATGCAGAAGATCTGCTCGCGCTGGCTAACGCCCCCGCATCGGAAAGCAGCACGCGCCGCTACAGCTCCGAAGCCTTACGTCAAATAGAGCTTGCGCAGCAGCGCCTGCAGTTTCTCTATCAAGAGCGCCCTTTGGCTATTCTTGACCGAAGCTATCGGGGTGACTATGGGACCGTATTTGTAGATGGGGCAGATCTACCAACTCCCCCCGGCACCCCTTGGTATGCTCAAGCAGGCCCTTGGGAAGCAGGCGTACAGGTTATTCCCCAATTCACGGTAGCCGTAGAGCACTACAACCGCATCTACCGACTATTAGAACGGGGCTTTCGTGTCGAAATCACCGTGGATCTCAAGGTATCGTTTTACGACAACGATCCCTACGAGTACAACCTGATTGCCGAACTCCCTGGCACCGATCCCCAAATCGGAGATGAGCTCGTGATGTTAGGAGCTCATTTCGACTCCTGGCACACTGGTACGGGCGCTACCGACAATGCTGCCGGATCGGCTGTCATGATGGAAGCCCTGCGCATCCTCAAGACGGTATACGACCAGCTAGGCCGTGGACCGCGCCGCACCATCCGATTAGCCCTTTGGACCGGCGAAGAGCAAGGGTTGTTGGGATCCCGCGCCTATGTCCATCAGCATTTTGCTGAACTGGGCCCTTGGGGAACTTCGCCTCGACGACTGAAGCCCGCACACGAGAAATTCTCTGTCTACTTTAATCTCGATAATGGAGCAGGCAAGATCCGTGGCATCTATGCCCAAGGGAACGAAGCCGTCGTGCCCATCTTTCGCGCTTGGCTGGCACCATTTCACGATCTTGGCGCCGCTACCGTTTCGCTCCGCAACACGGGCGGCACCGACCACTTGTCGTTCGATGCTGCAGGCCTACCAGGCTTTCAATTCATCCAAGATCACCTAGCCTACGGCACGCGCACGCACCACTCGAATATGGACGTCTTCGACCACGTGATCGAGGATGACCTCAAACAGGCAGCAACCATCATTGCGGCATTTGCCTACCACGCAGCCGAGCGCGATGCCCGCATGCCCCGTAAGCCGCTCCGCATACCCGAAAACCCCAACTGATCTAAAACGCCCTTACAGAGCCAGGACAAACACGTAATCCTACACCCTTTACCTAAGGTGAACCTGCGTAGCAGCATCCTGCGATCCCGCAACTTCGATTGGCTTCATTGGATAAACATAAAGGGTCTGCGTCGGATAAGCAAACTCAATATTTTCCTGGGCAAAACGTTCAACCAACAGTAAGTTAATCGCCTGCTGAATGTTCATGTACGTGGTGTAATCTGGGCTTAACACCCAGTAAACTGCTTCAAAGTTGAGCGAAGAAGGCCCAAACTCCTTGAAATGCGCCCGATCAAAGCGCACTAACTCCTGGGCTTCTATCGCCTCGCGAATAAGTTGGGGAATCTTTTCAAGCTTTTCTCGAGGCGTCTGATACACGACGCCAATCGTAAACACAACGCGCCGCTCCTGCATGCGCTTAAAGTTGCGTATGCGGCTTTTTAACAAGTCGCTATTTGAAAAGATAAGCTGCTCACCCGTCAGGCTACGAATGCGCGTCGACTTCAAACCAATGTACTCGACAGTTCCCAAGTGGTTGTCCACAATGATAAAGTCTCCCACAACAAAAGGCTTATCGAGCACAATTGAAAGGGAGGCAAACAGATCACCCAAGATGTTTTGCACGGCTAAACCAATCGCGACACCTGCGATGCCTACACTGGCAATGAGTGCGGTGATGTCCACACCAAAGTTGTCCAGTGCCACCAAAAGCACAAGCACCCAAAGCGCCAGTCGCCCCATGAACCCCAGCGCTTGCATTGAGGTGACGGCTGCCGGGTCTTGCTCCAGCTTTTGCTGACGATAGCGTTCTACGTACATCGTGATCAGCCCACTACCCCAACGCACGACCTGCAAAAGCAGCAGCACAAAAGCAATCCGCCCTCCCCAGCGAATGACTGCAGCGGGAAGCTGCACTATAGCTGTAGCAGCATAAAAAGCCAAACCGACCAGAAAGTAAGCCCGCGTCCGGTGTAACACATTGACTACGATGTCATCCAGATTAGTCCGGGTACGCTGGGCTAATGCGGCAAGCCGGTTAGCCAGAATCCATCGCAAGCCTATAAACAGGCCTGACAAAACGGCCCAAATACCCAAGGCCTTAAGCCAGTCCGTGAGCGGTGCACCCGCAACCACCGTTTGATCCCAGAGATGAACAAACTGCAACAGCATCGTAAGCGTATCTTTGCGTTCAACAAGGCCTCCAGTTTAAAAATATGGCCTTCCTTCAGGGAGACAAGTGAAAAAGCCGGAAACCCCCATCTTTTTTCTAGAAAAGTAAATTTTAACAGCCCCTTCGTGAGTCTGGAACAGCCCGTCAGCATGACGGTTGCATCGCTCTGCTTTTTAAGCAGCATGAAACGCGTGCACTATGGAACCCGTCAGTGAATTTCAGCCCGAACGGCGCGTCGGCCCAACCGTTTCCAAGGACAAATGGGTTAGCCATGCCAAAAACAAGCTGGCTCGAGGGTACGTGTTGATTGTAGGCACCAACCGTCGTAATGCCAACTTTTATTTACGTGGTAAGGGATACGAAATGTGCCCTTATGATATTGCCTGTTTAATGATTAAGCAGGGTATAATCGTTCCGACAGGTACGCACCACTTGGGAACAGTCTACGAGCTGGCTCCAGAGGTTAAGGCCGAGCTGCAACATGGCCAGCGGCAGCGGCCGCACGTAGTGGATGAGCCCGATGAAACGGATGAACTAGAAGCTATCCTGGAAGCCCCAGAAGAGGTGGTCGCTGCGGTAGACGAGGAAGTCGAAAAAGTCCTTGAAGAAGACGAAGAAGAAGTAGAAGACTTAGGGGACGAACTCGAGGAAGACTTAGACGAAGAAGACTTCGAAGACGATTTTGAAGACGAGGAAGAAAAAGACTAATCCACGCTTGTTTTAGCAAGACAATGCAAGCGGCAGAAAAACTGCCGCTTTTTTGTTTTTGTTAGAAGGCTCCGGCTAACTCGCGCAGCCGAATTTCTGCCGCTTTGGCCTCATAGCGAGCGTTAACTAGACGCTCTTCGGCCTGCAACAGAGCCTGCTGGACCTCGCGCAATTCCACAGAGGTGATTGTACCTAAACGGAACTGTTCTAAAGCGACCTCGACGTTGAGGCGCGCAGCTTCTAAGTTTTCTTGTTCCAGCTGGACCAGCTCCAAATAGCGTCGATAGGCAGCATATTGCTGCGTTAGTGCGGTCTGAAGTGCCTGTGTCGTTTCTTGAAGTTGAAGCTGAGCTGCTTGATAGTTCAGACGGGCATTTTCGATCTGCCGCCGTCGATTAAATCCATCGAACAGGTTTAACGTGAGGCTTAAGCCGTAGTTAACGTTATGCGTTCGGCTTTGCCGCATGAAGCCGCTTTCAGAGTTTAGGTTTGTATAGCCGTAGCCAGCGATGAGCTCTACCTGAGGCCAACGCTGGGCCGACAACTCGCGCTGCGTATGTGCAGCTACTGTCAAAGCAGCTTGCGCCCGTTGCAACGAGGGGTTTTGTCGGCTTGCAGCTTCTTGTAGGGCTGTAAGCGTAAGCGTTTCGTCAACTACAATCGTATCGATGGTCCGAAAAGGGACTTTGGGATCGCGGCCCAGCATTTCATTAAATGCGGCCCGCTGCTGCAGGAGCAATACTTCGTGGCGTAAAAGCGCTGCCCGATCTGCATTTAAGTCCACCTGCGCGCGACTGACTTCCAAGCGAGAGGCAGCCCCTAAGCTATAGCGCATTTCGGCAATGCGCAGACGCTCTTCTGAAATGGCAACCGTAGCCTCTAAAACGGCTCGCTGCTGTTCGAGGCGTACCAGGTTGTAGTACGCAACCGCTACGGTTGCCAACAAAGCTGTCTGAGTTTCTTTTGCTGCAGACGTAGCCTGCTCAGATACCGCAGCGAGCCGTTCATAGCGCGCCCACTGTCCCAGACCATCAAAGATTGTCCACCGAAACTGCAGTCCACCATTAATTTGGCGTGTTTGCGCGCCATTTCGAATAACCGGCTCTGGATTAGTTAGAAACTGCTGCCGTGTATTTGCGATGCCGCCATTCCAGCCCATACTTAAGGAAAGCTGCGGCAGCAAGCCTGCGGCCCCAGGAGCAGCATTGTTTTCGGCTTGCTGCGCAGCCAGCCAAGTACGCTGTAGGGTGGGATTAGCTTGCCGGGCAATTGCCAAGGCCTCATCAAGTGTCAAAAGCGGCTGGGCTTGAGCCACAGCGAGACTGCCCCATACAGCTACCAAAGCTGCAGTAACGATTCGCCAACGCATGCTGCGGTTCATGCTGTGGTTGTCTCCAGAACCGGTTGACTAGCTTCCTGCACGACAGCAACCGTGCGACGCGTGAGATAGGTGTACATAGCAGGCACCACGTACAGCGTAAGGAAAGTGCCGATGAACATGCCCCCAATAATAGCAATCCCCATTGGAATGCGACTCTCTGAACCAGCTCCCAGCGCTAAAGCAATCGGCAAAATGCCCAGAATGGTCGAAAGACTAGTCATAAGCACAGGCCGAAACCGCGCAACTGCTCCTTCTATAGCCGCCTCTAAAATGCTGAGACCAGCCGCTTTGCGCTGATTGGCAAATTCTACAATCAAAATTCCATTTTTAGTGACCAGCCCAATCAGCATTATCATGCCGATTTCGCTAAAGATGTTCAGCGTCTTCTGGAAATACCACAAAGCCAGCAAAGCACCTGCCAAAGCCAATGGCACCGTCAGCATAATGATTAACGGATCCCGGAAGCTTTCAAACTGCGCAGCCAAGATCAAATACACGAGCACCAGTGCAAACAGAAACACAAAAAGAAGGCTTTGGCTGCTTTCGGCAAAATCACGTGAAGGACCGCTCAGCGCTGTCGAGAACGTCTCATCCAGTATCCGATCGGCAATGGCATCCATGGCATTAATCCCATCCCCAATCGTTTTGCCTGGAGCCAAACCTGCCGATATCGTGGCCGACACGTAACGGTCGAATCGATAACGCTGTGGTGGTGTACTTTCCTCATGAAGTTCCACCAGATTATCCAGGGGGATCAGTTCTCCACGTACATTACGCACGTAAAGTGTGCGCAAATCCAAAGGCTCATTACGACTCCCGCGCTGCACTTGTGCAATGACCTGATACTGCTTACCATCCATGATATAGTACCCGATGCGCTGCTCGCTCAGCGCAAGCTGAATCGTCTGCGCAATATCCATGGCCGACACGCCCGCCTGCCGCGCCCGATCCCGATCGATACGCAACCGCAACTCGGGTTTATTAAACTTTAGGTTGACGTCTACAAACGTAAAGGTAGGATCTTTCTCGGCCTCGGCCAAAAAACGCGGCAACACCTCACGGAGCTTTTCCAAATTGGGGGCCTGCAATACATACTGCACTGGCAACCCTCCCCGACGATCACCAATAGACTGTGGCTGGGCAACAAAGGTCCGTGCCCCTGGAAAGTCCCGCACCCTTCGGGCCAGATAGTTAGCAATCTCTTGCTGCGTCCGCTCACGCTGATCCGGATCCTTAAGAATTAGCCGGACAAATCCTGAATTGACCGATGAAGCAGCCCCAAACCCCGGCGATGTGACCGAAATGATGGCTTCATGTTCAGGCACCTCTTCCTGAACCATGCGCACCAGCTGATCAATGTACTTTTCCATGTAAGTAAATGTAGCGCCTTCAGGTCCCGTCGCCGAAATCACGATGTTGCTACGGTCTTCAGTGGGGACCAACTCTTCCGGAAGCACCCTAAAAAGCCCAAAGATTAATGCTGCTGCACCAACCAGAATTGGGAATGCCAACCACCGTCGCCGCAAAAACGTATCGAGTGAGCGCCGATAGCTCTGGATGAGACGCTGGAAAAACGGCTCAGTTTTGTAATAAAACCAGGAATGGCCTGAATGGCCACGAAGCAGACGCGTGGCCAGCATTGGCGTAAGCGTTAGGGCCACAAACGAGGAGATGACAACGGCTCCGGCCAGCGTCATGCCAAACTCGCGGAACAAGCGGCCAGTAAGCCCCCCCAGAAACAGCAAAGGCATAAAGACTGCCACTAAGGCCAAGGTCGTTGCGATAACTGCAAAAAAGATCTCGCGTGTACCGATAATGCCGGCTTCAATCGGTGGACGCCCTTGCTCTAGCTTCGCATAGATGTTTTCTAGTACAACAATAGCGTCGTCGACAACCAATCCAATGGCCAGCACGATGCCTAGAAGGGTCAGCACATTAATAGAAAAGCCCCAAACGTACATGATGAAAAACGCTCCAATCAGCGATACCGGAATGACCAGCACAGGAATGATCGTCGTACGCCAATCTCGTAAAAACGAAAAGATAATGAGTACAACCAGGACAACTGCTAGGTAGATCGTCTGCTGAACTTCACGGACTGACTCTCGAATGTACTGGGTGATATCAAAGCCAATACCTAACTCAATATCGGCCGGCAGCTCTTTTTTGATGTGCTCCAAGCGACGGTAAAATTCGTCGGCAATCGCAATGTAGTTAGCTCCAGGCTGTGGTCGGAGCACAACCCCTACCATCGGGATGCCATCGCGCTTGAGTACAGTCCGCTCATTTTCCGGTCCCAGTTCGGCATAGCCGACATCACGCAATCGTACCAGTTGGCCTCCTTCGGCCTTAAGAATCAGGTTATTAAAATCCTCTGGGGTCTGCAGCCGACTTAGCGTACGGATAGCAAGCTCGACAGCACCGCCTTCGATGCGGCCAGAAGGCAGTTCGACGTTCTCCCGTTGCAGCGCATCCCGCACGTCCATAGGCGAAAGCCGATAGGCGGCCAGCTTGTGTGGATCGAGCCAGATCCGCATGGCATAGCGCCTGGCACCCCAGATGTCGACTACGCTGACGCCCGGGATGGTCTGAAGGCGCTCCTTAAATAGTTCCTCGGCCAGACGCGTTAGCTCCAGCAAGTTACGCCGGTCACTTTTGATGTTGAGAAAGACGATCGGTTGGGCGTCGGCATCGGCTTTAGAAACAATAGGCGGCTCCACATCCGGGGGAAGATTGGCCATGGCTCTGGAGACCCGGTCACGCACGTCATTGGCTGCCTGTTCAAGATCAACCCCCAGCTCAAACTCTACTGTGATCGTCGAGCGGCCATCACGGCTAACTGAAGTAATAGAGCGCACGCCCGCAATTCCGTTGATGGATTCTTCCAGCGGCTCGGTAATCTGCGATTCAATGACCTCAGCGTTAGCCCCCCGATAGTTGGTCGACACCGTAATAATCGGAGGATCAACAGCCGGATATTCGCGCACGCCCAAGTAAGTAAAGCTGACCAGGCCAAAAAGCACAATGACCAGCGAAAACACGATAGCCAGCACAGGGCGCCTGATGCTTACAGAATAGAGACTCATGGCAAAAGAAGGTTTAAGGCTGCACCACCTCGATATCGACAGGCATGCCAGGTTGCAGTAGCTGCACGCCCGTAACCATCACGGTATCCTGGGGCTGCAAGCCTTCAAGCACCTGCACACTGTCTTCCAATCGCAAGCCAGGCTTAATATACCGAACGGCCACCTGGCCGTTTTCGTAGACAAACACTTTGTTTTGCCCCATCTCCGGGACTACCGCAATTGCAGGCACCAGCAATGCCTGATCAATCTCCTGAAAGATCAACTCAATGCGCGCAAAAGCACCTGGTAGTAAAAGCCGTTCGCTGTTTCGGCTGATAGCCCGCACGCGCAGCATACGCGTACTTTCGTCAATGCGCGGCTCAACAGCATAGATACGCCCCTCAAACGTTCGCGTTTGCCCTTCTACGGTAAACCGAATACGCTGCCCCACCTGAACCCGATGGGCATAGCGCTCTGGCACGGCAAACTCAACCTTGACCGAGTCGAGCGCCTGCAACAAAGCAATGGATGTGCTCGGCGTCACATAGCTACCCACACTAATGGAGCGCAGCCCGATAACCCCACTAAACGGCGCACGCACCTCTGTTTTAGCCAGCTGCGCCCGAATCAGATCAGCTTGGGCTTGCAACACCCGCGCTTCGCTTCGGGTGGCATCGACGGTTTCCTGGCTTACGCCGCCCTTTTCAAGCAACTGCTCTTGACGGCGAAGCTGCTCTTGGACCAACTGCAGCCGAGCTTCCACCTGGCGCAACTGCGCCTGCAATTCATCGTCGTTAAGCCGCACCAGCACCATGCCCTTTTGCACCGGCCTGCCCTCCTCAAAAAACAGCGCCTCCACAATGCCCGAAATCTCACTATGAAGCTCCACGGCCTCCCCAGGCAATACAGTGCCCGTCACCACCAGCCGGTCTGCTATCCGCGTCGGCTGCACGACAACAGCCTGTACCCGCAGCCGCTGCGCTGCAGGTGTTGCTATCACTGCTGCATTCTTAGGCCAGCGTGCATACACCAACCCAGCAATAATGCCCAAACCAATCAGCCCCCAAAGTGCCTTGCCTGCCATGCGATGCCTTTGCCTGTGCGACATATTTTAGCTCAAAAGTTTATACCAATCAGCCAATCTTGAGATACCGCGGCCTTCATGAAGCGCACTATGCTGTTACAAATAGCACTTTGGAGGACACCGAAACCTCTGGCATCCGCCTTCGTTGCTGCAGCGACACGAGGTTTAGTACATCGCTCGGCCAAAAGGGTTCTATAAGGGTTCTATGGGCACCTGGAGCAGCCGGCTACTCGTTATTGGATGGCTTCTGCTGAACGCTGCAGCTGCGCAAAGCCAGATGGTGGATACGCTACGAGTCCAGCAACTGCTGGTGCGCAGCCTAACGTATTTGCAAATCGATCGACCAGACCAAGCCATTCCTTTGCTGGAAGAAACGCTCTCCTTGCTTCCAGGTGAACCAGCAATCTTGATCACACTGGCCCGCGCCCACCGGCAGCAAAATAACCTTGAAACGGCTTTCTTTTACGCAGAACAGGCTTGCCGCCGTGCTGCTGAAGAAGTGAGTTACTGCCACGAGGCCCTCGATCTCCTGCAAGCAAGTCAACGGCTTGATGCAGCCCGCACCCTTGTAGCCCAAATTCTGCAACGCCATCCTAACGACCGACGCGCCTTGGCCTTTCAAGCTGAAGAAGCACTAAAAGCCCAGAATTTTGCTATAGCCCGCCAGTTATACGAAAAGCTGCTAACACAATACGGTCCCGACACCGCCTGGTATCGTGCGCTTTGGCCGCTGCAACTGGCCACAGGAGATACCCTTGCCGCTCTGGCTTCCCTTGAAGCCCTGGCGCAGCGCGCCCCAGAAGATCCTATGCTGTGGCGCACACTAGGCACCCTTTACCTTGCCCGCCAGTCAACATCCCAGGCCCGGACCGCTTTGCAACGCGCCCTACGCCTCAATCCGCACGACACCGCTGCAGCCCGACTCTTAAGCCACATGGGAGAAGTGCGCACTACTCCCGCTGCGCTGCTAGCCCGCGTCCGCCAACTGCTGCGTGAGCCCCCCGACAGCCCCCAGCGCCAAGAAGCTCAGTACCTGCTCAATCAGCTTTTAGCGCAAGACTCAAACCAGGTCGAGGCGCTGCGTCTTCAGGCCGCCCTGCTTGCGCAAGCTCATCCTGAGCGTGCTGCTGCCCTACTGGAGCGCAGCCTACATTTAGACCCTAGAGATCTAAATACCTGGACGGAAGCCGCACGCCTTTGGCTTATAGCCGGCTATCCTCGTCGAAGCGTCCGTACAGCCGAAGAAGGGTTGTTTCTTTTTCCTGGCCAGTTACGACTGCTTCATCTGGCAGCATATGCGCAGCTGCAGACAGGCAACCTTCGGGCAGCCTTAACGCATCTGGAAACGTTATTGGCTTTACAGGTGGAATATCCCGACTTGACTCCAGAAGAGGTGGCTGAATGGGAGGCATTTGCTGGACGGCTGTGGGCCCAGCTTGAAGCGCCCCAAAACGCACGCCAGGCTTGCTCCCAAGCGCTGCGCCGCAGAGGCACAACACCCGCTATAGCTGCCCACTGTGCAGTGGTTCGGTTTCTGGTAGATCGACAATCCGAAGCCGCCCTCCGACAGGCACGACAAGCAGCTCGAGAAAACCAGGATTCCTGGATCTTGGAAACACTGGCCTGGCTTGAGTTGCAAGCTGGCCATCCCGAAGCTGCCCGGGATGTCTTGCAACCGCTGCTATCTGCCAAGCGGGCTTCGCCCCTGGCTTATGCTTACTATGGCGAAGCCCTGGCTCGACTGGGCTTGCTCGACGCAGCCCGGCAAGCCTGGCAGGAGGCGCTCCAACGCGACCCAGAAAATCCTCACCTGCGTCAGCTGCTGCCTACTTACCGTAGTCCTTGAGACCCCTATGCGTACGCAAGGCCTAATTGTCTGTCTGCTTTTTTTGCTCGGCTGCAGCCGTGGACCCCGTCTGGCCGAACCGCCTGAACTCCCTGCCCGCTTTCCCTATCACACTACCGAACAAATTCGAGCCTACCTCCGACTGCCCCTGGATACCCTCAAAGCCTTTAGCGCACAAGCTACTGTGCAACTTCGCTCCCCAACCGGAATTGACAACCTTTCAGCTATCATAACCGCCCGCCGTGATGATTCGATCCTTATTCGCTTCAATGCCGGCTGGGGTATTGAAGCGGCCCGACTTTTGATCACCGCGGATAGTGTTTTCTTGCATGACCGCATTCACCGCCGTCTCTATGCCGGCACGCGCCGCGATCTGATGCCCTATCGGTTGCCCATAATCACCACCACTCAAGACCCTTTCCTGGGCCTTCTGGGGGCTCTTTATCCCCCGGCAGGTTTCTGGCAAGTTAGGATAGATTCGACCTATTACCTGCTCCAAGATACAACCGGCTACCAGCGCTACAAGATCGATCCAGCGCGATGGCGCGTAGTTCGCTATGAACGCTACGATGCTGCAGGCCACTTGGTCGAGGTCTATCACTTTGAAGCTTTTGATCGCTTTGGACAGGTTTTTCTCCCGCGACGGTTATTGATTGCGCAGCCCTTGCAAGGCTTAGAAGCCCGACTTTACTACCGCGAGCTGACGCTTAATCCTCTCTCCCTACAGTTTACTTGGAACCCCGCGGGCGCAGGACGCCTGCCTCTAAGCGCACTAAGCACCCAGCGATGAAGCGACAGTTGCTATTGTTTTGCTGGCTGCTACTATTGGCTTGGGCCGCTTACGGCCAAAGTGAAAACGACCGTACGGCTATTGAACGCCGCCTGCGTACGCTACGAGAGCAAATCCGACAAGAAGAAGCACGCCTAGCTGAAACGGTCCAGACCGAACAGGCTACGCTTCAAACCTTGGAAAATCTCGAGCGCCAGATCGCCATCCGTCGGGAGCTGGTGCGCAGCTATCGCCAGCGTTTAGAACAGCTGGCCCAAACGATCGACTCCCTTCAGCAAGCTGCCCGACTGCTAAGCCAAGAAATCGAAACGCTTAAAGCCCAATACCGACAACGAGCACTCCATGCCTATAAATACGGCCGCATGCATGACCTGGCCCTCCTGCTCTCAGCCCAATCCATCAACCAAATGCTGATTCGAGCCCGCTATCTGGGCCGTTTTGCTCGGCAGCGCCGTGCTAAACTTGAGGCCATCCAGCAAGCCACAGCCCAGCTTGAAGCGCGTCGTCAGGAACTGCTGGCTGCACGCCAAGAAACCGAACAATTGCTTCAGGAAGCCGAAGCCGAACGTCAGCGTCTGGCCCGTCTGGAGCAAGAGCGACGCCGGATCATTCAGGCCCTTCGTGCCCAGCGCGTATCGCTTGAGCAGTCGCTTGCCCAAAAGCGGCAGGCAGCCCAAGAGCTGGAATCGCGTATTCAAGCCCTTTTGGCTGCCGAACGGGAGCGCCAGCGAGCTCGCGAAGCCGTCGATCCCCGCGCAGCCGTAGCCTTTGCCGAACTTTCCGGCTCATTTGAGCAAAACCGCGGACGCCTACCCTGGCCCGCCGAAGGGGCTGTCGTTGAACCATTTGGGGATATTGTTAATCCTGTCTACGGCACCCGTACCCCTAATCCTGGTATCCTAATTGCCACCGCCCCACAGGCCGAAGTGCGAGCCGTCTTCGACGGTCGCGTCATCGCAGTAGACGCCATGCCCGAGTACGGCACCTATATCCTCATCCAACACGGCGAATACCAGACGTTCTATAGCAACTTGTCGCTGGTCTACGTATCAATTGGCCAGGAAGTCCGGGCCGGCCAGGTCATTGGCCGCGCCGGCACCGATACAGAGCCTAAACGCGCCGGTGTATTTTTCTCACTCTTTCGGGGAGGTGAAGTGCTTAACCCTACCCCCTGGCTACGGCCACGCTAAAAGCCACGAGGATTTTCACATAAGCTTGCCGGAGCACTGCAGCAAAAACGTCCGCTACCGGTTATTTTTTTGGAAGTTTTCTTCGACCACGTAAACCCTGCACGCGCATATGGCCAACAATGCCCGCTACGATGTCGTGGTAATCGGCTCCGGGCCAGGCGGCTACGAAACTGCCATTCGGGCTGCCCAGCTCGGCTTTAAAACCGCCATCATCGAAAAAGACAAGCTTGGAGGCGTTTGCCTCAACATTGGCTGCATCCCCACCAAAGCGCTGCTCAAAAGCGCCGAAATGACCGCTGAAGCCCGCAACCTCCAGGCCTACGGCCTGAAACTCGAGGGCAAAGTCGAGCCGGATTTCGCTAAAGTCATCGAGCGCAGCCGGGCTGTTGCCGACAAGATGAGCAAAGGCGTGGCCTTCCTCATGAAAAAGAACAAAATCGACGTCATCTTCGGCCGCGCTCGCCTGGTGGCTAAGGGCAAAATCGACGTGCAGCCCTCAGTTAACATGGATGGGGAAAAAGTTGGTGAGCCGCGCACGGTCGAAGCCACCCACATCATTCTGGCTACGGGAGCACGTGCACGCCAGATTCCTGCACTTCCGGTAGACGGCAAAAAAATCATCACCTACAAAGAAGCCTTGCTGCAAAAAGAACAGCCCAAGCGGCTCGTCATTGTAGGCGCAGGCGCTATTGGGGTGGAGTTTGCCTACTTCTATCACCACATGGGCACCGAGGTGACGCTGGTGGAGCTGATGGACCGCATCGTCCCCCTTGAAGACGCCGAAGTGTCTAAGGAACTAGAACGCGCCTATCGCAAAATGGGCATTAAGGTGCTCACCGGCGCGCAAGTTGAATCGGTCGATACAAAAGGCAAAGAACTCAAAGTTCAGGTAAAAACAAAAAATGGCCAGGAAACCCTCAAGACCGATCAAGTGCTTTCGGCCGTAGGGGTTGTCGGCAATGTCGAAGACCTGGGCTTAGAAGACCTTGGCGTTGAAACCCAGCCAGGCCGCATTGTGGTCGACGAGTTCTACCGGACGAATGTGGCGGGTATTTACGCAATTGGCGACGTAGCCGGGCCGCCCTGGCTGGCCCACAAAGCAAGCCACGAAGGCATCTTGTGTGTAGAAAAAATTGCGGGCAAAGACGTGCGGCCGCTTAACTACCACAATATTCCTGGTTGCACCTACTGCCAACCGCAAATTGCTTCAGTCGGCTATACCGAAGAAAAAGCCCGCGAAGCCGGCTACGACATTAAGGTAGGGAAATTCCCCTTCACAGCTTCAGGTAAAGCCACTGCGCTGGGCCATAATGAGGGCTTTGTGAAGGTGATCTTCGATGCCAAGTATGGCGAATTTCTCGGCTGCCACATCATCGGGCATGATGCGACCGAACTGATTGCCGAGGCCGTCACCGCCCGCACCCTAGAGACCACCTTCCATGAGCTCATCGAATCCGTCCACCCCCATCCAACACTCTCCGAAGCCATCATGGAAGCAGCCCGCGCAGCTATCGGCGAGCCCATCAACATTTAAAGCCCCCATGGCTCCGCTTAACCCCGGTACCGAAGTACCGGGGTTTTTTGTATTTTTAGGTTAAAACATCTCCAAGTGCTTGGTGCCATGGGCCGATTAGCTTTGCTCTTTACTGCAGGCCTGTTGCTACTTGGATGCCGACCGCGTCCAGAAGAGCCTCGGCCGAATCGCTCGTTTACTTTCCCCCCAGCCGGCTATGAAGTGCTCGATCTAAGCTACCCGTACGACGAGACTACAATTTACTGGCCTACAGCGGAAGGTTTTCAGCTTCGCATCGACCACCGGGGATATACCGAAGCAGGCTACTACTACGAAGCAAACACGTTCTGTACAGCTGAGCATGGCGGCACGCACCTCGATGCTCCTGTCCATTTTGCTGAAGGGAAATGGAGTGTAGACGAAATCCCGCTTAAACAGTTTATGGGAGCGGCCGTAGTGATTGATGTCTCGGAAAAGGCGCTGGCCAATCGGGACTATCAGGTACAGATTGCTGACTTTCAAGCCTGGGAGGCCCAACACGGCCCAATTCCGCAAGAAGCTATCATACTGCTGCGTACAGGCTATGGCCAATTTTGGCCTGACCGGATACGCTATATGGGGACCGACGAACGTGGACCTGAAGCCGTAGCGAAACTGCACTTTCCCGGTCTGCATCCTGAAGCTGCCCGTTGGCTCCTTGAAAACCGCAGACCTAAAGCGGTAGGCATCGACACACCCAGCATCGATTACGGCCAGTCTACCCGTTTTGAAACACACCAGGTGCTTTTTGCTGCAAATGTGCCGGCTTTTGAGAACGTAGCCTCCCTCGATCGCCTGCCTGCACGCGGGGCCTTTGTTATTGCGCTACCGATGAAAATCCGCCGGGGTAGTGGCGGCCCCTTACGTATAGTCGCCCTGGTGCCTACCCGCACCGAGGCCCCATAGTGCACGTAGGCTTTAACTGTGGGGATGCCGACATGCGCCGGCATCCCCAAGCTTATGCCTCTGACTGTGCTGCAGCCGACGTAGCCGCTGCGCCATCACCACCGGCTGCCACATACCGATCACCCGGGAACTGCTTAATATGCTCCTTGGAGATCGGCTTGCCAGTCCCCTTTGCAACAGGGGAAGCCTCATGGATATAGTAGTCGCGATTGGGCAAAGCGTCGACGTAGCGCAATGTAGCATGCGCAGCCCGACGCATACTCTGGTCGGCATTGCGACGCAGCAACCCCAGGTTCTGCTGAATGCGAATTTCCAGCAGATCGAACAGGTGCTCAAAAGCTGCTCGGTCGCGTTCAAATGCAACACCCGAAGCCCCTTTGCGGAGTTGCCGATCCATATCTGAAAGGGCTGCGCTAAGCGCAAACAGATACATGGCGTTGTCGGCCAGACGAGCCTGTTGGGCCTGTCGACTGACAATCGCCTCGCCTTCCCACTTACTGAGCAACTTGAAATAATGCGCATGTTGCCGTACCAAGCGGGCAAGCCGATCGGCCCAAGGCTGCAAGGAAGGATGCACCCGATGCAGACGCGGCGGCTGCGGCTGAATTCCTAAAAAAAGCTCTGCTGCCAGGGGCAATGCGCGTCGCAAAAGCTGCGGCTTGAATGCATTAGCCACAATACGCCGCAGATTCCCTAGGGGCGACTGGCTAGAATCCCAACTAAGCGCTTGTTTAATGACCAGCATGTGCTCGGCCAACTGTTTGCCGCCATAAGCAAAGATAAACGATTGCATCACTTCGTTGGCCCCTTCGACGATGCGGTGGATACGATGATCACGCCAGACACGCTCCAGTTCGTTTTCGGTCATGTACCCCTCACCCCCCATGATTTGCATGGCCTCATCGATCACCTCCCAGCCCATCTGTGAACAAAACACCTTGGTGGCGGCTGTCTCGACCATAACATCGGCATCCTGCCGATCGAGCATACCTGTGGTCAAATACAGCAGCGCGCGCATTCCATAAGTTAAGGCCGCCATCTTGGCGATTTTTTGCTGCACTGCCTCAAATTCGGCAAGCGGTCGGCCAAACTGATAGCGCGTTTGCGCCCATTTGGTACTCTGCTCCATAGCCCAGCTGGCCCCTCCCAGGATACCCGCCGAAAGCGTACAACGACCGTAGTTGAGGCACGTTAGGGCTACGTTCAACCCTTTTCCTTCTTTATAAAGTAGGTTTTCGCGGGGTACACGGACGTTCGTAAAACGGATGCGCGCCTGCCAAGTCCCGCGAATGCCGGCTTTACTTCGGTTCTTCTCAAAAACGTCAACCCCTTCCATGTCGGGAGTAACAATAAGCGCCGTAACCCGATCTTCCTCACGTCCGGTTTTGGGATCACGCAGGCGTTGCTTGGCCATTACGGTTAGCACTCCAGCCAACGCACCCGAAGTAGACCACTTCTTTTCACCGTTTAGGATGTAATACTGTCCATCTTCGCTCAAGGTGCAGCGCGTTTCCTGGCCTGCAGCATCCGAGCCCACGTTAGGCTCTGAAAGACAAAAGGCAGCTAACCTTTCTCGTGCCACAATGGGCAAGTATTTCCGCTTTTGTGCTTCTGTGCCAAACAACATGATGGCTTTACAGCCGATGGACTGATGGGCAGAAACCACCACGGCCGTCGACGCACAATAGCGGCCAATCAATTCCAGCACACGATTATAGCTGGTCACCCCTAATCCTAGCCCACCATATTCCCTCGGTATTGTTAATCCCATGACCCCCATCTCAAAAAGCCGCTCCAGCACCCACTCAGGAATGTACTGCTCCTGATCAATGAGCACTGCAGGATGTTCGTGCTTGAGATAGGCCTCCAAACGTTCAAGTAAAGCATCACAAGCCGCCCGTTCTTCGGGAGATTCTTCAGGATAAGGCAGCACAAGTTCTTCGCGGAAACGTCCCCAAAACAGGCTCTTCATAAAGCCCAATTCTTCGGGGTCCGGCCCCAGCATAGCTTCAACGTCCGCAATCATACGGCGGTCTTGGGCCGAAATGCGTTGTAAACGGTCCAGCAGTGACATAGCCTGTTCAAGTTTGGTACATACAGAAAGCGCTTCCGAAACATCAAGCAAAAAAAGCGACTTTTTAAAGCGCTTTGTGTGGGCAACCTAAAGTCTAGGGCTAAAGTTCCGCCACTGCTTGCAGGCTTTACTTTTTTCCAGAGTTTTGGCATAGCGGGTCTGTCTTTTAAGCGTATTTTCTTGAAGTTGCTTTTATTGCCCAATGCCCATGACGTTTACCGACCGCTTACGAGCGCTGCAGCGACGCAAGCAAACCGTGCTTTGCGTAGGATTGGATCCTGATCCTGAGCGCCTACCGCAACCGTTGCAGCATGAACCTGAAGCTAAGGCCGTTCGACTGTTTCTTACAGGCATTATCGAAACAACTAAAGAGCTGGCTTGCGCTTACAAGTTTAATCTGGCCTTCTTTGAAGCCTTAGGCCGTGAGGGCTGGGCAATCTTGGAGGCCACGTTGCAGCAAATGCCTGCGGATGTGCTGCTCATTGCCGATGGTAAGCGGGGCGATATCGGCTCTTCGGCCCGATTTTATGCCCGAGCGGTGTTTGAACAGTTGCCGTTCGACGCCTGCACGGTTTCTCCTTACATGGGTCGGGATGCCGTTGAACCCTTTCTGCAATATGCCGATCGCGCAGCGTTTGTGCTTACCCGCACCTCCAATCCAGGGGCGCGCGACTTTCAAGAACGTCGCTGCGATGGAGAGCCACTGTACCTGACTGTAGCGCGGGCTGTGGCTCAGTGGGACCGTGAACTACCGGGAACGGCTGGATTGGTGGTAGGTGCTACCGATCCGTATGCCCTCGCGGCAGTGCATCTAGCCTGTCCAGGCCTGCCCCTGCTCATTCCTGGCATTGGCGCGCAGGGTGGTGACATTCCTCCTATTTTGCAGATAGCACGCCGCAGCCCTGTACTTGTAAACAGTAGCCGTCAAATCCTTTACGCCTCCTCTCAAGAAGATTTTGCCGAGGCTGCCGGCCGCGCTGCTGCCCAACTTCGTCAGCAGTTGCTTCCAGCCTGCCCTACTTGAAGCCTTCAAAGCAGCAAGGTTACGTGACAGAATCGCAGCGGTCTTTACTTCAAAAAGCCCTTTGCTATGGCAGCTCGGACGCCAGAAGCCTTGCTGCACGACCTTTGGCAGCATGTGCTTTTTCAAACAAAGGCGCTGCGCACCTATGATGGCCAGCCCATACGTATTGTGCATCCTGGGGTACTCAATCTGGAAGAGGGGCCAGACTTTTTGAATGCCCAGCTATATTTAGGAGAGACGCGCTGGTATGGCAGCGTCGAAGTGCACGTGCGCTCACGTGACTGGAATGCCCATGGACATCATCAAGATGCACGCTACAACAGCGTCATTCTACACGTGGTACTGGAAGCGGATACCTGCACCGGACGTCTGCGACGTGCCGACGGCTCTACGCTTCCCGAGCTCATTTTAGCCCCTTATCTTACGCATCCTCTTCGGGCCCTGCTTTATGCTTTCTACCGTCGACCTAAGCCCGTACTCCCTTGCGCCACACAGTGGCTTAGGGTACCTGAGGCGGTACGCACCCAGTGGCTGGAGACCATGGGCTACGAGCGCCTAACAACACGTGCAGCGGTTATTCGGGATCGCCTCCGTGAAGTGCCCGCCGATCAGGTGCTCTACGAGCGCCTGCTTACCACCCTGGGATATGCTCCTAACGCCGAACCCATGCACCGATTAGCCCAAAGCTTACCGCTTTCTTGGCTCCGCATGCTGCCAACGCAGGAGGACGTCGAAGCGGCTTTGCTGGGCATGGCAGGATTGTTGTCCGAAAACCTCTCCCTACCTTGCGATGTAGCCCGTTGGCAAGCGCGCTTTCGGCGGCTACAATCCCAACTTCCCGCTACGCCGCTAACCGCTACGCTTTGGCAGCAGCGTCGGATACGACCTTCCAATCAGCCCTGGCGTCGACTGATGCAGGCAGCTGTTTGGCTAGGTCCTCAAGGCTGGCTACGCCATGAACCCCTAGCCCAACTGCAAGAGGCACTGCAAGCAGCCCGTCCGTTAAGCGCGCTGCGCCGCCTCTTGCAAGGCCATAGGCTGGGGCGCTCTACCCTTGATCGCTTAATCCTCAACGCCATCTTGCCCGTCCTTTATGCCCTTCATGTCCAGCCCGAACGCATTCTTGCCTTATTACAGCAAATGCCTGCCGAATCAGACCGCATCGTGCATCGCTTCGGGACCTTAGGCTATCGGCCTGAAAATGCCTTCTTTTCACAGGCACTTCACCAGCTCTACCGTAGCCGATGTGTCCATCTGCGTTGCCTCCAATGCACAATTGGTCGCTACTTGATCGGTTATTTGCCGCTTAATCCTGCTAAGGACCTTTAAAAAATTGGCGGTTTGGTCGATTACAGAAGGAGCACAAGTTTACCTCTGCGTTAGCGACTGTGGCATGCGTGCCCTCTGGCCCACACTACAACAACCTTCAATGCCCAAGCCTGAACGGCCTATTCCGGCGACACGCTTCAGCCAGACGCCGAACCTAAACGTGCGCTTTCCGCCGCTCCCCCGTACCGCAACTGAAGTCGCTCGAATGCTGAGCGACGAAAGCGCCGATCCTAATCTCAAGCAGCTCATTGCGGTCGTACATGCAGACCCCATTGTCACGCAATTGGTCTTACGTCGGATCAACTCGGCTTACTATGGCCTGCGGCGCCGCATTAGTGAAATTGAAAAAGCCATTTCACTGCTAGGCTTTTTAGAAGTCAGCAACATCGTGCTCACCGCAGCAATGCTCCAGCTCCGAGAATCGATTTCAACCCAAGAGCAGGAGCATATCTTTGAGCAGCTCATGCAGCTAAGCATTGGCAGCGCTACTTATGCCCAACAGCTAGCCCAGTGGCTGGGGCTTCCCTATGCGCGCCGCGTGTTCACGATGGGCTTGCTACATACAGCCGGCCGCCTGGTTCTGCTCTACAACCGTCCAGATGACTATGAAGCCCTCTGGTACACAAACGAAGACGGTGCAGTGCCTTCTGCAGAGGCCGAGCATAAGATCTTTGGCGTTAGCTATTTAGAACTCAACGAAAAAGCTGCGCAAGAATGGCACTTGCCAGAAGATTTGGGTCAAATTCTGAGCACCTTGGAAACGCCTCAGACGCTTCCCACGCCCGAATTGCAACTTCAGGCCGCACTGGTTGCCACCGGTAGTGCTTTAACCGAGCAATTGCATCTTACCGGTAGAAACATTCCGGTACTCCCACCGCAAGCCGCAATGCTGTTACATCATGGATTAAGTGAGTCCGAACTGGTTGAACGCATCTTGAACATACGCGCCCAAACAGATACCTACATTCACATGTTGCTGGTAGGAAACGGAGAAAGTGCAGCTGCCTAACTAAAAAGTCCACCCTGGGATTGGGTGGACTTTTTAGTGCCTGCTCAAGGCTAACCGCTCGAGTTGTTGTTGCACCAGCTTACGCAACCTCTGGAGTGGCGGGGTTGTTTTCACATTTTGCAGGCGCGCGTACTGGGGAGGCAGCACAGCAAAGAAATAACGTGGGCCCACAGAAACACCTGTTGCCACCTGTTGCGCCGTCTCAACATGCTGCGCTACGGCTTCAGCTACATGCGCATAGCGGTCCGTAAGTACGGCAAGATTCGCTGAAATGGCCCCCAGGGTACGCTGCGCACGTCGGTAATCCTTTGGATGCGCCTTTACAGCCTGCATCCACTGCCCAAAGGTAAACAGCATCTTCTGGTGCGCTTGTAAAACCGCTTCGTATTGGGCTTGGTAAGGGGAAAGCTCAGGGTAACGATCCATGAGTAACCGCAGCGCTTCAGCTTCGGCCAGCGCTTCCTGTAGCATGGCCGTGGCCTGCTCGTTAAGCGCTTCAATCTGCTGTAGTGTTAGCGATACGCCCTCTGGATAACCATAAAAACGACACCCGGAAAGCACCAATCCCAGAACCAAGCCAGCCCAGTACAAACCACGCAAACGCAGCATGGCATCACCTAGAAATAGTGAACGGATTTTTAAAAATCCGCATTTTCTACCATGAAAAGAAGCGTTGCGCACTTTTTTGGGACTTTTTTGCATAGCGCTTAGATAATGGTACCGTCTGGAATACGTGCATTTTTAGGTAGTACAACGATCCCATCACGGATGTAAAAATTCGGCCCTTCTCCCTCTTGCACTTGATCCCGGTTTTTAATCACGCATCGCCGGCCAATGCTGACGTTTTTATCAATGATGGCACCCTCAACATAAGATTCTTCTCCAATGCCAGGATTTTCGGGCCCTTCTACGGGATCTCGCACACCAGGGTCATGCCAGGGGTAGTAGTCGGCTCCCATCATGACGACATTTTTTACGGTGGCGTTTTCGCGAATGACTGAGCGAATGCCGATCACCGAATTGACAATCTGGCTGTTGACGATTACGCTCCCTTCGGCAATGATCGAGTCCTGAACAAAAGAACTCTGCACCTTAGCAGGCGGTAGCATATAGGCATTGGTGTAGAGCGGCATCTGGGGGTTATACATATCAAAAGGCGGATGTCGCTGCGCCAACATCAAATTGGCCTCATAAAAGGAACGAATTGTTCCGATATCGCTCCAGTAACCCGTAAACGGATAGCTCACCACCCGATAGCCACAGATCGCTTTAGGAATGATTTGTTTGCCGAAATCATGATCTGTGGGGTTTTCCTCTAACAGTTTATGGAGGATCTCTTTGTTGAAAACGTAAATGCCCATCGAAGCCAGGTAAATGCGGCCCTGCGCTTCCATTTCAGACGCGACAGGGCTTTCTTTGCCGGCCAGCTCATGCAAAGGGGGTTTTTCATAAAATTCCACAATTACGCCTTCTGAATCCGTTTTGAGAATGCCGAAAGCAGGCGCTTCTTCTGCGCGTACCGGAATTGTGGCAATCGTCACATCAGCCTGTTTAGCCCGGTGATAAGCCAAAAGCTGGCGATAGTCCATTAAATAGAGCTGGTCACCCGAAAGAATCAGCACATAATCATGCCGGAAAACTCCAATATGCGCCAGGCTGCGACGCACCGCGTCGGCTGTTCCCTGAAACCATTCGCGAGACGAAGGGGTCTGCTCAGCAGCCAAAATGGAGACAAATCCTGAACGGAAGCGATCAAACCGATAGGTTTGGACAATATGTCGGTTCAAGCTGGCCGAATTAAATTGGGTGAGTACAAAGATCCGGTTAATGTTCGAGTTGATGCAGTTTGAAATAGGGATGTCAATTAGCCGGTACTTGCCTGCCAGCGGTACGGCAGGTTTGGAGCGCATTAGGGTAAGCGGAAATAAGCGGCTTCCTACACCCCCTCCTAAAATGACTGCAATCGTCTGCTCGCTGAGCCGAAGCGTTTCCAGGTCTAACGAAGAAGTAGAAAATGGCAGTTGCATGGTTACCTATTCATTTGGAGGTTACGGGAATAAGGCTTTGATACAAGGCGATGTATTCTTGAGCCGATCGATCCCATGACCAGTTCTGGCGCATGCCGTTGCGCTGCAATTGCTGCCACAGTTCTGGCTGCCGATAGGTTGCCAGGGCCTGCTCTAGGGCCTGCCTCATCGCCTGAGGCGTGAAGGATTCAAATCGGAATCCCGTACCGGTCTGGGTATGAGGATCCCACGGCGTTACGGTATCGCGCAAGCCCCCTACGGCATGGACGATAGGCACAGTCCCATAGGTCATCGCATACAGCTGATTTAGTCCGCAAGGCTCCACCCGAGAAGGCATCAGCAGCATATCGGCCGCCGCGTAGAGCTGATGAGCCAGCGTATTGTTGAATTCAAAACGCAGTACCAGCCGTTGTGCTACTCCAGACGTTTCTAAACGCTGCTTTAAGGTTTCTAAAGCCGCCTGATACTCAGGCATGCCCGTGCCCAATACAACTACAGACACGTCCGGATGCTTAGGCATAAAACGTTCTAATCCACGTATGAGCAGATCCACTCCTTTTTCTTGCATTAGACGCCCAATAAAAATGACCAGGGGTTGCGCCGGATCAAGCCCTAGCGTGCGACATAAAGCCTGTTTGTTTTGCTGCTTGTTCTCAAGCGTCTCGGCAGTATAGGGGACAAAAATGAAGGGATCCGTAGCTGGATTCCACACCTCTGGGTCTATACCATTGAGAATGCCGCGCATTTTAAAAGCTACGCGTTGAAATACCGCACGCAACCCTGCTGCAATATCATCTCGCTCCTGCAACTCTCGCGCATAGCCTGGGCTAACTGTGGTGACGACATCAGCCCAAATCATACCGGCTTTAAGGGCATTGAGTTGACCGTCCTGCTGCAGATCCTCCGGCTGCGCAACAGGCACGCCGATTTCTTTCCATATCGACCAGGCATAGCGTCCCTGATGTTCTGCATTATGCACCGTCAGCACCAGCGGTAGCGTAGCCCACTCCTCATAAGCCGGGTCTGCACGAAGCCAAACCGGAATCAATGCCGCATGATGGTCATGCAAATGCAACAAATCCGGTTTAAGCACATGGGCTTTGAGTACAGCCAGTAATCCCCGCTGAAACACAAAGAACCGATCGCCCTGGTCAGGAAAATCGAGCCCCGTAGCAGGATCTTGATACACGCCCGGACGCCCAAAGTACACCGGCTCCTCCCAAAGATAAACCGGGAATCCCAGCACGTCGGCTGCTTGCTGCCAGAGCCGATAGGGCAACACCCGACCGCGATATTGCAAAGTGCCCTCGTGGACCAATTGTAAGCTTGAAGAATCAACCTGCGCATCCCCAAAGCGGGGCATAAATACAGCCGACTTTACCCCTTGGCGATTCAAGAACTTTGGCAGCGCCCCCAGCACATCTCCCAGGCCCCCTACCTTGGCAATCGGCGCACATTCAAAGGCTACGTGCAGAATATCCATAACTACAGTGATAAAAAGCTCTCCTTTAAAAATACAGCATCTTTGCCTTCAGAATCCCCTCAGAGAATACAAAAACTTTGTTACGTGCTATCGAAACCCGGCTTAGCGCCCTGGGTACATCCTGTAAAAGCGCTCAAAGCGTACAGCTATGGCCGAAGCACCCCAGGCTTCTCTTGTATCATTGCAAAAGCGCTTAGCCCAGACGCGGCGGCGCTTGCTTGCTTCCCAGCTAATCGTGGCTTTATTGCAGCTTACCGGCGTTTTAGGATTACTCTGGGGCGTGGCATTGCTGCTGGAGGCCCTGCTCTGGTTGCCGGTCAGCGGGCGTACTGTGCTGTTTTTGGGACTTATGCTGGGCTCACTTGCGCTGAGCTTGTGGCAGCTTGGTCAACTGCTGCGTGCCTTCTGGCGCCTGGATGAAGAGCATCTGGCCCGTCAAATTGGCCGACAATTCCCTGAAGTAGCCGATCGGCTCTTGACCCTCCTGCAACTCGAACGCGGTCGCCGCAGCCCAGCCCCTCGGGCCCTTGTCGAACGCGCGGAACAGGAACTGCTCGCCCAGGTTGGACCCGTACCCTTTGAGCAACTGGCCAGGCTAAGACCCTCCCAGCGAATGCTTGGACTTGGCCTGGGGCCGCTCGTGCTCTTAGGCTTTGGTTTTCTCCTGGCACCCGAAGCATTTCAGGCCGCTGCCACGCGTATCTTTTCGCCAGGACGGGTTTTCGAGCGTCCTTTGCCCTTTACCCTGCTCGTTACCCCCGGCGACACCACCTTAGCCCGGGGGGACACGCTGCGCATTAAGGCCACGCTACAAGGAACGCTACTTCCACCGCAGCTCACCTTAGCCTTGCGCTATGCCGGTGAGCTGCGTACAGAAACATTCACCCTAACGCCCAACAGCCTCGGCCAAGCGCAGTTTACACTGCCTAACCTGCAACGCCCCCTGCAATATCGCCTGGAAGCCCCGCCTGCGGCCACGCCGTGGCATGCCGTGACCCTGCGGGAGCGCCCCTTTACTCGCAATCTGCAGCTTATGCTGCACTACCCGGTCTACACCGGTTTACCTCCTCAAACCCTACCTCCCGACGTGGGTCACGTCACCGCACTGCCGGGCACCCAGGTACACCTCCAATTCCTCACGGCCGGGGCTCCTGTGACCCAAGCCGTGCTCCGCTTTGACAATGGCGCCACCCTGCCACTTACGCTAAACGATAGCCTCGCTCAAGGTACATTTGTTCTGCTTCAAGAAGGCACCTACTGGATTGAGTTGCAAACAGCCGAAGGACTCATCCATGCGGATCCCATTCGCTATCAACTCAACCTCTTGCCCGATGAAGCACCAACCATCACGCTCCTTCGTCCCGAAGCCACCTACACGCTAGATGATGCCCTTCAAGCTCCCCTACTGGTGCGGGTACATGATGACTTTGGCTTTACCGGACTTCGGCTTTACTGGCGTTTAGCCCAAAGCAACTTTAAACCCACAACGCCTGATTTTACCTACCGCACCCTGCCGCTAACAACCCCCAGGCCACTTGACCAAGAAATTGATTATCTCTGGGAGTTGCGGACTGACAGCCTGGACCTGGTGCCTGGTGACGTGCTTGAATACTACCTCGAAGTGTGGGACAATGACCGCGTCTCAGGTCCTAAAGCCAATCGCACCCCAATACAGCAGTTGCGCTTGCCCTCGCTAGCTGAGCGTTATGAGACGCTCGATGCAGCCCAGGACAATGTTGCCGAAGGCCTGGAGTCGCTACGTGAGCAAGCCGAGCAACTGCGCAACACCTTCCAGGAACTCCAAGAGACCCTTCGACGCACCCAGCGGGCAGGTTGGAACGAGCAACAACAAGCCGAACAGCTCCGCCAAAGGCAGGAAGCCCTAGAGGAACAGGTCGACGCTCTGGCGCAACAGCTCGAACACCTTGCCCGCGAAATGCAAACCCATCAGCTCGTCAGCGACGAGACGCTTCAACGCTACCAAGAGCTCCAACGTGTAGTGGAAGAAATCCGCTCGCCCGAACTGCGTCAAGCCCTTGAGCAGCTCCAAGAAGCCCTCCGTGCCTTGGACCTGCCACGCATGTTAGAAAACCTCGAACAAGTCAGCTTCAATGAAGCCCAATTCCGGGAACGGATTGAGCGGGCCCTGGAGCTTTTTAAACGGCTGCGCACGCAACAGCAGCTTGAAGAAGCTGCTCGCAGGGCTGAAGCGCTGGCTCGAACTGAAGAACGCTTGGCTGAGCAAACGCAACAACTTCAGCGGCAGGCCACTTTACAAGCTACACCTAACCCTGAAGCACTTGCTCGCCAGCAGGAAGCAGCTAGCCAAGAAGCACAGCAGCTAGAACAGCTCCTCGAAGAAACGCGACGTCAGATGGAAGGCTTGCGGGGCACTCCACGCCAGGCAATGGATTCCCTACAACAAGGCCTACGCAGGCTTTCTTTGCCTGAGCGCATGCAGCAAAATGCCCAGCAGCTTCGCCAAGGAAACTTTTCGGGGGCGCAGCAAGAACAGCAGCAACTGCAGCAGCAACTGGACGAGCTGGCTACGCGGCTAAATCAACTCAGGCAACAAATGGAAGGCGGACAGCTCCAGCTCAACGTCGCTGGTCTGCGCCGCGCCCTCCGCCACGTGCTCTTGCTTTCGGAAGCGCAAGAAGCGTTGCGCAACGAGCTCGGGAACCTGCGTACCGACCGCCCTTCAAACGTCCTGACACGCCGCCAAGAAGAGCTCATTCAGGGAACCCGAACGGTCACCGACTCCCTTCGCCAACTGGCACGCCGCATCCCTCAAATGGAACGCGCTGTGCAGCAAACTGCCAGCGAAGCCCTCCGCGCCATGGACGCTTCTGTATCTGGCATGACCGAAGGTACAACACGCCTGGCCAGCAGCCACCAAACCGCTGCCATGATGCACTTAAATGAACTGGCACGTATGCTAGCAGACCTGCTCGAACAGCTCATGCAACAAGGCGGCGGAGGCATGTCGCTACAGCAAATGATTCAACAACTTCAGCAAATGGCCGAGCAGCAGCAACAGCTCAATGATCAGATTCAGCAACTCCTGAACGATATCCAAGGAACGCGCCTGGTTACGGATCAGCTTGAACGCATGCGCCAACTGGCTCGGCAGCAGGAAGCCATTCGCCGCCAGCTGCATCAACTGGCACGCGACCGCGAAGCCCGACGCCGCTTGCTGGGCGACTTAGATGCTTTAGCCCGCCAAATGGAGGAAACGGTTCAGGAACTCCAACAAGGCCAACTCGACCGCCAGACCATCGAACGCCAGCGCCAGATTCTTACACGCTTGCTTGAAGCCCAACATTCTATCCGAGAGCAGGATGAAGAACCCCGACGCCAAAGCCGTCCGGGCGAAGACATGGTTCGAGAAAGTCCACCTGAGCTTAGGCCGCAGCAAGAACTTGACCGTCTGCGGCGCGCGCTAATTGAAGCACTGGAGAGCGGCTATGCTCCTGACTACGAAGCGCTCATTCGCCGCTATTTCGAACTGCTTGAACGCTTAAAACAACAAACCCCGCGCATGCCTTAATAAGCGCGCACGCAATACCTTACTTCCTGCTCGTAGCGCCGACGGATTTCTTCTAAGCTATCGCCCCCGAATTTTTCTAAAAACGCATTGGCGATAACAAAAGCTACCACCGCCTCGGCTACTACCGAAGCCGCTGGTACGCTGGTTACATCGCTGCGCTCGTAGCGGGTGGGCTGGGCCTCTTTGGTTGCAATATCGACGGTATCCAACGGTTTAATAAGGGTAGGAATGGGCTTCATGTAGCCGCGCACGATGATGGGCATACCGGTCGTTACTCCACCTTCCAGACCTCCAGCGTGATTTGAGCGACGTCGGAATACCCCATCTTCCAGGATAATCGGATCGTGCACCTGAGACCCCGGAAGTGAGGCCGCCGCCACCCCATCGCCAATTTCTACAGCTTTTTGGGCCTGAATCGAAAGAATGGCCTGTGCCAATAAGCCATCTAAGCGCCGATCCCAGTGCACATAAGACCCTAAGCCTGGGGGCACACCAGTAACAACGACTTCATAGATGCCTCCTAGTGAATCCCCCTGCTTTTTGGTTTCCTGGATATGCTCAATGGCTCGCTCTGTTAGCTCTGGATCCAGCATACGCACAGGACTTTGATCGGCTACGCGGTAGAGGGCCTCTGCCCCTTCAGCTAAGAACGGCCTCAAGCGGCGCTGCCAATCTTCAGGGCGTTCGTAACCCACCTGGCCAATTCGCAACACATGGCTACCGATTTGGATGCCCAACTGACGCAGTAACTGCCGCGCTACAGTGCAACAGGCAACCCGCATGGCCGTCTCTCGGGCACTGGCCCGATCGATTACGGGACGCAAATCGTCAAAGCCGTACTTTTGCGCCCCTACCAAATCGGCATGACCCGGGCGCGGCAAGGTGATCTTTTCAATACCTTCGCCAGTCCCTTCAATGGCCATCACCTCAGGCCAGTGTGCCCGGTCTTTATGATAGGCAGCATTGTCGATACGCAGTGCAATAGGGCTACCGATTGTCTTAGAAAAACGCACCCCGGAATAAATGTGCACCCGATCTTCTTCGATCTTGGCGCGTCCGCCCCGTCCATAGCCCTGCCAACGCCGGGCCAGTTGCTCGTTAATCACCTCAGCCGTCAACGGCACGCCTGCCGGCATGCCTTCCACAATGCCAATCAATGCTTCGCCGTGCGACTCGCCGGCCGTCAGATACCGCAGCATGCAACACTGAATGGTTAGATCGACAACTTAACGCTGAACCGATACCGGTTCGGGCACCGGCACTTCGTAAAAGGCAATGGTACCATCCCGTTTCTTCACCTGAAAGAGTACCGCTTCGGCGGCTTCAAATTCTTCGAGCAATGCCCGTACATCTTCCAGGGTAGCTACTTCAAAATCCTCGATTTGTAAGATTACCACATCGCGCGGTAGGCCTGCTTCATCAGCCACGCTGCCCCGCGTCACATAAGCCACATAAACCCCTGCATTAACCTTGAAGGTCTTATAGTCCTGTTCGCTTAAGTCACGCAGCCCCAAACCCCAATTCTCCAGGTTAAACACGCTGCCTGAAGGGGGTTCTTGAGGCGACTCTGGAGGTGCAGGGGGTTGATTGGTCAGCTCGCTAAACCATTCCTGATAAGCTGAAGCTTCTCGCCCCATGAGCTGGACCTGCAGATGCAGGCGCTGCGCCTTACGCCACACTTCTAAGTCGATCCGATCTCCTGGACGATAACGCGCTACCACGCTTTGCAGCTCGTTGGGGGCATTAACTGCGCGTCCGTTGACCGCTAGCACCACGTCGCCGCTTTGCAAACCGGCCTGATCGGCTGCGCTGCCTTTGCGCACTTCAGTAATTAACACCCCCTGCACCCCGGGCAATCCCAGAAGACGCGCCTGTCTCGCATCGATCTCCTGAATTGAAACGCCTAAATAGCCACGCCGTACTTCACCATAGGCAATCAAATCCTCCACAACGCGAACAACCAAATTGACCGGCACAGCAAAGCCATAGCCCTCGTAGGCCCCACTTTCAGTTGCAATCGCCGTATTGATCCCAACCAACTCACCTCGTAGATTGACTAAAGCGCCTCCTGAATTGCCGGGGTTAATCGCCGCATCCGTCTGAATAAAATCTTCCACGCGGAAAAAGTCTTCGATAATGTTCACCTGTCGTCCCAATGCACTTACAATCCCTGCCGTAACCGTAGAGGTCAACCGAAACGGATTCCCAATAGCTAATACCCATTCTCCTACCTGAAGCTCGTCTGAGTCGCCAAAAGCGATGACCGGAAAGGTTTCCCCTGCACGTGGCGAAATCTTCAGCACCGCCAGATCTGTCGAGCGGTCAAATCCTACTAACCGGCCTTGATATTGCCGCTTGTCGGCCAGGGTAACCAAAATTTCCCTGGCGTTCTCGACTACATGGTAGTTAGTCACAATGTATCCATCCCGGCTAACCAATACACCACTGCCCACACTTTGACGCGGTGTAAACTCACGGAAGAACTGATCCTGATTAGGGTCACCCTGCCGTAGCCCTTCTCCCCTGCCTAGGCGTCCAACACGCACTTCAATGTACACTACAGCAGGTCTTACGCGCTGCGCTACTTCGCGAAATACCTGATTGAGCACGACGGGGTCTACCGTCACCTGGGCCCCACTTCGTGCGGGCAAGGTCACAGCATTTACCGTCTCCCCCCCTCCTAATTGGACCCGTTCGACAATACGAACCGGCTCGGCTGGGACCTGATGGCGCTGCATGTGCCAAACCGCCCACAGTCCCCCTCCTAACAGCCCGATAAGCAGTAGCCCTAGGGCGCTAACAACCCAAAGAATACGCTGACCTCCCCTGCTGGCCATATTTACCTGTTGATATCGGATGAACTGCTTTCAGAGACCGCAGCCGAAGCGGATTGTTTCGCCGTTGAGGCCGAAAATTTTTGCATTGACCCTCTCACCTCAACCGCTGTCCTGAGCATTTCTGCATACAATCCTTGTACCACGCTAAAGGCTTCTTGCGCCAGCTGTTTACGCGTTTTGTGCGTTGCCGAAATAGGGGAACCGGTGCGTACCTGAAGCTTAACCCCTCGAAGACGTAGCCAGCGACTTAAATGCCGCCAGAAAGGCAATCCTCCTGTCCAGGCCAGCCATCGACGCTCCTCGGGTGAAGCTGGTTTGCCGTTGACCTTATGGATACAAAGGCTTACTGGCAGAACCCAGCCAGCAGGCATACCGGCAACCGCCTCAAATGCGCCGGTTTTAAACGGCTGTACGGCTTCTCCTGTGCCCGTAGTGCCTTCTGGGAAAACCAAGACCGGAACCCCAGCTTGCAACCGCGCGCGAACTTGCTGTACAAAATGGGCCGATTGGGTTCGGCGCTCACGCGCAACAAAAAGTACTCCATAGCTACGGCAAAGCCAGCCGATTAATGGCCATCGCGCCAGCTCTGCCTTGCCGACAAACGCCACCGGCCAGCAAGTGGCCAACACAATCGGATCTAAAGCCCCTAAATGATTGGCCACCAGAAGTCCACAGGTATTGGCCGGCAACGCAGCACCCGGTGCTTCCACCTCAAGCCCCATAATCCGACACAAAAGGCGGCACCCTTCCTGCTGCCGCTGCGCCCGAAAAAGCGGCTGCACCTGCGCTGGTAAACGCCGGGCTTGCCGGTTTGTCGCTATCGTATAGCGCAGCGTAATATAGAGCAGCTTCGGCAGTCGTCCCCAAAGCCGCCCCCACCCCTGCAGTTTCTGCATCCCCCTCATGACTCCGGCATGTGGGAAAACGTCTTTGCATCCGATCGCGTATCGGCAACCGGCATTCGGGCAAACGTTACCGTAAACGTGCTACCTTCACCTTTTTTGCTCTGTACGGTTACCGTACCCTCCATCAACCGCACCAACTGCGCCACAATCGCTAACCCTAAGCCACTGCCTTCATACGCGCGATCCAATCCCGAAGACTCTTGACGAAATTCCTCAAATAGATGCGGCATGAACTCTTCTGAAATACCTACACCGGTATCACGCACCCTAATCGCTACCTGCGTTGGCGTGGGTTCAACGCTAATCTCTACCTCTCCAGCTTCCGTGAACTTGATCGCATTCCCAACTAGGTTAACCAGCACGCGCTCCAATGCTTTAGGATCCAACAGCGCGTACACCGGCTCCTCCGGTAGTCTCAGCGTAAAGCTTAATCCTTTCTTTTGAGCAAGAGGACTCATAAAATGATACACTTCCTGAACTTTCTCTCTTACTTCCACCGGCATCCGATGCAACATCACGGCCCCTGCTCGAAGCCGGGCCAAATCCAAAATCGCATTGATCGTCTCCAGCAAGCGCTGCCCGCTTTCTTCAATCAATTCTAAAAACTCGCGATGATGCGGCTTATCGGTCTCCTCTTTTAGCACGGCCGCAAATCCCAAAATGGATGAAAGGGGCGTGCGCAATTCATGTGACGTTGTCGAAAGCAATGTCTCTTTAGCGGCGTTAGCATCTCTAAGCTGGCGGCTTAGCTCCTGCACGCGCCGTGTAAGGTAGTTGATTCGGTCTGTAGAAATCAGCGACTGATGGATACGTTGAGCTGCCAGCTGCACGCGATAATGCCGCCACGTAAGCAGTACAGCCGTGAGCGTTGCCACAACGTAGAGTAGATAAGCCCACCAGGTACGGTACCAAGGCGGCAAAATGCGAATCACAATGGTGGTCACCGGGGTAGTCCTGCCCCAGGCATTGCGCGCACGAACCTGAAACCGATAGGTTCCCTCCCAAAGGTTGGAATACAACCGATGCGTAACCGCAGTCCAATCAGACCAGCCCTCGTCTACTCCTTCTAAACGGAATTGATACCGATTTTCTTCAGCCCGAATAAAGCTAGGCAAGGCAAATTCGATGTGCAGATCATTCAATGCATACGGCACTTCAAGCACAAAGTCCGAGCTTGGCTGCGCTTCAAGCCGTCCATTAGGACCCACCAACGTGCCGCCAAACAACACCTGATCTCCCGAATAAATCCGCCGAATGAGCACCTGTGGGGGATCCAAATGGATACCTTCCGGAGAAGGCAAACGCGGATCATAACGAATAAGCTGATCCCGATTGCCGATCCAGACAACGCCATCATGGTCTACAAAAACCTGTACAGGCCAACCCCACGCAGGATAGTGTAACAAAGGCGGCGTCTCAAACCGATAGGAGCCATCCGGCTGCACCCGCACAATATCGACATGGGTTGGGAACAGCAGCCAAATCCGCTGAAAGCGATCAACCACAAGCGCCAGCAACTCGTCATGGCCTGTATGCCCAGAATCAAAAAGGGCCATATCGCGCTGAAAAACAGGCTTCCCTTCCGGAAGAAAACGGAAAACGCCCTCTTTCGTAAAAAAGAGCACCGTATGATCTGACGCAACCAACTGCACTTCGCTGCCTGGCAAGCCATCCTCTGGGCCATATTCGGTAACGACCGGCTCTCCTTCCCACCCTTCCGGGAATTGAAGCCGCATCACCCGCCCTCCCCGCAAACTCAACCAAAGGGTATGGTTGACCTTTATGATCCGCAAAACTTCACCGTTAACCTTAGAAATGTGACGTAGCCCTGATCCTTCTTTCAAAAAAAAGAGACCCCTTTTTCCGCCTATAGCGATAACCTGTTCCGATAAATCAGCAATTGAAAATACGGTGTTGCCTGGTATTATTATGCGTCTTTTGGTTGGATATTCCTGAAGGCCGTGATTGGTCGCTAGCCATAAGCGTCCCTTGCTGAACGGTAAAATTTGAAAAACCTGAACTTCCACGTCTTGGCGTTCAAAAAAAGGTCTGCCATGCGAAATTAATCGATTGCTCCTGAAAAGACCCGTACTTGTAGCACCATAAAGCCAACCTTCTTGTTCTAGTATCTGATACATGAATCCTTCTAAACCCAGGCGCTTATCAAAAACTGAAAGGTAGGGTAAGGCATCGGCGCGGGCTAATCCCCGGCTGTTTAATGCCATCCATAAACTTCCTTGCAGATCCACATATACATAGTTGACCCATCCATCTGGAAGACCGGATTCCTCGTTTACAAGCTGCATAAGTCGACCTCGACGATCGATGATGGCCACTCCCCCACCTAGCGTCGCCAGGGCATAAAATCCGCCCGGCATGGCACATCCATGATAAAGCGGATAGGACCGAAGAAAGGCTTCGACCTCACTCGAGAAGCGCCGTAACGTACGACCGTCATACAGCCAGAGCCCATCCTCTCGGGTTGCGATCAAAATTTGATCTTCCCCATAAGGCATCATCGCATAAATGCGCCGATGGGCAAAGTGCTCTCCTCCTGGCACCAGCTGCAGTGCATCGTGCACGACCGTCTGCAATCCGATACTATCTTGCCGGACGTAAAACTTTCCCCGAACGACAAACGCAGTATGAAAGCGCGTGCGGGCATGCCAAACCCGCAGGGTATCCCCATCCCATCGGAACAGCTGCTTATAGGTTTGAAAGTATACGCCATCGGAGGCTACCCGCGTGCTCCACACATCCCAAAAATCCCGATCTGCCGAATCCGCGATAGCCGGCACCAGCGAAGTATAGCGCAACATACCTAAAGAATCTGGCCAAGCGTAGCCAAAATCTCCTTGTGCCCCAACAAAAAGCCTCCCGTTTGCATCCACATCCAACGAGCGGACCACGGTGTGCGAAAGCACCGGCAGCAGGCGCCATCGCACCCCATCAAATTCTAAGATGCCATCATAATTGGCCACATAGAGCACCCCCCGATGGTCCTGCACAACAGCCCAATTTTGAGGAAACTGTCCATACGTCTCCGGACCATAGTGCACCAAATGGAGGGGAAAGCCGACCTGAAGTCGATATTCCTGGGCATTTAGCTTTCCACCCCCTATCCAGCAACCCCATATGAACCATAGCCAAAGGCTATACCGCCTCCAAGTAGCAATAAATCGCATACAAGCTGCTGTATTACACAGGTGTATACAAGTATCGGGAAAGTCGAAAGCGAACTCAAGTACTTTGAATAATCCGCCTAGCTTACTCAACGCTTTGGCCGATCGGATTCATCCAAATAGCCCAATTTCGATATAGCTTATTCTCTTACTCAGGGAACACTGCTAGGCTACAAATCTCATGCTCATTAAGCCAATCAAGCCGCCTTTGTGCTTTTGATATCTAGGTTTTTGCCTGCAACGCCTCATCCTGTTCACCCTAAATTCTAAAGAACCATGAGAAAGTTTCTGAAGCTACTGGCTATGTTGTCTGTTCCGGCGCTGCTGCTAGGTGGATCGTTCACGTTAAGCGGCTGCAGTGCCGATGCGCTGACAGGTCCTGCAGTGCTCGCAGAGGGAGGAAATAATGGGGGGACTCATAGTGGTGGCTCTACCAAAACCGGTGCCGACCATAATGAATACTCGGGCTCGGGCTCAGGCACTCATAGCGGCGGCTCTACCAAAACCGGCGCTGACCATAATGAATGAGCCTTCACGTTGCCATGCTTTCAACCCGGCCTAAAAGGCCGGGTTTTTTATTTTGTTTTGGTGGTGAGCAACGTATATTGCAGCGAAGTCCCAGCAG
>Ga0197142_1000030_pt1 | contig 123587 bp, 121 predicted proteins | sample GBS60_MetaG_FD_148614 | JGI IMG/M metagenome (GOLD analysis project Ga0197142, IMG submission 148614) | Sediment microbial communities from Great Boiling Springs, Gerlach, Nevada, United States - GBS 60_MetaG | ecosystem: Environmental > Aquatic > Thermal springs > Hot (42-90C) > Sediment... | reverse complement strand
AGAGAGCGCCGCCGCCCAAAAAAGGTTCTACATAGTGCTGAATCAAGCCCTGCCTGAGTTCGGTTGGATAGTAATTTTCAAATTGTTCCAAAAGTTGAGTCTTTCCACCGACCCACTTGATGAACGGCCTTGCTTTGGTCATCGGGAGCTACTTGATAGTTCTGAACTGTCGTTCGCATTTGGAACGGAAAAGCGTGTTGATATCGAACATCTTTGAGGGGTTGAGGATATTATTGGGGTCAACGACTTGTTTGAACTTGCGCATGAGGTCGACTTGCGTTTTACCTGTTGCCATCTCGAGATATTTTTTCTTTGCAAGTCCTGTGCCGTGTTCGCCAGTAATAGCGCCGCCAAATTTGACAGCGGTTTCGAAGACATTTTCAAAGAAACGTTCGCTTCGGTGGACTTCGTCCGAATCACGTTCATTGATGAGGCAAGTCGGGTGAAGGTTGCCATCGCCTAGGTGCCCAAAGTTGCCCACAAGCACTGATTCTGCACGCGCAAAATCTTCGATTTTCAAGAGCATGTCAGGAAGTTTTGAGCGTGGCACGCTGACATCTTCCAAAATTGTCGTGGGTTTCAAGCGAGCAAGAGCGGAGAAAGCAGATTTGCGGGCAAGTTTGAGTTTCAAGGCATCCTCGGAAGAGTCGGCAGCTTTAATAAAACGAGCGTTCAATTTTTTGGCAATAGCAAAGACCTTTTGGGATTCCTCTTCGACAACGGCTGTATGGCCATCGAGTTCAACAAGCACCAGTGCAGCAAGGTCGGTTGGCAGGCCGATTTGGGCATAGGCTTCCACTGCGCAAATCGTGTTGTGGTCGAGAAACTCGAGCATAGCCGGCGTGATGCGGGCCAGCATGACTTCGGCAACAAACTCCCCAATCGTGGCAATTGAGTCAAAATGAATCATGATCACAATCGAGTGTTCGGGTTTAGGAAGCAGGCGCAGCGTGATGGTGGTAAAAATCCCGAGCGTGCCTTCCGAGCCAATGAAGATGTCGCGCAAGTTTAAGCCTTGCACATCTTTGACGGATTCCGAACCAAGTGTAATGAGTTCGCCGTTAGGGAGAATGACCTCGAGTGTGAGGACATAGTTTTTAGTAACGCCGTATTTCAGGCCGCGCAACCCGCCGGCGTTCTCGGCCACATTGCCGCCGATAGTTGAAATGCTGGCACTTCCAGGGTCAGGTGGGTAGAAGAGTCCGAGTTTCTCAACTTCGCTTTGGAGCCGTGCCGTGATGACACCAGCTTCCACCTTGGCTGTCATGTTGATGGGGTCAATGGCAAGAATTTTGTTCATAGGCGGGAAAAGGAGCACGATACTGTTGGGCACGGGCACGCTCCCACCGGAAAGTCCTGACCCAGACCCGCGTGGCACAACGGCAAACCCTGCCTCATTGGCGAGGCGTAAAATTTTAGAAATAATTTCTGCGCTGCGCGGAATTACAACAGCATCAGGCTTTTGGCGGAGCATGGGTGTGCCATCATAGGCATAGAAGAGTTTATCAGCCTCGGAATCAAAGAAGTTTTCACGGCCGACTATGGAGCGGAGCGTAGAGAGTACAGCAGGCGAAATCATCTTTTGGGCATTGGCGGTTGAAAAGTGAGTGTAAATTTGAAAAAATCCGCAGAGCGGAGCACCGCACCAGTTACACTGGTAGCATTCACCGTGTAGAAAAGCGTATCTCTTGGAAGCGTAATAGAAGGCAAAGTTGATAAGACTTGATAAGTCATAAAGTGTTGCAAACCAACGCGTTCAAGGGTGGTATCTTTCGGAGCAAACACGCCTGTGGAATCGCGAACGTAGGTGATGAGCGGCGAGAAGATGGTATCGACCCTTGCCAGTTCAAGCGTCAGGAGGCGCCCATTGGTTAGCGTATCGTCGTTGTCTAAAATCAAGGTATAGCGGGAAACGCCGCCGATGTCGTCAGGGATTTGCCAAGCAAATTGAAGGCTATCGCTGGGCGCAAGCGTGATGGTAGCGTTTTGAACTGGCGAAAGCAGTCGAAACGAAGAAATCGTGCGAGGCGGTGGCGTAACAAAGCCAGTGGAATCGTCGCCACACGACCAAAGGAGCATGACGCTGAACAGGAGCATCAAAGGAAGAAAAAGACGGAGCATGACGGATTGTGTTTCGGTTATTTGATTGAAATAAACTCAACTGTGTTTAAGACTGTCCAAAAGCTCAAAAAAATTAGGAAATGAGATTGCTGTGCAGTTGCAATCATCGAGCACCAGTTCGGCGTCCGAAAAGTAGCTGGCAACGCCAAAACTCATCGCAATACGGTGATCGTTGAAGGTTTTTATATGAATGAGTTTATTGGGAGTGGTTGTGCGCCCCTTAACACAGAAGCCATCTGGAAACTCTTCACACAAAAAGCCCATAGCGCGAAGATTCAGAACGAGAGCAGCGATACGGTCGCATTCTTTGGTACGGAGTTCTTCAGCATGATGTAGTTCAAATTCCTCAGTAGCAAGTGCAGAAAGCACACCAAGCATAGGCAACTCGTCAATAGCGTTGGCGATTAAGGCTCTGTCAGAAATGCGAAGTGGTGTTTCAAGGGAAAGGTTGGTGCACACGAGGTCGCCAATTCTTTCGCCGCCAATGTTGCGCACATTTTCGGTCCGAACTGTAGCACCGGCTCGAGCAAGAATGGTAAGAAATCCGGTACGCGTAGGGTTGAGGCATACATGTTTCAAGATGAGTTCAGAACTTCGGGAAAGCAAAGCAAGCGCAACCAGAAAACATGCGGCCGAAGCATCAGAAGGAATAAAGAACGACTTAGCCTCGATTGGCTTTAAACCATGCACAGTGATTTTTTCAGGTGTTTGAGCGTGTTCAGGGTCAATTAAGCCGAGCATGATTTCGGTGTGGTTGCGCGTTGGTATGGATTCAGAAATTTCGCTGGTGCCGTCAGCATGTAAGGCGGCAAGGATAAGGCATGATTTCACTTGTGCTGACGCAACGGGCGTATGATATACAATTGGCAAGAGAGGTTTCTTGCCGCAAATCTGAATGGGCGCGGTGTCGTTTTCGGAAAGCGAAAGGCGCGCACCCATGCGCGCAAGGGGTGTAGCAATGCGTTTCATCGGGCGTTGCATTAAGGAACTGTCGCCAACAAGCGTCGAGCAAAAGGGCTGTGCGGCTAAAATGCCAGCAAGCATCCGCATAGTTGAGCCTGAATTATTGCATTGAATCGGGCTTAAGCTCGGCTTCAAATCAAAAAGTCCATTAGAGCGAATACTAACGGTTTGCATCAACGAACCTTCTTGGTGAATGAACACGCCAAGTTGGCGCAGCGCAGAGAGGGTAGATTGATTGTCTTCACTGGCGGAAAAGTTCTCAATGCGGGTTTCGCCTGTGGAAATTGCGCCAATCAGTGCAGCGCGATGCGAGATAGATTTATCGGGCGGAAGAGCATCAACAATGCCACAAAATTGAGGTCTCATGACAAAAAAAGAAAAAGGCAACTTCAAAAATGAAATTGCCTTGTGCCTGAATTGAGAGAACGACTTATGTGTTCATTTCTTCGTTGGCGCGTTGAGCGCGGCGCTTACTGCGAGAACGCTTCAGGCGATTTTCAACAGAAGGCTTCGTATAGAACGTTCGGGCACGATATTCCTTCAAAATGCCAGAGCGTTCATACTTTTTCTTGAAGCGCTTGAGCAATTTGTCAACAGGTTCATTCTCTAAGGCTTGAACACCAACCAAATTAATTCACCTCCTTTGCTTGTGTGGTTGAGTTTGGAGTTAGAGTTTGAGGAGACATTCTAACGCTTACTTTGTTTTTTGAGTTTCAGTTTGCCTTTTTTTCCTGGGTCAGATACGGTGCCATTTTCATCAATAGACACGTTTTCAAGCAATTGGCGGAAACCAAGGTCTCGAAATTCAATCGTTATGGTGCTGGCGCCGCTGTTGGTAAGTTGCTTAGAGCGCACGATACCAATTTTGTCTAAGGCTTTGTGGTAGATGGCATCGCCAACGCGGTAGATGCCCTGTGGTGTATAGGGAATACAATCGTCAATTGTCAGCTCATCCAAGTTTTTTTCTCGGTTAATTTGAATTTTCCATTCCTCAAAAACCGAAACGGCAGAGCAGTTCTTGCAGCGAAGCCAGTATTTCGGTTCAGAGTGGTCTTCGGGCGGATCGACTTCCGAATCGCGAGGGGTTTCGTTCGGATGCCAATCGCCGACATACTCCCAGCTACCAGTAACGCCACAAACGTCGCAATACATGTCTTTGATTTTGCCAGCGAGAATCGCTTGGCGTTTTTCGGCATTAAACACGGGTATAGCCTGCTCGTTCACCCGTGCTTGAGTGGATGTGCCGTTGTCAGATTTCTTCGTAGCAGAAGTTTTCGATTTTGCGAGCGATTTTTTCTTCGATACACCGTGCGTTTTCAAGGTCTCTCCTATGAAAAAGGGTTACGAATATAAGATTTTTTTCTCTTCTCAAAGGGTTTGCAAGGACAAAATTTTAGGATGCCGTAATGGCGGCAATAACGTCCGATTTGGTGATAATCTGCAAGGTGGAGTCAGGAAGTTCCACTAAAACAGCGGGCGTATCCCGCATAAATTCTTTGGAGATGTCCGCAAGTTTAGTTTCTGGCGCAACAATCGGGAACGGCTTTTCCATATAGCCAATGACCTTGTTGAATTTGGCTTGTTCATCAGTAATGAGAATACTCAAAATTTTGTTTTCGCTCACGCTTCCAATCACGGCGCCGTCGCTGAGCACAGGCACTTGGGAAATTTCGTGTGCTTTCATGAGTTCGAAGGTTTCAGCCAGTGTGGTTTCAGGAACCACATAGATTAACTCTTCGCGTTTTTGCTGCGCAATGTCTAAGGCGGTGATAGATGATTTATCGCTGCGTAGACTGCGCGCAAAGTTGTTTTCTTTCATCCAAATATCGTTGTAGATTTTGCTGATGTAGCGTTCGCCAGTGTCAGTGATGAGGGCAACCACAACGGCAGAGGCATCAAGGGATTTACACAGCTCGAGTGTGGCGAACATAGTCGCACCGGATGAACCGCCAGCGAAAATGCCCTCCATTTGAGAAAGGTCGCGTGCACAGTTAAAAGCATCTTTATCGGAGACGGCAACCACATCGTCAAGGATTTGAAAATCGGCAGTCTTCGGAATTTTTGAGCCTCCCATGCCTTCGACCTTCCACAAGCCTAACTCTGTCGGCACTTGTCCTGTCTTGAAATAAGGCATGTAGGCAGAGCCTTGTGAGTCAACCCCGATGCATTTGATGTTAGGATTTTTGGATTTGAGAAATCTGGCGATGCCAGAGATAGTGCCGCCTGTGCCCATGGCGGCAACCACGTGCGTAACTTTGCCTTCGGTTTGTTCCCAAATCTCACGACCTGTGGTTTCGAAGTGGATTTCAGGGTTGCGAGCATTCTCGAATTGATTCGGGTAGTAACTGTTTGGAATGGTCTTGGCAAGGTGTTCGGTAACGCTATAGACGCTACGTGGGTCTTCGGGCTTAACAGCCGTAGGCGTGATGACAACCTCTGCACCGAGCGCACGAAGCAAATCAATCTTTTCCTGTGAAACCTTATCAGGCATGACGGCAATGAGTTTATAGCCCTTGACAGCACAGACTAACGCCAGTCCGATGCCTGTATTTCCAGCAGTCCATTCGATAATGGTCGCACCAGGCTTGATTTTGCCTGATTTTTCGGCTTCTTCAATCATAGCAACGCCGATTCTATCTTTGATGCTCCCGCCGGGATTAGTGTATTCAATCTTTGCTAGTATCGTTGGCTTCAAATGTTTGGCAAGACGGTTGATTTTAACCATCGGCGTGTTGCCTATGATTTCGAGAATGTTGTTATGCCACATAGTGATTTGTCTGGCTGTCTGTTACAAAATCGCTAAAAAGGCTTGCGATAGGTTATGGGCAAATGTTAAAAATTGCGACTTCAATTCCAAATGTTTGGGCGACATGAGGGGTGCAGGCGAAGGGACACTTGCAAACATCAAGTTTACTTTGTATTTTTGTGACCCAAGTGTGGGGATATAGCTCAGTTGGTAGAGCGTTGCAATCGCACTGCAAAGGTCAGGAGTTCGAATCTCCTTATCTCCACAAGTGCAAAGGTGAGAGCCGCTGAAAAGCGGCTTTTTTCGTTGGTGCATCTACTTTCATCGGATACGATTCCGCACATCCCATTCAGGCCGAAGTAAGCGATAATTACCAAAGCCAGAGGTATCAACGAAGATGAGACGAAGGTTGTGCTGATAGTATTCCCAGATTTCGTAGGGGTAGCTATCTATGCTGGACGGCTGTCGCTCAATGAAGTCGGGCGGACCGTATTTGATATACACTCTGCCCATGTCGGTTCTCCAACCCGGGAAGTAAGACGAGAAGTTCTGGTTTGCAAACTCAACTCGGCTATAATACTCCTGCATTAGTTCGTTTTCGGGTGTATCGGGTGTGGGGTCAACTCTTGCCCAAAAGGCATTGAAGAGTTTGAGTTTTTCTTCTTGGGACTTAGCGCGACGCATTTTATCAATTTCTTCGCTATCGGCGATGTATTCGAGTTGCTCAATGGCTTCATCCAAGTTTCGAATAAACAGGGCTTGTCCTGAAAGGCGTGTAAAGAAGTCCAAGGTCGCCTTGTCATAGACTTGCTTGGTGAATTTGTCAATAGCACTGATGGTCAGTAGGTAATTTCCACTTTTGAGTTTCTGCATGCTGAGCGTGTCGAGAATGCGCGTTTTCTTGCCAGTGGAAACAAAGGTGCGCATGTAGTTATCAACCACCTCATCTTTATAAGATTTCAAGACGATAGTGTAGTCAAGGTAAAGGCTGTCGATGGCGCGGTTGGTCACATAGACTTCATAGTAGATTTGAGGCTCGGTTTTGTCTTGAATGATGGCGGCAGAGAGGTTGGGGTAATACTCAATCTTGCCTGTGAGCGAGTCAAAGTGCGTCAGAACAAGCATGAGCGTGGAGAGATGAATGCCTGACTGCATGAAGTTTTTGACATTCACGACACGAGTTTCTTTGTATTCGCGGTGGCTTTCAAGGTCGACGATTTTAATCTGAGCTGTGTAAGTGCCAGGCGGGAGTGTGAAGGTGAAGCTATTGGAGTGAAAGAAATCTTTGGCGATAGTGCTCTGATAATTGGTGGTGCAAAGGGTATCAACGAAATGTTCTTCATGGGCAAGTCGGCCGTTTCGGTCAATGAAGGCGGCATTGATTTCATAGACAGCATAGAAGAGCGAATCGCGTTTGACAAAAGAAAGCTTGCTATATGAAAGACGCGTATAGAGCGTCAGGTGGGCAGCACCAGTTGAATCATCTTTGAAGACGACAAAGTCAGCATTGAAGTCTGGTGCACGCACGGTAGTGAAGCGGTTATCAAAGCCAGAACCTTGTTGTGCAAAGGATTCATGAAGTGCGCAAAGCAAGAATACACAAAGCCTAACGGTAGAGCACACAAAGTGTAACCGCATGACGCATTGTAGAGAATCTCTGTGATTTAAGAGACGCTAACCAGATCGGCGACGATTCTTGCGCTTTCATATAGCATGGTATCAGTTGATGATGGAGAGGGGTCATCATCAGGGTTAGTAGGCAGTTCAGATTTAGCCTTTAGGTTAGGTTTCTTTTGTTTGGCTAAGCGCTTTTTTTCAAGTTCATCGCGTTCGGCTTTGCGGACAGCTTCATGGAGAGAGACGATGTGATTAGCGCGTCGCTGTTTGAGTTCAGCGATTTCATTGGCATAGGCTTTAAGTTCTTCATCCGTTTTGAGGCGGTGTTCGTGCCGCTTGCGCAGTTCGGCAAGCAGTTTCTCGTTAATACTGCCATATGGCGAAAAAGGAACGGGTTGGATGGCACTCCACGCCATAGCATTAGGTTCAGCTTCCTCGCCAACTTCGCCGTCGCGATAAATGGAAGGAAAGAGAATATCGGGCGTGATACCACGAAGTTGTGTGCTACTGCCTGTAATGCGATAGAACTTGGCGATGGTGAGTTTGAGGTCGCCCAGCGGCTCTTTGAGGGGAACATAGCGATTGAGCGAAGTGAGATTTTGGACCGTGCCTTTTCCGAATGTGCGGTCGCCAAGAATAATCCCTCGCTTGTAGTCTTGTATTGCGCCGGCAAAAATTTCCGAAGCTGATGCGCTAAAACGATTGACCATAACCGCAAGCGGTCCGCTGTAAAAAACTTCCCCGTCTTCATCTTTAAGCGTCTCAATTGAGCCATCGAGATTGCGCACTTGCACAACTGGACCGCTGGGGATAAACAAGCCTGTTAAGGCAACGGCCTCGGGGAGCGCACCGCCGCCATTGTTGCGAAGATCAATAAGCAATCCATCAATTTTGTCTCGTTGCAGTTCGCTAATGAGTTTTTTGACATCGCGCGTGGTGCTTCGGTAGTTCTTATCGCCGCGCTGATATTCTTCAAAGTTCATGTAAAAGTTCGGAATCGTAATGACGCCAATGTTGTAAGTCTTGCCATTGTATTTGAAGGAGAGCAGTTTCTTCTTAGCGGCTTGTTCTTCGAGATTGACTTTGTCGCGCACAAGGCGGATAATCTTCGGAGGCGAGTTAAGGCCTTCATTGGCAGGAATGATGCTCAAGCGAACCACCGTACCTTTGGGACCGCGAATCAGTTTAACGACATCATCAATACGCCAGCCCACGACATCGACAAATGCGCCTGTATCGCCTTGCGCCACAGCGATAATTTTATCGTCCTTGTGCAAGAGTTTGCTCTTAAAGGCAGGGCCGCCGGGCACAACCTCAAAGACTTTCGTGTATTCATTTTCAGTCTGAAGCCGAGCGCCAATGCCTTCAAGCGATAAGTTCATGTCGATTTTGAAGTTTTCGGCGTTTGTAGGTGCAAGATAATTCGTGTGTGGATCAACAGCCGTGCAGAAAGCATTGATATAAAGCGAAAAAACATCTTCAGCGTTGTATTTATCCAGATTGCGTTTTTGCACATCGTAGCGATTGCGAAGGGTTGCCGAGATGGCTGAGTCGTTTTTGCCAGCAAGTTTGAGTTCGAGCGCTTGATTCTTTAGCAATTTTCGCCACCGCTCATCCAACTCAGCCCGATCTTTCGCCCAAGGATAAGAGTGAAGATTGGTGTTGAAGGTCTCATCAGTGTTGAAATTAAAGCCTTCAGAAATACACTGCGTTACATAGGCGTAGCGTTCATCAAAGCGTGTTTTGAAGACATTATAGATTTCATAACAGCCTGTCAGATTACCGACCTTTAAGTCATCATCAAATGAGTAGCGGTAAAGCTCAAAATTCTGAATGTCGGATTGCAAAAAGTAAATCCGATTGTAATCGAGCGCATCCAAATAGCGGTTGAACATATTTGCCGAGAGCGAATCATCGAGCGTAACGCGTTCGTAGTGATGGGTGCTCAAAATCTGTGCAATTTTCGCACTTAAAATTTTTTGTTTAAGACTCGGTTGAAGAGACTGTGCTGAAAGTGGCAATCCAAAAACCGTCAAGGCTAAAAAGAGAGCAACACCCAAACGTTTGATATATAGCATAGCTGAGTAGATTTTGAGTTAAATTTCGTAAGAAAACAACTGGCTACAATCCACTCTATAATACCAAATGGAACAAAAAAGTTCAGCGCTAATTTAAGCATTGCAAGCGCGTGCGCAAGTCCTACAGTGTTGAAGTGCTAATTCAAACCACGCAACTGGTGCAACGATTTTACCTATTTTTTATCGGCACTTATTTAGGTGCAACAGCGCTTTTGGCGCAACATGCTGCCGAAGAACCGCTCAAAAAAAGCATCAAGCCCGATAGTTTGCTCCAACTGACATCAAGCGGCTTAGCCTTGCCAATCGTCTTCTATTCGCCCGAAACCCAAGTCGCAGGCGGCATCGTTGGAATTTACTACTTCCGATTGCCCGGAAGCCCCAGCACTTCACGCGCTTCCAACATCAAAGGCGACGCTATCTACACGCAACTTGGACAACTTTTCCTTCAACTTCAACCGCAAATTTATATCCTGAACGAAACCTATTTCATCGATGCCGATTTCTCCTTCATCAGATTTGCCGATAAGTTCTGGGGCATTGGCAATTCGACAGGTTGGGAAAATGAAGAACGCTACGAAAATGAAATCGTACGTGTGCGCCTGATCGTGTTCCGACAGCTTTTCCCGAAACTCAACATCGGTATTCAATATCACAACGAAACTTTCACCATGCTGAGCGTTGTGCCAAACGGCGCGCTTGCCACCGACCCAACCATTTTAGGCAGAAAAGGAAGCAAGAATACAGGCATTGGACTTTTGTTCAACTACGATTCACGCGATAATACATTTTCGCCCACACATGGCAGTTTCTATCAAGCCACGCTCATGAACTACAATCGCGTCTTGGGCGGTAATCATGACTTTTGGCTCTTCACGTTTGATGCGCGCAAGTTCTTGGCCTTTCAAGATGGAACAGTGTTAGCGGTGCAGGGCTATTTCAGTTTGGCTTCAGGCAGGGTGCCGTTTCAGATGCTCCCTCGTTTAGGCGGAAGCGCACGAATGAGAGGCTTTTATGAAGGCAGATTTCGAGATAAACAGCTTCTTGTGATGCAAGGCGAATATCGCCGTCCGCTTCTGTGGCGGTTCGGCATGGCGGTGTTTCTTGGGCTGGGAAGTGTGTCTGGCAGTGTTGATGAAATCGCACTTAAACGCCTGAAAGTGGCTTACGGTATTGGGATTCGCTTCGCCATCACGCCCGAAGAGCGCGTCTTTGCACGATTAGACTTCGGAAAAGCCGCGGGCACCTACGGATTCTACATTCAAGTCAATGAAGCCTTTTAATTCAAGCCTTTTAATATGAGCCATCACTTCACGCCAACCGACATTAGTTCCATTGACCTCTACAAAATTCTCATTAGCACTGTGATGCCACGCCCGATTGCGTGGGTGTCAAGCATTAGCAAAGAAGGCGTTGATAACCTTGCGCCGTTTTCGTTCTTCACCGTTGCAAGCGTGAAGCCGCCGATGTTATGCTTCGCGCCTGCACTCAAAAGCGTTGATGGAAAGCCAACCGAAAAAGATACCTTGCGCAACATTCGCGAAACAGGGGAGTTCGTCGTAAACATCGTGAGCCGAAACTTGGTCGAGAAAATGAATCAAACAAGTTTTGAATATGCGCCCAACGAAAGTGAATTTGATGCGGTTGGATTAACGCGCGCCCCGTCAAGCCTTGTCAAACCAAAGCGCGTCGCTGAAAGTCTCGTGAATTATGAATGCAAACTGTTTCAAATCATCGACTTCGGCAAAGATGTACAAAGCGGCAGTTTGATTGTGGGCGAAATCGTCATGGTGCATTTGGATGAACGCATTTTCAAAAATGGCAAAGTTGATATGGCGGAACTCCATCCTGTTGGGCGGTTGGGCGGCTTATGGTATTGCGGCATCAGCGACCGCTTCGAGCTCAAACGCCCTGCGCAAAAGTAGAACGGAACGCAGATGGGGCAGATTCAACGCACAAGACACGGTGGGTTGAGAATGAAAATCAGCGAAAATCAGTTTAATCCCTCTCATCCGTGTTCCATTTTCGGAAATCAATTCGTCAAGGCAAAACCCAATGAAACAAGCGGCTTGGATTCTCGGCGACCAACTGTCACTCAAAAATTCTGCACTCCAACAACTCAACTCACAATCCGACATGGTCGTGATGATTGAATCGCTTGAACACGCTTGCGAACTCAATCACCACAAAGCCAAACTCATGCTCTGCTTTTCTGCGATGCGACACTTCCGCGAAGAACTTCGCGCAAAAGGCTACACAGTTTGCTACCAAGAACTTGATGAGGGGAAAAATTTTCTCGAAGGCTTGCGCAAGACATTAAAAGCCCATTCGGTTGAACGGCTCTTCGTGATGGCGCCTCACGAAATCGCAACCGTACGCTTTGCCGAGTCGCTCCCACAACACTTGGGCATTGAAGTTGTAATCACGCCGAACACGATGTTTCTTACCGACAGAGACGAGTTCGTAAAGAAGCATAAAGGCAAAAAACATCTCATCTTGGAAAGCTATTACCGCGAGATGCGCAAAAAACTTGGTGTGCTGATGCAGAACGGCAAGCCCGTGGGCGGCAAGTGGAATTACGATAAAGACAATCGCCAATCCGCAAAAGCCTTTATGCAATCCAAACTCAAAATCCCGCCCGTCTGGAAGCCTGAAAAGGATGCAATCGATAGAGAAGTCGAAGCCCTCGTTGAGCGGTTCTTTCCGAATAACATTGGCACAACGAAACAGTTTCACCTTCCCACAAAGCGAAGCGATGCAGAAAAGTTCTTGGACGATTTCATTGAGAATCGATTGGTGCACTTCGGCGACTTTGAAGACACCATGCTCCAAAGTGAGCTCATTATGTTTCACTCGGTTCTTTCGCCTTTGCTGAACATTGGCTTGATTGAGCCGATGCAGTGCGTTGAAAAAGCTATTGCGCAATACGAAAACGGTCGCGCCCCTATCAACTCCGTTGAAGGTTTCGTGCGTCAGATTATTGGTTGGAGAGAGTTCCTCTACGGATGCTATTGGGTGAAAATGTCCGAAGGCGACTACCACGAAGAAAATTACTTCAATCATCAGCGGCCGCTTCCTGACTTTTATTGGACAGGCGAAACCAAGATGAACTGCCTTTCAAAGGCAATTCAAAAAGTCTTGAACTTCGGCTACACACATCACATTGAACGCTTGATGGTGCTTGGCAACTTCGCGCTGTTAGCAGGTGTTCAGCCAAAGCAAATCAACCGTTGGTTTTGGGAATTTTATCTTGATGCATATGACTGGGTCGTTACGCCAAATGTAATCGGTATGTCGCAATTTGCCGATGGCGGATTCGTGGCAACAAAGCCGTATTGTTCAGGGTCAGGATACATTGAGAAAATGAGCGACTACTGTAAGTCGTGCGCGTTCAGTCCAAAAGAAAAGACGGGCGAAAAGGCATGTCCGTTCAATTATCTCTATTGGGATTTTCTCATGCGCCACGAAAAGAAACTTCGCTCGAACAACCGAATCACGACGATTTACGGCACGCTCGACCGAAAGTCAAATAAAGAAAAACGCGCTATTCGTGAATCCGCCGAAAAATTTTTATCAACCTTGAAGCCAAACACCTACTACACATGAAGCCAGTTCTTATCTACGATGGCTACTGCAATCTTTGTATCAATCTCATCAAAACGCTTGAACCGCAAAACCGCCTAAACACAGGCGAGTTCAAGATGTACTTTGTGCCGTTTCAAAAAGCCGACGCACTCATCGAGCGACATGGATTGAAACAAGAGGAATTGAAATCGGCATTGCATTTGATTAGCGAGAGCGGAGAAGTCTTCAAAGCAGGCGAAGCCATAAGCAAATTAGGCGAGCATTTTCCGATGCTAAAAATCGGGTCAGGATTTTTCAAGACGGAACTGGGGGAAAAATTCTACAAACTCATTGCGGCGAATCGCTACGGTGTGTTCGGGTGTGCTGATGAGTGCTACATTTCCGAGTTCTATCAATCCGAAGCCAGTCTTTAAGCCGTGATGAAATCCTTTTGGCTCAATCAATTTCCGGCGGTGCTGTGTGCTGTTGGGATTTTCGTGCAGTCGAGCATTCCGGGCGAGAAGATTCCGCCTCTTGAACTCTTTTCGCACGATAAACTCATTCACATAGCGATTTACTTTGTTTTCGCGTTTGCCTTGCTTCATGCGTTGCGGCATCAAACGCGAGTGGCGTATTTGTCGGAGAACGCTCTGCTGTGCGGAATGTTCTTTGCGACGCTCTATGCGATTAGCGACGAGACGCATCAATTTTTCACACCGAATCGTGCCTCTGAAATTTGGGATTTGAACGCCGATTTACTCGGCATTTTGGTTGCCGCGCTGATATTTTGGAAATTTCCAACAAGAAAGCTTAAGTGAAGGCTTTAAGTGCCGAAGAGTCTATCGCCAGCATCGCCAAGTCCGGGCAGAATGTATTTATTGGCATTGAGTTCGCGGTCAAGGGCCGCAGTAAAGATGTGAACATCAGGGTGATGTTCGGAGAAGTATTTGACGCCTTCGGGAGCGGCAACAACGGAGACAAGCGTGAGTTTCTTTGCGCCTTTTTCTTTGAGCAAAGATGTTGCCATGGTTGCGCTTCCGCCAGTGGCAAGCATAGGGTCAAGCACAATACAGTGAAGGGTTTCAATGTGGGTGGGAATGTTGGAATAGTAAAAATGCGGCTCATGCGTTCTATGGTCGCGTGAAATTCCAATGTGCGAGACCGTGGCTTCAGGAAGAAATTTCAAAAAGCCGTTCTGCAAGCCTAAGCCCGCCCGAAGCACAGGGGCAAGTAAAAACGATTCCTGAAACTTATAGCCTGTTGTGGCCTCAAGCGGCGTTTCGTAATCGAAAGAGTCCAGAGGAAAATTGCGACAGATTTCGACTGCCATCACTTCAGAGATGCGTTCCAAGGTGGCTCTGAAAATCGGGTTCGGCGTATGCTTGTTGCGAAGCGTGGAAAGGTCACGCTTCAAGAGCGCATTTTCAAGCAAAGTAAGATTTGGAAAGGTCTGGCTCATCAGGTTGTGGCGTTTTAGGTTTGTTTTCACAACGAAAATACAAAAAGCCGTGTCTCAAAATGGATTTCAAGAAACTGGTGGTTCGAGTGAAGAACTTACTGATTCGCCCAAAATCCGAGTGGCTGATAATTGAGAACGAGCCAGTATATGAATCGCAAGAAATTGTTCGTGACTACGCCTTGCCGCTCATTTTTGCAACGGTGTTTTGGGAGTTGGTTGTGGTTGGAGTCCGGCTGAGAATGGTCTATTTTGCCATAGTGAATTTCACACTCTTGATGCTGGCACTGTTCCTGACCACGAGCCTTGTGTATGATTTAGCCGCTCGCTTTCAGTCGCAGTCCGATAGAAATGCGGCGGCGAAACTGGTAACTTATGGCTCAACGCCGCTATGGCTGGCACAATTGATTCAATCGGATGTCGAATGGCTCTTTGTGATGAAACCGATTGGCGTTTTGTTTGCCGTGTATCTCTATCACACGGGAATTCCAGTGTTGATGAAGCCCGCTGAATCGCGCCGCAATGCCTACACGGCAACGGTCATGGTGATTGTGCTAATCATCAACGCGTTCATTTGGCTACTCATTGACGCGGCGCGGCGATTTTTCTCACAGATGTAATGCGAATGAGGAATGAAGAACGAGTAATGAGGAATGAAGAATGAGGAATAGACTTACTACATCACAAGAACGCTTACTTAAGGCAACATTGACCGTAGAGCATTATCCTTTGACCTCACCCTGTTTTGGCGTTGCCAAAACGTCCCTCTCCTTTCGCAAGGCTAATCTTGTCGCATATTTTTTTGAGTTAAAGCAAGAGAGAACCCCATCGTGAGAAACTGCAGGGCGTAAAGTCCTCTCCAAATGACTTTCACACCCGGCGGCGCGTGGCTTTGACGCCAACCCCCTAACTTGGCAATCTCCCGCATGGCTTCTCCCACACCTTGCACCGAACCTTTGGCTTTTGCCGACAGTGCCCGATGCTCTTCCACCGAGAGAATCTCGCTGCAAGGACAACTCGGATACAAGCGCACATAGTAAGTCATAACCATCAGTCGCCACGCCACCAAACCGCTGTGCCAACACCGCATTCATCAGCATGCGGGCATCGGCAAATTGCAACCGCTCAACTTCTAAGCCTTGTTTTCTTGGGCTTCAACCACCCATATCGGAATTGTCTTCGGCAACCCTGACCACGACCCAAAGTGTCTCGGACGATGCACCTGTGCCACATAGACCTTCACTTACAATTCAATCGCTTCTAACCGGTTCGCCCGCTCAATCTCTATGCGGCGTGTGCCGACCACTTTGGCGGTGCTCATCGCCTTGAACAAGTCTTGTGTCGGCGCACGATGCTCTCCCGTCTCCGTTGATGCGCCCGCTGTTGTCCGTCGCGCTTGTGCGGCGCGCACGATTAAACTGACATTGGCACGGCGCGGCGCACTTAAATACTCATACACATCGCCTTCTCGGTCGGCCACCACGATGACCTGTGTCGCTTGCTCCGACAAGCCTTCCGCCCAACGCAATCCTTCTATGCACTTGTAACGCTCTTTGGCTTCTAAGGGCATCTGACGACGCCGAACCGTCTTGGCAAAATCTGCATCCGCTCTCACCCAACATTTCTGTCCAATCACACCCAGCGGCACGCCGTCTCGTCCGACGGCAAGTGCCGTATGCACCAGCACGCCTCGCAGAGACTTGTCCGAACCAATATGCCCTAACCCCGTCTTCGCTCGGTGCGTGGTGTCGCTGAGCTCCGTCGTGTCTTGGGCGACAACTGCCGTTTTGCCTGAACTGCGTTGTGCCGTCTGCTCGTCGTGTCCGTGTTGGAGTCCCTTGCCTGTGGTCTTCTCATGGGCAAATAACCGCCCACCACTCTGACGCAAACTCCCCGCACACGCCGCTGAAAACGATGTGCCACTGTTGGTTTCCAGTGCCGCACCTATCCGACTGAAACTCTCTCTGGCGCGCCCATCATAGAGGCGTGCTCCCTGTAATTCGTTTCTCCAAAACTCGATGCGCTCCATCGCTTGCTCCTCTCTTTTAGGTTTTATGCTAATCTCGCATTTTTATGCGATAAGATTAGTTGCGAAAGGAGAGGGACGTCGCAGAGCGACAGGGTGAGGTTCCAACAAGTTAATTTAACTCACCTGTTTGCAGATTAATTCTGCCCTTGAACTTCGGCGCATTTCTGCCAGTAATTTCAAGGTCAACCAATTCGCCGGTGCTTCCGCCGAAGTTGATGGTGAAATAGCGTGTAACTTCGCGTTCACTGTATTGGTCGCCGCGTTGGAAGGTGATGAACGCATTATAAGTGCCTGAAATCGTGCCTGAAATTGGGCGCACGTTGCGAAAGCGTCGTCCGCCAACGAACTGTTCAGGCAAGCGTCGGTCAAGGCGCGTTGGCACAACGACATTGGTGAGCGTCAGCGTCAGGTTGTAGTCGGAAGTGCGAAGCCCGCCACGAATTTTGATGGAGTCAATCGCGGCGCGATAGCGTGGCGCAAGGCTATTGACCGTCAGGAGCGTGTCGCCATTTGCAACGCTCACCGTGGCTTCCACACTGCCGCGAAGGGCAGTAAGTTGGTGCGAAATGCGCGGATTGGTGAATTGACCCGAACAGCCGCTTTCAACAATCACAAAGTTGATTTTATCCGCCATCACGCCTCCGGTGATGAAGAACTGTTGCTTGACACCGTTTTTGGAGAAGAAGTATGTGTATTCACGCCGCCAAGAGCCTGAACGCACAGGGTTTTGGAACGAGGCTTCAATGACAACCGTCCAAGTTTGTGTGTCGGGGTTGTAGGTGCGGGTGTAGGTGCCGTAGCGTCCCGTGCCAGTTTCGTTGAGCAGAGCCGTACCGCCTTCTTCGTTGGCGAAAAGCGGAGACGAGCGGAAATCGGTCATATCGGAAAGCATGTCGTTCACGCCGCCCGATTCTGTGCCGACTTCACCCGCAACCACATTCGCGGCATCTTCGGAAGCGAGATTTTCAGCAATTGGACTTACAGCATCGTCGTTCTTACAGCCCATTGAAAGAAAAAGCGAGCCAATAAGCAACAGAGAGAAAAGCGATTTACGGTTCATGGTTGTAAGTGTTTAAGTTGATGTTGTTTTCAAAAAGTCTCGTGCGAGATTCAATGGTTTAGACAAGAGAACTGCCGCAAGGTTTAATCGTGAGGTGAAAAAGTTGAAGAAAAGTGAAACGAAAATGCGCCGTTGGAAACATCAACGAATCCGACTAAATTCAGCCCATACATTTTCTCTTCTTTGAACGACATCTTCCAATAACTTATCCGAAAGGAGCAAACAATGAGCAAGAAAATTTTGATGCTGGTCGGCGATTACGTCGAAGACTATGAAGTCATGGTGCCATTCCAAACACTTCAAACGGTCGGCTGTGAAGTGCATGCCGTTTGTCCTGACAAAAAAGCGGGCGAAGTGGTGCGCACTTCAATTCACGATTTTGAAGGCGACCAAACATACAGCGAAAAGCGAGGGCACAATTTCAAACTCAATGCCACCTTTGCTGATGTGAAGCCTGAAAATTACGATGGGCTCTTTATTTGCGGCGGTCGTGCACCCGAATACATTCGGCTTAATCCGAAGGTGATTGAAATCACCAAACACTTTGCGCAACATAACAAGCCGATTGCCTCGATTTGTCATGGCGTGCAGGTCTTAACGGCGGCAGATGTTGTAAGAGGCAAGCGCGTATCGGCCTATCCGGCCTGTGGACCCGAGGTGACGCTGGCTGGCGGTAAGTATGAAAATATCGCCATGGACGCCGCCATCACCGATGGCAATCTGGTAACATCGCCTGCATGGCCATCACACCCTGCGTTGCTCTCACAATTCATGCAACTTTTGGGCATTGAAGTCAAACATCGCAAAGAAGTCTTAGCCTAGTCCTAAACCGCGCAATCGGGGCGGAGTTTTCCGCCCTTTGCGTTTTCAAAGTCAGGACAAAAACCTTTGACGCCAAACCTTTGTTGCTCAATCTGAAACAAGTAAATTCGTAGAAAGGAAACTCAAAAAACATCTTGAATGAAACGAATTGCACTGCTTGGTTCCACGGGTTCAATAGGAAGAAGTTCGTTGGAGGTGATTGCGCGGTTTCCTGACCGGTTCAGAGCCCAATATCTGTCGGCCAACGATAATGTGGAATTGCTGGCTGAACAAGCCAAGCGCTTTAAACCTCGCGGGGTTGCGATTGCCAATCAGGATTTGGAGCCGGTTCTTCGTGAAAAGTTGCAAGGAGAGCCGATTGAAATTCTTGCAGGCAAAGAGGCACTCTGCGAGATTGTGCGCCGAAGCGATACCGATTTTGTTATCGGTGGAATGGTGGGCTTTAGCGGCTTGAAGCCAACAGTTGAAGCCCTCAAAGCCGGCAAGCATGTAGGATTAGCCAATAAGGAAACGCTGGTAGTGGCAGGCGAAATTGTGACAGCGCTCTCAAAGGAATTTGATGGAAAATTGATTCCCATTGATAGTGAGCATTCGGCTATTTTTCAGTGTCTTGTTGGAGAGAACCCGGAGCGGATTGGGAAAATTATCTTGACAGCGTCAGGCGGTCCGTTCCGCACATTGCCGAAAGAAAAGTTCGCCGAAATTACCATTGAGCGCGCCCTCAATCATCCAAACTGGAAAATGGGCAAGAAAATCACGATTGACTCGGCAACCCTGATGAATAAAGGGCTGGAAGTTATCGAAGCAAAGTGGCTTTTTGGCGTGGCAATTGAACAAATTGAAGTGGTGGTTCATCCACAATCGATCATCCACTCAATGGTAGAGTATTGCGACGGGAGCATCAAGGCACAACTGGGCACGCCGGACATGAAAATTCCAATTCAATATGCCTTGACATATCCCGATAGATTTGAAGCCGATTATCCACGCATTGATTGGAAGACTTTGTCTAGGTTAGACTTTGAGATGCCAGATACTGAACGATTTCCGTGCCTTTCGTTGGCGGTTGAATCTATCAAAGCGGGGGGTTCGTATCCGTGTGTCCTGAACGCCGCAAATGAGGTTGCCGTAGAATTGTTTTTGAATGGTAGCATTCCCTTCTTGAAAATTCCGAAACTCATTGAGCAAGCTTTGGAAGAGCATAGATTTAGTGGTGAGCTGACGATTGAGTCGCTGATTGAAATTGATGCTCAAACTCGGCAAGCCGTCTATGAACGGGCGCTGTTCGTGAAGAACGAAAAAGTTTATTCAACTCAACTTTGACTTTTGCAATGGACTTTGGCGGGTTTCTGCAAACGGTATTTTACTTTGTTGTAGCCATTTTCATTTTGGTAACGGTGCATGAATTTGGGCATTTTGCGGCGGCGAAACTCTTCAAGATGCGCGTGCTCAAATTCTATATTGGATTTGATTTTTGGAATTTGAGGCTTTGGCGTGTACAGCGTGGGGAGACCGAATATGGCATTGGGGCAATTCCGCTCGGTGGCTATGTGCAAATTGCGGGCATGGTAGATGAGAGCATGGACACGGATTTTGCTTCAAGGCCGCCACAGCCGTGGGAGTTTCGTTCTAAACCTGTCTGGCAGCGTCTTGTCGTCATTTCCGCTGGCGTCATCATGAACATGATACTGGCCGCCCTCATCTTCATCGTCATTGCCATAACCTATGGCGAATCGCGCACCCCTATTCTAACAGGTCTCTATGTGCCTGAAACATCAGTCTTTGCCCAAATCGGCCTTAAAACAGGCGATAAGATTGTGGAAGTCAACGGCAAACCAGTAAAATACTGGGAAGAGGTCCTAGACCCTGAACTCTTCACCAGCGCCGTGCTGACTTACACAGTTGAGCGAAATGGAGAACGCCTGAAACTGGATGCGCCCTCCAATATGCTCACGCGCTTGAACGACGAAAAAGGCGAAACCATGCGGCCACTGGTGCCGGCAATTGTTAGCGAGACGCTTCCAGCGTCGCCTGCCGAAAAAACTGGCCTAAAACCCGGCGATTTGATTACCAAGTTAGACGGTAGAGAGATTCGCGATTGGTCAGAACTGATTGCTATTGTTAGCGCAAGCAAGAACAAAGAAATCGAAATTGAATGGCGTACGGCAAATGGCACCGTGCCGAAAGGTCTGGACGCTTTAGACCGCTTAGCTAAACATGGCACAATAAAAACCGCACGCATCACGCCAAATGCAGAGGGCAAAATCGGCGTTCAACTGGCACAAATGATTAACCGCGAGTATCTATCGCTCAACTTCTTTGAAGCCATTGGCGCAGGCATAGCCCAAACTGCAAAAATGACCGTCATGACCATTAAAGGATTTGGCAAATTAATTACAGGTGAAGAGGACATTCGGAAAAACTTGGGCGGGCCTGTCAAAATCGCTAAGCTGGCGGGACAAAGTGCTGAACAAGGCGCAGGCAGTTTCTTGCTCTTTTTAGCCGTGCTCTCCATCTCGCTTGCCTTCATCAATATTTTGCCGATTCCCGCTCTGGACGGCGGACAATTCGTGCTGATTTCGCTGGAAGGATTGCTGGGCAGAGAACTGCCGCTCAAAACTAAAATGGCCGTTCAGCAAGCAGGAATGTATGCGCTCTTGGCGCTCATGGTGTTCATCATCTACAATGATATTGCCAATCCATAACACGGGCCATAAAAGCCCAGTCTGGGCACGCATGCCAACCTTTTTGGCTAGTGCTCGAATCCAAATTAGAGGGGTATTTGACCAAGTTCTTAAAAAGAGGTAAAGTATGTCCGAAAGAGCAGTAATAACTTTTCAAAAGTGGGCAATTGCGACGGTGTTTGCGGTTTATTTTCTCATCTTCGTTGGTGGATTGGTGCGGGTGAGTGGTGCAGGGCTAGGGTGCCCTGATTGGCCCCGGTGCTATGGCATGTGGATTCCGCCGACAAGCGTCGAGCAACTTCCACCGCAATATGACCCCTTAACCTTTAACCCTGTGCTGACTTGGGTAGAATACCTAAATCGATTGGTCGGTGTGGTGGTTGGGTTATTCATTTTGGTTCTTGCAGGGCTTGCGATAAGAAATTTTGCGAAGCAGGTGAAAATTCTTGTGCCGTCAATTGCGGCACTTATCTTAGTGGCATTTCAGGCGTGGCTGGGAAAAATTGTAGTAGTCAGCGATTTGCATCCGTTCATTGTTACGCTTCACTTGATGATGGCCTTAGTGATTGTGAGCCTGTTAATCTATGTGCTCATGCAGGCGCGGCAAATGCGAAACCCCGAAGGCGAATGCACTGTAGAGAGCAAGCAAAGCAAGATAGTTTTAGGACTTTGGATTGCCGTCATGCTTCAGATTGCACTGGGCACACAGGTGCGTGAGACGCTGGAATGGCTGTCGCGTAAGTATCCGTTGCTTAACGAATTTGATTGGCTTGAACAAGCAAGGGCTATTGGAATTCTCCACAGTGCATATGGAACGCTGTTGGCAGGTGCAATTGTCGGGATTGGTCGAAAGCAACTCAAAGAACATCAACTTTCGCCGTTTCTTTCTGATGTGGTGAAGTGTTCAATAGCGATTGCGCTTGTGCAATTGGTCGTGGGCATGTTGTTGGTAAAATTAGGCATTCCACAAACGATGCAAGTCTTTCATCAATGGATGTCAAGCCTGCTGGTAGGGTTTGTGATGACGTGGTTTCTTGGATTGAAGGCGGCAGAGAAGAAGCAAATGAGGGTAGTGCAACTTTCAAGCGTAGAACTCACGGCATGAAGAAGTGGGCGATTACGGCTGTTGTAGCAGTCATTGGGCTGATGATGATGTCATTGTCGGTCATTCAACTGGCTCAGGTGCCTGAAGTCAAGTTGCTCGAGCCGCTTCAGACCTTGCCAGAGTTTGAACTGACAGACCAATTTGGCAGGCCATTCACGAACGCAGATTTGAAAGGAAAATTGACTGTAGCGGAGTTCATTTTTACACGCTGTCCATCGGCTTGCCCAGTAATGTCACGTCGCACAGCAGAGCTTTACAACCTTTACGAAAACACACCCAAGGTGCAGTTTATTTCCATCACAGTTGACCCTGACTATGACACCGAGGAGGTCTTACAACGCTACGCCAAGATGCATGGTGTGACCGATGAACGGTGGAAGTTCTTGCGACACCCAAACTTACAGACGATTGTAGACTTGTGCGAGAAAGGATTTCTCATGGCGGCTGAGAAGTTGCCAGCAGGGCATCCGACGAAGCTTGTTGTGCTGGATGCTCGAGGGGCAATTCGTGCTTACTTTGACTACAACGATGTGAACCTGATTGCTGTAATGAAATTGGCGTTGCGACGCTTGGCTGAAGAGTTTCCCGAGGTTAAAACCGTTGCAAAACTCAGCGGAGAGTTTAAAAGACCAAACTAAATCACCGTAGAGACAATGCCCGCATTAGATTTAAAACGAGTAAATGAGAAATCGCTTGCCGTGTTGGTATATGCGATTTCGATTGTGGTTGTTAGCCTTGTGGCGTTTATGCTGTTTTTTCCACAAGCCCTTGCTTTCAGCACGGGTATCAATGTGTCGGCGTTGCCAGCGTTTCATGCCTTCTTGAACGGCGCTACGGCGGCCCTGCTGGTCATAGGGTTTTGGTTGATTAAACAGCGCAAGTTTCAGGCACATAAGACAGTGATGGTGAGCGCATTTATCTTGTCATCGATTTTTTTAGTGTCATATGTGATTTATCATTCGCAAGCGCCAGCAAGCAAGTTTGGGGGAGAGGGGGCAGTTCGTTATGTGTATTTCTTCGTGCTGATTACGCATATTGTTTTAGCGGCAATGATTCTGCCCTTAGCGCTCTTTACAATTATGCGCTCATGGCGAGGCGAGTTCGAAAAGCACAAGAAGGTCGCACGATGGACACTGCCGCTGTGGCTCTATGTAGCCCTGACAGGCGTGCTTGTGTATGTGATGATGAAACCGTATTACACATTCTAACTTCAACTCTAAACAAAAAATGATTGCCACAACACTCACAGAAGAAGAAGTCAAAGCCGCAACAAGAATCTTGAACAAGATTCTTGAGGCTGAACTGGCAGGTGTCGTTCGATATACGCATTACTCCTTTATGATTTATGGCTACAACCGCATTCCGATTGTCGATTGGCTACGCAAGCAAGCGGCTGAATCACTGTCGCACGCACAGCAAGCAGGGGAGTTGATTACAGGACTGGGCGAGCACCCCTCGCTGGCTATTGGGCACCTGCTTGAGACGCATAACCACGACATTGGTGCGATTCTGCTCGAATCGCTCGAACACGAACAAGAAGGCTTAAAAATGTATCGTGAACTGCTGGACTTAGTCAAAGATAAATCGGTCGTCTTGGAAGAATATGCGCGTCAGATGATTCACGATGAAGAGTTGCATATCATGGAAGTGAACAAAATGTTACGTAAGCCTGGGGATATTGCCGTGTTCAAAAACTAATAATGTCAAAGAACCAAGCGATTGTTCAGGCTAAACTAAATCTGCTATGAAAAACCACCTGCTTTTGGGAATGCTTGTTCTCATGCTCTTCGGAGCAGGATGCAAGCCAGAAACTTCTGCGAAATTAGAATCTTTACCGAGTGGCGTATCCTTTTCAGGGCAGTTAGACAAGGTGCGCTACGACGCTACGCGAAAAGCCTTGATTGTCAAGGGTGATTTAACAATGGATGACTACAAGGCGCTGATTGCCATGTCGGGCGATTTTGAGTATCGCAAGGCTGTCGATCGCTTGTTTGAATGGACAAATCGAGAAGAGTCAGTCAACAAGGGCTACCTTCGCATGCTTGTCGACCCGGCTGTTTTGCCCATAGCTAAGCAAATGAAGCAAAACTTCTTGAGCGGCAAAACGGAAGCCATGATTGAGATATTTCCTGAAAAGTCGCGCGATGCAATTGCCGCAGTGCTGAACGAAGAAGTGCGCTTTGCATTGATTATCGGCGGCTTGAAGCCCGAGGAACTGGCTGAGGCACAAAAAAAATCTGCGCAAGTGAGCCGATTTGGCCGTGACGCAATTTGTGTGGTGGTGAATCCTAAAAACACAATTGATGAATTGAGACTGTCTCAAGTGGGCGAGATTTTTTCTGGAAAAATCACAAACTGGGCAGCCGTAGGCGGGAAACCAATGACTATTCGCCTCCTGCTCCCGCAACAAAAAGATGGGCGACGCGATTTCCTTGAAGATACGCTAGGAATTAAACTGTCTGACAAGGCGGAAACTACCGTAACCGAAGCACAATTGCTGGAAATCATTTCGCAAGATTCTTCAGCGATTGGCTTTGTGAGCATGGCGAGTGCAAAGCCATTTTTGAACGTGAGAGAACCTGATACAACAAAGTTCAAAGTTTTGGGAATTCGTGCAAATGAACAAGGGGCAAAAGCCGTGCGCCCGTATCAGGCCTTTGTTGCACAGTCAAAATATCCGCTGATTGTGGATATTTACTCGTTTTTTCGCACAAACTTGGGTAACTTTCCGACGATTGTTTCGGCTTATATGCATTCCAGCCAGAAGGAAACCGACGGACAGTTTGTACTCAATGCTATGGGGTTAGTGCCAACGCGCGTGCAAATTCAACTGACAGAATGAGTGATGCGGCGACGATTGAGACATCTCGGATGGTGTTTATTATCTGTTATTGCAATAAGTTGTTTTCCTGAAAGACAGGAGACAACCACAACGGGCAAATTGGAGATTGTCTGTGATGAAAGCATCGCACCGCTTTTGAACGTTCAAATCAAAGAGTTCATGCGCATTTGGCAAGGCGCAGAACTGACCAGTGAGCCTGACCTAACGCGCCGAGCTGTTGAACGATTTGTCAACCAACAAACCCGCTTCATCGTGATGTCGCGAGCGCTCAACGCTGATGAATTAGCAACTATTCAAGAAGCCAGTTTGAGCTACGTACACAAACCTATCGCATACGATGCAGTGTGTTTTATCGTTAACCCGAAAAATCCCATCACAAGGCTAAGGATAGAGCAGTTGCGAGAGATTCTGACTGGCAAAATAAAAAACTGGGAGCAGGTTGGTGGAAAGAATCAACCGATTCGACTGTTTCTGATGAGCCGCAACGATGGGCAACGCGACTTTCTAAAAGATTCACTGCTCAAAGATGAAGACTTTCCTAGCGATGCCTACCCATGTTCGACAGCGACACAGATGAAAGAACTTGTGCTAAAATTTGAAGGGGCCTTAGGCTACACTGGCATGGCTCATGTCCGCGAATATCTAAACCCAGCAACTCGTGATTCATCGGCTTACAAGGTTTTAGCCTTAGCGCCCGAAGGCGATTCTACCTATTACTTGCCTATGCAGGAGCACGTCTATAAGCATCGTTATCCACTCGTTAATACCGTCTATTATCTTTATTTGAAAGCCGATAAACTGCCGTTAGGATTTGCGGCCTTTCTTTCGAAGGAAGGTCAGAAAGTTTTTCAGCGGAACGGCGCCGTTCCGTTTGAGCCGCCAGTGTGGATTATAAATTTCAAACAGGACTAATCGGGTGTTCCAGCGATGAGCTTCCGCAATAAAATTATTGTGCTGATAGTGGTTGCAATTATCGTATCGTCAATCTTCCCGATTGTGTCGCTTGTGCAGTTGAACTCATTTGATAGAGACTTCAAGATTTATGTCGGTGAGCGTGTCAATGAATATGTCAATACCAGTGAGATGAATAAAAGTTTAATCCGCTACGATAGCAACTTGTGGAAGTTTGTGGCCTCGGGAAATAAAAACTGGCTGAAAGATGCACAAGAAGCAAAGCGCACCTTGGAGCGCAACATCGCTGAACTCTTGCAAGTTGCCGAAGGCAACATGGAACTGACCAATACCGTTCAGCGCATTCAAACCATGCAAGAGGAATACTTCCGAAAAGCCGAAGTGATTGCCGAGTCCAAAGGCACGATTGATGAGAAGGCCGCTAAACTGACGCGCGAATACAATGAAATTTTGGTGAAAGTTTTTAACGAAACCAATCGTCTTAATGAGTTAAAGCAAAATAACTTGCGTAAAGCCTCTGTAAGCGTGCGTGAGCAAGTCAACGAGCTGCGTGAGGTGGGATTTGTGCTGGCGGTGGTGTTCCTGCCAATACTCATTATTGTTGGAGTGATTATCTACGTAACAACAGCATCGCCAATTGAGAAACTGACGAGAATCATTAAAAGCGTAAGTGAGAACGATTTCAAAGATATGAGCGCAGTGGTGAAAGGGTCCGAAGAATTTATTGAGAAACGCAGAAGTAATGATGAAATTTCTCGACTGGCGCGAGCATTACGAAACTTCGGTCAGCAAATTGAGGACAAGACAAAAGAATTAGAGCGGTTGATTATCACGGACGAGAAGACGAAACTGTTTAACTTCCGTCATTTTAAGTCTGAACTGCAAGCTGAAATTGCACGTGCCAAGCGCTTCGGCGAATCGGTCTCGCTGATTATGATTGATGCCGATAGGTTCAAGCATTACAACGATACAAACGGACACATGTTGGGTGATGAAGCCTTAATTAAAATGGCAAAGTTGATGAAAAGTCTCTGCCGGGAAACGGATAAGCCAGCACGGTTTGGCGGAGAAGAGTTTGCAATCCTCCTACCAAGAACAGGCAAAAAGGAAGCGGTTATTTTGGCAGAGCGTATTCGTAAGGCAATCGAAGATGCTGTATTTGTCAATCAGGAAAAACAGCCTGGCGGTAACTTCACAGCAAGTTTGGGAGTGGCAACCTATCCTGACGATTGCGTGGATGCAGAAACCCTTATCTCCGCTGCCGATAAAGCGCTTTACACAGCAAAAGAAAAAGGACGCAATCGAGTAGAAGCTGCACCATCGATTTACCAAACGCCCTGACCATTCTCGCTAGTGAGCATGGGTTGAAGAAAATTGCTGAACAAAATTGAGATTCGAATTCACGATAGCACGTCGGTTTCTTTTGCCTCACAAGGACGCAGAGTACAAACCAACCTTTATGAGTGTCATTGCCACTGCTGGAATAGCACTGGGAACATCGGCACTGATTCTGACACTGTCAATTGTTCAGGGGTTCAGTGATGAGATTCGGAATAAAATCATCGGCTTTGGTTCACACATTCACTTGGTTAAGATAGGTGGTGATTTTATAACAAGTGATTCTGTTATTGCAATAAAAACACAACAAATTCCAAATGTAGCGTCAGTCTCGCCTTTTCTACAAAAAGACGTCATTTTGAAATCAGCAAACGGAGCGGCTCGGCTGGAACCTGCCTTGCTGAAAGCAATTGTGCCACGGACCGACCGTTCGTTTATTCGCAGTAAGATAACAGCGGGTGAATACTTTTCGGATTCTGTGAAAGCCACCTTGCCCTTGCTTTTAGGCAAAAAATTAGCACAAAGGCTTGCGCTGAGTGTCGGGGATAACTTGCTGGTGATTGCAACTACAAAATCGTTTGCAGAAGAAGGACTGCGCGCCGAAATAAATATCAAGAACCTGCTTAAATCTATGCATGTTGAGTCAGCTACGGTGGTTGGCATATACGAGACCGGTCTTTCACAAGGTTTTGATGACGCGATTGTTTGGACAACGCTTGCTGCTGCACAAACATTTTTGGATATGCCTAGAATGATTAGCGGCTATGAACTGACGGTTGAGGATATCGACCGAATTGCGCAAACTGCAAATGAGTTGGAGCGCCTTTTGGGGTTTCCGATGTATGCGCGAACTATTTATCAAATTTACAAAGACATCTTCGTGTGGCTTCGCTTCCAAGAGAATATCATTCCGCTCTTGCTGATTAGCGTTACGATTGTGGCGGCGTTTAATGTGATTTCAACCTTGCTGATTATTGTTTTAGAGAAGGGCAGAGAAATCGGCGTGGTCATGTCGTTTGGCGCAAGCAGTAAGCAGATTAAGACAATTTTTATCTCCCAATCGCTCCTAATGGCTTTCGTTGGAATTGCGGTTGGAAACGGGTTATCACTTGGGCTGTCAATTGCAGAGAAGTCACTACACATGATTTCGCTGTCAGAAGAGACTTACTTCATCAGCAATGTGGCGATTGCGATTAAGCCGATGAACTATGTTGCGATTTCAATTTTCACAGTGCTCGTCTGTTGGCTTGCGTCGCTTGTTCCGTCAGGGGTAGCGGCGAAATTGAATCCTGCACAAGCGATACGAAGATGAAAAATTCTGTTATTGCAATAGAGATAGCCACAAGATTCATCTTCGCCAAACACGATACAAGAAGCATCAACATCATCACAAACATCAGCATCGCCGGGCTTACAATCGGCGTGGCAATAATATGCGTGGTGCTATCAGTCTTGAATGGATTTCGTGGAGTTGTAACTAACTTGTTTCTCACCATTGATGGCAATGTGCAACTCATTGCCAAAAAAGGTCAAACGATTCAGATGATGGAACAAACGTTGAACACTCTGCGGAGCCTTCCCGAAGTGGCGTCAGCAGAGCGGTTTATAGAAGGCAAAGTGCTTATTGTAGCCAGAGAGAAAAGCAGTGTGGTGATAATGAAAGCGATTGAGCCCAGTGCCGTCTCACAACTTGCTGGCTATATGGATATTCGACGCAGATTTGGTGACCATGATCTTGCTGTTGGTGGCGGCGTGGCCAATCGTCTGGGCGCAATGTATCAACAAGACCTTGTGGTTATCAGTGCAAGGATGATTGATGAAGGCTTAGAAGCCCTTCAAAATCCACTCTTGAAAGTGCAACCTACTCTGCCGGTCATGCGTGTCGAAAATTTTTTTCGCACCCATCGCGTCTATGATGATATGTATGTATTGGCAACACTGAGTGCAGGGCAACGCGTATTTGGCTATGCTGAACATGAAGTTACAGGCATTGACATTCGCCCCAAAAAAGACAATTTCGGCAAGCCGCTACCAGACGAAGTCTTGCAAGCTTCAGTGGCAAAATGGCTTAAAGTAAACGGACTGGAAAACACACTCCAACTTGTGCGACTTGAAGATAAGTTCGGTGATTTGTTTCGCGTGATGAGAATGGAGAAGTGGGGCAGTTTTGCCGTGCTCACCCTGATTGTTGTTGTTGCCTCGCTCTCGCTTATTGGTTCATTAACAATGACGGCACTTGAGAAACGGCGGGACTTATACTTCCTACGATGTATTGGGCTAACTGCCGAAGGTATTAGGTGCATCTTTCTGATTGAAGGTGCGCTCATTGGCATCATCGGAGTCGTGAGTGGGCTTGCATTGGGCTACATCATTGCTTTCCTTCAACAGCAATACGGACTTGTAAAATTACCATATGGTAATGCTTTCATTGTTAAAGCCTACCCGGTGATTATTGAGGTATGGGACTTTGGGTGCACAGCGCTTCTGGCTTTTCTTATTACCATTTTAGCCAGTCTCTATCCAGCAAAACGCGCAGCACAACTGTCTGAAAAGCTCTCCCCGAGTCGTGAATAAGTGGCAAAGATTTCATAATTTTTCAACTAGATTTAACACTTTCACCGATGGAACATAATCATCGCATCTACCAAGAGAAACTTAAAAGCAGTGCGCATGCATCAAGGGGATTATTTTTAGCAACCTTCCTGACAATCACAATTTTTTTAGTTGAGCTTGTTGGAGGGTTGATGAGTGGAAGTCTGGCGCTGCTTGCTGACGCTGGGCACATGTTCACGGATGTTTTAGCCTTGCTTATCAGTTCTCTTGCTGTGTGGGTAGCGGCAAAACCTGCGACAAAGAACCGCACATATGGATTGTATCGGATTGAAATTCTCGCTGCACTCCTGAACGGCATTGTCCTTTGTTTGATAGCGATTTTCATATGCTATGAAGCCATTCTTCGCTTCGGTTCGCCAAGAGATATTCATACAGGCAAGATGACGTTGTTTGGTGGTGTTGGGTTAATCGCCAATATCGTGAGTGCATGGCTCTTGCATCGCTCGAAGGAAAGTAGCATCAATGTTAAAGCGGCATACTTTCATGTGCTTTCGGACCTGATGGGTTCGGTTGGTGTCTTGATAGCGGCTGGGTTAGTTACCTTAACAGGATGGAGTGGATTTGATTCTCTCATTAGCCTCTCGATTGCCGTGCTAATTGTGCGAAGCGGTTGGAATGTGGTGAGCGAAGCGGTTGATGTGTTGCTGGAAAGCGTGCCTCGCGATTTAGATATTGCCTGCATTGAACGAGAACTGCGCTCACATGAACATGTCGTCGATCTCCATGACCTGCACATTTGGTCAATCACTTCGGGCGTTAATGCACTAAGCTGTCACATTGTTGTGGATGAGTATGATTGTAGCCAAAATCTCATTTTAAGTATCCACAAACTGCTTAAAGAGCGCTTCAACATTGACCATGTAACGATTCAACTTGAAAACCCGCATGTTCACAAGCAGATTGGGCACAACCGAGCACATGAGCAGAGAAGTGAAACACAACATCACTTGGATGTTCACCATCATTAGATTATTTTTCGTGTGCAAACTTTTATATTTGCACAAAAACTTTCCGAGGTAACAACCTGTGGTGCAAAAAATTGACCCATCGACGATTCCAATTTTCGAGGGGCTTTCACAAGAGGAGTTTGAACAGATTATCAAGTATGCCTTTGTGAAAGGGTTTGAGCCGAACTATGTCTTATTTCGTGAAAACTTGATTGTTGGCCAAATCATGTATGTGATTCTGTCCGGCAAGGTTGAACTCTCAAAGAAAAATGCAGCTGGCGAAGATGAAGTCTTTATGACACTCGGGCCGGGAGCGATTCTCGGTGAAATGTCTTTGTTTGAACAGCAGAAACGCTCGGCCTCGGCGGTTGTGAAAGAATACTCCGAACTGCTGGTTATGCCCAAGTATAACTTCGACCGCATGCTACAAAGCCGCCCCAACGAAGCCATCAAAATCCTACTCAACTTCATCAAAATCCTATCCCAGCGCCTACGCGAGACAACCAATCGCCTGATGAAAGCCAAAAGCGAAACCGAGCGTCCGTCACCTGCTTCATCAACCTCAGTGCCAGCAACAACATCACCAGCGCAGCCCTCAGAACAATTAGCCATTCGAGACAGCGCCCAAAAAGGCAATGAACTCTACGTGCTCTCTCTTGAAGAACTTCAAAGTCCAAACCTCTACCAGATACTTGAACAAAAACGACAGCAAGGACTTATCGCCGATAGCTCCTCGAGGCTCTTCATGATTCGCGACCTCATGAATTACTACCTACAACTCCCAATAGAGGAACTTCAGCTGAAAGTTCGCGAAATGGAACTGCGTTTCAGAAACCGACCTCGCGCGTAACCACAACCCATCTACACCCAAGCACAATGACTGTTCAAACAAGTGCTACGAATACACCAACCGATTCCAGCCAAACCCGACGACATAAACTTACTCTCCTTTTCTACAACCAGCCTGGTAAGAGCGTAGTGTTAGAAGTAGATGAAGGTACCTCAATTCTCCATGCGTGCATGGAAAATGCCGTTCACCTGCAACACAATTGCGGCGGCGTGTGCGCTTGCTCAACCTGCCACGTCATCATAAAGCAAGGCATGGAAAATCTATCCGACATGAGCGAAGAAGAAGAAGAGCAGTTAGATGAAGCGGTCGGATTAACGCTTACTTCGAGATTGGGATGCCAAGCTAAAATTTACGGCGACGTGACGGTGTTCATTCCAGACCAGTCCATTTATTTAGGGCACTGAATTTGCAAACAAGGGAAGAGTTTTTGTATCGTTTAAGTGCTTTAAGGCTTCAATGACTTTTTGGGTGGCTTTGGGGAACGCAAACTTGTCCAGTTCAGCTATCTTGACCCAACGCACCTGTTGACTGCGCCGCGGCACAGCCACTCCGCTCATGTATTGGCACAAAAACGCATGCAGTGTAATCTTAAAGTGTGTGTAGGCATGCTTTACGACCGCAAGGCAAACACCGACTTCCACCTGCAAGCTTGTCTCCTCTTCCACCTCGCGCTTACAGCATTCGACGAGGCTCTCATTCTGTTCTCGTTTGCCACCTGGAAACTCCCACAAGTTCCCTAATAAACCCCTTGGTGGCCGCAGTGCAATGAGAACTTCATCCCTGCGCTGAACAATACCCACAGCAATCTCGTGGTGTGGAATTTTAGGCTTCGGTGGTTTGAACGGATACGCCGAAACGGCATTTTGTTGGAACGCGGCACAGTCTTGACTCAAAGGACAAGCAGAGCACCGTGGACGCCTTGGTGTGCAAATCGTTGCACCCAGTTCTATCAGAGCTTCATTATATTCGCCGGCTCTGCCAGCAGGCAAGTTCTGCGCCGCCAATGCTTCGATTTTGGACTTGGTTGCTGGCCGACGAATGTCGTCCTGAATTGCGTATAAGCGAGCAAAGACACGAAGCACGTTTCCATCAATAGCCACGCAATCTTCGCCAAAAGCAAGGCTGGCAACGCTGGCAGAGGTATAGGCACCGAATCCTTTCAGTTCTTGTAATTCACGGCGTGTGTTTGGGAGCAAGCCGTTGTGCTCCCGTAGGATAGTCTGCGCGGCGGCTTGAAGGTTGCGCACACGAGCATAATAGCCAAGTCCTTCCCAGCACTTCATTAAGTCTTCGATTCTCGCACGCGCTAATGCTTCAACCGTAGGAAATTGTTCTAAAAAACGGTGATAATAGGGAATAACCGTTGTTACCTGTGTCTGTTGAAGCATCACCTCCGAAATCCAAATGTGGTAGGGATTTCTTGTCTTGCGCCATGGCAGGTCGCGCTTATTCTTCGAGAACCATTCAAGTAGATTTTCGACATTTATCTTCTCATAAGGCATTGTAATATCAGCACTTAAAACAACGCAAATGAAAAAGTCATTAAAGCTTTTCTAAATAAAGTTCGAGCGATTTTTGCTCGGCTGGCAAAGTGCGAATGACTTCGAAGGTCTCGTTTTCTACACGCTTTATCCAGAGCGATAGCACGGCTAATTCAGCCACGTCGGCTCTATCAATCACTCCCGAAATTGTATCGCCTTTGCCTGTTTGCAGTTGATGCTTGAACGGTTCGCCGTCCTTCAAACCCCCTGGGCGAATGATTGTGTAGGTGAAGTCACCCTGACCATAAACACTCCGCAGATGATTTTCGGAGCGGAGTTTCTGGATGAGTACCCCGCCGAATAAATTGAGTGGATGAAGCGGCTTGGTAACAGCAAGGGAGCTAATTAAGATAAACTTTTTTACGTCTTTTTCTCGGGCAATATCCACAAGGCGAATGATGCCATCTCCATCGACTTGCTTAGGTGAAGATTCGCCGAGGAGTTTCGTAGCGCCGATAGCACAAATGATGGCGCGACATCCTGAAACCGCACTTCGGATTGCAGAAGCATTTTGGATATGGCCTAAGAAGACTTCGAGGTTTCTAAATTCTGCCAGCTTATCGGCCCTGCGGGCAAAAGCACGCGTCTCGATGCCGTAGTGCTGCAAGCGCCGAATCACCCACAACCCTGTACGCCCTGATGCTCCAACCACTAAAACTTTTCCTTCGAATTTTCTCATAGCCCTGCTCTGATAAAACTTCGCGAAAATAGCGAATAGTGGATTGAATATACGACCGATATATCCACTGCGACATGTAACAGCACGACCGTCCAGATGTCGCGATAAAGAAAATAAATCAGTGCCCAGCTGACCGCCAGCATAAATTGCATAGGCATAAAGAAGGCTTTATAGACCATTTTCTCGGGATTGGTCGTCAGATGAGGTGGCAGTTCGTTCATCCAGAATACTCCGTGAATAAACCCGCTGAATGCCATAAAAATCAAGAGCCCTCCCAAGAAGAGAACAGGCTTTTTCTCCGTATACTTCGCCATCCAAAACTCCCCAAGCTTAAAACAAGTCAGGAAAATAAAGGTCTCACAAATTCCGTTTCCCAATCCAAAAACCAGCATAGAGAGGTAATCCATCGGGCGTCCGAATGTTTCCGTAGAGTTCTTGTAGATGAACGCATTGCAAACGACCAGCAGGAAAGAAATCGCAATCAGCAATATGCGCTTCCAATCTGTTTTCGGCTTTTGCTGCGGAAAGAGTTCTTCACCTAAGAAGAGCATGGCGCAGATAACACCCAATGCCCAATAGAGCATGATATAGAGCCCTGTTCCCATCATTAGAAGCAGTCTTTAAGCGGTTTTAGAGTTATGGCTTGTAAATCCAATCTGCAATAAAAATGTTGGTATCACCATAGCGCTTACTATTTCGGTTCGAGGAAAAAATAATTTTCTTCCCATCTTTGGTGAAGACTGGGAACCCGTCAAACTCTGGGCAGAAGGTAACGCGGATAAGCGAATCTGGTACTTCGGCGTCGATTAAGTGGATGTCAAAGTTGCGGCCTCTTACTGTATCGGCTACATTGGTAGAAAAGGCAATAGTGCGGTTATCGGGGTAGAAGAAGGGAGCAAAATTAGCCTTGCCGTTGAATGTGAGCTGTTTGCGATTGCTCCCGTCGGCATCCATGATAAAGAGTTCCATTTTGTTTGGGCGCACCAACCCTTCGCGAAGCAGCGATTTATAGGACTCGGCTTCAGCGGAATCAGGCGTTGAAGCACGAAAGACAATTTTTCGGCCGTCCCAAGAGTAGAATGCTCCGCCGTCGTAGCCTAAGTGGTAGGTCAAACGTGTTGGATTGCTCCCATCCAAGTTCATGTTGTAGAGTTCCAAGTCACCATCCCGTACAGAAGTGAAGATAATTTTATCGCCCTTTGGGGACACGGTTGCTTCGGCATCGTAGCCGTCGGTTGTAGTGATACGGCGCAAGTTGCTTCCGTCAAGATTGGCTAGAAAAATGTCATAACCTTTATACAGTGCCCAAGTGTAACCCTTGCTCATGTTTGGCGGTGGCGGGCAGGCTGTATCAACTAAGTGCGTGGAAGCATAGAGAATCGTTTTCCCGTCAGGCAAAAAGTATGCGCACGTGGTTCGCCCTTTGCCTGTGCTCACCAGACGCTTCCCGGAGCCGTCTAAGTTCATGATGTAAATTTGGTCGCAATCCTTATGGCCTTTGCGGGATTGAAAGATAATTTTCGTCTCGTCGAATGAAAGGTAGGCCTCGGCGTTTTCGCCCTCGAAGGTGAGCTGTCTGACATTTGCCAAAAAGCGCTCCTCGCCCTTGTAGAGCAAGGTTTGCGGGTCAAATCCAGTTGAGTCATACTGCTGCGAATAGAGAGGAAGAGAGGTAACTGCTACGATGCTGACCAGTGTTAAGCACTTCATTTTAGGGTTGTTCTGTTACTTGTGCTTGCGCTTCAGCGTGATAGGAACTGCGCACCAAAGGTCCTGATTCTACGTGGCGAAAACCTATCTCCAGACCCACACGGCGATACATTTCAAATTCTTCCAGAGGTACATAGCGGGCAATCGGTAAGTGTGCTTTTGTAGGTTGTAGGTATTGTCCGATGCTTAAAATGTCGCAATCAATGGCTCGCAAGTCTTTCATGACGCTGAGCACCTCTTCGGGAGTTTCGCCTAAGCCAACCATCAAACCTGACTTGGTGACAAGGTTAAACTTTTCTTTGGCGCGTTGGAGCAAATCGAGCGTGCGTTGATACTTGGCTTGTGGGCGCACCATTCGGTAAAGGCGTGGCACGGTCTCCGTGTTGTGGTTCAAGATGTCAGGACGCTCCCGAAAGACCGTATCCATGGCTTCGGTATTGCCTTGGAAGTCAGGAATTAAGACTTCGATTTTGGTCGTGGGGTGTTGCCGGCGTATTTCTCGGATAGTTTCAGCCCAGATGCTGGCGCCGCCGTCGTGGAGTTCATCTCGGTTTACGCTTGTGATGACCGTGTGCCGAAGGTTCATCAGTTTAACCATCTCGCCGACGCGCTTGGGCTCGTCGAGGTCTAGTTCGGTGGGTCGTCCTGTTTTGACCGCGCAGAATCCACATGAGCGCGTGCAAGTATTCCCCAAAATCATGAGCGTGGCTGTTCCTGCCGCCCAGCACTCGCCAATGTTTGGACAACGGGCTTCTTCACACACCGTGTGTAGTTTATAGGTGTCAACCAGCGATTTCAACCGCAGATACCCTTCACCAGTCGGCAGTTTCACCCTAAGCCAATCAGGGCGGGGCAAGCGCAGCGCAGAGGAATCTACAACCTTTAACGAATCTACCTTAATCATTGAGTATGTCAGTTTTAGAGAGAAACGATAGAACGACCAAGCAAATTCCAACGTGCTTCTTAGCCCTAACGCGCTAAGCGTCTTTGGTCGACAAATTCTGCTGTTTATCTAAAAACGCCAGAATAGCCATAGCCTCGTTAAGGTCTTCAAGGCTAACTAATCCAAGATAATCTGTGCCGTTGAACACAGCGGCAATGCGCTCGCCGCGTTCAGCCATGAGGGCATAGACTTCATCCAAAGAACGGTCGGCTTGAACCGTCAAAAAGTCACGGTGCATCACTTCGGTTACTTGTGCATCATGTGAGTAGTTCGCTAAGGCGTTAAAAACGTCTCGGCGTGTAACAATACCAACCAGTTGATTACCTTCAAGAACTGCAAAATCAGGTTGGTAGCTGGTTAGCAGGTAATCAATGACACGACTGACACGGTCAGTAACATTGAGCGAGAGCGCATAACGGTTATAAGTCTCTCCGATACGCCGGCGACGCAATACGGTTTGTGATGTAGCCTGTACGCTTTCACGCTCCGCACCAAAGAAAATGAACACCGCAATCAGCACTAGGATAAAGTTCCCGTTCAGAATGCCTAAAATACCTAAACCAATAGCCGCCAATTGCCCAATGGTGGCAGCTACTGCGGTAGCTTTCGAGAAACTCATGAACGTAGCCAATACTGCGCGTAAGACTCGACCCCCATCGAGTGGAAACGCAGGTATCATGTTGAACACAGCCAGCGAAATGTTGGCGGCAAAAAGCCACAGCACCGTTACCTCAAAAGAGGGACGGGTAATCATGTCGCCAATAGAGCCGCGTGCATTGAGCATGGTGGCTTGCATGGTTGCGCCTGTTATGACAAAGAGCACTAGCGCAATCAACACATTAACCAAAGGGCCTGCAATTGCAATCATAAGCTCATGAGACGGTTTTTCGGGCTTTCGTGTAATCATCGCTATGCCGCCCAGCGGGGTGAGCACAATCTCGCGAACTGGAATACCAAAGTGTTGTGCAACAAGACTGTGACCTAACTCGTGCAGCGTTACGCAAGTAAACAGCAAGAGCATTAACACTACGCCAAACCCTGCGCCGTAAAGCGGGTTTTCAGGCATCTGACCCGCCCACTGTAATGCCCCTAAAATCAGAATCAGGAGAAATGTAGCATGAAGCTTGATGTCAATGCCCTTAACCGTTAGAATTCGGAACGACCACCCCATGACTGATCAGGCGTTTTGGAGTTTTTCTTTGAACTTTTCCAGGGTGGATTTTCGCTGTTGCAGGTTCACTTCGCCTAATTCTTCCCAGTATTTCAAGCCTTTGCCAGTTGAGATGATATCTAACGCTTGTGCCTTAATCTCGGGCTGAAGTTGATTAGATTCTGATTGCAGGGCGGCAAGTGCTAGCACGATGACCGAAAGCACGCCCTCGTCTTCTGCCATAGCTTTGAGTTCGTCCAAGACTTGTTTTGTGGCTTGAACGACACTTGCGCCGTCAGCAAGTGCAACTTCAAAAATTGCCTTTGCCGCCGAAGCCGCATCGTTTTCAAAGATTCCGTCGCCCCAGATTCCCATAGTTTCAATAGGGTTTTGAGTTTAGAGAATGGTGTGCTCGTTGTAGGATTCTAATGTTTTGCAAAGGGTTTGTAGGAAAAATCCAGCCAGTGCCCCATCAATAATGCGGTGGTCATAGGAAAGTGACAAATAGGTCATAGAGCGGATGGTTAGCACATCTGTGCCATCATCCAGTGTCTTAACCACAGGGCGTTTGACGATTGCCCCCGTGCCTAAAATTGCCACTTGAGGCTGATGGATGATGGGCGTGCCGAAGAGATTGCCCGTTGTGCCATAATTCGTTAGTGTAAAAGTGCCACCTTGAATTTCATCGGGTAAGAGTTTCTTCGAACGTGCGCGTGATGCAAGGTCTTGAATAGCACGTGCTAACCCGACAAGGTTCATTTCGTCCGCGTTTTTGATTACTGGCACAATCAGCCCGCCTTCGCCCCTTTCGCCAAGCGCAACGGCAATGCCAAAGTTGATGTATTTTTTGATGATGATTTTATCGCCATCGACAGAGGCGTTCAGCATGGGAAATTGTTTCAGCGTCTTGATTGTCGCATCAACAAAGAAGGGCGTGTAAGTGAGTCGAACCCCATTTGTGGCTTCAAAGAGGCTCTTTTTCCTATTGACCAGATGGACCAAGCCAGTAACGTCGGCTTCAGCGACCGATGTTACATGTGCCGAGGTTTGTTTGGAGCGAACCATGTGTTCAGCAATCAGCTTGCGCATGTTGTCCATCTGCACGACTTCAGAGCGTGCAGCATCATAGATAATCGGCGTGGGGGTAGACTTCGCTGAAGCCGGCGGGGCGCTTTCCACAATTTTACCCGTTGGCGCAACGGTCGTTGTAGAAACCTCAACGCCTTTCTTACGGCTCTGAATGTAGTGGAGCAAGTCGGCCTTCGTGACGCGTCCGTCCATTCCTGTACCTTTTATTTTGGCAAGTTCATCCATTGAGATGCCTTCGGCGCGTGCGATATTGAGCACAACTGGCGTGTAGAAACGTTTGGATGCGGTTGTGCTTTGAGTTGTCTCGGTTTGGACGCCTTCGGCGGTAGCGGGCGCTCCATTCTTCTCCGATGCCGATTCTGCACCCGAGGCAATAGGTTCAGCCGGCGAAGGAGCGGTTGGTGTAGAACTTGCAGTTACTTCTGTCTCGATAATTGCAATAACTTTACCTACTGGGACCACAGCGCCTTCTTCATATAGAATTTCGGATACAATGCCTGCAACATTCGACGGCACTTCGGCATCTACTTTATCCGTCGCAATGCTCAAGAGGTTTTCATCTTTCGCAATCGGCTCGCCAACCTTCTTCAACCATTTCAGAATCGTACCCTCCATAATGCTTTCGCCCATTTTGGGCATAACAATCTCAACTTTTGCCATGTTTGAGTGCTTTTGGTTTTGCTGAAATGAGTTGCAGTTAAGTTTTATCCAATATAAAAAAGTGGGAGAAAAGAAATAAATTCATTAAGCTTGATAAGCGTTATGCTCTTCATCAGCATCTTCGCAAGCGATGGCCAGAATTATCTCAATTGGAACAGCCGTGCCGCCCTTTGTGGCAACGCAGGAAGAGGCGAAGGACTTTGCGGTTCATCTCTACGGTAGCACCTACGAGGTAGAGCGGTTGACCCGAGTTTTTGAGAACACCCTTATCAAGAAGCGGCACTTTTGTGTCCCAGTTGAGTGGTTTGCTACTAAACACTCCTTTGAAGAGAAGAACAGCCTATATCTCGAGAACGCACTTAAATTGTCGGAGCAGGCGATAGAGGCGTGTCTGCAAAAAGTGCAAGTTTCGCTGTCGGAAATAGACTACCTGATGTTTGTCTCGACAACGGGGTTAGCGACCCCAACCATAGATGCGTGGCTAATTGAGCGGTTGCCGTTTCGGAAAACGGTGCGCCGATTGCCGCTTTGGGGATTAGGATGTGCTGGCGGCGCCGCCTCACTTTCTTGGGCGAAGACCATCGCTGATGCCGACCCATATGCCAAGATTCTTATTGTTGTCACTGAACTCTGCGGGCTGACCTTCGTTCATGATGACCGCTCCAAAGCAGCCTTAATTTCATTAGCTCTCTTCGCTGATGGCTCTGCCGCCGTCTTGGTTCAAGGTAACCGTGCAAACACCTCAACCCGATTGAACGGACCGCGCATCCAGCAATCGCAGACCGCCACCATGCCGAACTCGCTTCATGTCATGGGATGGCGCTTTAATGCACACGGGTTCAATGTCGTGCTTTCTCAAAATGTGCCCGAAATTGTCCAAAACTTCTTGAAAGAAGAAACCTGCAAGTTCTTACAAAAAAATAACCTTGACTTTAATTCTATTCGCTATTTTATCACACATCCAGGTGGGGCAAAGGTCTTAGAGGCTTATCAAACAGCCTTTGGATTGAATCGTGAGCAGTTGCGCTTTGCCTACAAGGTGCTAAACGAGTATGGCAACATGTCTGCTGCCACAGTCTTATTTATCCTGAACGAGTTTATGGAACACTTGAACCCAACTGCCACACGGGAGCTGGGGTTGCTGGCTGCACTGGGTCCCGGGTTTTCGGCCGAACTCCTTTTGCTTGAATGGGAGGCAGTATGATATGGTTCTGGGTTATGATAATTGCCTTAGCCATGCAACGCATAGCGGAACTAATGCTTTCAAAGCGCAATGAACGGTGGCTCAAGTCACAGGGCGGGTATGAGGTTGGAGCAGAGCACTACAAGTATATGGTGATGCTACACGTAACTTGGTTCATCGCCATGGTTGCGGAGCACTACTTGCGGAGCACAGCACTCAGTCCACTATGGCCAGTCTGGCTTTCCGTCATCGTTCTGACCCAAGTTGGACGATACATGGTCATAACTACGCTCGGCAAGTTCTGGAACACGCGCATCATGGTTGTGCCTCATCTGCCATTGGTCAAAAATGGATTGTATCGATTCATGAAGCATCCAAATTATTGGATTGTAGGAGCAGAAATCGCTCTATTTCCGCTCTTATTTGAGCTTTATATAACTGCATTCGTCTACACAATTCTTAACACCATCATGTTGGCCGTAAGAGTTAGAGTAGAGGAGAACGCTTTGTCTGGAAAACTATGCTAACGCTTGCATATAGCCTGTTTTGGGTAAATTTCGTCTACGGAGTAGCTGTCAAGTTGCACTGGTTAGGCGGTAAAAGATTTAGGTTTTTGCATCATGTGCTTTATTTTTTAGTTATGCTAACGCTTTTTATTTCAATAGCTTATGAGTTTTTTCATAAGAATTTCTTGAACACAAGCGTGCTGATTTTTCTATTTGCTATGCTCCTTGCAATGATCCGTTTTTCGGGCAAGAGCCCTAGTCATTGGAAGTATGCGATTGTTTGTAATCTTGTCTATACCCTTACTTTTATTTGTTTAAGATAACAATGGAACTCTTTGAGGCAATTAGGTCGCGCCGCACAACAAACGGCTATTTTTTAGACAAGCCGTTGTCTGACGAGCATATCAAAATGTTGCTTGAATCTGCCAGTTATGCTCCAAGCCACTTTAATTCTCAACCATGGCGGTTTGTTCTGATTCGTGACCGAGCACGCCGGGAGCACTTGGGAAAAATTGCCGGGCGCGCCATGCGCGAAGTCATGGCCAAGGGTGACTTCTGGAAACGTTACCTCAAATACTTCCGATTCAGCAAGGAAGAGACGGACCAGTCGGGCGATGGTATCCATATTGACAATATGCCTGCTGTCCTGAAACCCTTTATTAAGTATCTCTTCTCTGAAAAAGGAGTTGAGATGATGAACAAATTGAGGGTGCCCTCTATTTTGGCGATTGACTCCAAGAAGTTGGTCTCGCGCTCACCCCTGATTTTGGGCGTGCTCCTGACCAAGGATGAATATAGGAAGGACGAACTTTCCGGCATGTATTCGCTCTTGGCGCTTGGCATGGCAATTGAAAATATTTGGCTTTCTGCAACCGCCTTGGGCATTGGCGTTCAGTTTATCTCGCTCCCAATGGAAGCCGGCGGAGCATACTGGCAAGCATGCATTGATATGATACAACCGCCTGAAAATTATGAACTCATCGCCTTGTTCCGCTTTGGCTATATTGACCCTAACGCCAAACGCCCAACCATTGATTGGACAAGCACCCAGCGCAAACCTGTTTCGGAATTTTGCTACGAAGAAACCTTTGGAAACAAGTGGATTCCCAAGGTATGACTTTACTTTACATAATTTACCTTATATAACAAAAGGAGGTCGTTATGAGACGCCAAATAAACTTCGCCTGCACGGCGATGCTATCTGCGTGGCTGTTTATCCTACCGACCAACGCTTGCTCACAGCACCTTGAAGACGACGACGAAGACGCCGATATTTATACAGAACGCCTTAAAAATGTAAATGGTGTTGTGGGCTCGTTCGGGCTAACAACTACCAGCTTTATCGTTTCAGGCAGTTTCGTGCGATTGCTAACCCCAGATTGGATTGCCTTTGCCTCGCTTGGAATGACATCAGGAAGAGATCCGAAAGAAATTGAACGGTTCGATTTCTTCGGCCGAAGCATAGTTACAGATAGCGAAACAGGCAAACTAAAAAAAAATAGCCTGTTTTTAATGCCAGTGACTGTGGGCGTGCAGCGGCGACTCTTTCGCGAAGCGATAACTAGCTCATTCCGTCCCTTCGTTGAGGTGGGTTTTGGACCGACCTGTGGGTATGTGTATCGCTATCAGGACGGTTTTTTCGGCGGTGGCTACCTAAAACTGGGACTTAACGGGTTGATAGGCGCAGGAGCATACTTTGGTTCAAATCCTTTGTCTTTGCAAGGATTGGTGGTTCGTTACCATGTTGATACCTTTCCTGGCAGCGTTGAGTTGCTTCCAGACCGCTTTCGAAACTGGTTTCAAGGCATTTCTTTGAACTTAGTTTTTGGGGCATTTTTCAATTAGGTTTTCGCAAGGCGCAAATGCAGGCAACATCGATAATATCGCTAGGTTTTGCGCCACGTGAAAGGTCGTTCATAGGTTTAGCCAGGCCTTGAACAATGGGTCCAAGTGCAGTGGCCCCGCCCAGCCGCTCGGTAATTTTGTAGGCGATATTTCCGGCATCTAAATTTGGAAAAATATACACATTTGCCTTACCTGCCACTTGACTGCCCCTTGCCTTTCGCTCACCAACGCTGGGCACAAAGGCCGCATCAAACTGCAGCTCACCATCAATTTTCAAATCAGGGCGTCTGGCGCGTGCAATTTCCGTTGCTTGAATGACCTTATCGACGGCTTCGTGTTTCGCACTCCCTTTGGTAGAGAAAGAAAGCATGGCGACAATCGGTTCTTCTTCCGTTAGAGCGCGATGGGATTCAGCACTTGTGATGGCAATGTCGGCAAGCTCTTCAGCCGTTGGGTATGGAACAACGCCACAATCGGCAAAGGTAAAGACTTTTTCGGGAGCAGTTGGGTGATGTTCGGGAAACGCCATCAAAAAGTAACTGGATACCAGTTTTGTCTTAGACTTCTCTACTCCGATGATTTGAATACCGGCGCGAAGCACATCAGCAGTGGCTGAAACTGCCCCTGCCACGCATCCATCGGCCTCGCCACGCCGAACCATCATCGCCGCAAAAAAAAGCGGATTCTCCATAGCCCTCTTGGCATCTTCATAACTTGCTCCCTTCGATTTCCGCAAAGTGTAATACTCGCTCACATACTCCGACATCTTCTCGTAACGCAAGTGATCTATAATGCGCACCTTCGTGCCTGGAAAGGCTAAATCAAGCGCTTGAAACATCTGCCTTACACTATCAAAATTGCCAATGAGAATGGGCCTCAATAAATCTTCCTGAACAATCTCATAGACCGCCTGTATTACGCGTGCATCATGCGATTCAGGAAAAACAATCGTAGCTTTTTTTAGCTTTGCTTTCTGCCGGATTTGCTTAATAATTCTATGCATTGAAAAGTCTAAAAGCGTCGTTTTCTTGGAAGTTAGAAAAATTTACTTCAATTGTTCATTTGCACACTGTAATTAGGTCATGAGAGTATTCGCTCAAAGTTTCGTAAGTTAGTGTAAATCTGACAAAAGATGAAACTGCCTTATTCAGCGGAACTTTATTACGAGGCGCCTCTGAACTTAGAAGCGACGTTGTTTTGTGGGCAAGCCTTCCGATGGCGGAAGTTATCAGAGCACACCTTTCAGGGTGTTGTCTATGGTGAAGTCGTGCGCCTGAACACCGTTCACCCCAATCAAATTTTGATTGAATCCACCGCTCCATACATCAACCGTCAAAATCTGCCTGAATTTGTCCGCCACTACTTAGGCTTGGAAGACAATCTGAACGAACTATTTCCAGAATCATTCATCAGGAACTATCCGCACCTTTATCGCGGAGCATTAAATTATTTTGGGTTGCGTTTGCTTCGTCAAGAGCCGTTTGAGACTTTGATTTCGTTCATGTGCGCGCAGGGGGTTGGGGTTGCATTGGTTCGTCGTCAGGTTTTGTGTCTCTCTAAATGTTTTGGTAAATTTATTGCAATAACAGAATATAAGTTTCCCACTCCCCAAGCCCTTGCATCTTCCGACCTATCCTGCTTAGCTCAATGCACAAACAACCATTCCATTCGTGCTCGTAACATTCAACATGTGGCGCAGGCTGTTGTTGATGGGAACCTAGACCTACACGCCCTTTCTGCTCCCTACTGTGATTTTGAGACTGCGCGTGCTACACTACTCCGCTACCCCGGAATTGGGGACAAAATTGCTGATTGTGTTTGCCTCTTTGGATTAGGTCATCGATCAGCGTTTCCAATTGATACGCACGTGCGGCAGTATTTGAGCACGTGGTTTGGCATTTCCACGACAACCGTTTCTCTGACCTCAAAAGAATATCAACGGCTATCTCAAGAAGCACGTGCAATTTTCGGCGATGCCTATGCAGGCTTGGCGGGGCAACTTCTTTTTCACTACTGGCGCAAAGATATAAAAGCCATGAAGTCGTTTTAATTGAATAACAAAGGGCGACCGTAAAGCCGCCCGATGTTTTAATGTGTGAGACGAATGTGTGAGTTATTCTCCTTTTTCGGTCCTTTTTCAACGCGCTTCAACCACTTTTTCGCTCTCTTCTCTTGCTTTCATCAATTGAGCGATTCGGCTTTCTTTGCCGTTCACGCGATAGTCGAGGTAGTCAGCAAGTGCAGAAATTTCATCGTCTTTGCCTACTAGCTGTGGCATATATGCACGATAAGGCGAATCTGGCTTGTAGTCGTGCAAGGTTTTCATCAAGTTTGCAATGGATTCGTTGTTCCGCCCTTTGAGATATTTTTTCATGGCGCGGTAGCCTGTTTCCGTGTGGCACGAAAGGCACTGACCACGAAACATGGCTTCACCTTTAGCTAAAATGACTTCGGGCGTTTGCGCATCGCCTTCCACGCGGCGCGTCCAATGCGATTTCGTGAGATAGCCTTCTTGATTGAGTTGTGCCACGTTGGCTTGGCGAATTCCATTAGAATACATGTAGCGTGCAATTGTGTAGGGCTTACGCAGGGTCTCACGAGCATACTCCGCACTGCTTGTTGCTACTGCGGCTAACAGAAGCACAGCTACTCCATGCCCAAAGGAAAAATCTTCCGGCGCATGGCGCACGAAGAAATACACCACGCCGACAATCGTTGCTGTTGTCATGACCACGACCAACGCAATCCGCGTTACCTGCGTAAATGCGCCGCTTCCAATCGTTGAAATGCCAAGTTGAAGCAACTGGCGATTGACTTCAGGCACGCTTGCCAAATACCACGCAAAAAAGAACGGCATTAACACAAATGACGGAATGAGCCACTTTGAGCTCCACGTAATCATTTCGGCTTTGGTTTGCGGGTCATCATTCATTCGGCTGTATGACAGCAATGCCCAAATGCCTGCAAGTGAAATACACACAAGGATTCTCAAAAAGAGGCTTGGGAAATAGGTTGGATTGAAAAAGGCTTGCCAAAACCGACTGGCTTCTGCTCCCGTGCCTGCCACTTCAATCCATGCGTCGCCGGGCGTAAGCATAAAGGTTAGAATGCCGTTAATAATCACGAGCGTTAAGAATGATGCTACCGCATAGAGCCACCCGACTTGATTGTGCAGTTTGTTCGGAATTTTTCCCCACGTGTAGTAATAGACGGCGGCGGCGGTGAGTTCAATGATGAAGAACACCCACTCCATCGCCCAACCGAAAACGAAGTTATGAATAAGCGTGCTGGTGGATTCAGGATTTGCCAATCCGATTGCGAACCAAATTCCAACGCCCGACACGGCACCGAACACGCCAGTAACAATCAAGAAAAATCTTGAGTGCTTTCGGAGCATCGGCAACCAATCTTCGCGTCCGTCTTTAAGGGCTTTATGCTCCGCAAGGGCAAGATAAAGCCCACCCCCAACAGCAAATTGAGAGATGAGCGTGTGAAATATCGCAATAATTCCGATAACCCAACCACTTCCGATTATCGGCACGTCCCAAACTGGATAGTTCATAAGTTACTCCTTTTTAAGTCGTTGATTTTTAAGATTTTAAAGCACTATATATCCCCAAACAGTGGTTATTACGATAATTGCAAGTGCAAGCAATCCGAAGTAGGTGGCGTTACGTGCACGTCGACCATTTTCGTGCTTGCCATCGTAAAGTGGAATGAGTGTCCATAAAATCAGCCCTAAGGTGAAAATGGTAATTCCGAGTCCTTCGCCTAATGCTCCGGGGAAGAGATTTCCCATGATTTTCAGCACTTGGAACGCGCTCATGAAATACCATTCAGGGTGAATGCCTGTGGGAGCAGGTTTGAGCGGGTCGGCAATTTCTCCTAAATCCCAAGGGAAAAGCGAGGCGAAAAGTGCCATCACGTTCAGCGCAATAAGCCACATCGCAAGGTCTTGCATCAGGAAGTTCGGGAAAAAGGGAATAGATTTTTGTTCGCTCTTTGGCTTTTCGGCTTCGCTCGGAAGTGTTGCATTCCCATGCTTTTGAACCAGCCACAAGTGGAAGACGAGAATCGGCAAGAAGAGCGCGGGCATTACAACCACATGGAGCGCAAAGAATCGCTGAACGGTCAGTTCGCCGACTTCCAATCCGCCACGAAAGAGGTTTGTCATTGGCTCGCCAATAATTGGGAGCGCATTGGGAATTTCCAGCCCAACTTTCGTTGCAAAGTAGGCAAGCTCATCCATCGGGAGCAGGTATCCGCTAAATCCGAAGAGAAGCGTAATGATCAGCAGGAGCATACCGCTCCACCAACCGAACTCGCGTGGCGCACGATAGGCTTTCATAAAATACGCCGAGAACATGTGAATGAAGACCGATGCCACCATTAGGTTCGCCGACCACGAATGCGCCGAGCGAATCAGCCACCCGAAATGAATTTCGTAGGTGATTTGTCGGACAGATTCATAGGCATCAGGTCCGGGACGATAATACACCAAGAGCAACACGCCTGTAAAGGCTTGCACAATGAAGAAGAAGAGCGAAATGCCACCCCAGTAATACCAAAATGAGTGCTTATGAACAGGCACGGTTTTCTTCTTCGCAAATTCGAGTATTTCTTCTAATCCCAAACGCGAATCTACCCACCTGTAAAGCGATGCGATTAACTTTGCCATACTTCTTTACAAAATTGGTTTTTCAGAGAATTAGACTTTTGACACAATCACGGCTCCGTTTTGAACCTTGACATTAAAGGCTTTGAGCCCTTTTGGCGGCGGACCAGAGACTGCCGCGCCGGTTTTAATATCATACACCCCGCCATGACAGGCGCAATAAATCCGATTTTCTTCGGCTTGATACTGAACGGTGCAAGCAAGGTGCGTGCAAACGGCTTCCATTGCCGACCAAGTGCCGTCTTTGTGATGAATCAGCAGTGCAGGCTTTGTGCCGAACTTGAACATCATTGCCGCGCCCGGCTCTAACTTTGCCGCGTCGGGCAATGAGACCTCCGAGACCTTTGTTGATTCTATGCTTCGTTCAATCGGCGAGGCAAGGTATCGATAAACAGGATAGCCGATTGCGCTCGCATAGCATAACCCAACCCCGCCAAAGAGAACTTTGGCGAAGGTTCGCCGCGACATCAAATCGCCTGCGTCGGTATCCACACCGTTGGTATGAGTAATCGTTTTATTGGCATTCATTTCGTCATCTCCTTTGTAGATTCAGTTGCAAACGAAGGATTCAATTTTAATTCCGCTTCTTCTTTGGAGCGCATCACGACTGATATGAGCCAACCAAGAACCCCCAAACCGACTACAAACAGCATGAGGAAAATGGTTACGACCGACCAATTCGTCACGACATTTCTTTCCCAAACATCAAAGCCTTTGATGAGGAGCGTTATATCGCGGATTCCATCGCGGTAAATCACCATTGTGAGCATGGAGAGCAACACGCCGACGGCTCCGCTCCACGACAAGAGAAGCGACGGTTTTCGCGCTATTGCAATCGCCGAAAGCGTAATCAAGACCGCCGTAATTGCTATCCACCCGTAGCCTGTGAGCAGATAAAGCGATTGCGACGTGAGCTGTGCTTTCACCGCATCAGGCTGTGCGAGGAAGACCCAATATGCCGCACCGAGCTGAAGCGCAAAGAAAACGGCGGCAATTTTTCCGCCTAATTGATTGAGATAGGCTCCGACGGTTTCGCTTGCTTTTGATGTGGTTGAGAGCCACACCATCCACATTCCTGCAACGGCAAATCCGCCGGTGAGCATCATTATCCAGCGTGGCGTTGTGGTTGGATCACTCATTGGCAAAACCGTTCCCAACGCTGAATTTTCATAGAGTGATTGCCAATCTTCGGGGCGCAGCATGAGCGTGAAGTTGGTCGAGTAGATTCGCGCAATCAAGCCAATCATGAGCCAAGAGCCAATTGCCAAGTGCCACGCGCTTTGATGTGCTTCTGTGCGCTCGGCGACTTTGTAGAGAAGCCAATAGGCAAGCATTAATATTGCAATAACAGAAATCCACCATACCCCAATTAAAACACTGCTCGTGTAGAGGGCTTGACCGTAAAGCACCTGCGTAAAAAGCAGCGGCGGCACACCAAGATTGATGACATACGTCATCACAATCGGCAAGCGTCGCGCCATCAAACTTGCCGACTGATTCAACGCTAACGCCGCGCCCTGCCTCATGCCGAAATAATTAAGGACTGCGACAATCAGCAGTCCTCCAATTAAAATTTCCAACGCAACGAAATGCAGTCCGAGCGTTACGACATTTAATATCTTGAAGAGCCAAACAGGTGCAGGTAACGGAATGGGGTCTGGGACAGGAAAAGGATAATTCATACTACTACTCCTTCAAAAATGTTAATACAACTGGTTACAACTTTCTTGAATCATGGCTGATTCAAAAAACGCTACAAATTTTGCACACTTTCCTCGCCGCTCAAAACATTTCTTCTCACTTTCATCGCTTTTTTGAAAGCCATAACCTCTTTACTTTTCAGATTTTACAGGTTAAATCGTCCATATCAACCGCCATCTGTAAAAAGCGAAGGGAACTTTTCTCACTTGACCAGCATCATTTTTCGCGTCTCTACAAACTCGCCGGGGCTTACAAGCAATAAAAATAAACGCCTGATAAGAGCGAGAGCACGTCGGTGGCAGCGTGTAGGTGTGCGTTCCCGCAGGCTCTGTTACGCTGGCAATCATAAGGCGGGAGTTTAAGATGTTGGAAGATTTACATGCTCAAACGTTGTTTGAATTGCAAGAGTTTTTATATTTTTGTTTGCTTCAAAATTGGCTTCGCAATACTGTTCGCAAGTTGCAGGCTCCATTACTTTGATTGTTTGTTCTCACTTCCATAGATTTACATTGCTTTTTGGATTTGCGAAAACAGTTACATTCGTCATCGCCTTGCTCTTGAACGAAGCCAGTTGTCTTCTGTGTATTAGGTATGGCTTTTGGCAGTATGAGTATCCTGAAATCTTTTATTCCTCTGTCAGAGTTGCTCCAAAAATTCTGGTTATTTAGCGCATAATCACACGGGTGCTTCATTGAAGCACTTGCTTTTTCATTCAGCATTTTTCTTAACTCGACAAATCTGACAACAGCAATGGCAAACGTAACAACTGCGACTCCGAATAATGGTCAAGGTCAAGGCTTAAGCTTGGACATCAATGTCTTGCAGAAGAAGAAGGTAGCAGAACTTGCCGCCATCGCAAAGGAAATGGGGATTCACACCAGCGGCCTTCGAAAAGATGAACTCATCTATAAAATCATTGAAACACAAGCTCAGAAGCTTGAGTCAGCTCCTGAAGGCAGTTCGCCCGGGGTCATTATCAATAGCGGTGTGCTTCAAACCATTCCAGACGGCTACGGCTTCCTGCGCTCTGCAAACTATAACTATCTCTCCTCGCCTGACGACATCTATGTTTCGCCGTCGCAAATCAAGCGCTTCAATATGAAAACAGGCGATACGGTCTCTGGGCAAGTGCGCGCTCCCAAAGAAGGCGAACGTTTCTTTGCACTCCTAAAAATCGAAAGCATCAATGGACTCCCCCCAGAAGAACTCAAAGACCGCATTCCATTTGATAACCTCACGCCACTCTATCCCCAAGAGCGTTTGAGATTAGAAACCACTCCCACCGAATACTCGACGCGCATTTTGGACATCTTTGCACCCATTGGTAAAGGTCAACGTGGCTTAATTGTTGCCCAGCCGAAGACTGGCAAAACCATCTTGCTTCAAAAAATCGCCAACGCTATCGCTAAAAACCACCCCGAAGTGTATCTTATTGTTCTGCTGATTGATGAACGCCCCGAAGAAGTTACCGACATGGAGCGCAATGTTCAGGCAGAAGTCATCTCCTCAACTTTTGATGAAGAACCTGAACGCCACGTGCAGGTGGCTGACATGGTGCTCGAGAAAGCCAAGCGCCTAGTGGAAGTTAAGCGCGATGTCGTGATTCTTTTGGACTCTATTACACGCCTGGCTCGTGCCCATAACACCGTCATTCCTCATTCAGGCAAAATTCTTTCAGGCGGCATTGACTCCAATGCCCTTCATAAGCCCAAACGCTTCTTTGGCGCAGCACGCAACGTGGAAGAAGGCGGCTCGCTGACCATTATCGCCACTGCCCTCGTAGATACAGGCTCACGCATGGACGATGTCATTTTTGAAGAGTTCAAAGGCACGGGCAACATGGAACTCGTGCTCGACCGCCGATTGGCTGAACGGCGTATCTTCCCAGCTATCGATATTCTCCGCTCTGGCACGCGCAAAGAAGAACTGCTCGTCTCCCAAGAAGAACTCTCGCGAATGTGGCTCTTGAGAAAATACTTGGCCGATAAAACCCCCATCGAAAGCATGGAGTTCATCTTGGAAAAAATGGCGGGCACAAAGTCTAACAAGGAATTTTTCAAAATGATGAACGCATAACCTCAACTTTTGCTAACGATGTTGAAGCGCATTGACCACGTCGCCATCGCCGTGAAAAATCTTGATGAATCACTCGCCCTCTTCAAATCCTTGATTGCCGATGGCGTGGCGAAAGTAACGATTGAAGATGTGCCTGCGCAAAAAGTGCGCGTCGCATTCATTCACATCGGCGATACGAAAATCGAATTTCTCGAATCCACATCGCCCGATAGCCCTGTCGCCAAATTCATCGAAAAACGCGGCGAAGGCTTGCACCATCTCGCCTTCGAAACCACTGACATTCACGAAGAAGTCAAAGCCATTGCGGCACGCGGATTCGGCATTCTCAATGAACCCCGCCCTGGTGCCGAAGATAAACTCGTCAGCTTCATTGACCCCAAAACAGCCAACCGCGTCTTAATCGAACTTGTCGGTGAAAAGCAATAACCTATCTTCCCCCGCTTTTTCTCCTTAAACAGACTTAAAATGCCTGTTTATTTTTTCGCCCATCGCTTTTGTAATTTCGCACGCCTTTTTCAACACTTGATACCCAACCATGTCTATTCTTGAAGCCATTGTGCTCGGCGTTGTTCAAGGTCTTACCGAATTTCTTCCGATTAGTAGCACGGCGCACTTGCGTATTGTGCCTGCGCTCTTTGGTTGGAACGACCCCGGCGCGGCATTCACCGCCGTCATTCAAATCGGAACGCTCGTTGCCGTTCTCTACTACTTCTACGCCGATATTCTTCGCATCGCCACAGCAACCATTCAAAACACGCTTCAAGGCAAGCCGTTTGAAAATTTTGATTCACGCATGGGCTATATGATGATACTCGCAACCGTTCCGATTGTCATTTCAGGATTGCTTCTGAAAACCTACATCGAGACTTCCTTCCGCTCGCTTTATGTAATTGCCTTCACGCTGATTGCACTTGCGCTCTTGCTCATGCTTGCCGAATTTTTTGTGAAGATGAGAGTTGAAAAAGGCGAGAAGCAAAAGGAACTCACTGACCTTTCTTGGCTCGAAGCGATTGTCGTCGGGCTTGCGCAGTGCCTTGCCTTGATACCGGGTGCGTCGCGCTCCGGCGTTACCATCACAGGCGGATTGTTTTTGGGCATGACACGCGAAACGGCGGCGCGGTTTTCGTTCTTGCTCTCGCTTCCTTCCATTTTTGCGGCGGGTGTTTATCAACTCATCAAAGCACGCGAGGCACTCTTTGCCACAAGCGAGAGCATCTTGACGCTTGTGATTGCAACCGTTGTTTCAGGCGTTGTTGGCTATTACTCGATTGCGTTTCTTCTTAATTACCTCAAAAAAAATTCTACCTATCTTTTCATCACCTACCGTGTTGCGCTTGGCTTGCTTCTTTTGGTGCTTCTCTTCAACGGCACGCTGAACCCAATGGAATGACTGATAAAAGATTGAACTACGACGGCTGTTTTATTTTCTTCGGCGATGTTCGTTACGACGCACGCTTGCAGAATTTGATTCATACGCTTTCGGCGCGTTATGCTCGGCTTGCGCTTGTGCAAGTGTGCGCCCACGATGAGCATTTCCAATTTGAACGGTGCAATGTCTTTTCTGCAAAAGTCAATCCGCAACTTCGTGGCGTGCGAAAATTTCTTGCTTCTTATCTCGCGCTTATTCCAAAAGCCGTTTCCATTCAAGCCGAGTTTTATTGTGCCGAAGATGTTTTCTCGTTGCCGATTGCCGCGATGCTCTCTCGTTTGAATCGCGCAAAGTTATTTTATGATTCACGCGAACTTTATTTCGCTATTGGCGCGCTCTCCAACAAGAAAGCTAAACAGCAACTCTGGTCGCTTGTTGAAGAATTTTTCATCTCCGATTGCACCGTTTTCAGCACAGGCAACCTTGATTCAGAGATTCTCAAAGCGCGCTACAAAATTCCTTTGCCGAAAACGATTTACAACTTCCCGCGCCAATTCAGCGTTGAACGCACGCACTTCATTCGCGACTTGCTTCACCTTTCACCCGACACCATTCTCTTGATTTATCAAGGCATGATGGGCGAAGGACGCGGCATTTTCAAGATGCTTGATGCACTCGCAGAACTGCCCGAACACTTCGCCCTTGTGATGCTCGGCGATGGCGTTTTGCTTGAAAAGACACGCACGGACATTCAGCGACGGAATCTTTCTCATCGCGCATTTGCGTTAGGTGCAGTGCCTTACGACTCGCTTTTGAAATACACGGCTTCGGCAGATATTGGACTTGCACTCATTGAACCGATTTCAAAAAGTTACGAACTTGCCTTGCCGAACAAACTCTTTGAATATGTGCTTTGCGAAACGCCGCCAATTGTGAGCAACTTGCCCGCCATGAAAGCCGTGATTGAAACGTATCATGTCGGTATTGCCACAGCGTTAGACACGGCAAGCATTGTGGAAAGCATTTTGAACGTTGCCCAAGATTTGCCACTGTATCGCCAACACTGCCGCAAAGCACGCAAACATTTAACTTGGGAATCGCAATCGGAAAACGTGCTATCACTATTCACTCATAACAAACTATGAACTCGCTTTCACTCAAAGTCAAGGAAGGATTAACGAAAGATGTCGGTCGCGCCATTGTGCGATTAGACCCGGAAGATATGCGCCGAATTGATGCACAAGGCGGCGATGTGTTGCTCTTGGAAGGCAAACGCAAAACCGTTGCCAAAGCCATGCCGTGCTACGCCGAAGAGCGCGGCAAATCCATCATTCAGTTAGATGGCATTATTCGCGAAAATGCCGGTGTCGGACTTGATGAAAAAATTTCGGTAAGCAAAGTTTCTGCGCCAATCGCAACGCGCGTGGTCTTACAGCCGCTTTCAGGCACGCTCAAAACCGAGCGAGACTCCAAATACCTTGCCACTTTGCTCGACGGCACACCCGTGATGCAAGGCGATAGGATTCGAACAGTTTTTTTCGGAATGAAACCCTCCGAGTTCAAAGTCTTGGCAACTGCTCCCGAAGGCGCAGTTGTGATTTCAACTTCAACGCAAATCAAACTCGAGCAAGAGTTTTCCAGAGAACGACCGCTTGGTGTGGCTTATGAAGACATTGGCGGACTTGGCAATCAGATTCAACGCATTCGCGAAATGATTGAACTGCCGCTGAAATATCCCGAACTCTTTGAGCGACTGGGGATTCGTGCGCCGAAAGGCGTTTTGCTCTACGGTCCGCCCGGCACTGGCAAAACCTTAATTGCCCGCGCCGTTGCTAACGAAACCGATGCCTATTTCACGAGCATTTCCGCGCCTGAAATTATGGGCAAACTTTACGGCGAATCTGAAAGCCGCTTGCGCGCACTCTTTGAAGAAGCCTCACGAAAAGCCCCTGCGATTATTTTCATCGATGAAATTGATGCGATTGCCGCTAAGCGAGAAGATATGGGCAGTGAAAAGCAAGTCGAAAAGCGCGTCGTGGCGCAACTCTTGACCTTGATGGACGGCTTGGCTTCGCGCGGACAAATCATTGTGATTGGGGCAACGAACATTCCGAATGCGCTCGACCCTGCGCTTCGCCGTCCCGGTCGCTTTGACCGCGAAATCACGCTTCCGATTCCAGACCAACGCGGACGCTTGGAAATTCTCAACATTCACACGCGCGGTATGCCACTTGCCGCTGATGTTTCGCTCGAAAAACTTTCCGAAATCACGCATGGCTTTGTCGGTGCCGATTTAGAAGCCTTATGCCGCGAAGCCGCGATGAGCGCAATTCGCCAAATTCTTCCGAGCATTGATTTTGAACAGTCTGAAATTCCCTTTGAGAAATTGCTCTCGCTGGAAGTTACGATGGACAATTTCCGTGAAGCCTTGCGCGAAGTAGAGCCTTCCGCGATTCGTGAAGTCTTTGTCGAAGTGCCGAATGTTCAATGGGACGATGTCGGCGGATTAGAGGCAATTAAACAAGAGCTCATTGAAGCGATTGAGTTTCCGATTCGTTACAAGGAAGCTTTTGCGAAACTGGGCGCAAAGCCGATTAAAGGCATTTTGCTTTACGGCGCACCGGGCACAGGCAAAACCCTGCTTGCCAAAGCCGCCGCTTCGCAAACGGGCGTGAATTTTATCTCGGTCAAAGGTGCAGAATTGCTCTCGCGATATATCGGCGAATCGGAAAAAGCCATTCGGCAAATTTTCAAAGTCGCCAAACAAGCCGCGCCCTCGCTCATCTTCTTCGATGAAATCGATGCGATTGCGCCAAAACGCAAATCTGGTGAATCGGGCGTGAGTGAGCGTGTGGTGGCACAGTTCCTTGCTGAAATGGACGGCATTGAGGAACTCACCGGCGTTGTGGTGCTTGCCGCCACAAACCGATTGGATATGATTGATGATGCCCTGCTCCGTAGCGGACGCTTCGACCTTCGGCTTGAAATTCCGCTCCCCAACGAACACGCACGCGCAGAAATTTTCAAGATTCACCTTAAACATAAAGCCGTCCAACAAGTTGACTTACAGAAACTTGCACGCGAGACCGACGGCTGTTCAGGCGCAGATATTGAGTTCATCTGCCGACGCGCCGCCATGCTTGCGCTCAAACAGTTCATCGCTGATTCCTCTTCTCCGCCTGCGATTCAGCACTCGCATTTGGAAGCGGCTCTTCAAGATTTTCGCGCCCATCAACCGCTCTTAAACGACGATTTAACTCGATGATTAAAAAAACCGATGCGATTGTGCTTCGCTCGATTGATTACCGCGACCAATCCAAAATTCTCACGCTCTACACCAAAGATTTCGGGCGCATTTCTGCCATTGCCAAAGGCGCGCGCAGTCTGCAAAGCAAGTTCGCTTCCGCCTTTGAAGTCGGCTCGCATATTTCCATCGTGCTTTACAAAAAATCCACCCGCGAAATTCAAAACATTTCCGATGCCACGCTGAAAACCTCGTTCTTCACACTGACAAGTTCCTTAGAAAAACTTAACGCCATGCACCAAATCCTTGAACTGACGCGGCTCTGCACCGAAGACGATGAACCCAATCTCAAAATTTTTAACCTGCTTTTAGAGACACTTCAACACCTTGACCGCTTTGAGAAAAACGCACTCAACCTTGTCTTCTACTTCCAACTCAAACTTATTTCGCATCTTGGCTTTACACCCAATTTCAAAACGTGCGTGGTTTCAGGCAAACCGATTTGGGCAACGATTGAGAGCCGCACCGATAAAGACTTATTGCTCGTTTCGGATTTAGGCGGCATTGCCATTCGCACAGAAGCCCTTGCCGAAGGCGTTTCAGGACGACCCATTTCAGCAGAAGCCTATCGCTTGATGGAACGCATCGCCTCATCAAAGCCGAGCGACCTTGAATTGCTTTCCATTCCCGAAAAATTTATCGGCGAACTTGCGCACATTCTCGATGTGTATTTCCGCCACCATATTGAAGATTTACCCCCACTGCGTAGCCGCGAGGTCTTTAATCAAATCGCACGAAACAGAAATAATGAGAAATGAGTAGTGAGTAATGAGGAGTGAGGAGCGAGAAACGAGGAATGAGGAATGAGGAATGAGTAGTGAGAAGCGAGAAGAAAGTGCAATCCGCAATCCAAAATCCGAAATCCTCAATCCCAAATCCACAATCCCAAATCCCCAATCCCAAATCCGCAATCCAAAATCCCAAATCCACAATCCCAAATCCTCAATCCCAAATCCACAATCCGCAATAAAAAAGGGCGAGATTGCTCCCGCCCTTCACTATCAACTCTTAACTATCCACTTACTTGACAAGCATCATCTTCTTCGTTTGCACGAAGTTGCCTGCTTGCAAGCGATAGAAATAGACGCCGCTGGAAAGGTTCGTGGCGTTGAAGTTGACCGTATGCACGCCGGCTTCCATTCGGCGATTGACAAGCGAAGCGACTTTTTGTCCCAAGATGTTGAAAACTTCCAACTTCACGTCGCTGACCGAAGGCACGGCGAATTGAATCGTCGTGGTCGGGTTGAACGGGTTGGGATAGTTTTGCTCCAACTTAAATTCTTTGGGACGTTCGGCAAGGTTCTTGGTGTTAGAGAAGCCAGGCAATCCTGGAATCAAGCGATACTTCAACCCGCGTGATGGGAATTGCGCAATGCTGTTATTCGCAACGGTTGTAGAACCTGTTGTTGCATCGATGAAGTTTCCAGGTCCCCCGACTGCCCCTTTCAAGCCAATGGACGCTGTGAAGGTTTCCGTGCCGGGCGTTGTGCCGCCGTAACTAAACTCAATGATGTTGGTGGTTTCAAAGAGGCGAATTTGGAAGTTCAATCGCCACGCTGATGATGATGGGTAACGTCCAACATCATTGTATTGAATGACAAAGACGCGATTTGGCGCGGTGCCTAATACGTCGGTCGTTACTGAGCTTGTTGGGTGGAAGAAGAGGTCATCCCAGAACGGCGCAATCACATTGAAGGGTGCTGTGGTCGCCGAGAGGTTATTTGTGAATGCCGTGCTGCCTGTTCCGAAGTTTGCAAAGCCGTTGGTGCAGATGTTAATGCTGGTTTGCGGCACTTCTGCAAATTCGAAAGGAATCGGCAACGGAACGTTAGTAAAGGCATCGTCGCCTGTTAAATTCACGGTTGTGCCTGTGGTGAGCGAATCGTAACCGGCTTGCGTAATCACCTCAACGCGATAACTAAACCCAAGCCCTCTTCGGAGACGAAGGTTAAACGTTTGGGTTGAAGCCAGTGAATCCGTCGCGGAGCGATACGCGAAGACACGCCATTCGCCATCCACAGAATCGCCAACGGCAACGCCCGCACTTGCCAGAATTGAATCAATTTGTGAGACACGCAGCGTCAGGACTGTATCCAGCCCCCCATTATTAGAACTGCGAACAATTGTTGGAACGCTTCCTGTTAGCGACGGTGCGGTATAGAACCACTTGTAAGTTACGGCCCCTGTGCCCGACCGTGTCCAAGTGATATTGACAGAGTTCGGATTGGTTGGCAGGGTTACTAAGGTAGTGTTATCAGGTGGAGAAACGAGGTTGAACGGTGAAAGCGTAATTGCTTGACGTCCGAACGTAATTGAACGCCATGTATTTGCACGGAGCGAATCTGGTCCAGGTGCGCCTGTGCCTTTATACGCCCATACTGTCCAGAAGCCTGCTTGCGATTGTCCAGGCTCTAAGCCTAACGAGGCGAGTGCCGCATCAATTTGTCCCAGCGTCAGCGTGAGCGAGTTGGTGTTGGAGGGAATGGTTAAAAGGCGCGGCGAGGAATCCGTTGAGTCAACGGCAAAAATCCAGTTGTAGCGTGCGCCTGTGGCGGAGGTGTCCCAAGAAATCGTTACAGGCGTGGTGTTTCCTGCGCTGGTTAAAACCGTTGCTCCGTTAGGCGGCGCAACCAAGTTGAATGGGCTGAGTGGATTCGGTGCTCCATCAATACTTACAAATCCGATACGATTGGTTGCCCCAGTTCCTGCCGTTGTAAACCCAGCCACAACAATCATAGCACTATCGGTTACGCCAAAGTTAGTTCCTTTCATATTACTTCGAGGAGTAGGCATCACTGGTAAAGGTTCCCATATCGCATTTGCAATATTCCAACATGTACTCTCTCCTGTTATAGTAGCACCACCAATTGCTCCACCAGCGAACACAACAGCAGTTCCTCCTTTACTAACAACCGTAGATGCCATGCGGGTTACAGCACCAATTGGGTAGTCAGGAATAGGTGTCCAAGTAATTGTTAGCGGATCGGCGGGGTTAATCTCACCGCGATAGGCATTTGCTACCGCAGCAGTTCCGTTCCATCCGCCTGCGGAAATAATGGTGTTTCCAACGAGACCACCGCCCATCATTCCTGCGGTGATTGGGTAAGGAGTCGCCGCTGAGTAAGTATTGGTATTGATGTTGTAGACCTGAACATTATTGACATATCCTGCTGCAAATGTGCCAGTACCGCCTCCAATCACATAAACCAAACTATCTCGGTATTTTAAAACCAATGCATCTGTTACAGGTGTTGGCATGCTGGCAAGTGTTGTCCAAGTATTGGATAACACGTCGTAGCGATAGGTTCGCCCAAGCGTTGAACCTTCACCGCCAAAAAGAAAAATTGACGTGTCGCCTACCGCAATCGCCGTTGCCGAACTCATTCCAGTTGGAATTGGCGCAAAGCCTGTATTGGACCAGGTATTTGCGTCTACATTGTATCGTGCAACCGATGTCAATTGCGTACCTGTTCCGCCACCAAATTGATAAATGTAGCGAGTGCCAGCTTGTGTAATCCCAGCACAACAACTTCTTGATAAAGCATTTGGTGATGAAGCAAGCGTGGTCCAGTTTGCAACTGGCGACAACAAGCTGTTTGTATATGCACCCACGCCGCCAGATACATTCACAGCATTTAAATTAAAATCTGCATTCGCAGTACTCTTTTCCTGCGCCCAGACTTGATTGATAGCAGCAGTGACATCATTAACAACAAGAGTTTTCTCATTTGTTTTCCTCCCAAATGAAGTTTTGTTAAAAAAGTTTGTTGAAATGATTGTTGAAATGAAAAGAACAAAAATCGTTAGGTGCGCACGGTTTCAGGCGCAGGGCTTGTTTCTTCGGCTTTGCCTGTAACGATGTCGAACATCTCTTTGAAAATCGCCACGAACCAAATGATGATGCCCGAAGCGAGAAGCGTCAAGACAACCGTTACAATGATAAGAAACACGAAAGCAATGAAAATCTGCATGATGCTACTCCTTTTTGAAGTTTATTTTTCAGGCAAGAAAGATACAAAAGCGATTTTGAAGTTTTGCAATTCTATGTTCATTTTTTATTCAATCACAGTGAGGTTTGCGAACTTAACGACGAGCGTTTTTTCGCCGGCGCGGCTGAAAAAGACCCTCACACGCGCCTCATCACCCTCACCTTGAATTGCGACAACCTTGCCTACACCGAATATTTTATGAGAAACTTTCATACCTGCCTTGTAGAGCGGCACGTTAGAGGGGCTTGGCGCAGATGGCTTCAGTTGTGATTTTTTTGCTGGTTTTATTTCCCCATGCTCTACGCTAATGTCTTCTGGCATATTGTCACTATCGTGTACAATTCGCTTGCGTTCTTTTTCATCTTCGCGAATTTCTAGGAGCGACTTTCCGCCTTCGGTTACGACCAGCGTGCCATCGAGTTCATCAATGAAGCGTGATTTGAGCGAAGGTTGCAGTTTGCCGAAACGATAGCGGTTTTTTGCGTAGCTTAAAAATAATTTTTTCTTTGCACGTGTAAGTGCTACGTAAAAAAGCCGTCGTTCCTCTTCTAATTCTTTTCGGTCATCAGGATTGAGCGGAAAGAGTTTTTCTTCCAAGCCTGTAATGAACACAATAGGGAACTCCAAGCCTTTTGAGGCGTGAATAGTCATCATAGAGACTTTGTTTGTGTCGCCGTCTTTCTCTTCGGTCTCGCTCATGAGGGCGATGTTTTGCACAAAGGCTTTGAGCGAGGGGTCGTCAGGATTTTCATCGCTGAACCTTCGAGCAAAGGAAAGAAACTCTTGCAGGTTGTCGTAGCGCACTTTGGCGTCAGCGGTGTTTTCTTCTTTGAGCAGGTCTAAGAGTCTGGTTTGTCGGTAGAGCTCCGCAACGACATCGTAGGCGGTTTCTGTTCGGGATTTTTCTTCCAACACTTCAACTAACATTCTAAACTCGTTAAGCGGCGAGACGAGGCGCGGCGGCAAGTCGTATCTTATGGCATAGCAAATGAGTTCATAGAGACTGACCTGCTCTGCGTCTGCAAGTTGTCGGAGTCTTTCAAGGCTTGTGTTGCCAATGCCGCGTGCAGGAAAGTTTATGATGCGTCGGAGCGATTCTTCATCACGCCTGTTGAGTGTAAAGCGCAAATAGGCCACAACATCCTTAATCTCTTTTCGCTTGTAAAACGAGACCGTGCCAAACACTTGATAAGGAATTCCATTGGTGCGTAGTGCATCTTCAAGGATACGAGACTGCGCATTTGTGCGATAGAAAATAGCAAAGTCGGCGTTCTGATATCCTTTCACCAATTTCAGGTTGCGAATAGTCTGGGCGATTTTATCGGCTTCGCGTCGTTCATCTTCACCAACGAGCAAGGTTGCGCATTCGCCGTCTTCGTTTTGTGTAAAGAGACGCTTTTTGAGTTGTTCTTTATTTTGCTTGATGACAGAATTCGCCAAGTTGAGAATGGTCTTAGTGCTTCGGTAATTTTCCTCAAGGCGAATTGTTTTAGCTTCGGGGTAATCGCCTTGGAAATTCAAGATGTTGGAAATATCTGCGCCGCGCCATGAGTAAATGCTTTGCGCATCATCGCCCACCACGCAAATGTTGCGGTGCTTTGCCACAAGCATCTTGGAGACAAGATACTGTGCATGGTTTGTGTCTTGGTATTCATCAATCATCAAGTATTGGAAGCGATGTTGGTAATGCTCTAAAATGTTCGGGTGTTGCAGAAAGAGCTCGATGGGCTTAATGAGCAAATCATCAAAGTCAAGGGCATTGTTTTTTTTGAGGCGGTCGGTGTAGCGTAGATAGACTCTTGCAGCTTGCTCTTCGACATAGTCTCGGGCTTTTGAGGCAAATTGGTCAGCGAGCACAAATTTGTTTTTTGCACTTGAAATCACATGTTGAACGGTGCTTGGCGAGAGTGTTTGTGTGTTAATGCCCAGTTCGCCCATGATTTCTTTGATGAGTTGATGGGCGTCGTCTTGGTCATAGATGGAGTAGTTGCTTGTGAAGCCCAGCAGTTCGGCATGCTGGCGCAAGAGTCGCGCAAAGTTGGAATGGAATGTGCCAATCCACAGCCCTTTGGTTGAGCCATCCCCCAGAAGTTGCTCAACACGTTCTTTCATTTCGTTTGCGGCTTTGTTGGTGAATGTGAGCGCAAGAATTTCGGACGGTCGCACATTTTCGTGTCCAATCAGGTAGGCGGTTCGGTAAGTAATGACGCGGGTTTTGCCGCTTCCTGCGCCTGCGATAATCATCACCGCGCCTTTTGTGGTCGTAACAGCTTCGCGCTGTGCCGCATTTAAGTCGTCAAGATTGATGTTCAAGTGTGTGGTTGGTTTAAGGTTAGACGCTATGCGAAATCAACATTGAGGTAAATGTCTGAAAGTGGAATGTGAAGTTCATATCTTGGAATTTCCAACACGGCTTCCAATCCAACAAATTGACTTACAGTCCACTCCCCTGTTTCCAACTTTTGCCAATGCTCGACCTTCGGCTCGCGTTGCTCAATAAGCAAGTAATCTTGAAACGACGGTGAGCCTTTGTATAACTCAAACTTCTTTCCCTTGTCATATTCCGCCGTCGTTGGCGAAAGCACTTCGGCAATCAGCATCGGGTTGGTGAGAATATCTTTCTCTTGGTCGTAAAATTCAGGCTTGCCGCAAACCACAACCGCATCGGCGTAAGAAAAAAGCCCCGTCGTCTTTGTGTAAATGCGCAAGTCGCTTCCATACACACGGCAACCACGCTTGCGAAAATGGCTCCATAAACTTCCAACCACATTTGCGGAGATTGCATTGTGCGGCTCGCTTGCGCCTACCATTAGGAACATCTCGCCGTTGTAGTATTCGCTCTTTTCTAATGCCACGCGCTCAATCGCAAGGTATTGCTCTACGGTTGCATATGGTTTTCGCTTCGCGCTCATTGTTTTAACTTTGATTTGCGTTCAAGATACAATTCATCGGTGTTTTATCTTTCAACTTATGTTCTGCAACAACCATGTCTGAAAACGACTTACAGCGACTTTTGTTCTTCGTTACCGCAATTTCCGTTGGTGCGTTATGGGTGTTGGAAAGCCGATTCCCGTTTTTCAAAAATCGCAAGGCAAGGCTCAAACACGCGCGCGTGAATTTTCTTGTTGGAGGTTTCAACATAGCGTTTAGTTCGCTTACAACAATCGGGTTGCTTCTTGTGTTAGCCGAAATTCGCCCGCATTGGCAAGGGCTGAAAGGCGCGATTGAAAACCCGATTCTTGCTTCAGCACTGCTGGTAATTTGCCTTGACCTTTGGGCATATTTTTGGCATCGGCTCAATCACCAAGTTCCGCTTCTGTGGCAGTTTCATCGCTTTCATCATTGTGATGTGGAGATGGATGTAACCACGGGCTTTCGCTTCCACCCGATTGAAATTTTGCTTTCCGAACTTTTCCGCCTTCCGCTGTTCATCTTGCTTGGAACAGACGCAGTTGAGATTCTGCTTTACAATCTTCTCTCTTTCCCTGTGATTTTACTGCACCACAGCAATGTGGCGTTGCCGAAGAGGCTTGATAGCATGCTGTCTTATTTGATTCCTTCACCGAATTTTCATCGGCTTCACCATTCTGTGCTTTCATCAGAGATGAACTCAAACTATGGTTCGCTTTTATCGGTGTGGGATAGGCTTTTTGGGTCTTTGGTGTGGCGTGATGTGTCTTGCGATTTGCGCTTAGGCGTGATAGGCTTTTGAAAAAGTGTTTCGCTTCTATTGGTCGAACTTGTATTTTCTTACCCGTCATTGTAATTGCCAGACTGATGAAAGTTCTGCTTGTTTTTGTTCGTTCTGCCAGCGGCGTTGATGGCCCGCGCTCGGTTTTTGACCATGTGCCGACTAATTTTTTTGTCAAGCTCAAAGATTCCATGCTTCAAAACCTCATCAAGCGCGCGCAATTTGCCGTGCCGCCGACTGCATTGATGGTCTTAAGTTCCATTCAGGTTGAAGGCGTTGAGCAACACATTTGTGACATGCGGTTTGACGACTTACCGCTTGACGCGCCTTGGGATTTGGTTGGCATTACGGTGCATACAGGGCTTGCGAAAGCGGCCTTTGAGGTTGCACGCTTGTTTCGTGAGCGTGGCGTAAAGGTCGTGCTGGGCGGCCCGCATGTTACGCTCTTCCCCGATTCATGCGCCAGCCAAGCCGATAGCCTTGTCATTGGCGAAGCCGAAGATTTGTGGAAAGAACTGCTCGAGGATTTAAAGCGCGGCACGCTCAAAGCACGTTACCAAAGCGACAGACTCCCTGATCTTTCCGTCTATCGCCCAATCAGTAAGCATGCGTTGAAGATAAAGCATTATTTCACGACAAACTTAATTCAGACCTCACGCGGTTGCCCGTATCGCTGTGATTTCTGTAATGTGTATGTGATGAATGGTAATCGCATACGCCACCGCCCTATTGCGCACGTGGTCGAAGAAGTCGAGCGATTCCTGAAAGAAGATAAACGCATTTTCTTCTTCGTCGATGACACCATCAATGCTGATCGTGCCTACGCCACCGAACTCTTTACCAAGCTCATTCCTTACAACATTCAATGGGTTGGGCAAGCCACTACACTGCTCGGACAACAGCCCGAAGTGCTGGAAGCCTTCGCCAAATCAGGCTGTAAAGGCTTGCTTATCGGCATTGAAGGCGTCAGTGATGCTTCTAACCAATCGCATCGTAAGTTTCAAAACAGAGCCTCTACGCTTGCTCGAAACATTAAGGCAATTCGCCAAGCCGGCATTTGTGTCTATGGCAGTTTCATTTATGGACTTGATGGCGACACGCTCGAGACGCCCAAACTCCTCTATGACTTCATTGAAGAGACCGGCATTGATGTTCCCGGCATCAACATCCTGCGCCCAATTCCAGGAACGGCACTCTTTGAACGCTTAGCCTCGGAAGGCAGATTGATGTTTCCGAAAGAAGATATTTATGCCTTTCGTTACAGTTGGGGTCAAGAGTTGCTCTGCAAGCCCAAACGCATTTCAGTTGAAGATTTTATTGAGAGTTATTGCGACTTAACCGAGCGTTTGTTCACCTTCAAACAAGCCTTGAAGCGCACTTTGAACGCGCCCGCCATCCCGCACGCAATCCTCATGTTCAATTTAGCCTATATTCAAATGTATGGGCTTTCGCGCCGAGATTTGCGACAGCAACTCCTGCAGCTTCAACAAACGAACTCGAAATACCTGAACTTTTCGTCAGTGCCACCTGCAATGACGGATTGACTCCAAACTAAACCGCATCATACATGATTAAGATTGAGAACGCCTCAAAAGTCTTCGCCAAAGGTACACCAAATGAGGTGTATGCGCTTAAAAATGTCACGCTCACCATTCAAAAGGGCGACTTTGTTATCGTTATTGGAACAAATGGTAGTGGCAAATCGACTTTGCTTAACGCTATTGCTGGCACGCTGATGCTCGATGAGGGGCGAATTCAGATTAACAACGAAGATGTAACCAAATTGCCTGATTTCAAGCGTGCTAAATACATCGGACGTGTGTTTCAAAATCCGTTCAGCGGCACAGCGCCCAACATGACCGTTGCTGAAAATCTTCAACTTGCTTACTTGCGCGGCGAAAAAAAATCGCTTGCCCTGGCTATGACTTCTGCTCAAAAGAAATTCTTGCGCGAGCGTGTCGCTGAACTGCGCATGGGGCTTGAAAACCGTATGGACACTCCGATTGGACTGCTTTCGGGCGGGCAGCGTCAAGCCCTTACACTTCTGATGGCCACACTCAAAAAGCCTGAAATCCTCTTGCTCGATGAACATACCGCGGCCTTAGACCCTATCTCCGCCGAACTCGTCTTAGTCATCACGCAGGAAATTATCTCCAAGTATCACCTTACTGCTTTGATGGTTACGCACTCCATGTCGTATGCCACGCGCTTCGGCAACCGTGTCATTATGATGAACCTAGGCGAAGTTGCTTGTGATATTCAGGGGGAGGAAAAACAAACCTTGACCGAGCAAACCTTGCTCAAACGCTTCGAGGAGCGACACATCTACATTGTGATTTGAACCTGCAGGAAGGATACTCTAATCAATGGAACACGGATTGGCAAAGGCTATGGCTCGCTGAGTTCCCAATCCGTGTCCGTTTCTACGCAGTCTTAATGCTTAGCGGGGGGTGTATCCTTCGGTGGCAAAAGCCCCTTTTTTTCATACATTTTGGCATTCTTGCGGATTTCCTGCATTTCGTATTCGTAGATTGAGGCTCGGCTCTTTTGTTCCATCATCGTAAAGACAATGAAAACCGTCAACGCAATTAGGCAAACCAGCAGCATGGCGAAGAAAAAGCGATTGTCGTAGCGCAGGTGCATGAAATAAGCGACAACGAGCCCGGCTTTCACAGTGGCAACGGTCATGGCGACAACCATATTCATTGATCCAAAATCGAACTGCGCCACCCAGACGGTCACTGCGGTTAGGATAAGCAAGGAAATCCCCACTGCCATATTCACCTTGAACGGCACAATATGATGGTGAGCGTGATGCGCAGGCTCGGCGGTGTGCGTTGTTGCGTGTATTTGTGTCGGTTGCATACTTCTAAATTTTTTGAGTTCAAGAAAACTATCCAATCAAGTACAGGAGCGGGAAGAGATAAATCCAGATGAGGTCTACGAGGTGCCAGTATAAGCCGCCAAGTTCAACTGGGGTGTAGTATTCGCTGTTAAACTCGCCTTTGATTAAGCGCACGAGCACCCAGCCCAGTACAATCATGCCGACAACGACGTGCAAGCCGTGCAGTCCGGTCATCGCAAAATACAGGCCGAAAAAGATGTGTGGGTTGTTGCCAACGATAACGCCTTCGCTGCCATCATAGTGGTAATACTTGCCTGGGAGCAAACCCAAGTGGATTTTATGCGAGTATTCGAAATACTTCACAATTAGGAATATCGCCGCGCAGGCCAGCGTTGCAATCAAGAGCCAAATAGCCGCCTTTCGCTGGTTCAGTTGGATACTGCGAATGGCTAATGCCACCGTTAGCGAGCTGGTGATGAGCACCACGGTGTTGAGCGCACCCAGCCTCCAGTCAAGCATTTTATGCGCACTGTGAAACATAACCGCATGCTCGGTGCTATACACCGCATATGCACAGAAGAGCCCACCAAACAAAAGAATTTCCGTTAGCAAAAAAATCCACATGCCCATTTTGGCCGCATCGAACTGTTGCACCATGTCGGTGAAGTGGTGCGCTTGATACGGCGAATGATGAGCGATCTCATGATGCTGTGCAGCCGATGGCGACGCTGTGTGGTAGTCTGTTGTTGGAAAAGTGGTTACCTCGTTCATAGTTATTCCTGTTATGGTTACTGCTACAGAATGAGCACTTACAGCGAATATAGCAAAGCTTCGGCACCTAAAAAATTTATTGCTCTGCTTTGCGCTTCAAAGACTGAACTTCTTGTTGCAGTTGCCTAACTTGTTCGAAGAGTTCCTTCAGTCTGGCTTGATAGGCTTCCAGACGAAGTTGCTCGTGCAAGGGTCGCGCAGGATAGCCTCTGATGAATTCGCCTTCTTTCAAGAAAGATTTCGCTACGCCTGATTGTGCGCCGACGGTAACTTTGTTGCCGATTTCGATATGCCCGACAAATCCCGCTTGTCCTGCAATCATACATTGCTCACCGATTTTCGTACTTCCCGAGATGCCTGTTTGTGCGGCAATAACGGTATGTTTTCCGACGACTACATTGTGCGCAATTTGTACCAAGTTATCGAGCTTGACGCCCTGTGCAATGCGCGTCTCTCCGATTGTGGCGCGATCGATGCATGTGTTTGCCCCAATTTCCACATCATCTTCAATGACCACAATTCCGACTTGTGGAATTTTCTTGTAAGAACCGTCTCGTTGTGGCGCAAAGCCAAATCCATCTGCCCCAATCACGCTCCCTGCGTGAATAATGACCCGATTGCCAACTTTTGTGCCACGATAAAGCGTAACGCTCGGATAAACAATGCAATCGCTTCCAATCTCGCAGTCATCCAATATGACCACATGTGGGTAGATTTGCACACGTTCGCCAATCACGCAATTTTCTCCGATGAACGCATGTGCGCCAACACTCACGCTTTCGGGAATTGGCGATTGCACAACAGCCGTTGGATGAACCCCAGGCTTCAACCCTTCACGCTTTGGCATTAATTTTTCGAGTATCAGCACAAAGCCCGTGTAGGCATCATCCATCACAATATAGGCTTGGTTTTCTCTTGGCTGTCTGTGAGCCAGCTTGTTGGAGATAATGACAGCAGAAGCGTTTGTTTCAGCAAGGTATTTTTCATACTTCGGATTAGCCACAAAGGAGATGTCTCCTGAGGTTGCGCTCTCGATTTTAGCTACGCGCTCGATTTCAATTTCATCGTCTCCAATTACTTCAACCGAAGGGAAAAATTGTGCAAGGTAGGATTTGATTTCAGCAACTCGCATGTTTGGCTCTGCAAAAATGATTTTCGTATATTTATCATTTAGCGTTTTAACGCAATATACGGGAACGCTGGCCTGAACTTCAATGCTGAAAATCATCAAAATTTTTGCGGGGCGTAGCAACCGCGCGCTGGCGGAAAAAATCGCTTGGCATTTGTCGCTTCCGATTTGTCGTGCCGACTTGAAGCATTTTTCAGACGGCGAACTTTCGGTTTCGTTCAACGAGTCCATTCGCGGCAGTGATTTGTTTTTGATTCAATCCACGAATCCGCCTGCCGAAAATTTGATGGAACTTTTGATTATGATTGATGCTGCCAAACGCGCCTCTGCCAGTCGCATTACTGCGGTGATTCCGTATTTCGGCTACGCTCGTCAAGACCGCAAAGACCAGCCGCGCGTTTCTATCACGGCAAAACTCATCGCGAATTTGCTTACAACCGCCGGTGCCGACCGCATTTTGACGATGGATTTACACGCGCCGCAAATTCAAGGGTTCTTTGACATTCCTGTCGACCATCTCTACTCTTCGCTGATTCTGATTAACCATTTCAAGCAGATGAAGATTGAGAACTTGGTCGTCGCCTCGCCTGATGTTGGCGGAGTGAAACTCGCGCGCAGTTACGCCAAGCAATTGGAAACCGATTTAGTGATTGTCGACAAACGCCGTCCCAAGCCCAACGAATCAGAGATTCTGAACATTATCGGCGATGTATCGGGCAAAAATGTGTTGCTGGTTGATGATATGATTGATACCGCAGGCACCATTGTCAATGCGGCAAAAGCGATGAAAGAAAACGGCGCGCTCACCATCTATGCTGCCTGCACACACCCGATTCTTTCAGGTAACGCCGTTGAGCGTATCGAGAATTCGCCAATTGAAAAAGTTATTGCCACCGATACGGTCGTTACAAATCACGCACCGTGTTCAAAGTTGGAGGTCGTTTCGGTGGCGCAACTCTTCGCCGAAGCCATTAAGCGTATCTATGACGACAGTTCCGTCAGTTCGCTTTTTGATGAACCGAAAGTTTCAAACAAGTAAATTCACAAGCACTTTTCATACCATTTTTCAACTCAACTTATTTCGTATCCATGCAAACGATTACACTCGAAGCCGAACTTCGCACGCACACCACGAAGGGCAAATTGAAAGAACTGCGTAAGAAAGGACTTGTTCCCGCCGTTCTCTATCACAAAGGCGAAGCACCTGTCATGCTCACTATCAAAGAAATTCCGCTTCGCAAACTGATTTACACGACGGAATCGCACATCGTAAATCTCAAGCTTTCCGACGGCACCGAACGCCAAGCCGTCATGAAAGACACACAGTTCGACCCCGTTACCGACACGGTTTCTCACGTGGATTTTCAAGGTTTGAAAGCCGATGAGAAAATCGAGCTCGAAGTGCCAACCTTGTTCAAAGGCACGCCGAAAGGTGCCATCAAAGGCGGTAAAGTTCAAGTGCTAATGCACAAACTTGCAATCAAGTGCTTGCCCGCCGACATTCCCGAACACTTGGAGTTTGACATTAGCCATCTTGACATCGGTCAATCCATTCATATTTCGGAAGCGCGCCAACTTTACGCAAATAGCAACATTCAAATTCTCGGCGAGGATAGCGTTTCTATTGTAACGCTCTTTATGCCGAAGGCTGAACTTCTGCCGCCACCGCTGCCGAAGCCACCGCAACCGCCGAACCCGAAGTGATTGCCAAAGGCAAAGAGGCAAAAGAATCCAAAGAAGCCAAGAAGTAACACTGAATCTCTGCAAGAATGAGGGTCAAGTTGAGAGTTAAGAGTTGAGAGTTAAGCGTTAGGAGTGAATCAAGTAAAAACTTTGTCGACTTGACCACTTTCAGGCTTTCACTCTTAACTTTCAACTGTTTTGAATTTCTCGCTTCGCTCAAAATGACTGTTTAACTTCCAAACTCACTTTCCTTTTTTCATCACAAATACATACTCGTGCTTAAAAATGTAGAACCCGCCTACGAGTGCGCGATACCGCCACAGCCACTCTTGATTCTGCTTCGCACGATTTCCTTGCATATCTTTCACGACAATCGATTTCAGAAGAAATCCGCGTTTCAGGGCTTCTTGCATAGCTAAAAAACCTAACGGAATCCACTCTGAACCTTCATACTTATCGCCGATAACGATTATCAAAAATCGCTCGGTGCGAAGGGCTTCGGTTGTGTTTTCAATGACCTGTCCGAAACTGCCGCAAAAGTCTTCAACCGTTTGCTTGTTAGATAAGTCGTTAGGATTATCGGAAAATTTGATGATGTCGTGATAGGGCGGGTGAAGCACAACTAAATCCACAGCGTCTTTTCCGATGTGCGATAAGGCGATATTGATTTTCTCTTTGATGTCCGCGCTTGATGAATCTCCGATAATGATGTGATTTTGAACGCCGTGTGTGTTCGGCTCTGACTTGATTCGTGCGAAGGCTTTTTCTGCCACTTCGGGCAAGAGTTCAATGCCGATTCCGTGCCGACCGAGCCGTTGCGATTCAATCAAGGTTGTTCCGCTTCCGAGAAAGGCATCTAACACCACGTCGCCTTTTTTTGTGTATCGCTGAATCACTTGTCGGGGAATTTGTGGCACGAAATTGCCGTGATACTCGGCAGTGTGCGCACCGCTTCGGTCTCGCGATGGAATGAGCCAAAGGCTATCGGTCCAAATCTCCGTGAGCGATTTCCAATTTTCTAAATCAAGGTCGTTGATGGGATTTTGTCTGCGCTTTTTCGTTTTCTTGTTGGAACGGTTTTGTTTTTCAATGTTTGATTCGTCATCAGAGTCAAATAAACTTTTCATCATACGCTTAACGATAACGACTCAATTTTTAGGCTTTTTCAGCGACTGCCAATAGCCCTGTTCCTGTTTCATTGTTCACGCTAAAATCGAGTAGCATAAAGAGCAAGGCAATCGGAAAGGTGAATAAGTAATAAATCGGTAAGAACGCGAAAAAGACTTTTGACACGCCCAGCAGTTGCATCGGATACTTCAAGGCTAAATGCCAATAGAGCTTTCCCCAAAAGCCGTAGGTGTAAGTGGTGCGAATGTTGGTGAAGCCGGCTTCGGTGAGTTTTTGAGTAATATCCTCTGCGCTGTAACCGTCGCGCACGTGTTCATCGACAAATGCCATGCTGCCTTCGTGGTGGTCGTCATGCTCGTCGTGGTCTTCGGCGAGGTCGGAGGGCGTGTTGATGATGAGTGTCCCACCCGATTTCATCGCCCGATAAAAATTTTTGAACACGGTAACATCTTCCAAAATGTGTTCCATCACATCAACCGAGAGAATCACATCAAAGCGATTTTCGTGCGTGATTTTCGTGAGGTCTTCGACGGCAAACGTGGCGTTGGTGAGATTGGCTTGTTTGAAAAAGCGATTGCAATCTTGGATTTGCTCTTCTTTGACATCAACGCCATAAACCGTTGCGTGCTTGAAATTTTTTGCAATAAAATAAGCATACTGCCCGAAGCCGCTTCCTGCATCATACACGTGAATTTTCTTGTTGGAGAATTTTGAGAGGACTTTTCGCAATTCAGATTTAACATACCACTCGCGCAGAAAGAGCAAGCCCAAAAGGAAGTAAAAAAGTTTGCGAAGCACGACGCGGTTCTGCACCACATTGCCGATGCTCCGTTTGATTGGGTCGTATTGCATTGGATAAATTGAGTTCGATTAAAACTGCGTTTTATTTCGTTTCTTTTGAAACAAGAAGCGCAAAAAACGGCTTTTCTTCTTTCAAAACCAAACCACACTGCAAACCTTATCTTGACCTTCAATGCGATACTTGGTTTACTTTCTGCTGTTCCCTCTTATCGCATGTGGTTCGCTCTCAAAAAGTAGCGACCTCAAAAACGCACGCTACATCGTTACGCTCAACACACAAGTTTCTTTCGGCGGCGATGTGGCACGTTGTGTTGAAGATTCTTTGGAACTGCGCTCCGATACGACAACGCAACGCTTTGCATTTAGCGACATTGCCTTCATTGAGCGTCCGCCCAATCCAATAGGGCGATGGATTTTCGGCGGCATCGGATTTCCACTTGGCGCACTGCTCGGCGGCATTACAGGCTTAGCGATTGTTTCAGGCGATACAGAAAGCAACCCCAAAGCGTTTGTCTATGGCATTGTAACAGGCGCAATTACAGGCACGGTTATCGGCGTTGCACTCTGGGAACAGATTGATTCCGACCGATTAAATGTTTCTGCCATTCCGACTTCTGAACGCAACTCGCGCATCGAATCCTTCATCAAATAATCTCATGAAACTTCTGCTGGCGTTTCTTTTCGTTCCGATTTCGCTTTTCACAACATCACTTTTCGCACAAGACACTTCACTCGTTTTGATGGGACTTGCCGCACACCCCGACGACGAAGACGGCGCAACGCTTGCTTACTACGCCAAACTCAAACACGCCAAAGTGTATAGCCTCATCTACACACGCGGCGAAGGCGGACAAAACGAAATCGGCTCTTCACTCTACGACGACCTCGCCGAAATCCGCACCGAAGAAACTTTCCAAGCCGCCAAACTGCTCGGCGCAGAAACTTACTTCCTCAACTTCCGCGACTTCGGATTCTCCAAAACCGCTTCCGAAACATTTAGAATCTGGGGCGGCAAAGATGCCGTTCTCGCTCGCTTGGTCTATTACATTCGCAAACTTCGTCCCGATGTCATCATCACCAATCACGACACGATTACTACGAAGCCCTTTCGTCAGCATGGCAATCACCAAGCCGTTGGCATTTCCGCCTTTGAAGCCTTTGAGAAAGCCGCCGACTCAACCTTTCACCCTGAACAACTCAAAGACGGCGTTACGACTTGGCAAGTAAAGAAACTTTATTTCAGGTTGTTTCGCCCTGATGATTTGAGCAACCCGCGTTGGCGCGATTCGCTTGTAGAAATCAACACTTCTGAAAAAGTTGATTCCACGCGCACGGTCTTACAACTGGCACAAGAAGCCCTCGCTAAACATCGCTCGCAAGGCATGGATAAACTCACGCCGTCGCTCTTCGCTTGGTTTTATGCGCCACGACGGTTTTTGCTTGTCAGAAGCGATAAACCTTATCCTTTTGTGAAAGATGATTTATTCGGCGGAATTTCACCCTCGCCGCGCTCACCTCTTTCGCTTGCTGACTTTGCCGAACCGCCTCGCCCGATTTTCTCCATGAAGCACTTTCCTTCCGTTCTGCTCAAAACGCTTGCCACCGAAGAGGAACTCATCAAAGAAAAATCGCCGACCTACTCGCGCACGATTTTGCTTTCGCTTCAAAATCGCACGAATGAAATTCTGCCTGTTGCTCTCACCATTTCGCACAACGGTAAAGCCATTCTTCGCAAGCCTTATCTTTTCAGTGGCACTCAAAAATCTGAACTTCACGATACGCTCACGCTTACGCTTGAAAAAGACACTCGTCCGATTTCTTCTGAAATTCTGATTGAAGCGAAACCGCTCGGCATCTTGGCAGAACGCTTGCCCACGCTTTCAGCGCGCATTTTGCTCAAACCCATCACGGCACAGCGCAAAGAAAACTTGAACATCGGCTTGGTTAAAACCTACGACACCACGCTTGAAGACGTGCTCACGGCGTTTGAAATTCCCTTCACGCTCTTGGATTCGCTTAAACTCATGCGCGAAAATTTGCAGAAGTATTCGACGATTCTTTTAGACCTTCGCGCCTACGGCTATCGGAGCGATTTGGTGAGATTAAATGAGCGGATTTTGGACTATGTGCGAAAGGGCGGAAATGTCGTTTGCTTTTATCACAAGCCACAAGATTGGAACATACAGGGCGATACAGGCTACGCACCTTATCGCATTCACATCACAAGTGAGCGCGTTACCGAAGAAGATGCGCCCGTCAAAGTGCTTCTACCAACTCACCCGCTTTTGAATGTTCCCAACAAGATTGAGGCACGCGATTGGGACAACTGGATTCAAGAGCGAAGCCTTTATTTGCCCAGCGCAGAAACCGATAAAACTTCACCCAACTACTTGCGCCTGCTTGCGATGAGCGACACTGACGATGCCCAACCCTCTACCTCGCTTCTGTGGACGAAATACGGCAAAGGCACTTACACTTATTGCAGTCTCGCGCTCTATCGGCAGTTGCGTGTTTTGAATGAAGGCACAGTGAAGTTGCTGTTTAATCTTTTGAGCCAGTAACTCGCTAAACGGAAATTTTTAGCCCAAACATCCAGCACGTTCAGATTACCAGCAATCCTTGTGATTTACATCACACTTTTTTTTTTCACGCTTTTTTACACTTTTAACCATTGTTTAACAAACCTTTGTCTAATCACTTAAACTTTGAAACGAACTATGATGCACAAGTACGTTCTCATTGGGCTGCTGCTTTCGCTCTCGTTGCACTCTTTGAGTGCCCAAGATGCAAAGAAAAACAAAGGTGGGACATCATCACCCTCCTCGATTGAGGTGTTTAGTTACCGCTTCATGCAACCCAATAGCGTTAGGGCGTGGTTTGGCAACGATGCACGCAGTTTCCAAACTGCACAAGACGCTTCTGGGTTTGAGTGGCCTGCGGGAACTGGTAAAACGGCCGTTTTCTTAGCCTCACCGTGGGTTGCCGCACAGTTTGAGGGCAATCCTTCGGATATTCGAACTGCCGCTGTTCAGAACATTGGTCGAAACGGAACCGAGTTCCGCCCCGGAAAAATCCTGCGTTCAGGCAACACGCTCGTTCCAGACGACCCGAACTTAGAACGGTATCGGGTTTATTACATAAGACGAGGCGACAATGCCACGACCAACCCTGACTATGCTCAGTGGCCCGTTGCAGATGGCGCACCAGTCGATGCTAACGGAAATCCCCTGATTACAGGAAGTGAATCGATGTGGTATGTCGCCAACGACCTCTCCAACCGACGCTTCAGTTCCCAGCCTCTCGGATGCGAACTTCAGCAATACATGTATGGCTTTGCAAGCACGAATCCTGTTCTCAACAATACCATTTTCATTCAGTATCGCCTTATCAACCGAAACATTCCTAACCCACAAAACCCAAACGCTGGGCTTTGGAAAAACGCTTATGTTGCGATTTACAACGATTCTGATATCGGAGATGCTGGCGACGATGTCGTCGGGTGCGACACGCTGAACGGATTAGCCTATACTTACAACGGCGTGCCCAGCGACATTGTTTATGGGACTCCGCCGCCGGCGGTTGGCTATGTCTTTTTAGGCGGTCGCGTAGGCTCTTCTCCAATTACCCTCAGTGCCCACGTTCGCTTTGACAATGCTGGCGGTCCAACAGGTGATCCTGAAACCGGTCGTCCTGACCATGTCTATAACTCTATGCGTGGGCTTGATAAAAATGGCAATCCAGTTGGCAACACCGTTCCCGGCTCTCGCTTTATGTTCCCTGGCGACCCTGAAACTGGTCAAGGTATTATTGAAACCCAAGTTGGCGACAAGCGCAGTGTGTTAGCATTCGGTCCTTTTGATGTGCGCGCAGGCGATACGGTTGAGATTCTTCACGCCGTCACGATTGCACAAGGCACCAGCCACCTCAATAGCGTAACCGTGCTCAAGCAACAAGCCGCCGCCATTCGTTCACTTTTCAATGCACCCAGTTCTGCTTCTCGGCTGTTTGCGTATCTGAATCGCAGGATTAACCCAAGTGCCAATCAACCTTTCACGATTGTTGTCGAGGCACAAGATGCCGTTGGATTTCCGCGCCCAGTGTCGCAAAACACGACCATCCAACTTTCACTCACTTCTGGTTCAGGCACACTTTCAGGCACTTTGAACCGAACGATTCCCGCTGGTCAAAGTAGCGTTTCTTTTGATGGTCTTACTTACAATCAAGTCGAGAACGGCGTTCAGGTTACAGTTTCCAGAACATCAGGCGATAATTTGTCGCCTACTACTTTGAGTTTCAATGTTGTTCCCAGTGCGACATCGCTTTCCGTGAGTTCGCCCAGCCAAACTGTTGCTTTGCTTCCTAACTTCATTCAGGTATCCGCTTTGACTCCAAACAACACACTGGACTCAAACTTTTCCAGCAACATCACTTTGAACATTCTCAACGGACCTGGCTCTCTTACTGGGCAAACAACCGTTACACCTGTTTTTGGGCTGGCAACCTTTTTTAATGTGGCTTTCTCACGCGCAGGCTCATACACACTGCAAGCTACAGGCGGGAATCTCACGTCTCAACCCTTTACGGTTGCCGTTCGGCCTAACTTAATAACCTCTCTTGTGCCTCAAGTCGCCAAGATTCCTGTCAGTGGTGAAACCTCCATACTTCCTCATTGTTATTTGTTTGAAGTTAGAGGACTTGCGCCGAACACGACCTATCGGTATCGTGCGACTACGGTTGCGAGTTCAAACTTCATTGTTCCCAATCCAAATGGCTTCACTCGCTTTACGCCGCCTTATCCCTCTGACCTTTCTGACAAATTTGGTCTTTTCACCACTGATGCCAATGGTTCATACAAAGGTTGGGTTATCTTTGAAGCAACGGCATCGGGGAATTTGAGCGGCAGTCTTTCTATCAATGATGGGTCTAATAGTCCGACGGTTGATTACGCCCTTTCGCTATCGTCGCTGACCATTGGCGGCAATTCCTTTGGAACAACCGGCTTGCGTGCCACAGCCGTTATCGGCCTTCTTCCTGCTACACTGAACACCATCAGCACGGCAAGAAAAATTATTGCCCTTTATGATAATGTAGATGGAATAGGAAGGCCGCTGACTACAACATATGTTGAAGATGACAACACGCCGCCGACGGGCTATCCGACATTTTATCAGCAGTCGGTCAATGCGCTCAACGGTCGCTTTGGCACGTTAGTTCGCAATCAATTACCCAACGGTATTCGTCGGTTGGAACTCTACGATTTGAACGGCACACGGCTTGCCTTTGCGGTCTCGCCTAATGGCGTGTGGGGCACAACCAACACGGTCAATCCCAACGGCGGCGATGCACAACCGCTTGTGATTGACTTTACCACCGCTTTGAGCACGCCCAACGACGGCTCACCAGTCAAAAAGCCAACCGAATATGCACTGATGCAAAACTACCCGAACCCTTTCAACCCAACGACCGTGATTCGTTACCAAATTCCGACTGCATCTTGGGTGCGCTTGGAGGTCTTTGATGTTTTGGGCAAGCAAGTTGCTTCGCTTGTCAACTCTGCGCAAGCCGCTGGCGACTACTCGGTTACCTTCAACGCCTCTAACCTTGCCAGCGGCGTGTATTTCTATCGCTTGCAAGCGGGCAGTTTTGTTCAAACCAAAAAGATGCTTCTTATCAAGTAATCTTCTTTCGCTTGACTTCAACGAAAGGACGCGCCTTGTGTGCGTCCTTTTGTTTTTATGCCGATGCGTGCGTTGAACTCTCGCCTGTGATTGCTATCTTGCAATACCTTCTGTGAAGGATTCTGCGAAGTAACTTCTTTTCAACTCATAAAACCACTTCCAAAAATGAAAATCACCGTTGTAGGCGCGGGAAATGTTGGCGCAACTGCCGCCCAGCGCATTGCCGAAAAAGAACTCGCACACGAACTCGTGCTGGTTGATGTTGTTGAACAGCGCAGAAACCGATAAAACTTCACCCAACTACTTGCGCCTGCTTGCGATGAGCGACACTGATGACACTCAATTCTTGAATCTTTTAAGTCCTTAATCATCTGTGCAAAACGCACGACCTTTTTCCGAAATTAGCGATATATTTGGGTGAGATTTGTTCTTTCTTCAAGCACATTTATTCATATTCATTTTAAGCACATTTGGAGGTAATAACTATGACAAAACATTTCCTTTCTTCGCTTTCGCTTTTCCTCACCTTCCTCTGTTTGACTTCTTCTGCTTTTGGGCAAGCTGATTCTGCGGGCGGAATCTTCACCGTTACCACTTCGCTTCCTACGGCGCGAATGGGTGCCGTTCAAGTCGCACTTCCTGATGGACGGTTTGTCGCGATTGGCGGACACGGTATTGGATTCGTCTCACTGAATAGTATGCTGGTGTATCAAAATGGAACATACACCGAGATAACGCTTCCTTATCCTGCTGACGCATGCGCGGTTTCGCGCCTTCAAGATGGGCGGTTGCTTGTTTTCGGAGGGAGTTCAGACCTTGGCGTTCCGGCTTATAGCGATGCCTTTATCTTTAATCCAACCAACAATCAAATTACAAGTGTCGGGAACACCAACTTGTTCCGTGCTTCAAGCGGCGCGGCCACCTTGCTTGATGGGCGTGTGTTAGTTGCAGGGGCATGGTGGGTTCACAACAACGCGCATACACAAGCGGAAATTTTTAGTCCAACGAGCAACACTTTCAGTTTGAGTGGCACGCTCAATTTCCCGCGCTCTTTACCGATTGTTATTCCAACCAGCGATTCGAATGCCGTTGTTATCGGAGGCAGCACACCAACGGGTGACATAGCATCACAAGCGATTGAAAAGTTTAATCGCACTTCAAACACTTTTTCTATCCTGCGCAATCATCTGATTCCAGCAGACACGACTATCAAGGTTGGGAATATAGGTAGGCTCATCATAGATGAATTTCGCCTTAATGACGGGCGATATATTCTTCCTGCCTGGCGTGAAGTCAATAACGTGAGTTTCCCCGAACTTGTTGCCTTTAATCCAACCACATTAGTTGCCGAGCGATTGGCTATCACGCCGCCCCTTCCTTCTTCTGCGGATAATGTCGAGTTTATCACAGGAGTTTATGACCGCACACGGAACAATGTTTATTTACTTGCCGTCAATATAACAGACCCTCGAAAAATCCGCCTCTACACCATCAACCTTGCCACGCTCCAACGCACCAACCCAACAGGGTGGTATAACTACGGCGATTATCCTTATGTTGCCATCTTTCGAGTGCTACCGAACGGAACTTTGTTTTTAGGCGGTGGAACAACTGACGGAAGCAATTTCAGTGCATCAAATCGCGCCGTTCTTATCACACCGACCTTGCTCTCGCATCAAGAGCCACAAGTGCCGAAGTCGTTTCTGTTGCATCAAAATTATCCCAATCCGTTCAACCCTTCAACGACCATTGCTTATACGCTTCCTGTCGCCAGCGACGTGAGACTTGATGTGTTTGATGTTTTAGGCAGAAAGATTACAACGCTCGTCAACAGCAAGCAACCTTCGGGCGACTACTCGGTTACCTTCAACGCCTCTAACCTTGCCAGCGGCGTGTATTTCTATCGCTTGCAAGCGGGCAGTTTTGTTCAAACCAAAAAGATGCTTCTTATCAAGTAATCTTCTTTCGCTTGACTTCAACGAAAGGACGCGCCTTGTGTGCGTCCTTTTGTTTTTATGCCGATGCGTGCGTTGAACTCTCGCCTGTGATTGCTATCTTGCAATACCTTCTGTGAAGGATTCTGCGAAGTAACTTCTTTTCAACTCATAAAACCACTTCCAAAAATGAAAATCACCGTTGTAGGCGCGGGAAATGTTGGCGCAACTGCCGCCCAGCGCATTGCCGAAAAAGAACTCGCACACGAACTCGTGCTGGTTGATGTTGTTGAAGGCATTCCACAAGGCAAAGGGTTGGATATGTATCAATCGGCTCCGATTGAACTCTTTGACACGAAAATCATCGGCACCAATGGCTATGAGGAAACCGCCAATTCCGACATTGTTTTAATTACCGCCGGCTTACCTCGCAAGCCGGGCATGACGCGAGAAGATTTGCTCAACATGAATGCCGATATTGTTCGCAAAGTTACCGATTCCGTTGTGGCGAAATCTCCTAACGCAATTATCATCGTTGTTTCCAATCCGCTTGATGTGATGACATATGTGGCTTATATCCGCAGTGGTTTTCCTGCCAATCGCGTGATGGGCATGGCGGGCGTTTTGGATACGGCGCGCTTCCGCACGTTTATTGCGATGGAACTTGGGGTTTCGGTGCAAGATGTCAATGCGTTTGTTTTAGGCGGACATGGCGACTCGATGGTGCCCGTTATCAAATACACTACGGTTGCGGGTATTCCGATTAAAGAGTTTTTGATGATGCATTACAAAGACCCTGCCAAAGTAGATGAACGGCTCAAAGCTCTTTCTGACCGCACGCGCAACGGCGGCATTGAAATCGTTAATTTTCTCAAATCGGGTTCGGCGTATTATGCGCCCTCTGCCGCTTCGGTGGAAATGATTGAAGCCATCGTTAAAGACCGCAAGCGCATTTTGCCGTGCTGTGTTCGCTTAACAGGGCAATATGGCTTGGACGATGTCTTCGTCGGTGTTCCCGTCAAATTGGGCAAGAACGGCGTGGAGCAAATTCTTGAAATCAACCTGGATGACGAGGATTTGAAAGCCTTGCAAAAGTCAGCACACGAAGTCAAGCAGAATTGTGAGAAAGTTAAGTTTTCGTAAAGGCTCTTTTGGAGGCGAAGTTTGACCTTTTCGGACTGGCTTTGCCTCTTTCTACAAAAATTTACAGGCACGCCTTTCGGGCTTGGATTTTTCACATAAAACTTCTACGTTTGCGGCTCTTTTGTAAGTCGATAACCAAGAAACCAATGAAAGTTGACACTTTCAGTTTTCGCACTTATTCTGCAAAGCCGGGCGAGGTTGAACAGAAGTGGGTTGTTGTTGATGCGGCGGGTCAAACGCTTGGTCGTTTTGCGTCACAAGTTGCTAAAATTTTGCGAGGGAAACACAAGCCACAATTTACGCCGCATGTGGATACAGGGGATTATGTGATTGTGATTAACGCCTCTAAAATCCGTGTAACAGGCGGTAAGTTTCAAAAGAAAGAATACTATCACAACACGCAATACCCTGGCGGTGCCCGGTTTGAAAAATATCGCGATGTGTTTGCTAAGAGCCCCGAGCGTGTCATTGAACAAGCCGTATGGGGGATGCTGCCGAAAAATTCGCTTGGGCGTAAACTCTTCCGCAAACTCAAAGTCTATGCACATGCCGAGCATCCGCATGCTGCGCAACATCCTGTTGAAGTTAAACTTAACCTGTAATTTTCATGGAAGAATTGCTTACTGCTACGGGTCGGCGCAAAACTGCGGTTGCCAGAGCCTTTCTCAAACTGGGAAATGGGCAAATCACTATCAATGGTCGACCGCTGGAGCATTACTTTCCAACTCAAGTTTTACGTGATGAAGCGCTCAAAGCTTTGGCTGTAACGGAGAACTTGGGCAAATTTGACATCCAAATCAATGTTCACGGAGGTGGAATATCGGGGCAAGCGGGTGCAGTTCGCCTTGCGGTTGCTCGCGCTCTTGTAGAGTATGATGAAAACCTTCGCTCTGTGCTTCGCAAACAAGACCTTTTAACACGCGACCCGCGCATGGTCGAGCGTAAGAAATATGGTCGGCGTAAGGCACGACGTCGATTCCAATTCTCAAAACGTTAATTTTGTTATATCACACATATCGCATTGCACCGACCCTCAGTCTGTGCGCCGCATGGAGAGAGTGTCTCAACGTGTCCTGAGATTCTCCGTGCGAATGCGATAGCGGTTTAACTCAATAAACGCATAAGCCATGTCTACTCGCCTTCAAATTGAAGACTTGCTGAAAGCAGGTGCTCATTTCGGACATCTGACGCGACGATGGAATCCGAAAATGAAGCCGTATATTTTCATGGAAAAAAACGGCATTCATATCATTGACCTCAAGAAGACAGTTGTGATGGCTGAAGAAGCCTTCAACGCTGTTGAAGCTATTGCCTCAACGGGAAAAGATATTCTGTTTGTCGGCACAAAAAAGCAGGCCAAAGCTATTATCGCTGAACAAGCTACCCGCTGCGGCATGCCATATGTTGCAGAACGGTGGCTCGGCGGAATGCTCACGAACTTCTCGACCATTCGCCAAAGTATTCGCCGATTGAATGCGATTGAGCGCATGGAGAACGATGGCACTTTTGACATCATCACCAAAAAAGAACGCCTGATGCTCACACGTGAAAAGGAAAAACTCGTCAAAGTCTTAGGCGGCATTTCTGAAATGACGCGCCTACCAGCGGCACTTTATGTCGTGGATGTGAAGAAGGAACACATTGCCGTCAAAGAAGCCAACTCGCTGGGCATTCCCATCTTTGCCATCGTGGACACAAACTGCGACCCGGATTTTATCACCCATATCATCCCCGCAAATGATGACTCCATTCGCTCAATTGAGTTGATTACGACAGCATTTGCGGATGCAATTCTCAATGCTACAACAGCTCAAAAAGAGGAATCTGTTGAAGAAGCTATGACGAAAAATCAGTAGCACATTGACCAGTCCAATACTCAAACGCTCTACATCAGTCATGGCAGAAATTTCAGCAAAATTAGTCAAGGAACTTCGCGATAAGACGGGTGCGGGCATGTCGGATTGCAAGAAAGCCCTTGAACAATCGGGCGGAGATATTGAGAAGGCTATTGAGTATTTGCGCAAGCAAGGTGCGGCGGCAGCGGCAAAACGTGCTGACCGTGAAGCCCAAGAAGGCGTGGTTGTGGTCGCCTCCACACCCGATTACAAAGCTGCCGTCATGGTTGAGGTCAACTGCGAAACCGACTTTGTGGCTCGCAACGAGGCTTTTTTGAAATTTGCTCATGCGGTCGTTCATGCCGCCCTACATGCCCGAGCCTCCACAGTTGAAACCCTCTTACAGGTACCCTTAGGCAGTGAGTTCGACAACCTCCCGGTCTCGCAGGCCGTTGAAGTCATGACTGGGAAACTGGGCGAGAAAATCGCAATTCGCCGCATTTCACTTATGGAATCTACGGATGGCATTGTGGTCTCTTATGTTCATCCCGGTGCAAGGCTTGCATCGCTTGTGCATCTGACCGGCATCGACGGCAACATCGGCACGATTGGCAAAGACATTGCTATGCAAGTTGCCGCCGCCGCTCCGATTGCCCTCACACGTGCTGATGTGCCAAAGGAACAAATTGACAAAGAAGTGGAAATTTTACGCACACAGGCACAAAACGAAGGCAAACCCGCACATGTCATTGACCGCATCGTCAGTGGGCGACTTGAAAAGTTTTACCAAGAAGTTGTCTTGCTCGATCAGCCGTTCATCAAAGATGGGGGCAAAAGTGTCGCCGAACTCCTTAAAGAGGCTGGTTCGGTAGAAGTTAAAGCCTTTGCTCGATTTCAACTCGGTGAAAAGTAGCAAGTTGACAGTCTCACCCAGTTGCGAGACTTTTTGACGCATGTAATCAGTTTGCATATGGCATCGCTCAAATACAAACGCATTCTGCTCAAGCTTAGTGGCGAATCCTTAATGGGGTCGCAGGGATATGGTATTGATAACGCGGTTTTAGACCAATTTGCCGAAGAAATTAAATCGGTTCATGAACTTGGTGTTCAAGTTGCGATTGTCATTGGCGGCGGTAACATTTTTCGCGGGGTCTCGAAGGCGGCAGAACACATGGACCGAGTTCAAGCCGACCACATGGGCATGCTGGCCACAGTTATCAATTCACTTGCGATGCAAGATGCTCTGGAACGTCGCGGGGTCTTCACACGACTATTGACCGCTATCAAAATGGAGCAGATTGCCGAACCGTTCATTCGTCGCCGCGCCATTCGGCATTTAGAGAAAGACCGTGTCGTCATTTTCGGCGCTGGTACTGGGAATCCCTACTTCACTACCGACACGGCTGCTGCTCTCCGCGCCGTCGAGATTGAAGCCGATGTAATCATCAAAGGCACGCGCGTCGCCGGCGTCTATGACTCCGACCCCGAAAAAAATCCGACCGCGAATTTCTTTCCGCACATTTCCTATCTCGATGTGCTCAAGAAAGGATTGCGCGTGATGGATTTAACCGCTATTACGCTCTGCCGAGAAAATACACTCCCCATTGTTGTGATGAACATGAATGTCAAAGGTAACTTGCTTCGTCTGTGTCAGGGAGAGCCAATCGGCACGCTGGTCAGCGAGGTCGCTGTTGATTGCTCGAGCTAAATTACAATGATGAACATGACGGCTCCAACCACAGCCAATATTGCGCCTACAATGCTGGTTAGCAGGTAGGTGAGCTTTTCAGCCCAATGCTCCCATTCAGGTCGCTGCTGATACTTGATGTTCGCAACGATTGCACCAATGAGACCGCTCGCAAAAAGTGCAACTGCAAAAAGTTTCATTTTTGAATGATTGGTTTGAATTCTGACGCAAAGTTACGCCAATTCTGCTCAACTGCGACTGCGTTTTTTGTGCTTCTTTTTTCTCATCATCTTTTTGCGCAAGAAATTGGACTTCCCTCTCCGATTGAAGGTGCTCCTACAACACCATCTGCGCCTTCAAATTTGATGTTTGGCACACCCAGCGCAACGCCCTCCTTTGCCAATACCAATAAAATCTCGCTCCCGAATACCGTGCCGAAAAATTACATCGTGGGCGCCGGCGATTTTCTACTTATTGCCATTTTCTCTCAAACTTACACGACGTATCAACTGCCTGTTACACCCAGCGGCACGCTGATTATCCCGAGACTGAAAGAAATCCCTGTGCAAGGGCTAACAATTAGTCAAGTGCAAGAAAAGCTCACGCACGAGTTCTCAAAAGTCTATCGCTCTGCGGAAGTGAGTGTCTCGCTGATTTCGTTGCGAAATTTTTATGTGGATATTGTGGGCGAAGTTTCTGTGCCAACCCGCTTGCTCGTCAATGCCGCCACGCGTCTCTCCGATGTGATTTCGCAAAGCCCAATTTTGCAAAATGCCTCGCTTCGTCAAGTGCGCCTAAGGCGCTTCAATCCTGACACCCTAATGACGCTCGATGTGTTTCGTTATTACCGCTTATTGGATAACAGCGACAATCCTTACTTACAAGAAAATGACATCATTCAAGTCAGCAAGCAAACCAAAACTGTTACGATTTATGGCGAAGTCAAATATCCAGGGCGTTACGAATTTGTCGAAGGTGATTCACTCTATACACTGCTTAAATTGGCTGGTGGATTGCTTGAAAGCGCAATTTTAGATTCAGTAGATATTATCCGTTACTCTCCAGACCAACTGCACACTTACGTTTTGAGTGTCAATATCCGTGATTTTCCATCTTCTTCTAATGTGCCTTTGCAAGATGGCGACCGTGTGCAAGTGCGGCGCATTCCACTTTGGCGACCCGATGAAACCGTTCTTGTTCAAGGCTATGTCAGAGTTCCGGGCTACTACCGCATTGAGAAAGGCGTTACCCGCCTGCGAGATGTTATCTACAAAGCCGGCGGTTTTTTACCTGAAGCGTCATTGGAAGAAGCAACACTCATCCGCCCAAAAGCAGTGAGAAAGGAGCCTGATATCTCTACAATTAGACAAATCGACCTCGATGACCCTGAATACCAATACGCCATCGCACGAAAACGCGAAGATCCAAAAGGCATGATTACCATCAACTTTAAAAAACTTTTTGTTGAAAACGATGAATCTCAAAATATCTTGTTAGAAGAAGGAGATATTATCGATGTTCCTCTTTTCCGAAATTATGTCAATGTGATAGGGCGTGTTGTTCGTCCAGGCAATATCGGCTATGTAAGAGGTGCGAGTATCAAATACTATATTCAAAAAGCAGGCGGCTTTACCGAACGCGCCCAAAAAGGTGATGTTAAAGTCTTGAAACCAAACTCCGGCGATTTACTCGATGCTGATGATGTTGACGAAATTGAGCCCAGCGATGTGATTCTTGTTCAAGAAAAACCGAAGAGCCAGTTCTGGACGCGCGCTTGGGAAATTTTCCGTGATTCTATCGCCGTTGTCGGCAGCATTGCTACAACGCTCTTGCTTATCAGAAACCTTACGCAATGAACACACCTTCATCAACTGACATACCCTCTCTTGAACAGCCAACGCTTATTCGGCATTACATTGAAATTCTCCTTGAAAATTTCGGCTTCATCATTCGTTTTGTCGGCATCACGCTCCTGATTAGCGTTGCGGTGTTGTTCCTCGTTCCTCGCACCTACACAGCAAAAGTTGTGCTCATGCCACCCGAAGATCCGAACAAGCAGAATCCGCTTGTGCAGGCTGTTGGGTCTTTGGGCTTAAGCTCCTTGCAAGCCAACGCCACCGACATCCTTGCCGAAATGCTTAAAAGCAGCACAATTGCTGACTCGCTTATTGTACAAGAAAATTTGGAGGACGTGTTCTTAAGCCAGGACGAGCGCATTCAGAAAAGCCCCCTTGAGAAGCGCGAAATTTTACGCCAGCAACTTGCCGACCATACAAAAATCCTTACGAACAAAGCCGGATATATCACGCTTGAAGTTAGGATATCCACACCAGCATTCTCGTTTTCAAGTGCTGATGATGACAGCGCACGTTTTCGCGCTGTCCGAATTGCTAATGGCTATGTCTCCGTTCTGGATAGAACGAACCGCCGTTTGGCAAATCTCAAATCACTCTACAACGCCGAGTATTTCGCCGAACAAGTCGCTATCGCCAAGCGCGAACTGGATTCCGCCTATTCAAACTTTGAGCAGTTTCAAAAATCGAATAAAGCCATTGCCCTTTCCGAACAGATGAAACTTCAAATGGAAACGCTCTCTAAACTCAAAGCACAAATGATCGCCGAAGAACTTCAACTTGATTTGCTTTTGCGCGACCGACAGCCGAGCGATATGCTGGTCATGGAAAGCCGCGCACGGCTCAATGAATACCGTAAAAAGTATGAAGAAGCTTTGCAAGGCAACTCTGACAAACTTTCACTGCGATTTGAAGAAATGCCTGCTGTTTCCCGCGAATACGCCAACTATTACCGCGAAGTGAAAATTCACGAAGAAGTCTACGCACTTCTGAAACAACTCTACTTCAAGGAGCGCTTGCAGGGCTATCGTGATACGCCAACAGTCGTTGTGCTGGATTCCGCCTCGGTTCCCTTTTACCGCACCAGCCCCAAGCGCGGCATTATGATGCTGGTCATTTCAGTTGTCGGATTTTTTGCGGGGTTCATCATCGTCTTTCTTCGCCGTTGGTTTTGGCGCATTGCCACCGAAGACCAATATGCCAGACTTCGCGTCTTGCTAAAAGATTGGCAGTCACTTCTCGCGCTCAATAAAAAAACGTTCTGAAACCTCGAGTAACTTCCTCTTTTCTTTCCGCACTTCGTTTAATCCAATATATCATTGACACGCCTGTTCACTTCCTCTTGCTCTTCCGCTACGAAGCAGACAACCGTGCCTTGACCTGCATTGAGTTTGAGAGCATCGCCCGTTTTGATTTGCTTCGTTGCGCCTTTCACATTGGTAACTGCGGGCAATCCAATTTCGCGCAAGATGATGGAGCCGTGTGATAAATCGCCGCCGGTTTCTACAACTACTCCGCTTACAAGCGCAAAGGTTGGAATCCAGCCTGCATCGACGGAGCGTGCAACCAGTATGGTTTTGCTTGGTTCAAACCCACTCGGCAACAGGGTTGATGGCTCACGCAGCACCCACGCCACTCCTTCCACTTCGCCACACGTGAGACTAATGCCTTTCAGGCGCGATTCCGCACTTTGCATTTCATCAATTCTTTCCAAATCGTCATAGCGATAAAAGAAATCAGGCACAGGAATCGCTTTCAATTTTTCAATCTCTCTTTGGCGAGCTTGAAAAAAATTCTCATCGTATTGCGCGCCTTCATCAAGGCGTTTGAGTTCTTCAATCGTCAACTCCCAAATGTGTTCAGGCGTTGGCAGTTGTCCTTTATGGCTGGCTTTTGTTGCAAGGCAGAGAAAATCGGCGCGGCTTTTCTGAAAGGCTTTCATGGCTTCGTAGCGCAAGCGTTCACGGGCTTCAATGGCGATGCTTGCTTGTTTCCATATCGGCAAGGTGAAAAGCCCTGCTAACGTGCGCTTGGGCATTGCTCTTTTTTGCGCGGGTTGAAGAATTGCGGGAAACAACAGCGATGGTGCTTCTGCAAATCGCGGACGCGAAATATCGCTCTCGTAAATGCCTCGATGTCCGTGCTTGCTCAAATAAGCCTTAAACGCCGATTGAAATTCGCTGTCGTCAGGCATCTCGTTTCTTTCAAGAGCCTCTCTCACGGCTTGATGTTTCAAGGCGATTCGGCGCAAGGGTTCAAGGTCGGAAAAGAGTTTTGTTGAAATCGTTTCTTGTCTTGCATTATGCTCTTCGAGCGTTCCGAATTTTCTTAATGCTACCAATGGAAAACTCATCGCCGCCGTGAGCGAAAACATTTCTGTTACAAGCCTCGTGTAGTGGCGTTGCATGGTTTCAATCGCTTGTGAGAATGTGGTCGGATTTTTCTGCGACTCCTCTTCCATCGCTCTCATTGCCGCTTTTGAAGCCGTTGCGCTTTGCAGTTGTGCCAAGCCTTGCCGAATCAGAACAGGAAGATTGAAGAGAATCCGCTTCCAGTTCAGACCGAAAATTTTTCCTGAATCGCCGCCGATGTTGCTTGTTACTAATGTTGTTGGAAGTCCCCAATGCCGCATCATCTCGGTCATGAGTGAAAGGTTGATAAAAGGTCGTCCGATGAATATCTCAATGAACAGGCGATGTTCGGGCAAGGTTGGGTCGAAGGCTCGGTAGTAGTTGAAGAGATTTTTTGCACACGAGGCAATGAGGCTTGTCATGAATCGCGAAGGAAGTTCAGGTAAAATTTCTTTGTGATTGGCAATAGTGAAGGCATCGTTGCGGCGCGTCGGCTTTGTGATGGGGCGCAGTTGAATGAGCCAGCAAGTCGTTCCGTCATCTGCCCACTCAATATCCCAATTTTTTCTGCCGAAGGTTCGGCGCACTTGTTTGAGCAATCGTTGCAGTCGGATTGCCCAATCAGGAAGTTGCTCGCTTTCAATTGCGGTTTCATACCAATTCAATTTTGGAATGAGCAAAGACTCGCCCTCCACTTTTCCCGCAACAAGATTTTCAGCCGTGCCTGTGGTAAAATTTACAAGGTCATCTTCGTAATCCGTTTCTGTAAAGGCAACGCCGGCGTGCAAGGCATCAACCATTTCCATCACCAGCACATCGCGGCGAAACGCGCCCTCACGCCTCAACGCCGATGACCACACCTCACACAAGGCTTCAACAAATTCTTCTCTTTGACTTGTTGAGACAAAGAGTTTAGACGCGAAAAATCCCGCCAAACTCTCACCCTCTCTATCTTCGTCTGAAAACGCAGAACGCACCGCCACCTTTCGGCGAAAGACAGGCACACGCACCACCGCAAGCAAGTGATACGGATTCGCACAACTCACCTTGCCATTCTTGATTTCAATCGCTTTCTCGTTCAACGCCGCTTGGTAACATTCGTGCGGAATGATAATACCTTTCGGAACGGGCAATCCTTTTGCCTTCGCCACATCAAGCAACTTCGCCTTGTTTCCGATTGGCATCGCTTGGGCAAGAGTTTCGCCGAGCCGAAAAACCTCGTTTGCAGTCATGCAGTTTTCAAGTCGTGTTCGGTGAGCAATTTTTTTGAGAGTGAAATCACTTCACGCGCAAAGGCTTCGGGCTGTTCAATCATCGGAAAGTGATTCCAATTCGGCACAAGTTTGATGATGCTATTGGGCAAGAGCGTTTGATAATCGTGGGCTTGGTCGGGCGTAAGGACGCGCTCTTTTTCGCCCCACAGCAAAACAGCAGGAATGTTTGACGGACGAAGCGACTTGAACCACGCATCGTTGATGATGTCAAACATCTGTGCGAAGGCTTCGCAGCGACGGTATTCATCAAAAAATTTTCTGAGATAGTCGGCGGGAATTTGTTCAGGCGATTGAAACAAGAGCGGTTTGAAGAGCGGTCGTGCGAGTGTTGAAGAAAAAAGCCATTGCCCAAAACGCCTCACAAATACAGGCTTCATGAGTTTCGGAAAGAGCCGTTGATTGAGCCGAGTGCCGACAGGCGCGTGCAGAATCAGCCCTTGCACCTCGCGCTCGAAGTGTTGCAGAAATTCAAGCGCGATTGAGCCGCCAATGCCTGTTCCGAGAAGAATCATCGGTTTCGGTTCATTCTCAATCATCTCGCGCAATTTGAACGCATAGTCTTTTAAGGTTTTCAGGTTGGGGTCTTTTTTGACTTCGGCAAAGCCGGGCAAAGTGGGCGCAAGAAAGTTCACGCTTTTTGGAAGGAAGGGTTTGATGCGTTCAAAGCGAAAGCCGCCGCCGCCGTTTCCGTGAATGGCAATCAGTGAGAACTCGGTCATGCGGCTTCGCGTTGTGCGTTGAGTGCGTTTTGAATGTCTTGGTTGAGCCTATCAGGCGTTGGGTGGTCGCCAGCGTGCTTGAAGTGATGTTTCCACAGGATTTGATGTTGATGCACAAGGAACATACCGGGCATTACCCAAGGGTCTCCGACAGGCGCGCCGATGAAATGTCCTTTCAGTGCCGCACGCACGCCGCACGCCCAAACTTCCGCGCCGAACATTTCCTTCATGCCGCCGCGCTCCAAGCCAAAGCCGTTGTAAAAGACTTTCGGCAAATCCGCAATCGCTTTTGCTTCGCGCCAGAGCGACGCAAAGAACTCGCGCCCATCGCTCACCGTGCCTTGATAGAAAAAAAGAATCGGCGGAAATTCAGGCTGACTTTCAGCGATACTGCGCATATCGGCAATCAATTCACGACAAAAGATACAGCCGAAATGCCTTACAAAGACAAGCAGTTTTGGCACGTCGCCTAATTCTTCTTTGAGCGTCCGACCGCTTAAATTCACACCTTCAATCGGGTGATTGAGCAACTGTTCAGAAATGAGGTTCATGGTGTATGAAATTTTTACGATGTTTGCATCTTAAACACTGAATCTCACAAAGCAATTTCAACGCTTTGCCTAAACCGATGTTCCAACTTCTCCGCCGATATATGCGCTTGTGGCTTGCCTTCTTCCGACATAGCCTCACGCAAGAGATGCAGTATCGCTTGAACTTTATTCTCGTTTTTGTGATGGATATTGTCTGGTATGCCGTCAACATCGGATTTTTTGAAGTGATTTACATGAACACCGACAACATCGCCGGCTACACGCGCTACGAAGTCTTCTTTTTTATGACCACGATTTTCGTTATCGATGCGCTCGATATGATGCTCTTTTCGTCAAGCCTGTGGGTGATGAACGACCTGATTCGCAAAGGTGATTTTGATTTGCTCCTGACCAAGCCGATTTCGCCGATGTTTTATGCTTCTATGCGCGATATTTCGTTTGGTTCGCTTCTTGATTTTTTCTTTGCGCTTGGGTTGCTTGGCTATGCTTGGGTAAAACTTGCGCCCAACGCTTCTGCACTTGACATCATGGCGTATCTGATTTTGCTGGTTTGTGGATTACTCACGATGTATTCGCTCCAGATGTTTTTTGCGTCGCTTGGATTTATTTTTGTGAATGCATCAACCAGTTTGCAATGGGGGTTTCATCACCTTTACCAACTTGCCTTGAAGCCTGAGGCTATTTACAAAGGGTTGATTCGGTATGTGTTGCTTTACCTTGTGCCAATGATTGCAATTGGCGCGCTTCCTGCGTCAATGATTATTCGAGGATTTGATTGGCAGAATTTTCTCTCGGGAATCACGGTCTCAATCGTGATGTTTTTTCTCTCTCGGAAATTCTTTTATTATGGATTGCGTCGTTATGAAAGCGCATCAAGCTAAACTTGTTTTGACATGAGCAAAAGAGCATCTCTTGATTCGCAACTTTCGGCGATGATTTCGCTTTTAGATGACGAGGATTCTACGGTTTTTCAAAGCGTCAGCCAAAAGCTTCGGGACATTGTCGTCTCTGATAAGCCTGAAGCAGCCGAAGTGCTGCGGCTTATCGTAGAAAAGCGGGATAGCGTCGCTGAACCAGCAGCCAAACGCATTACCCAGTTCATTGATGAAGTTCAGTTTCAGCGACTTGCTCCCAAACTGCGCCGCGCCGTGCTTGACAATGCCAGCCTCGAGGATTTTTGTTTTTTGATTGCGCAAATTGGCTATCCTGCGCTCGATATAGAAAAGTATCGCCGCGAGCTCAATCGCATTGAAAGCGTGCTTCGACTCGAGTATGCCAGTTCAACTACCACCGCCGAAATTGACCGCGTCTTTATGATGAGCAATGTCATTTTTGACCGCGAAGGCTTCAGAGGCAACTCGAGCAACTACTATGAGCCTGAAAACAGTTATATCAATCGCGTGATTGACCGCAAAGTTGGCATTCCCATCTCACTGGGCGCTATTGTTCTGATTATGGCCGAGCGCCTTTCCGTTCCGATTTATGGCGTCAATATGCCCTCACACTTTATGCTCAAGTATGAGCGATACAATTTCGAGCTCTTCATTGACCCCTTCAATCAAGGGCGCATACTGGACAAGCAAGATTGCATCCGCTTCCTGATGAATCAAGGCTACGGCTATGTCGAGCAATATCTGGCCAAAGCTACGACCGTTCAAATTGTCGAGCGGATGTTCAACAACTTGCGCAACAGTTACACCGAGTTAATGATGGAACAAAAACGCGCCCTCATTGAGCAATACCTTGATGTGATTTATGACGTGCGCGGCGAAAAACGACCTGCCCCCAGCGAGCCCTTCGATGATGATGACGATTTAGAAGACATGGAAGATGACCTCAACTTCTAACTTATTCTTGGACTTCTTTCATCTTCTCTTTTTCTTTGTCAAGCGTAGAGACGACCAGGCGAATACCCGAACCCAGCGGGGCCATTTCGCCTGCTTTTGGCGATTGCGAAATCACCGTATTGGGAATCAGCGCACTGGAATACTTATACTGTACTTCCCTTGTCGTGAAGCCTGCCTGAAGTAGAATTCTTTCGGCCTCGCCGAGTGTTTTTCCTATCACTTCGGGCACGTCAGATTGTTGAATGCCACCATCTTCGGGAAGTTTGCCGATGGTAATTGAGACTTTCGTGCCAGCCTTCAAGATGGCACCCGCTGGCACTGACTGCGCTACGACTATGCCTTCTTCTTCTCGATTAGAGACAACTGAATACTCAACATTTTCCAGTTCCAGTCCTAATCGCTCTAAGGTGAGTTTCACATCCACAAGCGTCCTGCCTTTCAAATCGGGCATTGGGGCATTCGGCTTTTTTGCTGTATTGATAGAAAGATACACATGCCGTCCGGCTTTGACTTCAGAATTTGGTGTTGGATTCTGATACAAGATTGTTCCTATGGGTCGCTGTGCGTCGTAACGCTCATAGCCCTTGATGGCTTTCAGGTTTCTTTCTGCTAAAATTTTCTCGGCTTCTTCGAAGGTTTGACCGACCACATTCGGCACTTTGACAACTTCCCCGCCTCTAACTATAAGCGGCATAATCACCTTATCAAACACAACAATCACCGCTATTGCGGACACCACTGTGATATAGAGTTTGACAGCAAATGGCGATACAATGGCTTTTCGTAGACGCTCTTTGAGCATTCGTGTGCGTTGGCGTTTTTACACCTTATTCAATACTTCTACCTTCCAGCATGCCGCCGTGTGTCCTGTTTCGTATTCGATTAGGGTTGGCTTTTCGTTCCAACATCGTTCATCGGCAAATTCACAGCGGGTGCAGAAGTGACAGCCCTTCGGGAAATGCGTCGGTGGCGGCACAGAGCCTTCAATGACGTTCAAGCGCTCTGCACGCATTCCAATGCGTGGGATTGACTTCATTAAGCCTTGTGTGTAGGGGTGAAGTGGGTTTTCAAAAATCTGAATCACTGACCCGTATTCAACAATTTTGGATGCATACATTACGGCAACGTTATCGCTGACCTCGGCAATGACGCCCAAGTCGTGCGTAATCATAATCACGCCCATGCCCAGTTCTTGCTGAAGCCTTTTGATGAGCTCTAAAATTTGGGCTTGCACCGTTACATCCAGCGCTGTTGTAGGCTCATCAGCCAGCAAGAAGGCTGGATTACACGAAAGTGCCATGGCAATCATCACGCGTTGACGCATGCCGCCAGACAGTTGATGCGGATATTCATCAAAGCGCTGTGCTGGTGAGGGAATGCCCACCAGATTCAGCATTTCAATAGCCTTCTCACGCGCTTCTTTTTTAGACAACCCTTGATGCAGTTCTATGGCTTCAACAATTTGTGAGCCACAAGTATAGACGGGGTTCAGCGATGTCATGGGCTCTTGAAAAATCATGGAAATTTGATTGCCGCGAATTTTGCGCATCTCTTCTTCTGGCAGTTTGAGCAAATCTTTGCCGTCGAAGAGAATTTCTCCGCCTGCATAAAAACCTGGCGGCTGTGGAATCAGACGCATAATTGAGAGTGCTGTTACCGATTTGCCGCACCCCGATTCGCCAACCAGCCCGAGCGTTTCCTTTTTGTCAATGCTGTAACTGACATCATCGACGGCTTTGGCAATACCCTCGTCTGTCTTAAAGTAAGTTTTGAGGTTTTTGATTTCTAACAGTTTCGACATCTGACTTGCCTTCTGTGAGTTGCTCAATCAACAAAAAGCTTGAATCCCTACACATGCAGCGTTTGCACAATCAAAGTCTCTTGATGAGTTGTCGGGCAATGACAATGCGTTGAATTTCCGAAGTGCCTTCGCCGATGGTGCAGAGTTTGACATCGCGGTAAAATTTCTCTGCTGGGAACTCTTTGATGAACCCATAGCCGCCGAAAATTTGCACGGCTTCATTGCAGACGCGGACGGCAACTTCGGAGGCATAGAGTTTTGCCATTGAGGATTCCATGGTCGTACTTTTGCCTTCATCTTTCATAGCGGCGGCGCGGAAGGTAAGTAACTTTGCCGCTTCGATTTCTGTTGCCATATCGGCAAGTTTGAACTGAATGGCTTGGAAATCTGCGATAGGTCTTCCAAACTGCTTGCGTTCTTTGGCATACTTGAGACATGCCTCAAAAGCACCTTCAGCAATGCCGACCGAGAGTGCGGCAATTGAAATGCGCCCACCGTCCAAAATCATCATTGCTTGCTTGAAGCCTTCGTTCAAGTTGCCAAGCAAGTGTGTGTAAGGAATGCGGCAGTTGTCGAAGGTCAGTTGTCCAGTTTCGCTGGCACGCATGCCGAGTTTATTTTCTTTTTTGCTAGCGGCAAAACCTGGCGTGCCTTTTTCAACCAAGAATGCAGAAATGCCGTGATTGCCCTTTTCACGGTCAGTGATGGCCATCACAATGCAGATGTCGGCACTATGCGAGTTGGTAATGAAATTTTTTGTGCCGTTTAAGACCCAGTGGTCGCCATCCTGAACGGCAGTGGTTAGCATACCTGCTGCATCGCTTCCAGAGTTCGGCTCGGTCAAGGCCCATGCCGCCAGCATTTCGCCGCTTGCTAATTTCGGCATAAACTTGCGCTTCAACTCTTCACTGCCAAACTGGAAGAGATGATTTGTGCCGAGCGAATTATGTGCAGCAACAGTTAAGCCCAGACTTGGGTCCACTTTTGACAGTTCTTCAATCGCCGTTACATACTCCAAATACCCAAACCCTGCGCCGCCATATTCTTCGGGGAAAATAATGCCCAGCAACCCCAGTTCGCCAACTTTACGGACCAGCTCAATCGGGAAAAATTGCTCTTCATCGTATTTCATTACGACATTGAACGGCAACTCTCGTGCGGCAAAGTTTCTCACGGTCTCTGCAATCATTTTTTGATTTTCCGTGAGTTCAAAATTGATGTGCGTGGCTTGCAGTGTTTCGGACATAGTTAAATGCGAAGGTTAATTGTTTGCAAATTTTTATTTACCCATTGATGTTAATGCGCAAGTGAGAAATTACAATTCATCGTCATAAAAACATCATCCTGACTTGACAATTTGATAAATTTGATTTTGTATGTTTGAACACTAAAAAGAAACCGAACGGCTGTTACTATATGAAGCATCATTTTCTTCTGCGGCTTTTGTTCTTGGTCGGTTTATCGCTCTCTCTGCTTTCCTTTTCCATTGAGCATGAGCCAGACGACATTCTGCACACACTCCAGCGCGCCATAGGTAAGCGCGTCGAACTTGTCTTGATTGAATGCGATATAAAGCCACGGGCTAAATATATCATTACAAAAGTCGAAGATGGCTTTTGCCTTTTTACCAGTGCCGATTCTACGCGAAGCGTCTCCGATATTCAAGCCATTACACTGCCCATTGAACGCATCCTCACGCTGCGCGAGCTTTCCAAAGATACTTTCAAACTCACGGCGCTTTGAGCCATGAACGGCTGAACAGAATCCTCACTGAAACGTGACTTTAACTCTCTGAAAGTGTTATTTTTGCGCTCATGCAACACACTTAATTGGTCTCATGCATGAACTACAAACAAGCTGGAGTTGATGTTGAGGCTGGCGAAGAGGTTGTCCGCCGCATTAAGCCCTTGGCTAAGAAGACTTTTACAAAGGACGTGATTGGTGATATTGGTGCGTTTGGTGGGTTCTTTGAGCTCGATGTGTTTAATTACAAGCAACCTGTGTTGGTCAGTAGTGTGGATGGTGTAGGCACAAAGTTGAAGATTGCGGTTGAACTTGACCAATACGACACGGTGGGTCAATGCTTGGTCAATCATTGCGTCAATGATATTCTCGTCTGTGGCGCAAAGCCGCTTTACTTTTTGGACTACTATGCGTGTGGCAAACTGAGGCCCGACCGTGCTGTTGCCGTGATTGAAGGCATCGTCAAAGCCTGCGTTGAAAACGAATGCGCTCTGATTGGTGGCGAGACCGCCGAAATGCCTGGGCTTTATGCAGAGCACGACTTCGACCTTGCTGGCACAATTGTCGGCATCGTCGATCGCGAACGTATCATTTCAGGAGCCTCCATTACTGAAGGCGATAGGCTACTTGGCTTAGCCTCGACAGGATTGCACACCAACGGTTATTCACTTGCGCGAAAAATCTTTGCTGGGCGCTTCCATGAACACTCTGACCTGCTTGGTACAACGATTGGCGAGGCACTACTTGCCGTCCATCGCTCTTACTTGAATGTTGTGTATCCAATGTTCCAGTACTTTGAAATTAAAGGGCTCGCACACATTACCGGCGGGGGATTGGTCAGCAACACCATGCGCATTCTCCCCAAAGGGCTGAGCCTAAAAATTGACTGGAACGCTTGGCCATGGCCGCCAATTTTTGACTTGATTCAAACAGAAGGACAAGTTCCCATTGAAGACATGCGCCGCACCTTTAATTTAGGAGTCGGATTAGTTATCATTGCCTCGCCTGCTGAAACCGACCGCATTGCCGCGCACCTCACAACGCTTGGCGAAAAATTCTGGCACATTGGCGAAGTGGTCTCAACCTAAGGCGCTCGGGTTCATAAGACTGCCGCTTGCAGCATCACCTTGCAGACTTCATCAATTGCTCTGATGTGGCTCAATGCGACGGCTTCTTTACCGACTGCCAGAAACGGCACTGGGTTTCGAGTGTGCCGCGTCGTGCTTGTATCCTCAAAATTCCCATGGTCGCTGGTTAAGAGTAGCATCGTCTGTTCAGGCAGTTCCGCAATTAGGACCGATAGAAATTCATCTAATTGGGTAACAATTTCCGCTGCGGCGGTGTCAATTTTGCCGTGCGCCACCAGGTCTGTCAGGAAAAATTCGTAGAACACTGCATCGTAGTGATGTGAAAGGGTCAGCAGATTTCGTGCGGCTTGGGTTGCAGAAATTTCCTGCACAGGCGCATCACCATCGGGTTCATTGAGCCGCCACCATCTTGCAATCATGTCGCCCGAGATTGCTTCACCTGCTTTCAGGGCTTCGCGACTTCGAATTGGAATGCGCTCTAAAATTGCCGCTTCGAATAAGACTGAACTGCGAACTTTGCCTTTAGCACGCTGCTCCAAGCACCATGCAATAAAGCCCTTGGGGTAGGCATTTGCGTAACAGCATGTCTTTCCCAGCGCCTTGAGCTTGCGAAAGATGTTTTCTTCGGCAAGCACTGCGCGCAACGATGACGGAATTTGTGCTCCGTAGTGCCGACCGAAATACTTGGCACCATTGACACCTGTGTAAATGCTAAACTGCCCTGTGCCGCTTTCGCCTGTGCCCTCAACGCCTAAGCCTGCATCCAGTGCCAGCATCACTTTGTCAGCAGTGATGTAAGGAACATCCTCCAAGAAAAATTCACATCCGAAGACATCTTTGAAGCGTGTCATAGGGGTGAGAAAGAAGGGATTGCGAACAGAGCGCTCTGCCAACCCAACGCCATCCAAAAACACAAAAATCAGGTTCATCTGTGCCACTGAAAAAATGTCAAAACCCTTGAGTTACAAGGGTTTTTAGGCAGTCGGGGTGGCGAGACTCGAACTCACGACCTCTTCGACCCGAACGAAGCGCGCTACCAGCTGCGCTACACCCCGAAATCCGAAAGGACACAAAACTAACAAAAAATCACCGATTCACAAATGCATTTTCCTGGCAACCTCGCTGTGCAGCTTTGGCTTTGGAAAAAACTTTGACAGCATCAGCATGCGCTTTGCAGTCATGGACGCGTAAGATATGTGCGCCGTTCATCATGGCAATTGTGTTTGCCGCAATCGTGCCATAAAGCCGCGCCTCAACCGGGGTCAGGTTTTCGCTATCTAACACTTTGCCGATAAAGGACTTACGCGATAAGCCCACCAAAATTGGATACCCAAGGGCTTCAAACTCCCTTAACCGCATGAGGAGCTCATAGTTAGCTTCAACGCTTTTGCCGAAGCCAAATCCCACATCAATGATGAACGACTTGACTCCTTTGGACTTTCCAAACGCAATGGATTGTTTGAGCTCGTCTTTGACTTCGGCGACCACATCGGCATAGACGGTCTTATCTTCGTAGCTCCACGACATTTCAGATGGCTTCTGTCGACTGTGCATCACCACTGCTGGCACATTATACCTGGCGCACACTTCAGCCAGTGCATTATCGAGACGAAATCCTGAAATATCATTGACCAGGCTTGCGCCAGCTTTCAGCGCCGCTTCAGCAACTGGCGCCTTGTAAGTATCAATGGAGATAGGAACGCTGAGGACTTTTGCGAGTTTCTCAATGAGCGGCACTGTGCGTCGGAGTTCTTCCTCGACAGGCACGGGCGTGGCATTTGGGCGCGTGGATTCTCCACCCACATCAATAATGCTTGCCCCATCTTTTTGCATCTGCACTGCTGCCTCGACGGCCTTATCCAAGTCAAGTTTGTTGTGGGAAACAAACCGCCCGCCATCAGAAAAAGAATCAGGTGTCATATTCAACACCCCCATTAGCTTCGGCGTTGAAAGGTCTAATCGAAATTCCCGACAAATCAAGTCCATTGTCTTTTTTTCGTTGAACTCTTTTGTAAAAAATGTATTTTCACCTTACCCTTTGGAACTTTTCTTAACATGCAGAGTCGTTACGAACTCATCTTAGAGAGCGACTTAAAAGAAATTCGCCGTGTCGAAGGGCTTGTCAAAGCCATGTGCCGTGAACATCACTTCGAAAAAGAGTTCATTCACGATGTCATGCTTCTTGTTACAGAAGCGACCAATAATGCCATCATGCACGGCAATCAGTTCGACAAAACAAAGCTCGCACGGCTTTCGTGCACGATTGAGAACGGCTACTTGACGATTGAAGTCAGTGACGAAGGTAAAGGTTTCGATCCACAAGCGCTTCCTAACCCACTGGACCCTGAAAATCTACTTAAACCTTCAGGACGTGGCGTTTTTCTGATGAAGCACTTCGCTGAACTTGTTGAATACGATTTCTCTCCGCGTGGCACCACACTTAGAATGCGCGTGGCCATTCGCTATTCGGGACCATCTGGAACGAATAAACTGTAAAGGATTTGTAACTTCATTTTCAACTAACTTGCAGTGCACTCTTAACACATCTAACAATTCAAAAACGATGCGAAACACATTTATTCTCGCACTCATTGTTGCTTCTGTAATTTCAGCATGCCGTCAGAAAGCAGAAAAGCCCCAAGCACCTTCCTTGCCCGTTATCGGCTTTGTTCAAACGGTCGAGGATGAAACCATCAACGAAGCTCGACGCGGGTTTCTTGATGCGCTTCGTGATTATGGCTTCGATAGTAGCAAAGTGATTGTTGACTACAAAAACGCACAAGGCGATAATGTTGCGCTCAACCAAATTCTCGACCAATTTATTGCCAAAAAAGTCAACTTGATTGCGGCGAATACAACCGTGGCTATGATTACAGCCTTAGGCAAAACTAAAGAGATTCCAATTTTCATGATGGTCGCGCCTTCACCGACCATCAACAACCTCACTGAAATTGACTCAGCCGGGCGTAATATCAAAGCCCCGAAAAATCTTTCGGGCGTTTATGAAACACTGACCTACATCGACAGCAACTTGGCGCTCATCAAGCGCATTTTGCCCAAAGCCAAGAAAATTGGCGTGATTTACAACAGCTCGGAAACAAACTCCCTCAATGCCATGAACCGCCTTCGAGCACTTTCCAAGCAATATGGCTTCACACTCGAAGAGCGCGCCATTTCTGCCACGATTGACGCTCTGCCCGCCGCACAATCTTTGGTCAATGCCAAAATTGATGTTTTCTTTGCGCCACCCGATAATGTAGTGTTTAATGCCTTTGAAACGATTGTTAAAACCATGAACAACGCTAAAATTCCCATCGTCTCATCAGAAGCCGGTCTTGTCAAGCGTGGTGCTGCCTTCGGCTATGGTGCTGATTTCTACCAATGGGGCTACCAATGTGGCACTATGGTCGCCGCATTTCTCAAAGAACCGCCCGATACCACTGGCGCATCGCTGCGTGATTTAGGCTATCCACTTCAAACGGTGAAAGTGCGTAAGCTTGTCCATAACGAGAACGCCCTAGCGCTCTTCGGCTTAAAAGCCCCCGAAGGCTCTAATAGCGTGAAGTAGTTATTGTGTCGCTTCTTTGACCTTTTTATATGTATGAGATACCTGATTGGGACTTCGACATGGTTACAGAAAGATTGGGTTGGCAACTTTTACCCGCCGAACACAAAGCCATCGGATTTTCTCATTGAGTATGCCAAGCACTTTCCAACTGTCGAGATTGATTCCACCTTTTATGCTGTTCCGCGTAGGTCTGTTGTGGAGAGTTGGTATGAAAAAACACCGCCGAATTTTCTCTTCAGCGCCAAGCTTCCAAAAGCTATTACGCACGAGCGCCGGCTTTGCGATTGTGCTGAAACTTTGACCTTGTTTCTTGACACGATTTCACATCTGCGCGAAAAACTCGGTGTTCTTCTCATTCAATTGCCGCCGGACTTTGCGGCTACGCTCGAGACCGTTGAGGTGATGAAAACATTCTTGCACGCGCTTCCCACACGTGAATTTCGTTTTGCACTTGAAGTGCGGCATGCTTCGTGGTTGAAGGAGAAATTTTTCGAGCGCCTTCGTCAGACAGGTGTCGCTCTAACCTTAACCGACTTACCTGTCATGAGTCATGTTCGAGTTCGGACAGCATCCTTCATGTATGTGCGTTGGCTTGGCGACCGACGCCTGCTCTCCGAACCCTTCGTTGGGCTGAAACTTGACAAGACGGCGGATATGGCTGCCTGGGCCAACATGCTTCGCCAAGAAGAAGGCGATGTGCTCTTCGGCTACTTCAATAATCACTACGCTGGGCACTCGCCTTCATCTGTCAGAATTTTCAACTCGCTTCTGTCGGCACACGAATCAGGCAATTTCGGGGCTAAAGCACTCTCAACACCTACGTTCGACGCGTTGCCATGATTTTCTCACCCCATTTTTCTACAAAGTTCGGGTCGTTGTAGTCTGCAATCGCCTCAATGGGAATATCAATCGTGCTTTTGTCGGTAAACCGCACGCGAAATCCGCCTGCATCTTCAATGGTCTCGAGCACTCTGTCGTAATAGGCTTCCCCTTTGTAGCGATCGAGGTGAAATGCCATTTCATACCTTCCGAGTTCGGAGTACTTGGTTTTTAATTTTCGGACAATCGTCACGATTTTGTTTTCAATTCCGACGCTCTCTGCTGGATTGGTCATAATTCTTTTAGGTTTGAGTTTGAAAAAATGGGCGCAATGTTTTTTGTAAATATACTTTCCTTTGAGCGCTGTTCAAATTTTCTTCAACACTTCTCTGACGATACATTTCGTTTTGAGTGCTTTGAAAAAGAACTTTTCATCTCGCTATATTTTCAAGCGTGTATTTGTTTCTCCAACATTTGCAGCTGAAACGATGCTTTGGCTTAAAAACTGTTTGATTCTTTTCTGCCTGCTCTCTTTTTCTTTGATTGCAGGCGCCTTGCTTCTGATTTGCGACACTTGGCGCGAGTGTGAGGATACGACCTTGCCGACGCTTTCTGCTGCCATCATTTTCGGCAACGAATTTTCAGAACAAGGCGAGATTACGCCAGACCTTCGCCTTCGTTTGGATAAAGCGATTGAGCTCTATGAAGCGCGAAAGGCCACACTTTTCATCTTAAGCGGCGGCAACCCCAATATCTCGCTTGCCGAGCATGAAGTGCAAGCCATGAAGACTTACTTGGTCGAAAAGGGCTTGCCTGAATATCACATTGTCTTGCAAGCCAAAGCGGGCAATACAATTGATAACATTCAATTCGCCAAATTGCTTTTAGATAGCCTTGAGTGCGACATGGTTTTTGTTATCACGAGCAAGCCTCAACTGTGCCGCGCCTTGTTGATTACCGAGCAAAGTGGGATTCCTTCGGTTGGTATTCCAGTTGATGTTTCGGGAGGCTTTCTGCGGCTTTGTTTAGCTTCCTTCCTTGAATCGTTTCGCCTGCTGTACTTTCTGGCTGTTGAGCAGTGGCAAATCCCTGATGAGCTCTTAGCGCCTGAATTTGACTATCAACTTCGCTACACAGCACTCTGATGTGCTTCAACAAAAGCCATCTTTTGCAGTATGTCTCACACCATTACGCTTTTGCCTGGCGACGGTATCGGTCCTGAAATCACCGCCGCCGTCAAGAAAATTCTTGCTGCTTCGGGTGTTCAGATAACTTGGGAAGAGCACCTGGCTGGGAAACTTGCGCTTGAACAATATGGCGACCCACTGCCCCCAGCGGTTCTGGATTCTATCTTGAAAAACAAAGTTGCCTTGAAAGGTCCGCTAACGACGGAAGTCGGCAAAGGTTTTCGATCGGTTAATGTGCAGTTACGTAAAACCTTGAACCTTTACGCTAATCTTCGCCCTGCGAAGTCTATTCCGGGCACGCGTGCGCGCTACACGAATGTAGATATTGTGGTGGTGCGTGAAAATACCGAGAGTCTTTACGCTGGTATTGAACAGGAAATTGAGCCTGGTGTAGTTCAAGCCTCCAAAATTATTACTCGCGAAGCTTCTCTGCGCATTGCAAAATTTGCCTTCGAATATGCTCGCTCCCACAAGCGCAAAAAAGTTTCCGCAATTCACAAAGCTAACATTATGAAATTAGCCGATGGACTTTTTCTCCAATGTTGTCAAGAAGTGGCGAAGGACTATCCTGAAATTGAATACAACGAGGTGATTGTCGACAACTGCTGCATGCAACTGGTGATGAACCCGCTTCAATTTGATGTGATGGTGCTTGAAAATTTGTATGGCGATATTGTCTCGGATTTATGTGCGGGTTTAGTTGGCGGTTTGGGGGTTGTGCCTGGGGCGAACATTGGCACGGAAGCCTGTGTTTTTGAAGCTGTTCATGGCTCTGCGCCCGACATTGCGGGCAAAGGCATTGCCAATCCAACGGCTATGCTTCTTTCCGCTGTGATGATGCTTGAACACTTGGGCGAAAATAAAGCGGCAGAACGCATCATGAACGCCGTGTATCGAGTGCTCGGCGAAGGCAAAGTGCTCACACCCGACCTGCGCGGCAACGCCACGACAATGCAATACGCCGATGAAATCATTCGCTTCATCGAACTTTAATGGGTGCGTGTTCATTGCCTGCCGCTCGTTTCTCATTACATTATTTCTTCGCGCTTGCGCAAATAAGCCAGCAAGGCAAGGTCAAAGGACATGGCAGTCTCCAACAATACATAATCTATTCCATTGTCGGTCAGATTACGCCGCAATGTTCCGATGTGGGCTTCACAGGCTGTCCGATATGCCATGCGAATTTGTTTTGGCGAGGTCGTTATCACTTCTCCTGTCTCTACATCCAAGAGTTCCACATCGCTCCCAATATCAAAATCTCGCTCGACCTTATCCAGCAAATGAAAGGCTATTACTTCATTTTGTCGGTGCCGGAAATGTTTGAGCGCCGCAATTGTTTTCTCGAGTTCGTCCCAGAAGTCACTTATGATGATTAACAGACTACGCTTTTCGAGGCGCTTGGCAAATTCCGCTAGTGCGCTTGCTGTGCTTGTTTTTTCGCCTGTGGTGTGTGCCACCTGTTTGCTCACTTCCGCCAGGGTTTTCAAAATCAGGGTTTGATGCGACGGCTTTACACTCGGGGGTAAGAATTGATGAAGTCGGTTGCTATAAGTTACAAGGCTAACCGCATCGCGCTGTTGAATCATCAGCAGCGTGAGTGCGGCAGCCAGGTAGGTTGCGTATTCAATTTTCGGGAGAAATTTTTTGTCAGAAGAAAACCGCATAGAACTTGACGTGTCAAGCAAGATGTAGGCGCAGAGGTTTGTTTCTTCTTCGTATTGCTTCACATAATACCTGCCTGTTCGTGCATAGACACGCCAATCCACATGGCGCACTTCATCGCCGAATGTGTATTGCCGATGCTCTGCAAATTCTACGCTAAAGCCGTGGTAAGGACTTTTGTGCAAGCCTGTGATGAATCCTTCGACAATTGCTTTTGCTTTGAGTTCAATTGATTTGAGTTTTGAGACTATCTGCGGGTTCAGGTATTTGCGATAATCTTCGGACATGCGTCTTAAAGTAAGTGATGCGCCTTGTAGTATTCGTAGGCATGAACGATGCTCTCTTCTGGTTGCCGCACTTTAAGTCCGAGTTCTCTGATGGCCTTTTGTGGCGTGTAGTAGAAATACTTCGTTGCACTAAGCAAAATTTCTCGATTGGCCAGTGCGGTGATGCGTTTGAGTTTGCGTGCTTTCTCGGTCAGAGTCAAGAAGATTTTTACAATACTTCCTGTGATAGGCACAACAACCTTGGGCGCGCCAACAATATCACAGATGAGGTCGAAGAGTTCTTTGTAGGAAAGATTTTTTCCGCCTAAGATATACCGCTCTCCGCTTCTGCCTTTTTGCATTGCCGCAATGTGCCCTTCAACGACATCTTCAATATCCGAGATGTTGACGCCACCCGATGGATAGGCTGGTACTTTGCGCAAATACAAGTCACGAATGAGCAGTCCAGCGTTGAAATTGATGTCGCCCGCCCCAAAGACATAACTCGGATTGACAATCACGCAATCCAGTCCTTTCTTGATGGCTTCTGCCACTTCTAATTCAGCAAGGTGTTTTGTGGTGTAGTAGTCGACTTTGAGGTCTGCCAAGTTCCACTTTTGCGTCTCGTCGGCGGGCTGTTTTGTGCCCGTAATGCCAATTGCTGAAACCGAACTGGTATAAACCACTCGCTCCACTCCGTTTCTTCTGGCTGCCTCGAGCAAATTTCGCGTTCCCAGCACATTGATGTTGTAGAGTTGTTCCCATTTCCCAGAACCAATGTAGGCTTTGCCCGCACAGTGATAGATATGAGAGACGCCTTTGGTTGCTTCAATGAGCGAAGCTTGATTGGTTACATCACCATAGACAATTTTGACACGCGATTCAAAATCGCTAATAGCGCGGTGGTTAGAGTTTTTGCGCACCAAGATACGCACAGGGTAACCCAGCTCCACAAGGCGACGGGCAAGGTTAGAGCCAATGAATCCCGTTGCCCCTGTTACTAAAACGTCCATAGTCGATTCTCCTTCAATTTCGTGGGGTTTGTGTCAGTTATTACTTTTTTCGTCTTTTTGGTGTCGGTTTCGGTAGTTCATTTGTTGCGGATGTAGCGGATACGCCTGCCGCTGCTACTTTCTCGGTCTCAATTTCGTTTAGCCTCGCCTTCAAGTTTTTTTCCACCTTTTCATGCTCTTCCATTGACGCCTCAAGTATTGGCTTGGCTTCAACATACATCACGTCGTAGGTTGTAAAGTCCTCATCGATGAGTGCCGTGTTGTAAGTAAAATTTAGAGGCTGGTGCAGTTTCTCCAACAGGGATTTCATTCCATCAACAGCCGTTTTAGCCTTTTCTAAATTTTCGTTGTGCGCATCTACAATTTTGCGATGTTCTCTTACGAGTGCGTTGTAGATGGAATCAACCTTGCCTTTCCGCTCTTTTTTCAGCCGATTGTTGATGTCTTCATATTCTGCTTGTTCCTTTGCAAGATACTCCGCTGTGGCTTCAAACTTTGCAACCTCTTGCTCCATTGTTGCAATGGACTTTTCAATATCGTTAATCAATTTCTGCTGGTGATCGGTTGGCGTGCAGGCAAACAACTGAAGCGAAAGTATTGCGAAAAGGATAATGTTTCGAACCATTGATTTTTGGCGTTAAGGTTTTTAGAAGAAACGGTTGCTGAAAATAGGGCATGCGGATTGCTCTTACAATTGCATTTTTACATCGGTTTGATTTCGCCTTGAATTATTTTGCGGCGCAATTCTTCCACAATAGCACGCACACTATCGGGGATTAAGTGCCGATTCACATCGTTGTAGATGTAATCGACGCCTTTTTCTGCTAAGCCTAATACCTTATGCCCGCCCTTGAAGGTGCCGTTCTTAACAGCGGCAATTTCGTTCAGCACAGCTTCATCGACGACTTTCACCATGCTGGTGAGCACGAGCGTTTTGCCGTCAGGTGATTTGGCTTCGTTTTCTTGATTCATATCGACGCCAATTACGAGTCGCGATTTTTCGCGTGCGGCTTCAAAGACCCCTAAGCCTGTGATGCCCGAAGCGTGATAAATCACATCGGCGTTTTGATTGTATTGCGAGAGCGCCAGTTCTTTGCCCTTAGCTGGGTTCTTGAATCCCTCACCTGTCAGACCAGCGTAGCCCACGAGCACTTTGATGTCAGGGCGCACATACTTTGCACCGTTCTCATAGCCTTTTTGGAATTTGCGAATCAACGGCGAATCCATGCCGCCCACGAAACCAATCACGCCAGTTTTGCTCACCAATGCCGCCAGCGCTCCCACAAGAAACGAACCTTCTTCTTCACGGAATGTAATGGCCGCAAGATTTTCCGGAATCGGTTTGCTTGTATCGACCGAGTAGTCAATGCACACATATTTTTTGTGAGGAAACTCTTTGGCCACAGCGGTAATATCGTCCGTGAAGATGAACCCAGCCCCAATAATGACCGCAATGTCGCCTTGTGAGGACAGTTGTCGGAGAGCGGCTTCTCGGTCAGCACCTTCTCCGGGCTCAATGAATTCGTAGTCAATGCCCAGTTTCTCTTTGGCCATCTCGACACCGCGAAAGGCTGCATCGTTGAACGACTTATCGCCTCGCCCCCCAACATCAAATACCAATCCTGACTTGAAAGCTACTTCCTGTATTCCTTTGTCCGCTTTTTTGAAACAATTTATTGCAATAACAGACATTAGCACCATTCCCCAAACGACCTTCACACGCAGAGTCATTTCAGGTAATTTGTTATGAGTTCGGGTTGAAGTTCTTCTTCGCTAACACAATCGCCCCCACAATAGCCAGCAAAAGCAAAATTGAGATAATCTCAAACGGGAAAAGAAAGTTCGTAATCAGCTCGCGTCCAATGTTCTTCGCCTCTCCAAGTTCAACTGGTGTGAGCGTTGTTGGTGGTCTATCTGGCACGTTGCTCTTCAAGCCGAGGATGTATAGGAACTCTACAAGCAACAGGCTACCAAACAACACCCCGAACCCCTTTTGCAAATCAAACTTCTCTTTGAGCGCGCGCTCATCATCCAAATTGAGCAACATAATGGTAAAAAGAAACAGCACCATAATCGCACCCGCATACACAATCACTTGCACAACGGCAATAAACTGCGCTTCAAGCAAGAGGTAGATACCGCCGAGCGCAAAAAAATTTAGCACCAAAAATAGCGCACTGGTTACAGGATTTCTCGACCACACTGTGCCGATTGACCCCACTATCACCAACGCCCCTAAAAACAGAAATAAAATGAACGAAATGGTTTCCATTGCAGAGCTTCTTGGAAGGCTGTTGAGTTGTGTTTGATAACCGGCACAAATTTACAAAAAACATTTCCCACTTTATCGGCTCGCCTTTTGAAGACGAACACTCCTGAATCGTTATATTGCACACCTAACCGCCTTTCGGCATGAGGTCGAACTTGCTTTCATATCACAAAATTACAGACCGAATGGATTTCGGCATCACAACGCGGACGCTTTGCGACTTCCGAAACGATGTCTCCTTTATCCATCGCCTTCCTTTTGAGCAACAGCCCGAATTTTGCTTCGATGACGGCTATGAAGACACCTTCACCAATGCCTTTCCGATTCTTTCCGAGTTTGGCTTTACAGCCAATCTTTTCGTGATTACGGGGGTATTGGGAAAGAGCAACTCGTGGGATTTTACGCTCTTCGGCAAGTTCAAACACCTTTCACGCGAGCAAGTCAGAGCGCTTTCTGACGCTGGTTGGAACATTGGCAGTCATACCAAATCGCACCTTGCCCTCACGACGCTTTCGCCTTCTTTGCTTCGAGCTGAACTTTGCGATTCCAAAAAGTTTCTGGAAGACCTTACGGGCAAGGCAGTAACCGCCATTTCCTTTCCTTTCGGCAATTTCAACCCTCGCGTGCTTGCGGCCTGCAAAGAAGCCGGCTATCAGGAAGCCATCTCGATTAAAACTTCCTCGTCGGATGGTTTTGTTAAGCGGAGCAAGGCTGTCTATCGGTTTGATTCCCTGCACTCGATTCGTGCTAAACTTCGTAATGCGCCGCTTGAACTTTTGCGCTTACGCTGTATCAATGCTCTTTCAGGCGCCACGATTCTCATGCACAAACTTAAAGGCTATCAACCCATTGCGCATGCAGAGTAGTTTGCAGACATATCTCATCATTGGGCTTGCAACGATTTTGTTCTTTGTTCTTGGCTACATGATGCGGGAGTCTATTTCTCCACCGGTCATTTACCTTTTCATTGCGGTCTTGTGTTATCCGCTTCGCGAGAATGCTTTTGTTGTTCGGCTATTCTGGCTCTCGACGGCTCTCATCGTTATTTGGGTGTTGAGTGTTTTATCCGGGTTGCTTGCGCCGTTTATTATTGCGTTCATTTTAGCCTTCCTCTTTGAGCCGCTCATGGAATGGCTTGTCTCAAAGAAAGTCAAGCGCTCTTACTCGGCTGTAATCATTACGCTTTTGGGCGTGGGCAGTATTTTTGTGGCGATATTTTTCACCGTTCCGCTCATCACTGCACAGTCTCAAGCCCTTGTTGACGCCCTTGCTGATTTGCCCGAACAATTTAACAGCATTTTTGATAGTCTCGAGCAATTGCCGCTTGTCAAGCAGTATGAGATTGATGTCTCCGCTCTACGCAAATCCATCGTTTCATTTTTTCAGGCTAAGGGGGACGGACTTGGCACGCTACTGACGGATATTTTCTCCAAAGCTGCACAAAGTGTACCAACCCTGATTTCGACCATTGTGAACATTATCTTAATTCCTGTGCTGGTCTTTTACTTTTTGAGTGATTTTCCAACCATTAAACGAACACTTATCAACTTAATTCCGAAAGAGTATTTCCCGACGGCTTCGGAATACTTTGGGCTTGCTGGGGCGATTCTTCGCCAATACTTGCGCGGGCAGGTGATTATTATGTTCATTCTGATTGCAGTTTATTCTTCGCTTTTTTTCCTCATTGGGTTGAGTTATTCGCTCTTGCTTGGCATTGTCTATGGCGTGATGGCATTTGTGCCGTATATCGGTGGGATGATTGCGCTGACGCTAAGTGTGATTGTTGCACTGTTCGGTGATGCTGTCGGACGCACCATCATCTTCATTCTCATCATTTATGCGCTGGTTCATGCGATTGAGAATTTCATTCTTGTCCCGAAAATCATCGGTGAGCGTGTCAAACTTAACCCGATTGTGCTGTTTTTAGCCATTTTTCTTTTCGGATATTTTTTTGGCTTTTTCGGTGTGCTTTCCGCTGTGCCGCTCTCGGCATTTCTCGTTGAGATTTTGAACAAACAACTTGCAATCGCCTCGCAGAAACATAACCTTAATGATTCTTCAAGCCGAGAACCTCTATAAATCCTACACGCCTAAGGGCAGAGAGCGCATTGATATTCTCAAAGGCGTTTCGCTTTCGGTTGGTGAGTGTGAAATCGTCTCTATTGTCGGCGCGTCCGGTAGCGGGAAGACAACCTTGCTCAACATTCTTGGGACGCTCGACACAGCCGACGACGGCGTGATTCGCTTCAAATCTGACATCATTTTCTCTAACAAGAAGTTCCATCTAAGCCCCGAGGCAATTGCGAGGTTTCGAAATCAATGTATCGGCTTCGTGTTTCAATTTCATCATTTGCTTGAAGATTTTACTGCACTTGAAAACGCCGCCATGCCGCACTACATCCTGACAGGCAATTTCAAACTTGCCAAAGAAAAAGCCGAAGCCCTGCTGGTTGCCGTTGGCCTGAAAGAACGCCTCAACCACTTGCCTTCGGAGCTAAGCGGCGGTGAAGCGCAACGCGTGGCTATTGCACGTGCGCTTGTCAATTCGCCTGACCTTGTCTTCGCAGACGAGCCTTCGGGAAACTTGGACTCAAAGAACAGTGATAAACTCTACGAACTTATCGCCGAACTTTCGCACGAAAAAAACACGTCGTTTGTGATTGTAACACACAACAGCCGCTACGCTTCACTCTCCTCACGAACGTTCCAGATGATTGATGGCACACTCCAACAAGTTCGCTAACCAGAAACCGTTTTGCCTGTCCAGCGCGACATGCCGCCCATCATATTCGCCACTTGCTTGAAGCCCAACTGTATCAGCATACCCGTGGCGCTTTGACTGCGAATGCCATGCTCACACAAGACAATAATTTCTTTCTTGGCATCTAATTCCCTATAGCGAAGCCAGAGTTCATCCAGTGGAATGTTGATGGCTTGCGGAATTCGACGTCGTGCGTATTCATCCTGCGTGCGAACATCAAGGAAAATCACATTTGGCTGGCTTAATTTCTTCTCCGCCGCCTGCGGGTCAATGTGCGTCATGGTCGCTAAGGTTGATTGTCAATTCGCAAAAAGCGTTATCTTTGCAAAAACGTTTGACCGCTTTTGCATCACACCTTTGAAGACTCACTTTTGAGCGAATCCAACTCGATTCAAAAACCACGATGTCTATTTCTGAAAAAAGAATTCGCGCTCTTGACCAGTCGCAAATGCGCTTGCGCATTCTAAATCTGTATCAGCAATTTGAAACCTCATTTTCCATTCTTAACGAGACATGCAAAATCTCAAAGCGCAAGATTAGGAGCATTGTGGTTACAGGACTTGGCGGCTCGGCAATTGGCGGCGATTTGCTTCGCACTTACCTTTCAGGTGAATGTTCTGTTCCGATTCTTGTCAATCGCAATTATACCTTGCCCGCCTTTGTGGATGCTTCGACGCTTGTTATTGTCTCTTCATATTCAGGGAACACAGAAGAGACGATTTCGGCTTATCACGAAGCTATTGAGCGCAAGGCACAAATTTTTTCCATTACTTCGGGCGGAACCGTCGAAGCCCTTGCCCTGAAGCACAAACACTACATGGTCAAAATTCCTGCTGATGCGCCGCCACGAACCGCCATCGGCTACTTGCTTGTGCCTATGCTACAAACGCTTGCCAAGTTTGGTCTCATTTCCAGCAAAGAACAAGACATCGCCGAAACTGCACGCTACCTCAAAGAAAAATCACTTGCCTATTCGAACTTCAAAGACAAAGAAAACCTTGCCGTTGCTATTGCCAAAAAGTGTTTTGGGAAATTACCTATCATTTACACAAGTGACGATTTCACCAGCGCGATTGGCGTGCGTTGGAAAGGGCAAATTTGCGAGAACGCCAAAATGCTTGCTTACGCTAATGTGTTTCCCGAACTCAATCACAATGAGCTTGTGGGTTGGAATCAGTACCGTGATTTGCTGAAAAAAACCACTGTGATTTTGTTGCGCGATAAGAGCGACCACCCCCGCACTGCATTCAGAATGAGCGTTACCAAGTCTATCATCAAGAAATACACATCGGCGATTATTGAGGTGGAAAGCGAAGGCCATTCACTTCTGACACGTCTTTTTTCCTTGATTTTACTCGGCGACTGGGTTAGCTATTATCTTTCCATTTTGAATGGCGTTGATGCCACACCTGTTCAGGCTATTGACTTTTTGAAAGCATCACTTTCTAACTTCAAAGAACCAGTCTTGTGAAGGAGCTTTATTTAATCCGGCATGCGAAGTCCAGTTGGGAGTATCCTGAACTGGCTGATTTTGAGCGTCCCCTTAATGCGCGAGGTTTGCGCGATGCGCCTTTTATGGGCATGATTTTGCGTGAGAAGCGCATTGCGCCTGGACTCTTTCTTTCAAGCCCTGCTAAACGGGCCCTCACAACGGCACAACTTTTCGCCAACGCTATGAATTACCCGATAGAACACATTGTCACCGAGCCTCGCATCTATGAGGCCTCACGCCAAACGCTCTTGGCGGTCATTCAATCTTTGCCCGATGAGTTGGAAAGCGTTGCGGTCTTTTGCCATAACCCTGCGGTTACAGAGTTGGCGAATTTCCTTTCTGACAAGCGTATTGACAATGTGCCCACATGCGGCATTTTTTCAGTCAAGCTTTCCTCGCCTTCATGGCGCATGCTTGACCAAGGCAAGTGTATCTTTAACTTTTTTCTCTACCCGAAAAAGTTTTTGAAGCCCATTTAAGAAATTGTGAGTGTCGGGTCAATGCGCTCATCTCTTTGTCGAAGTGGCAAAGTAATGATGAACTCTGTGCCTTCGCCAACCTTGCTTTTTACTTCAATTTTTCCATCGTGGCGTTCAATGATTTTATAGACAATCGTCAGCCCAAGTCCTGTTCCTTGCCCAACTGGCTTTGTGGTAAAGAAGGGTTCGAAGATTCTGTTGAGGTTGGCTTCGGGGATTCCGATGCCTGTATCGGCGATGGAAATTTTGGCTGTGCCGTTTTCTGACCAAGTTTTAATGGTAATTTTCCCGAATTCGGGAATTGCTTGCACTGCGTTGGTGATGATGTTGAGAAAGACTTGATTAAGTTGGGCAGGGTAGCACTCGACAGTCAGGTCTTCTTCATAGTGCGTTTCGACTTCGGCTTTGTGCTTGATGAGGTTATGTGCAATCATGAGCGCCGATTCCAGACTTTCCTTCAACTTGACTTTTTTCTTACTGGCTTCGTCGAGGCGCGAGAAGTTCTTGAGATTTACAATTAACTCTCTGATGCGCTCCAATCCGATGTTGGCTTCATTGATGCGGTTTTTTGTCTTTTCAAGCAGATTCAGTTCGAGAAGCCGTTGCAGCATGCCCTTGGTATCTTCAAGTTTCTGCATGGCTTCGTTGAGGTCGCCGCTCTCGAGCCGCAAGACAAGTTCGCTGGCTTGCATGATAGCTTCATTGAAGAGATTGATATTGCGTTCAATGACTCCGACATTTGTCATTACGAAACCGAGCGGCGTGTTGATTTCATGTGCAAGTCCAGCCACCATCTGCCCCAGCGATGCCATTTTTTCAGATTGAATCAGTTGTGCTTGCGTGTTGGTGAGGTCGATAAGCAGTTGCTCGACTGTTTCTTTCTTGCGTACAATTTCATCTCGCTGTGCCATAAGTTCCTGATTGCGCATCTCAATAATTCTGTCGCTTCGACTCAAAGAAATTGTCAGGCGAATTGCCATTCCGATGAACATCACCACACAAATCAGTAACGCACCAACTTGCACCAATTGCACTTGCCTCAACCTTTGACTGGAATTCTGCGAGAGGTTAATAATCAGCATGGATAGCACATCTAAAATTTCATCGTCTTTTTTAATTGCACTTTCCATGCATCGATCAAGCAAGGCCGTGCTTACCATTTTTGGGTTCATTTCCGAGAGGGTTAAAAAATCGGTTCTCATCTCAAGCCAGTATTCATTCAACTGCTGAACAATTTTTTTTGTGTCTTTGTCAGTAATTGGCATTACTTGGGTGGCTTCATCGCTGGTTCTAATGACGCCGCCATGTTCCAGCGCCGATAGCAGAGAATCAAATCGCCTGATGTTTTCTTTATACCCGCTGAATGCTTTCAGCAGTGAATCGTCCTGGCTGTAAAAGCCAATGTTGAAAGTGGTCAGACTCTTGACCGCACGTTGCCAGGCACGTTCAATGCGATTAGCGCAAAACGTTTGTGCGGCATCGTCGCTACTTTTAATTGAAAGGAAATAGTTCAGCAAGAATATCGCCGTCACAAGCAAAATGAAGATTAGCCCAAACACAATCAACTCTGTGTATCGGCTTTTGACCTTAAAAGAAAACGATTGGTTTGGCTTGTTCGGTTTTTGCATATCGCTCAACTTCCAATAATATGTTTGCGTCTTTCAAAAGATAACGGTTCATCTCAAAAGCGCATTAACAGCATGAAGCCCAATCGCATCATTCTTATCCGACATGGGGAATCTGAAGGCAATGTTAATCGGCGCGTCTATGGGGAAAAGCCAGACTACACGCTTCTGCTCACTGAAAAAGGTATTGAGCAAGCACGTGCTGCTGGCAAAGAGTTAAAAGCTCTTGTGCAAGATGAGCGTGTTTTCTTCTATGTCTCGCCGCTCTGGCGCACTCGCATGACTTTTGAAGAAATCATCAAATCTTTTCCGCGTTCTCAATTCGAATACATTGAAGAACCTCGCCTCCGCGAACAAGAATGGGGGCACTTGCGAAATCTTGAAGAGTGCGAGAAAACAGACCGTGAACGCGACGCCTTTGGCTCATTTTACTACCGCATTGAAGATGGCGAATCAGGTGCCGACGTCTATGACCGAGTCAGCGACTTTCTCTCCACACTTTACCGTGATTTTGAAAAGTCCGACTATCCCGAAAATGCTGTCATTATTACCCATGGCATGACGATTCGCATTTTCCTTATGCGTTGGTTTCATTGGACCGTTGAAGAATTTGAGACTTATTCCAATCCACACAATTGCCAAATTGTCATGCTCGAGAAACAAAGCGACGAGCACTATCGCTTGGTGACAGAGCTCAAACGTAAGACCCCGCCGCATCCGTATCAACGCCCCATTCGCTTGCCATATTAAGCCGTTGTTTTATTAGGCAAAATCATATGCTTGAAGCGTTGGTAGAGATAAGACACTGAAAGCAATAACACGCCCAGCCCAATAAACGAGACCATACGATATAGCGTGGGAAGAAACGAGAGGTCATAAATGAAAATTTTGATTATCACTATCCCAAATAGCGCCATTGCCGTGAGCCGAATAGGTTGGCGCGACCGCCAAATGCCATAAAGCATCAGCACAATAGAATACAGCATCAGCGACGCTGAAATCGAGAGTTGCTTCTGATTCCTATACTGCAAGGCAAGATTTCTTTTTGTATCTTCAGCATGCTCACCGAAAGCCAGTAGGTTCATTTTCTGCTCGAAGAAATCATTCGACTCGGCCACTAAAAGCACCATACCCAGTAATGCGACCAGAACTCCAAAGACCGTTGAAAGCCACTCAAAGCCACTCTGCGCCGAAAGTCTGGTTGCAATAAAAGCACCGCTCGCCATCACTGCAAGAAACACGGCTACGCGATAATTCACCATCAACTCAAAGTTTTCAATTGGCTCAAACGAAAAGCCTCCAAAAACCAACACAACCACCGATAACCCACACACCAATAAGCCCGCATAGAACAAAGGCTTTAGAGACCTTTTCACGCCAAAGTAAATCATTGGTGTTGCGTAAAGCGTCCAAAGCAGCACGAGTGTTAAGGTGCGATAGAATTTCATCAACGCGACTCTTCACACTTGCCCAACGGAAATAATCCATTGCTTCCGCCGTGATAAGCCAAAAGAGCACAAGCGCGAAAGCATAGCGCAGGCGTTCTGCTACTTGGCTCTTCCCTTCATGAACTTGCTCGAGCAAGGAAATTGTCGCCCAAATTCCAACGAGAACGAAGAGAAACGACAGCGCCCGAAGGTTCACAATCGGGTAGAACTCCTCAATCGGCTCAAACTGCAAACCGAAACCCATGTTCCACAGCACACCAAGCGCCAGCACAAACAGCCCTACACTGACCAGACTTTTTGCCGAGTTCCTCACACCGAACCAGAGAAGTCCCAGCGCATAAAACAGCCAAATTATTCCAAAACTCATACTTTGCGTTGAGTGCGGAACATCAAGCGTTTCGTTTAGGTGGGCTTCGCGCTTTAAGAAGAAATCATTGACCTCTACGGTGAGTAGTGTAAAGGCAAGAAGCGCCCAGGCATAGTTCATGAGCGTTGCTATTGTTGGATTGGATTGCTGAATCCAAATCGCACCAATAACGAGCGAGGCTATAAGCACAAGGAACGCCAACATGCGCCCATTCAGAATTGGCGTAAAGTCTGAAATTGCTTGATAGGAGAGCACGTCGGGCGAGATTAAGAGGCGAAACACCGCCACAGCGAACAGACCTAAGGCAACTTTTTCCAGATAGGTTTGTGATGAGCGGCGAGCAACCCACAACACGCCTATGGCTTCTGCCGCCCAAAGCGCAACCGTGAGAAAATCTGCAAACTGCACTTCAACTGCCGCCGCCACAAATGCGATTGAGCCAAGGCTATATGTCGCTATTGCTTCCGTGCTGACAGTTGGCTTGCGGCTTTGTATCACCCAGTATAGCCCCAAATACACACCCGCTATGAGTGCTGTCGCTAGACCAAACCACCATACCGGCATCAGAGACGCATAACTCAATCCAAAGTAAAGCACACCGTTCAGCACGCTACATGCGAGGCGCACACGAGACTTTCCTTCTTGGTTGCTTACTGTGCGGTAGGCTTCGCTGGATAAGAAGAGCACCCAAAAGAGCGTCAGGAACACGGCTTTTATTAGCGTTCCTGTCTTTTCGCCATGCTCCCAAAACCATGCCGCATAGACAACATATGTTGCTATGAGCGATAGCAGTTCCAGCAGGACCCACTCGGATTTGAGAAAGACAACAGCCATTATCCCCAAATCGAGCAAGGCAAGATACACGAACAGCCCAACCACATTTGGCTCTGCGCTTGAAAGCAAGAATGGCGTCAGAAATCCACCCACCAAGCCCAAAAGCGACATTGCACGCGACTCATATTGCACCGCAATCAGAAGTGCAATCGCGGTTACAATTGACATCAGCACAAAGGCCAATCCTTGCGGCATGAGTTGGTAGAAATTTAGCGCAGCGTAAATTGTAAGATACAGCGTTGAAATTCCTACTCCGAACAAGCCTTGTGCAAAAATTTCAAACTTTTTGGCGTTGGCACGAATAGCTCCAACTATCAAACTTACGCCAATTGCAACGCCAACCATGATGCGCATAGTAGGCGAAATCAACTCGTTGTCAAACGCATATTTCAGGAAAAAGCTAATGCCAACCATCAGCGCAAGCGCCCCCACCCGATTGAGCACATTTCCGCCAATTAGTGCCTCCCACTCCTCCGTGCCTTTTAGTTTTTCAAACGATACGGCATGCTCCAACGGCCTTACCTGTTGCAATTCTGCAACCGCTGGCTCTGACACCTGTGAAATTTCTGCTGCTGTAGATAACCTAAATTGCGTCTCGACTAACGACTGCGATGGCTCAACAGTCTCAATGATGGTCTGTTCGGTCTCGGATTTCATTGGTGAGGCAATAGGTTCAGCAGGATTTGTTCTTGCTGTTGCAACCTCGTCCAAACGGCGCATCAGGTTGCGCAGTTTCTGCGCCTGCTCGAGCAATTGGGTTTCTAACCGTGTCAATCGTGTTGCAAGGCTAGCAAGAAAAACCACCAGCAGGATTGCGCCAATAAACAGCAAAAGCAGTAAGAGTAATCTTTCGTCCATATCCTCTATTTTTTTTAAGTCAAATTAACTTTATAACCCTCAATCTCTTTTTGAGCCCGCTGTGGAAAGACCCTGTTTTTGAGATTCTATTTTTTTTTTATGTTAAGCATTTGTAAAATGCTTAAAAACTGGTTCAACTTCAATTCAACACACAATGACAACCAAGTACACGCACACGCACTTCGCTGCTGCACTTGTTCTGCTTTTGGCACTTTCTATGCCAAGCTTCGCACAAGAAGCACGCACTACCAAGTCTGCTACATCGGCGAGCGATAAGACGCAATCGCGCGCACTCAAAGAAATGGAAGAACAACGGCGATTGATGCAAGAAGAATCGGCACTTCGCCAAAAAGCCATGGAAGAAAAAGCCCGTGAGGCAAGTTCGTTCAAAGCGAAAGAAACGCCTGCTTCTAAATCACGCTACACGCCTGTGCCGAAAGGCTATGTTGCACCTGCAGTGCCGTGCCTTCCACAACCGACTTATCCCAATACATCTAATTCCAACAGCGTGATTTTTGAAGAGAATTTCGAGAGCGTGCCTGTTACAGGTAACCCGGGCTACACAACCGCATTGCCACCGGGCTGGGTTGCCGTTGACCTCAACGGTTCAACTTCAGGGGGCAGTCCTGTTTCGTATTTTGGTCGCTGGCAAACGCAAACGAATCGCCGTCCCAATCCAAGCCGACCGGGCGGCACAAAATCAGCCATGTATCAATACCATGGCGATCAGATTACTCCGGGCGATGACTATCTCTTTACGCCAACCTTCACGGCTTCCGCAGGCAGTCGCTATCGCCTAACCTATTATTATCACTCGGCTTATTTCCTACCACAAAATCCTTTTTCAGAAACCTTCCGCGTGGTTTTATCAACTGATACCACCGTTGCCTCAATCATTTCCGTTATCGTTCCCACCACGCCACCGATTCAAGATACCTCGTGGGTAATGGGACAAGTCGAGTTTATTGCCCCACAAAGCGGAGACTTGCGTATCGGATTCCACTGCAATTCGCCTGCCGACCAAGACCGTCTTTACATTGACGATGTTAAACTTGAATCGCTTGCGCCTCCAGCGGCAAACGACCTGACCGTAACCGATATTCAACCGCGCACAACCATCGCCACAATTCCGACAAACCTTGTGGTGAAGTTCCGCAATATTGGCTTGAATGCGATTTCTGACAGTAGTTACACGGTTTCGTGGGAGTTGGATGGCGTGTTTCAAGCCGACACGACACTCAACCGGCCGCTGGCGATTGCACAATTTGATAGCGTTGTCTTCACTTGGTCAAATCCTGTTACAGGCGCAAGGCAAGTGCGCGCGTGGATTACCTTACCGGCTGACACGGTTCGTGCCAACGACACGCTCGCCGTTACGGTGAATGTCTTGCCTGATAAAGATTTAGCGGCGACAGGCGTGCGCGTGGTTGGTCCGCTTTCACCCAATCAGCCTGCACAGGTGCAAGTTCGGTTCCGCAATCTGGGCGCGCCACAAAGCAATTTCACGATTGGTTACATTGCGGGAGATGGCTCGCCGGTTACACAAATTTACACAGGCACACTTGGGACAAATCAAACCGATTCCGTCACGCTGACCACGCCTTTCACGCCAACACAAGGCGGACAACTTACGATTCGCGGGTTTGTGAACCTTGCGGGCGATGCCAATCCTGCTAACGATACGATTTCCGGCAACTTCTTCGTTGAAGCGGCAGTGGCGACTTGGAGCGAAGGGTTTGAAGACCCGCTCTTCCCGCCCGAAGGGTGGCGCGTCTTTAATGTTGATGGTGGCCAGCAAGAATGGACACGCTATACCTTAATACCGATTTTCGGCACGGCTTCGGCATCGGTGCTTTACGAATCAGGAACACTCGCAAACGATGACTGGCTCATCACGCGCAAGACAGCGGCGGCGGAAAATAGCCGACTCTCGTTCTTTGCCACTGGAAGTAGTTTCTTCACCGATAGCGTAGAAATTCGCGTTTCCACCTCAGGATTCGAGCCTGCGGATTTCACCGACAAAATTGCGACGGTTCGCCCTGTTGCCGCTCCTGCACAGCGATTTGAGTTCTCACTTGCGCCTTGGGCAGGACAAGACATCTACATCGCTTTCCGATACAAAGAGTTAGATGAATTGCGCCTGACAATTGACAGCGTTCAAGTCTTCCGAGTGGCACCGCAAGATGCGGGTGTTACTTCCATCACGAATGTTCCTTTCACTGCTCCCTTGAATCAGCCGATTACGATTCGAGCCAATGTGCGCAACTTCGGCTCGCAACCGATTAGCAATGTGCCTGTCTTTTACATCATTAACGATGGCACACCTGTGGGACCGGTTACAATTCCTGGACCGATTGCGCCGCTCGATAGTGCTTCTGCCGATTTTGATGGTGAATTTCAATTTACTCCAACAGCGGGCGGCTTCTACACCATTCGCGCCTATACACAACTCTCCGGCGATACAGTTGCCGTCAATGATACAGCACGCTTTACTTTCTATGTTGATACACCCACGCCAACTTGGAGCGAAGGCTTCGAAGGCACGACTTTCCCGCCGCTCGGCTGGTCTGTTTACAACCTCGATGGCGGCACGCAACAATGGACTCGCTTTACAACCACGCCAATTTTCGGCACGGCTTCTGCCGCTGTAAGATGGGAATCAAGCACACTGGCTAATAACGACTGGCTGGTCACGCGCCACACGTCAGTTTCATCGGCATCTCGCTTAGCGTTTTGGGCGAAACGACAAAGTGCTACATATGCGGATAGTCTGATTGTTTGGGTATCAACAACTGGTTCTGACCCAAGCAACCCTGCAAACTTTACCAACGTGGTCGCTCGCATCGCACCTGATGTCACCCCTCAACGCTATGTCGTCAATCTCTCGCCCTTTGAAGCGCAGGATATTTACATCGGCTTCCAATACAAAGAACTTGATGATTTTCGGCTTTATCTCGACAGCGTCGAAGTCTTTGAAGCCTCCGGAACCGATTTGCGCGTGGTGAGATTGGTTCTGCCAACCACTGATGTCAAAGCAGGAACTGCGTATCCGATTACGATGGAAATTGAGAATGTCGGGGGACAAGCTGTTCCTGCGGGCTATCCTGTCAGTTTCGCTATCAACAATGGCACGCCGGTTACGGTTAATGCAGGACCGGCTTTAACACCGGGACAAACAGCAACCTTCACTTTCACCGGCACAAATGCTTGGATACCCAGCAGTGAAGGCATTTACAGCATCACTTGCACGGCTTCAGCACCAGGCGATAGCAACACAAGCAATAACTCCGTCACAACAAGCGGAATCTATATCTTCCCTGCTGCTGCCACATTCTTCACAGGCTTTAACGACAGTACGCAGTTCTTCAACGGTCCAAACTCCAATCTCATTGTGCCTGCGGGCTGGCTCACTATCAATAACGATGGCGGCGGTTCGTCGGGGCCATGGTTTGTTCATAACCCCGCGGTCTTTCCACCTTTTGAAGGCGGACGTTCAATAGCCGCAAACTTCAATGGCGCAAACCCGCCAAGTCTTGGTTTGATTGATGATTGGCTTGTGCTTCCCGCACAAACACGTGGTGCAGCAAACACTGTCGATTCACTCATTTTCTACACGCGGCGCACCACGTCCAACTTCCCTGATTCGCTCAAAATCATGGTCTCGCCTACCGGCAGCACCAGCGTTTCCGACTTCAACGAAATCGCTTATTTCCGCGTGCCGAATGATTGGACACGCTTTGCGTTCAAAGTCAGCGACGGTGTTCCCACTGGTGCGAACTACCGCGTTGCGCTTCGCTATTATATTGTTGAAGGTGGAACACAAGGTGCGAACTCCGACTACATGGCAGTTGATGCCGTCAGTTTTGCCACCTATTCCACCTCCTCAACGGGCGATACGCAACCCACGATTCCAAAATCATTCGCGCTTGGACAAAACTATCCGAACCCCTTCAACCCAACCACGCTCATTCAATATGATGTAGCGAAGAGCGGTCGTGTCACCATTGAGGTCTTCAACGTGCTGGGTCAGAAAGTTCAAACGCTCGTCAATGAAAACAAAGCCCCTGGACGCTACTCGGTGCAATTCAACGCCACAAACCTTTCATCAGGCACCTATTTCTACCGAATGACCGCAGGAAACGGTGAGTTTACACAAACAATGAAAATGATGCTGGTGAAATAAGAGGTTGAAGGTTGGAGGTTACAGGGCGGATTTTAATCCGCCCTTTTTTATTTGTTGCGCCAATTTGATTTCTTCACGCTTCTTTGCGGTTTGCGAACTTGTTGCGACTGCCTTATTTTGCGCCACCTCATCTGAATTAGAATCACTTGTAGCGTGGCAAAAAACATCCGTTTATCATTGCTTTCGCGCTTTTCACTTCGGACACGATTTTTTCTACTCTCCTCGCTTTTGCTGTTTGTGTCGCTGGTGGTGGTGTATGTGGTTGTGCGCCCGCAATACGACCAAGCCTTGCTTGCCGAACGCACAACCATCGTGAGCGAACAGCACCGCTACGCCATTCAAGCCGCTGACCGTGAACTCACCACTTGGTTCAGCACTGCGAAGTATCTTGCAACCATGTTCTCCACGCGCCCCGAGCAGTTTGAAACCGCGCTCCGCGACCAGATTGGCACGCACCCCGACCTTATTCGCATTTCCGTCCTCTCGCTTCAAACCGGCGATGAGCTCGACGCGCAAAGCAGCAACTTTCCCAATCGCAACTATCCGATTGCTGAAAGCGATTGGCTACCTTCACAGATAGACTCATCACTTTCCGTCGCCTTTTATCGCGCTGATTCTTCTGAAACCGTTTGCGCCGTGCGCCTAAGCACTTCGCTCTTCGAAAAGCCTTACATGCTCACTTGTTTCTTTGACGCAAGCCAACTCTTCCGAACCTTGCTCTCGCTTCCGTTGAGCGAAGAGACCGCATTAGCGTTATTTCTGAATCGCCCTTCAACGCCTGTGCGTTTGGCTTCAACGCCCAACTTTCAACCACTCCCCGACCTTCGGCTCTCATCACTTTCAGAATCGCGCCTTATCACGCACGAGGGCAAAACGTATTTGCTGATGGCGTCGCCGTTTCAGACCATCGCAATGCACTTTGTCACGCTCATTCCGCATGAAGTCATTTTAGAGCCAGCCAATCGCTTAATGATTTTTTCGCTGTCGTTCATTGGCACAGTGTTTGTCATCATGTTCGTTGTCGGGTGGGTTGCGTCGGC